>Ga0209373_10000147_pt1 | contig 155191 bp, 142 predicted proteins | sample Higcelweek5metaG_FD_187173 | JGI IMG/M metagenome (GOLD analysis project Ga0209373, IMG submission 187173) | Freshwater pond sediment microbial communities from the University of Edinburgh, under environmental carbon perturbations - High... | ecosystem: Environmental > Aquatic > Freshwater >... | reverse complement strand
ATGCTCAAGCAACGCCCGTAGGCGGGATCTCTCTCCAAATGGCATCGGGCGGCTCCGCGCTGGGGAGACCCAGAGAATCACGACAAGCGCAAGCCGTAAACCGCATTAACCTGAGTTCGGTGCCCTGGGCTCCACGTCTGACGTCTTGACCGACGGAGAAAAAGGGCGGAAGCTTTTGGCCATGGACTGGTTCACGGGGTTCAGCATCGTCGCGATCACAACCGGCGTGACGATCAGCGTCGTCGTGCTGGCAGCCGTTGGCTCGATTAGGCGCAGCCTGAACGAGGGCGCGTTGCGCCAGTCCCAGCACATCAAGTCGCTGTCGGAAACCATCGCGTCCTTGTCCGCGCAACAGCAGGCGGCGCAGACCCGCATCCAGCAACTGACCGACGCTCACCGGAAGCTGACCGAGGAATTCAACGCCCTCGGCGAACGGTTGAGCGACGCCGACACGGTCCAGCGTGTGTCGGGCACGGCAAAGCTCCTGCACTGATGACCATCGCACCCGCCGCCGCCCCAAACGCCGAGACGGAACGCGCCCGCTGGACCGCCAGCGCCGACGCGTGGGACCGCTGGGCCGATCCCATGGCCGATCTGGCTGACAAGCTGAACCGCCCTCTGCTCGACGCCGCCGGGGTCACGGCGGGCGACCGTGTGCTCGATCTGGCGTCGGGCGCGGGCGAACCGGCGCTCAGCGCGGCGCGGCGCGTGGGCGGGGCCGGGCTGGTGGTCGGCAGCGATCTGGTTCCCGGCATGCTGGGCGGGGCCGTTCGCCGCGCCGCGACGGAGGTTGATCCGCCGCTGTTCACCGCCGCCGACATGACGGTTCTACCCTTCGCCGACGGCGCGTTCGACCGCGTGACCTGCCGCTTCGGCGTCATGTTCGTTCCCGACACGCGCGCCGCCCTGCGCGACGTCCGCCGCGTGCTGCGGGCCCGTGGCCGGGCGGCCTTCATGGTGTGGGGACCGTTGGCGGGCAACGGGCTGTTCGCCGACATCGGCGCGGCGGTCGCCGCGCGTTTGGGCGAGGATCACAGCCTGGCCCCGCTGTTCCGCTTCGCCGCTCCTGGATCGCTGGCCGCCGTCATGGCCGAAGCCGGGTTCGCCACAGTCACGGAAAGCGACCTGACGCCGGTGCGCAAGGCCCCCGCCGATCAACCCTTTTGGCGGGCCGCCCTGGACATGAGTTTCGGCCACCGGCTGGGCGGCTTGCCCGCCGCCGAACGCGCCGCGCTGGAACAGGACATCGCCGCCCGCTTCGCCGCGCAGGCGGTGGACGGGGTGGTTCCGGTTCCCGCCCATGTGCGGATCGTCTGCGGATCGTCGCCGGAGTGAGCACGCTCAAACCGCTCCCTCTCAGTAATCCTTTTCATAGCTGAGACCGAAGCGGGTTTCGGAATCCGCGCCGACGTCGGCCTTGCCCTTCAGGCCTTTGTAGATCTCCACCTCGACCTTGGCGCGGGTTTGGTTGGCGCCCATGCCCTGCTCCACCCCGACATAGACGCCGTCGTCCAGATAACGCCCGGCCTGCACCGCTCCGCCCTTGCCGTCGGAGCTTTGCGAGAAGTCCAAACGGTCCAGCCCGGTGGATCGCCGCACCCGGTCCAGCAGCCCGCCGCCTTCGCCGCCAACGCCGGTCAACGCCGCCGCCGATTGCGCCAACTGCACCGCCTCGCCCGCGCCCAAGCTCCCGACGGATTTGCCGAAGAGAACCGCTGACAAAATCTCGTCCTGCGGCAGCCCCTGGGGCGAGGTCAGGGCAATTTTCGGCTGCCCGGCGGTGCCGGACACCTCGATCTGCGCCGTCACGCCGTTCGCCGCGACCTCGGCCAGCAGGTCAAGGCGCGGGTCGATGGGTTGGGTTCCGTCGAAATCCAGATTGCCGCGATTGAAGGCGAAGCTGTGCGACAGGATGTCGAGCCGCCCCTTCAGGACGCTCAACCTCCCGGTCACTTCGGGCGCGTCGGCCCGCCCGCCGATGCGAAGCTTCCCGCCCAATTCGGTGTCGAGGCCACGCCCGCGCACGAAGATCCGGTTCGGCGCGTCCACCGTCAGGTCCAGCGCCAGGGCGAAGGGCGGCGGCGGTTTGTCCGCCGCCTTGCGGGGGGGAATCGGCTTGCGCGCCGGGCCGTTGAGGCGCGTTCCAACCTCCTCCACCTTCAGATCGACGACGTTGACCGGCAGCCGGTTCGGTATCCGCACGTCGGCGCCGCGCAGACGGATCGGCCCGGCCAGACGGGCGTTGAGAAAGCCGCCGGTCACGGTCAGTTTGGCGTCCACGTCCGCCGTCAGCAGATCATTGTCGACCAATCGAGCGTTGTCAGCGGTGATGGCCAGATCAAGTTGCCGGTCGCCCGCCGCCGCTGGACGGATGACGCCCTGCCCGCCGATGGTCCCGCCGTTGCTGGTCCGCGCCCGCAGGGATTGGATGGTGAAGACCTCGCCATCGCCAACCAGCCGCGCCTCGATGCCGCTGAGAACGGCCCCCGACGCCCGGTTCTCGAACCGCCCGCCGCTGAGCGTCACCGAACCGCCCAGCTTGGGCGTCGCCACCGTGCCGCTGGCCCGCACATCCAGCGTGACGCTGCCGCGCGCCCGGTCGCCGGTGGAGGCCAGCAGATCATTGACCAGAGCGGCGTCGAGCGTCCCCTCGACCACCGCCTCCAGCGCGCCCTTCGGCGGCAGGCTGACCGCGTGGCTGTCCGGGTTCATCACCAGCGGCAGCGTCGCCCGCAAACTGAGCTTTCCGGCCTTGTTCGGCGTCGCCGCCTCGCCGTTGACCGACAGGCGGTTGTTGCGCCATTGCGCCGTCACTGTGGCGTCAACGCCGGGGATCCCCGCCTCGGTCGCCTGTTTGGCGCGCAATCCGGCAAGGCGCAAGGTCGCGTCGGCGCGCGGGCTGGCAAGCGTGCCGCTCACGCTCGCCTGGAGCGAGGCCACGCCGTCCAGCGTCAGCGATGGATCGGCCAGACGGGCCAGCGCCAAGGGAAGCTGATCGAGCCGGATGTCCCCCTTCAACCGATCCCCCGCCATGCCGCCATCCACCGACAGCCGCCCGCCGCCCACCAGCGCCCGCAAGCCCGCCACGTCGTAACGCTGATCGGCGGCGGTGATCGTCGCCGGGCTGGTCAGCCGCAGCGTTTCGCCAGCAAAGCGGCCTTCCAGCCGCTCCAGACGCACGCGCGTCACGCCCGCGTCCTGGCCCAGCGATCCGGCGAGATCCAGGCCGATTGGCCCGCCGCCCCCGGTTCCAGTCGCCGCCGCGCGGAAAGTCGCCTTGGCCAACGCGCCGTCCAGGCTGGCGGTCAGGCTGGTGATCGCGTTGCCGCCGCTCTCCGCGCCGGACAGCTCCAGCGACGCCTTGCCCGAGGGCTTGCCCAGCGCGTCGGCCACATCCGCCGCCACGCTCACGCGCCGCACGGTCAGCGGCGCGCCCGCCGCGCCGTTCACCCGAAAATTCGTCGCGTTGGCGGTCAGCGTCGCCGCCTGCCGCCCGCCCTTGCCGTCCAGCGCCAGCGTGAAGCCCGCCGCGCCGTCCAACGGCGCGCCCACCAGCGCCGACAAGGCTTTCAGATCGGGCAAGGCCCCCTCAAGACGGCCTGTCGCCACGCCGGACGTCATGGCGAGCTGCGCCACCCCGGTGATGCGGTTGGCCCCCGTGACCAGACTGAGATCCGACAGCCGCAGCGTGTCCCCGTCCAACGCATAGGCCGCGTCGAACGCCAAGGGAGCGCCGTCTGGCTGGCTGCGCAGGGTCACGCGCCCCGCCGGACGGTCGGGCAAACCGGCGGCGGTCGCCTCAAGGCTGGTCGCGCCCAAACCTCGGCCATCGGCCACAAGCCCGCCGACCTGCGCCCGCGCCGTCACCGCCAGCCGGTCGAGCGGTCCCCGCGCCGTGACCTCCGCCGACAAACCCCCATCCAAGGGCGTCCCGAGCGCCGCGCCCAACGGCCCCAGCGCCGTTCCGTCCAGCCGGGCCGTCGCGTCGAGTTGACCGGCGACCAGCGCGCCCGCTCCGGTCAACCGCCCATTGCCGCCCGCCAGCTCCACTATGTCCAGCCTCACCCCGCCATCGGGGGCCAGAGTCAGCGCCGCTTTGACCGTCGCCGCCGCGCCCAGCAGCGCGTCCACCGGCGTTCCGCTGGACAAACGGTCGATGCGCCCGGACAACGTCGCCGACAGCCGCCCGTCCTCCTCCCGCCGCACCGGAAGGGACAGAGACAGCGCGCCGCCCAGCGGGCGCCCGGCCAACGCGGAGAAGCGATCCAGATCCGCCGCCGTCGCCGTAACGGTCAACCCGCCGCTGCGCCCCCAGCCATCCAACGCGCCGTGCGCCGACAGCGTGGCGGCGGCGGCTTGCGCGGTCAATTCATCCAATGTGAGTCGTCCGCTGGCGCTGTCGAGCCGCGCCTTGCCGGTCAGCGTCAAGGCCGGGCCAACGACGCGCGCCAAGGCCGGATCGCCGCCCATCACCTCGGTCGCCGTGGCGGACAGGGTGAGCGCCAAATCGTTCAACGCGCCCTCGACCACGCCGTCGGCCCGCGCGTCACGCCACGCCGCCGCCGGGAGCAGAGCGTGCAAAGCGGAGTCCGGTCCCGCCGTCACCGACCAGCGCAGGGAAAGGCTCTGGCGGTCGGCGGCCATCGTCCCGTCCAGGCTGGCCCGCCCCGCCGCCGTCGCCAGCGTCAGCGGGCGCAGCGTCACCCCGCCGTCCGGTTTCAGCAGAATGGCGGCGGTCAGCGACGGTCGCGCGCCGACCAGCCGCGCCAACGCCGGATCCAGCAGCCCGTCGGGCGCCGCCTCGGCGGTCAGGCTCACCGCGCGCCCGTCCGCCGTCGCCTTGACGCTCGCCTCGGCGGTCAACGGCGTGGTCGCGCCGACCTGCGTGGTCACGGCCCCGGTCCAATCATCGAGCGTTCCGCGCCCGTTCAGCGCCAGCGACAGCGGCGGCAATCCGGGCAAAGACAGCGCGCGGGCGATGACGCCCCCCGCCGGTTCCGCCCCGTTCACCGCCAGCTCAAGCCGCTGACTCGCCGGAACGAACACAAGGCTGGCGTCCAGTTTGCCCGGCTGATCGTCGATCCGCTCCACGCTCAACCGGCCATCCAGCCCGGCCCCGCCCGCGTCGAGCGCCAACGCCCCATCAACCCGCAGCGTCGCCGCCTCGCCCAAAAGAGCCGGACCAAGCCGCAGGCGATTGACCGCCAACCGATCCAACCCGACGCTGACGGGAAGGTCCGGCAAGGCGAAGCCGACGCCCGGCCCTGGCGCCGCAGTCGGCGGCGCGGGCACCGTCGCTTGCGGCGCGCGGGCGACCTCCACCGAATCCGCCTCCAACCGCTCAATCCGCACGCGCCTTGTCAGCAGGGCCGACGGCGACAGCGTGACGCGAAGGGCGTCCATTGTCAGCCAGACGCCTTGCCCGTCGGCCATCGTCACCCGCTTCAGCGCCAGATCAAAGGGCAAGCGCCCCTCGATGGCGCCAAGGGTCAGGCGCGCGTCGGGACCGGCCACAGCCGCCTCGACGCTCCGCGCCAGCCAACGCCGCCCGGACTCGCCGTCCAGCCACACGGCGCCCGCCCCAACGGCCAACAGCGCCGCCCCAAGAAGGACGGCCAGCGTCATTCCCAAAAGGGTCAAGACGCGGCGCGCCCGACTCACGGTCAAAAGCTCCGCCATCAGAAGGCCTGCCCAAGGCTGATGTAAAGTTGCCAACGCGCGTCGCCTTTCGGCGCGTTCAACGGCACGCCGACATCGACCCGCAGCGGCCCGAAATCGGTGTAGTAACGCCCGCCCAACCCGGCTCCGACCCGCAGGGCCGATGAAAAATCAGGATAGGCCCGGTCGGCCACCGTTCCGGCGTCAACAAAGGGAACGATCCCGATGCTGTCCGTCACCTTGATCCGCAGCTCCGCGCCAAGCTCCAGCAGGGAGCGCCCGCCCTCCGGCTCGCCAAAGCGGTTGCGCGGTCCCGCCTTTTGGAAACCATAGCCGCGCACCGACCCGCCGCCGCCCGCGTAGAACCGATGGTCGGGTGAAATCTGGTCGAGCGACGCGCCCAGAACGCTGCCCAGCCCGACGCGCGCCGCCGCGACGTAACGGCCATCCTTGGCCAGATCATAATAAACCGACCCGCCCAATTGCAGCGTGGCGAAAGGCCGACGGCTGGCCCCGCCCGCCGGGATCCAGGGTGTGACTTGGAACGTCCCGCGTTCGCCCGTCGTCGGGTTCAGCGGGTCGTCGGTTCCGTTCCAGGCGACGGCCAGCGGCGCGCCAATGTAAGAGGTTTGGTAGGTTCGCTCTTGTGTCTCCACCCGCCCCCGCTCCGCCGTCAGGCCATAGCTGAGGCTCAATTGATCGGTCAGCGGACGTTCCAGCGCGCCGGTCAATTGGGTGACGACGCGGCTGTAGGCGGGCGGCTGGTCCGAGGCGACCTGAAAATTGACCAGCAGCGACTGTTTCACCGCCAAGAAATCGGGCTTTTTAAAGGACAGGCTGAAACGCAAATCGGGCAGATTTTTGATTTGGCTGGCCGATTTGTTGCTGCTCCCGCCCGACGCCCCAGCGACGCGGCCAACCTCAAGCCCGACGCGCAGTTGCTCGGCCCCGCCGAACAGGTTGCGGTGGCCCCAATAGGCTTGCGCGCCCACCCCTTCTTGCGTGGAATAGGTGACGCCGCCGCCGATGAAGCGCCGTTTGCGCTCCGACACCGCCACCAACACCGGCGTCACCCCGTCCGGGCCGGGCTGGTCGTCCAACCGGACGCGCACGCTGTCGAAGACCTCCAGCTTGGCCAGATTCTGCCGCGCCTGGTCCAGCTTGGCCGGATCATGCACGGCCCCCGGAGTCACAGCCACCCGCCCGCGCACCAGATCCTCGTTCACCCGTTCCAGCCCAGAGACCCGCAGCGCGCCGTTGCGCACCAGCGGGCCAAGCGCCACCCGCCACGCCACATCCATCGTCCGGTCGCCGTGATCGACCACCACCCGGCGGTCGTCGATTTTGGCGAAGGCGTAGCCCCGACGATTCAGCCGGTCGAGCAGAGCCGCTTCGCCGTCCACCACCCGCTGCCCCAGCGCCGGTTCGCCCGCCGTCAGGGTCGGTTCGCCCAACAGCGTGTCCGCCGCCGCCCCGCCCAGAGCCGCGCCGTTCACCAGAAGCGTCCGCGTCGCGGTTTTGACGTGGTAGAGCGGCCCCGGCGTCACCGTGACCGTGACCTTGGCCGGTTGGACCGTTCCGTCGATCCGCACATCAAGCCGGGCGTCGTAATAGCCGTTGGAGCGCAACACCGCCTGCAACCGTTCGCGGTCGCTGTCGGCCCGACGTTCCAGCCCGACCAGCGACGGCGGCGGGTCGCCGGTCAACCCGACCAGCGCCGACGCTTGGCTCAGCGTGTCGCGCAACCCGTCGTCCTCCACCCCGTCGAGCGTGACGGCGTAGGGCGTTCGGGCCTGCGGTGCCTCCGCCGCCGGAGGGTCATCGTTCGGGGCGGGCGTGTCCTGCGCCCATCCAGCGACCGCCAGCGGCCCCAGGAGGACGCTCGCCGCAAGCAGCGGTGGCAGGGCAGGTCGAAGACGGGGAAGCCGGTTCATGGCGTCGACTGTAAGTGCGAACGGAGCGAAGCTCCATCCTGGAATTGCGCCACGTCAGATCGGGCATCAACCGCTTGCTCAGCCTGCCCTTGTGGACTCTGAAACAGCGTGGCGCCCGCACCACCACTACAGAGCGCCCGCGACAGAATGACCGAAATCACAAATCCTTTAGAAATTATTTTTTCCACCTTTGAGAAAATGAAAAAATTTATGTCAATTTTTCAGTCTTGCTGCGGATATTTTTTCTCTTAAATCGCTTGCTCGCCGCCCCCTCGCTATTTATTGTTATTTCCAATTCACGAAATTATCAGTCCAGCGCTAGCGGTCCGTGGCAACAAATTCTCGTTCCCGTGATCGACGAACAGCCGGTCTGATGAACCAAATGGGGGCGACCATGGCCACGACGCTGACTCTTTCCGACTCTGCCGAAACCCTGATTTCCTCGTCGGCATCCGAGGTGATCTACGGCCTTGGCGGCGACGACAAATTGGGCGCCAACGGCGCCGACACCATTTTTGGCGGCGCCGGAAATGACACGCTGTATCTTTATGAATATTCCGCAAGCACCGCTCAGCTTATGGGTGGAAATCAAGGAAATGACAGCATAATTGGCGGTGGGAAAAATGATACGATTTATGGCGGTTCAGGGAATGATTACATAAGCGGAAGTGATGGAGTCAATTTTATTTCAGGCGACGTTGGCGATGACACCTTGTTCGGAGGGAATGGATCGGACAGTATTTTTGGCGGGGATGGTCAGGATGCAATTTATGGCGGCCCAGATTATTATCACTTGCAAAGTTTTTCGCCGAATCTGTTAGAGGGCGGAAATGGAAATGATACTATTTATGGAGATCAGGGCGACGAAACCATCTACGGTGGATCATCGACAGGCATCACCAATGGAGATCCTGACAATGACTATATTGTTGCTGCGGGCGGTCGCAATCTGATCTATGGCGGCGACGGCAATGACCGCATCGTCAACGCGTCTGGCGCCGACACGGTTTACGGCGGCGCTGGCAATGATTCGATTGATTACAACAGCGGCGGCTCCGCCAATTGGCTCTTTGGCAACAGCGGCGACGACACCATCCGAGGCGGATCGGCGGCGGACACGATCTATGGCGGCCAGGGAAATGACGTCATTTCTGGCGGCAGCGGGGCTGATCTTCTGGTTGGCGACTTGGGCAACGACTCCATCTATGGGTCCGCCGCTGTGGCTTCCAGCACCTCTGGTTATGGCTACACCAGCGCAGACACGTTGATCGGCGGCGACGGCGATGACGTGTTGTACGCGTTCGACACCGGCAAAACCTCCACCAACCGGACGTCGGCGCTGCTCTACGGCAACGCTGGCGCTGACAAAATCTATGGTTCGCTCGTCGGCAACGACACCATCTATGGTGGCTCTGGAAACGACACCATCTATGGCGACATCAGCACCAGGGGCGGAATGTCGTTGTATAGCGATGTTTACGATCTGAGCGGCAATGATCTTTTGTACGGCAACGAGGGCGACGACGTTATTTTGGGCGGCTCTGGAGCCGATACGCTGTATGGCGGGGATGGGGCGGACACGCTCTACGGTGGCTCCAGCACAGATCGTCTTATAGGCGGATCTGGAGCGGATGTTCTGGTGTTTGACAACAAGAGAGGTTATCGTACGGTATCTAATGACATAAGCCCACAGTCTGGGGTTGATTTTATTGTGGATTTTGAACGAGGGACCGACAAAATCGCCCTTTCAACGTCCGTGTTTACCAGCCTCAACACGTCCAGCCTTGGCGGGCAACTGTACACAGGGGCTGGCATTGGATCCGCCGCAGCACCTTCTGGGATGTATCTCCTCTTCGACACGACGAGCAGCATCCTATTCTACGCTGATACACCAACAAATGGATCTGAATATCGATCCGTCATCGCCACCTTGGACGGCGTGACGCAAATCAACGCCTCCGACTTCATTCTCGTCGGACTTACGCCCGACTCGTAGGGCTGGGAAAGCTGCGCTCCAGTCGGTCTGCGCCGATGGGCAATGGAGCCGAATGGGCGTGGGAGGGAGCCGCGACGTGACATGAGTGGCGGCGTTTGCGGCGCCGCCACTCAACCGACCAGCGGTCCGGCCTGACGCCCGCAGCGTCTCCCCTCTTCAATCCGGCTACGCAGGGAAGGCGTCACGCCCAGCGTTGGGCGCATCCCTGCCCAGGCGTTTCTCTTGCAGGGTAACGCTTGCCTTTTTGCCGCAGATCGCTATATTGCGCCGCAACAGTTTCCCCGACAGCGCCCACCGAAGTCCTTCGGCGGGCCTTTTTGTTTGGTTGCGGTGTCGTACCGCGTGTCGGGGGTGCCATTGCGAGACCAAGGCTCCATGAATCTCCGAAACGTCGCCATCATCGCTCACGTTGACCACGGCAAAACCACCCTGGTCGATCAGCTCCTGAAACAAGCCGGTTCCTTCCGCGAGAATCAGCAGGTCGCTGAGCGCGCCATGGACTCCAACGATCTGGAGCGCGAGCGCGGCATCACCATTCTCGCCAAGTGCACCTCGGTCCTGTGGAACGACCTGCGCATCAACATCGTCGACACCCCCGGCCACGCCGATTTCGGCGGTGAAGTCGAGCGCATCCTGTCGATGGTGGACGGCGTCGTCCTGCTCTGCGACGCGGCCGAAGGCCCGCTGCCGCAGACCAAGTTCGTGCTCGGCAAGGCCCTGAAGCTGGGCCTGCGCCCCATCGTCATCGTTAACAAGGTGGACCGTTCCGACGCCCGCCCGCACGAAGTTCATGACGAGGTGTTCGATCTGTTCTCGTCGCTTGACGCCAGCAACGAGCAGCTTGATTTCCCGACCCTGTTCGCCTCGGGCCGCAACGGCTGGGCGACCACCGATCTGGAGAACGGCGCCCGCGAGACGCTGACTCCGCTGTTCGAGCTGATCCGCGACCACGTCCCGGCCCCCAAGGTCGAGGCCGACGCGCCCTTCACGATGCTGGCGACCACGCTGGAAGCCAACCCCTATCTGGGCCGCATCCTGACCGGCCGCATCCAGACCGGCACCGTCAAGGTCAACATGGCCATCAAGTCGCTGAGCCGCGACGGCAAGTTGATCGAGAGCGGCCGCATCAGCAAGGTGCTGTCCTTCCGTGGCCTGGAGCGCGTTCCGGTGGACGAGGCGCAGGCCGGCGACATCGTCGCGCTGGCCGGTCTGACCCAGACCACGGTCGCCGACACCATCTGCGCCCCGGAAGTCACCGACCCCATCGCCTCGCAGCCCATCGACCCGCCGACCCTGGCGATGACCTTCTCGGTGAACGACAGCCCGTTGGCCGGTCGCGAAGGCGACAAGGTGACGAGCCGCATGATCCGCGACCGCCTGTTCCGCGAAGCCGAAGGCAACGTGGCTCTGCGCATCAGCGACACGACGGGCGGCGACGCCTTCGAGGTCGCCGGTCGCGGCGAATTGCAGCTTGGCATCCTGATCGAGACGATGCGCCGCGAGGGCTACGAGCTGGCCATCAGCCGTCCGCGCGTGCTGTTCAAGACCGACGAGCTGAGCGGCCAGCGTCTGGAGCCGATTGAAGAAGTCGTCGTCGATGTGGACGAGGAATTCTCCGGCACCGTCGTGCAGAAGATGGCCGAGCGCAAGGCCGATCTGGTCGAAATGCGCCCCAGCGGCGGCGGCAAGACCCGCATCGTGTTCTACGCCCCGTCGCGCGGCCTGATCGGCTATCAGGGCGAGTTCCTGACCGACACGCGCGGCACTGGCATCATGAACCGCCTGTTCCACGGCTACGCCCCGTTCAAGGGCGCCATCGCGGCGCGCCGCACCGGCGTTCTCATCGCCAACAGCGACGGCGTCGCCGTCGCCTACGCGCTGTGGAACCTGGAAGATCGCGGCCCGATGCTGATCGATCCGGGCGTTCCGGTCTATCAGGGCATGATTATTGGCGAGCACACCCGTGGCAACGACCTTGAGGTCAACGTCATCAAGGGCAAGCAGCTCACCAACATCCGCACGACCAGCAAGGACGAAGCCGTCCGTCTGACGCCGCCGATCCAGATGACCCTGGAACGCGCGCTGTCCTACATCTCGGACGACGAACTGGTCGAGGTCACGCCGAAGTCGATCCGTCTGCGCAAGCGTTACCTGGACCCGAACGAGCGCAAGCGCCACTCGCGCGCGGCGGAAGCCAGCTAAGACCTTTCCCGTCTGCGACCCTTGCCCCCACCCTAACCCTCCCCCGCTTCGCAGGGGAGGGGATCTCCTCCCCCTCCTCCGCGACAGCGGGGGAGGGCCGGGGTGGGGGCGAGTGTTCGTCATCTCTTTTTTAAGCGTTTCTTCCCACCCCAGGATCCCCACGCATGGCGTTGGCGACCGACGCGAAGTCCCCCGGCTCCCCGTCCTTCTCCCCGTTCCGCCTGCTGGCGCGCGTCGGCCCCACTGGCTTGATCGCTCTGGTCCTCGCGATCCTCATCGCCGTTCCCATTCTCGCCGTCTTTGTGCAGTCCGCCGCCTCGACCGGCGATCTGTGGCGGCACATGATCCGCACCGTTTTGGCCGATTACGTCGTCAACACGCTGATCCTTCTGGCAATCGTCGGCGCCGTCACCAGCGTGACCGGGGTCGCCTGCGCCTGGACCGTGACGATGCACGAGTTTCCGGGGCGGCGGATTTTGCAATGGCTGCTGCTGTTGCCGTTGGCGATGCCCGCCTATGTGCTGGCCTACACCTACACCGATTTCCTGCAATTCGCCGGGCCGCTGCAAAGCGCGCTGCGCGATCTGACCGGCTGGCGGCGCGGCGATTACTGGTTTCCCGCCATTCACAGCCCGTGGGGCGCGGGATTCGTCCTGTCTTCCGTGCTGTACCCCTATGTTTACGTCCTGACGCGCGCCGCCTTTCTTGAACAGTCGGTCTGCGTGCTGGAAGCCAGCCGCACCCTGGGCTGCACCGCCTTCGGCGCCTTTCGCCGGGTGGCGCTGCCGCTGGCCCGTCCCGCTTTGGTCGCCGGGGTCGGTTACGCGCTGATGGAGACTCTGGCCGATTTCGGGGCCGTCCGCTATTTCGGCATCGACACCTTCACCGTCGGCATCTACCGGACCTGGTTCGCCTTGGGCGACGCGGCGGTCGCCGCGCAATTGGCCTCCGTCCTGCTGCTGTTTGTGCTGGCGCTGGTCGGGCTGGAACGCTGGTCGCGCGGCGGGATGCGCTTTCACCAGACCACCAGCCGTTACCGGGCGCTGCCCGCCCCCCGCCTGTCGCCGCGCGGCGCGCTGGTCGCCTGGATTGTGTGTTTGACGCCGATCTCTTTCGGCTTTCTGCTGCCCGCCGCCATTTTGATCGCCATGATCCTGCGCGGCGGCGGCGACCTGACGCTCGACCGCTTCGTCGATCTGGCCGTCAACACCGTGATTCTGGGCGGGGCTGGGGCCGCGCTGGTGGTCGCCACCGCGCTGCTGGTGATCCATGGCGTGCGGCACGACCGCAGCCGTCTGGCCGCAGCCGCCGTCCGCCTCGCCTCGCTGGGGTACGCCACGCCGGGAACGGTGATCGCCGTCGGCATCCTGATCGCCGTCGGGCTGATGCGCGATTGGGGCGGCTGGCCGGTGGGAACCATTCTGGGCAGCACGATCATCGGCATCCTCTATGGCTATCTGATCCGCTTCTTCGTCGTCGCCTATGGGCCGTTGGAGGCCGGATTCGCCAAGATCGGCCCGAATCTGGAGGGCGCCGCCCGCTCGCTGGGCCACAGCCCGTTGCAGGTGATGCGGCGCGTCCATTTGCCGCTCCTGCGCCCCAGCCTGCTCAGCGCCGCGCTGCTGGTCTTCGTCGACATCGTGAAGGAACTGCCCGCCACGATGATCCTGCGCCCCTTCAATTTTGACACGCTGGCCATCGAAGCCTTCCGCATGGCCTCGACCGAGCGGTTGGACGACGCCGCCCTGCCCGCCTTGGCCATCGTGCTGGTCGGGCTGCTGCCGGTGATCGCGCTGAGCCGCAGCATCGCGGCGTCCCGCCCCGGCCATGGGCGCTGATCCCGCAATGGGGTCTTAGGGTCAACCACAATCTCGACATCTCCCCTTGCAACTGATATCCATTCGCACAAAATACGCGAACAGTTCGCAATACTGGAGCTTGGAATGTCCGTTAAGACGATCATCGGCCTGACCGTCGCCTTTGGCGCCCTCACCCTGACCTCGGCGCACGCCCAAGAGGTGAACGTCTACAACTCGCGCCACTACAACACCGACCGCGCGATCTATGACAGCTTCACCAAGGCGACCGGCATCAAGGTCAACATCATCGAGGGCAACCACGACGAGTTGATCCAGCGCCTGAAGTCGGAAGGAGCCAGCAGCCCCGCCGATCTGTTCATCACGGTGGACGCCGGGCGTCTGGCCGCCGCCGCCAAGGACGGGCTGCTCGCCCCCACCACCTCCCCCACGCTGGAGGCCGTGAAGGTTCCGGCCAATCTGCGCGCGCCGGACGGCGCCTGGTGGGGCCTGTCGAGCCGCGCCCGCGTCATCGTCTACGCGCTCGACCGGGTGAAGCCGGACCAGATCAAGACCTATGAGGATCTCGCCAAGCCGGAATGGAAGGGCAAGGTTCTGACCCGCAGCGGCACCCACCCCTACAGCCTGGCCCTGACCGCCTCGATGATCGCCGCCAACGGCGAGGAGAAGACCGAGGCGTGGGTGAAGGGTCTGGTCGCCAACCTCGCCCGCCCGCCACAGGGCGGCGACACCGACCAGATCAAGGCGGTGGCGGTCGGCGAGGGCGATGTGGCGCTGGCCAACACCTATTATGTCGGCAAGCTCATCACCTCGACCAAGGCGGAGGACCGGGCGGTCGCCGCCAAGATCGGCGTGATCTTCCCCAACCAGAATGATCGCGGAACCCACGTCAACCTCAGCGGCGCCGGGGTGGTGAAGACCGCGCCGCACGCCGAGAACGCCCGCAAGCTGCTGGAGCATCTGCTCAGCCCCGAGGCGCAGCGCATGTTCGCCGACGGCAACATGGAGTTCCCGGTCAACCCGGCGGTGCAGCCCCACGCCGAACTGACCAAGCTGGGCAGCTTCAAGCAAGCGGCGGTCAACGCGGCCTCCTTCGCCGAGTTCACCCCGCAGGCCCTGCGCGTCATGGACCGCGCGGGCTGGAAGTGACATGCTCCGCAGCCCCGCCCCCTGACCGGAGCGGGGCTGTTTCCGTTCCCGCTTTCTGGACCGCCGCCCGCCGATGACCGCGCCCGCCCCCTCCGTCATCCTGTCCGACATCGTCCACCATTACGGGCCGCACCGCGCGGTGGACGGCGTGTCGCTCAGCGTCGCCCCGCGCGAGATCCTGTGCGTCGTCGGCCCGTCGGGCTGCGGGAAATCCACCCTGCTGCGTCTGGTCAGCGGGTTGGAAACCGTGCAGCACGGGCGCATCTCGGTGGGTGGGAAGGTTTTGGCCTCCCCCGAACGGTCCTTGCCGCCGGAACGCCGCCCGGTCGGCATGATGTTTCAGGATTTCGCCCTGTTTCCCCACATGACCGTGGCCGGAAACATCGCCTTCGGCCAAACCGACCGACCGCGCGCCGAGCGCGAGCGCCGGGTCGCCGAATTGTTGGAGCTGATGGCGCTGACCCGCTACGCCGACGCCCACCCGCACACCCTGTCCGGCGGCCAACAGCAGCGCGTCGCGCTGGCCCGCGCCATGGCCCGGGACCCGCAGGTGCTTTTGCTCGACGAGCCGTTTTCCGCGCTGGACGAGCAGTTGCGCCGCTCCGTCCGCGACGAGGTGGTGCGGTTGATCCGCGCCAGCGGCATCGCCACCATCGTCGTCACCCACGACCCGGAAGAGGCGATGGAGATCGGCAACCGCGTCGCGGTGATGGAGGCCGGGCGGCTGGTGCAGACCGACACCCCGCTGGCGCTCTACCGCCAGCCCGCCAACAGCTTCGTCGCCCGCCTGTTCGGCGAGATCAACCGTTTCGAGGCGACGGTGGAGGACGGCCATCTCCACACCCCGCTTGGCCGCTTCGCCACCCCCAGCCTGACCAGCGGCGCCCGCGTCGAGGTGGCGTGCCGCATCGAGGATCTGGAACTCGCCCCGCCGGGCCAGAGCGCGAACGCCGTGCCGGTGCGGGTGCGTCATTCCAGCTTCCTCGGCGCCTCGACCCGCATCTGCCTCGCCCTGCCCGGCGCGCCGAGCGGCGAGATTCACGCCCGCCTGCCCGGCCATGTCGATGTGAAGGCCGGGGACGAGTTGGCGGCGCGGGTGGATGTTCAGCGCGTCATGCTGTTTCCGACCGCCTGAGGCTGTCCGCATCCTCCGCCAACGCCTGGGCGACGCGGGCGGCCAGCGCCGCGCCCTCCTCCGCCGCGTAGGCTTCGGCGTGGCCCGATCCCCAAACCGGCCCCGGCCAGGCCGGATCGCCGCGCGTCCGCCCGATGACGTGGACGTGCAGTTGCGGCACCATGTTGCCCAGCGCCCCGACATTCAGCTTGTCCGGGGCGAACAACCGTTCGACCACCCGCGAGGCGGCGGCGATCTCCGCCATCAGCGCCGTCCGGTCGGCGGCGGACAGGCGATGGATCTCCACCGCGCCCGCCCGGCGGGGAACCAGGATCAGCCACGGCCAAACCCGGTTGTTCATCAGCAAGACCCGGCACAATCCCAGATCGCTGACCGGAAGGCTGTCGGCCTGAAGCCGTTCATGCAGTGAAAACATGGCGTTGTCCCCTGTGGCAAGGCCGTATGACCTAGGACGAATGGCAGGACGCGCAAAGCCGACAGTGGCAGCGCGGCCATGAAGGATGTATAGAACATCTTACGATCTTTGATGAATCGGCCTTTGCCATTTTCTGATGATCTTGGGGTGGACGGGGCGGCTTGACGCCGCCGCGTCCGGGTGAAACTGGGTGCGGCGAGCGAGAACGACTCACATGCGCAAAAAGGCGTTTGCGGTCCTTATTCTGGTGATCCTCGGCAATGTCGGGGCATGGGCGTGGTGGAATCGCCCGGTCGCCGAACGCTCGTGGGCGGGCGCCATCAACGGCGTCGGCTACACGCCCTTCCATCCCAACAAAAGCCCGTCGAAGGGCGACAAGGCCAGCGCCGACGACATCGAAAAGGACATGATCGCGCTGGAAGGCGCGGTGAAGGGCGTGCGCACCTATTCGGCCACCGACGGTTCGGAACTGGTCGCGCCCATCGCCAAGAAATACGGCCTGCCGGTGCTGGCGGGCGCCTGGATCGCCGGAAAGCCGGAAATCGACGAGCCGGAAATCGCCGCGCTCATCAAGCTGGCGCGCGCCAACAACAACGTGCGCCGCGTTCTGGTCGGCAACGAGGCGCTTCTGCGCGCCAACGTGACCGTGCCGCAGATGATCGACTACATCAAACGGGTGAAGAAGAAGGTCAACGTCCCGGTTTCCACCGCCGAGCCGTGGCACGTCTGGCTGAAGCACCCGGAACTGGTGGACGCGGTGGACTTCATCGCCGTCCATCTTCTGCCCTATTGGGAGGGCGTGCCGGTCGATCAATCGGTCGATTACGCCATGGTCCGCTACAACGAGTTGAAGACCAAATACCCCAACAAGCACATCCTGATCGGTGAAATCGGCTGGCCCGCCGACGGCCCCTGGCGCCGTGGCGCGGAGGCGAGCCAAGTCAATCAGGCGAAGTTCATCCGCAACTTCCTGAACATCGCCGCCCAGAACAAGCTTGATTACTTCATCATGGAAGCCTTCGATCAACCATGGAAACGGGAGATCGAGGGCACCGCCGGAACCAGTTGGGGCCTGTGGGACGCCTACCGCACGCCGAAATTCCCGATGATCGGCGGCGTTCAGGAAATCCGCAATTGGCAGGTCAAATGCGCCACCGCCGTGGCGCTGGCCTTCCTGCCGCTGGTGTTCTTCCTGTGGCGGCGCGGCGACCATCTGAAGATGGGCGGGCAATTGTTCTATGGCGCGCTGATTCAGGCGGTCGCCTCGGTCCTGGTCTTCACGGTCAGCGCCGCCTCGGCGGCGGGGTTGGCCCTCACCACCGAAATCGCCTGGGGCGTTCTAATCCTGTTCCAGTTGGTGCTGTTCGCCGTGATGCTGATCGACGGCATGGAGCTGACCGACGTCGTGTGGCAGAAGAATTTCAAGCGGAAGTTCATCCCCTGCTCCGCCGCGCCGCTGCCCGACGCGCCCAAGGTGTCGATCCATGTGCCGTGCTACAACGAGCCGCCGCACATGGTCATGCAGACGCTGGACGCGCTGGCCCGGCTGGACTACCCGAACTTTGAAGTGCTGCTGCTCGACAACAACACCAAGGATCCGGCGGTGTGGAAGCCGGTCGAGGAGTATTGCAAGCAGCTTGGCCCGAAATTCCGCTTCTTCCACCTCGACAATTGGCCCGGCTTCAAGGCGGGGGCGCTGAATTTCGGCTTGGCCCAGACCGCGCCGGACGCCCAGCACATCGCGGTGATCGACAGCGACTATCAGGTTCACCCCGATTGGCTGAAGGCGACCATCCCGCATTTCAGCCGTCCCGAGGTCGGCTTCGTCCAATCGCCGCAGGATTACCGCGATTGGGACCACGACCTGTTCCAGCGGATGATAAACTGGGAATACGCCGGTTTCTTCCACATCGGCATGATCCAGCGGAACGAGCAGAACGCCATCATCCAGCACGGCACGATGACCATCATCCGCAAAACGGCGCTGGAAGGCGTCGGGCGCTGGGGCGAATGGTGCATCACCGAGGACGCGGACCTTGGCCTGCGCCTGTTCGAGAACAAGTACGAAGCCGTCTACATGTCGGAAAGCTACGGCAAGGGGCTGGTTCCCGACAGCTTCTCCGCCTACAAGACGCAGCGTTTCCGCTGGGCCTATGGCGCAGTGCAGATCCTGAAGCATCATTGGCGGCAATTGTCGCCGGGCGCGAAGGAACTGACCACCGGGCAGAAGTACCATTTCATCACCGGCTGGCTGCCCTGGTTCGCCGACGCCGCCCACATGGTCTTCGGCATCGCCGGAATCGTCTGGTCCATCGGCCTGCTGGCCTTCCCGAAATATTTCGAGTTCCCGCCCAACGTCTTCATGATCCCGACGCTCAGCGTCTTCGCCTTCAAGGTCGGCGCGTCGCTGTGGCTGTACGAGGCGCGGGTGAAGTGCGGTTTCTGGGACAAGGTCGGGGCCGCCATCGCCGGAATGGCGCTGACCCACACGGTCGGGCGCGCCATGTGGCTGGGCATGTTCACCTCGGGCCGTCCCTTCGTCCGCACGCCGAAATGCGAGAACCAACCGGCGCTGATGCAGGCCTTCCTGATGGCCAGCGAGGAGTTGGCCTTGCTGGTGTCGCTGTGGGGCGCGGCGTTGGCCATCGTGTTCGTGTTCGGCCATGAAAACCGCGACGCCTTCATGTGGTCGGGTCTGCTGGTGGTGCAATCCCTGCCCTATCTGGCGGCCTTCATCACCTCGCTCATCAACGTCTTCCCCAATTTGACCCTGGGCAAGAGCCGCCCGGAGCCGGTGAAGGACGCGCTGGGCAGCGGCGCCGCCGACTGACGAGGGCTTTTGCTCTCTGACCAACGGGCGGCGGGCGCCTTTCGCGCATCCGCCGCCCGTTCTATGACCGGAACGCCATTGACTGTCCGGCGATCTCTGCCAGACTTTTTCCTATGGGGAGTCTCCCCATGGGGGGCGCGCGATGGCCGGAAGCGGCTTGGGCCAGTCCGAATTTTCGGTGCGCACGTCGGCGGGTGTTGAACGCACCGGGACCGCGACGGAGCGGAATTACAAACGCAACCCCCGGCAAGACCGCCGCGACCGCCAGCCGCCCAACCCGCAGCGACGGCGCATTTATGATCTGCTGTTCGACGAGATCGACCAGTTCGACACGCTGAACGACCATCAGCGGGATCGGCTGAAAGCCAATCTGCGCGAACACCTGACCGCCAACGCCCCGCCCCCCGCCGCCCAACCGCCGCCGCCCGATCTGGACGAAGAAGCGCTCGCCGACAAGATCCTCAAAGATCCGGTGGCGAAAGTTCCGGTGGATGAAGACCGCATCGTCAAGGCGGCCACCGCCCCTCTGCCCGGCTTCACCCCCGAACAGGTGGCGGGCAACGCCATTTTGGCGATTCAACTGCGCGATTGTCTGGCCCGCCACACCGACCGGGCGCGCAAGGTCGCGGTGTATCTGCACCTGCTGCTGACCGTCGATGGCGCGCTGCGCCCCCACACCATCGTGGATGTGTGACGGAACAGCGCCGCGCCAGTCTAGAACGATTGCAATTCGCTTGCTGCGCCGCACAAATCGGGCATTATCCATAGAAACTTTATGGCTATGGAGCGCCCGACATGCCCCTCGACATCCCGCAGACCTTTCGTCACCACGTCTTTTGCTGCGCCCAGCAACGCCCGCCCGGTCATCCGCGCGGCAGTTGCGCGGCGAAAAACGCCCATCCCCTGTGGCAACGGCTGGATCAGAAGGTCCAGGCGGCGGGCTTGACCGACGTCGGCATGGCGATGACCGGCTGCCTGGGCTTCTGCTCCGCCGGGCCGCTGATGGTGGTGTATCCGGAAGGGATCTGGTATCGCCCGGAAACGCCGGAGGACATTGACGAGATCGTCGCCTCGCATCTGACCGACAACAGGCCGGTCGAACGGCTGGTCATGGTGCTGAGCCGCTGAAGAAACGCCCTCTCCCACGCCATAGGCCGGGAGAGGGCGCACGCCGATTGCTTGCGGAATCAGCGGCGGAACAGGAACTCGCGGCCAACCTTCACGCGCTTTTCGCCGTCATATTCGATGATGTCGGCGGTGGCGTAGGTCTCGGTCCAGCGTTCGGGCAGATAGCTGCCGGTGCCGATGATGTCCACCGGGGCGTTGGCCTCGGCCATCAAACGGCATTTCGCCGGGCCGAAGCCGCTGCTGGCGACGATCTTGACGGCCGGGAACCCGGCGTCGTCCAGACGTTCGCGCACATAATGGATCGCAGCCGCCGACACGCCGGTGCCAATCAGGTAGCGCAGTTGGGTTTCGTCGCGATAGCCACGGATCGAATGCGGCGCGTGCCGCTCCAACACCGCGTAGGAGCCAGGCGGGTCCAGCCCCTCGACGAAGCGACCGCCGGGCGTGTCGAGCCGCAGGGTCAGCTTGCCCTGCGCCGCCAATTCGGGGAAGCGGCGGCAGACCTCCAGCCCATCGGTGATCTCCCGGCCAAAATAATCGACCAGCACGGTCAAAGGCAAATCGGGGAAGGTTTCGTGGAACATCTCCGCCGCGCGCACGGTGGACCCGGCGTAGCCGATCAGCGCGTGCGGCATGGTGCCCATGCCCTTGGCCTGCCCGAAGAAATGCGCGGTGGCGTCGGTGGCGTTGCCGACGAAGCCCTTGGCCCCAACCTTGCGCTTGGCCCGATCCGACCCGACGGAGGCGGCGTAGGCCATCACCTCGGCCATGTCGGTTCCGGCGCAATGGCGCGCGTCCATCGCCAGGAACGCCACCTTAGGCAGATCGGCGCACATGGTGAAGGCGTTGTAGGCGGCGACGCAGGCCGGACCCAGCTTTTGCAGCAGGATCGTTTCGGTGTCGACCAGATGATAGAAGGATCCGGTCACGTACAAAATCGGCTCGCCCGCGCCGACCCATTTGCCTTCCGGGAAGTTCAACTGGATGTCGACCTCGAACCCCCGATCGCGGGCGACCGCCTGCAACCACTCCACCGCCAGACGCGGCGCGCACACCACCGGGCGGCGCATGAAAATGGCGTAGGTGACTTTCTTGTCGCCGAACTTGCCGACCGTTTCCTTGGTCCGCCGGAAATAGGTGTCGGTCCAATCGCCAATCGCCGCCGCCGAGGGGTGGACGGCCAGCGGCCGCTTCATGCTCTCGCTCATCGCCAAATGCCCTCGCCTTCCGCCCTGCCATCCCATCGCGCGTCACCCGTCGCGCCCGCCTTGCGCGGAGCCGCCGATTGACCGGATGGCCAGCATTATACGGCCCGGCCCCAATGGGGAAGAGGCTTCCGCCCAAAACACATCCGCCGGGATGGCAGGGTTGCGCCCGCGTCACAACCGCAAGATCGCATTTGGATCGAATGCCAAACAAATACTCAGCGTCTTTTGCCTGAACACTCAAGAAACGACAGACGAAACGGAACAACAAAACAGTATAAAATACCGATATTTGACGAAGAGCTTGGCGGCCTCTACAGTCCCCCCATGAACGCGCAAGGAACGGCGATGACCCAACGGCGGACATCATGGTGAGGACAGCGGCGACAGGCCCGACCCGGCAGGAATTTTTGTCGGAGGCGGAGCGCGTCGGCGGCCGCATCATCCCGGCGCTGTTCCTTCTGATCGTCACGCTGGCCGCCGCCGGGGCGGGCGGCGTGTTGATGCTGAAACCGGCCACCGCCCACACCGGCGCCCTTCCCGCCAAGACCATCGTCGGCCCGCAACCCGCCTACGCCGCCATGCCCGCCATGAGCTTCACCTTGCGCGACGGCGAGCGGCTGCGCGAATTGAAGGTCCGCGTGGTGCTTGAGCTTGATCCGTCGGTCCCCCTGGAAACCGTCAAACCCCACCTTGCGCGCATCGCCGACGCCATGAGCGTCCGCATGCTGGACGTCGATCCGAACGAGCTGCGCGGCCAGGACGGCCCGCATTACATCAAGGACGCGCTGGGCTTCGCCGCCAACAAGGCGATTCGCCCGCTGAAGATCCGGCAGGTTCTGGTGCAGGACATGCTGCTGCGCTGACCGCGCAACCCTGCCGACCCTTTTCATCCCCCGCCGACGTCCCATATCGTCGCTGCGCCCCTCGACAGCTCCGGTGGAATGCGGAACACTCCGCCCACGCCGCCGCCGGACGATGGTGGGCGTCAGACAGCGCAGCGGAAGGAGACGGCCTTGGCCGAGTTCGATTTTGACCTCTTCACCATCGGAGCCGGGTCGGGCGGCGTCGCCGCGAGCCGTCGCGCCGCGTCCTATGGCGCCAAGGTGGCGATCTGCGAGGGCAGCCGAGTCGGCGGCACCTGCGTCATTCGCGGCTGCGTGCCGAAAAAGCTGCTGGTCTACGCCGCCCAGTTCGGCGATGGATTCGAGGACGCGCGCGGCTTCGGCTGGGACGTTCCGACTCCCGCCTTCGATTGGCCGACCCTGATCGCCCGCAAGAACGCGGAGATCGACCGGCTGAACGGCCTCTACCTCTCCATGCTGAAGAATTCTGGCGTCACGCTGTTCGAGTCCTTCGGCCGCATCGTCGATCCCCACACGGTCGAGGTGGACGGCAAGCGTCACACCGCGCGCCGCATCCTGATCGCCACCGGCGGCTGGCCGACCAAGCTCCCCATCGAGGGGATGGAGCACGCCGTGACCTCCAACGAGGCGCTGGATTTGCCGGTTCTGCCGAAATCCGTGCTGATTCTGGGCGGCGGTTACATCGCCGTCGAGTTCGCCGGGATCTTCCGGGGGCTGGGGGCCGACGTCTCGCTGATGATTCGCGGCGAGCATCTGCTGAACGGCTTTGACGACGACATCCGCGTCGCGCTGGAAGGCGAGATGAAAAAGCGCGGAATCGCCATCCTGTCCGGGGCCAAGCCGACCAAGATCGAGAAAACCGCCGACGGCTACCGCGTCACCGACCATCTGGGCAACGCGCACGACGTCGGCCTCGTCATGGCCGCAACCGGGCGCCACCCCAACACCAACGGGCTTGGCTTGGACTCCATCGGCGTGACGCTGGACAAGGCCGGGGCCATTCCGGTCGATGAATGGTCGCGCACCAGCGTTGAGAGCGTTTACGCCATAGGCGACGTCACCGACCGCATGGCGCTCACCCCCATCGCCATCGCCGAAGGGCGGGCGCTGGCTGAAACCCTGTTCAACGACACCCCCACCCGCATCGGCTACGACAATGTGCCGACGGCGGTCTTCTCCATCCCACCGCTGGGCACCGTCGGCCTGACCGAGGCGCAGGCCCGCGCGGCCCACGCCAAAGTGGATGTTTACAAGGCCGGTTTCCGCCCGATGAAGCACACGCTGTCGGGCCGCGACGAGCGGATCCTGATGAAGCTGGTCGTCGATGGCGACAGCCAACGGGTGTTGGGCTGCCACATGATGGGCATGGACGCGCCGGAAATGATGCAGGCGCTGGGCATCGCCCTGAATTGCGGGGCGACCAAGCGCGATTTCGACCGCACCATCGCCCTGCACCCCTCCACCGCCGAAGAATTCGTGCTGATGCGCGAAAAATCGCCCGACCCGGCCTGACGAAAAGGGCGGCGCGTCCATTGGATGCGCCGCCCCTTCCCTTTCAGGATCGCCTCAACCGATCAATTCGGCGGGCGATCAATTCGGCGGGCGATCAATTCGGCGGGCTGGCCACCGCCCAGGAGAAATCGGTGCGGGTCGAGTTTTTGGTGAAATATTTGGCATCGCCGAAGAAATTGATCGGCTTGCTGTAATTCGCCGGATAGTTCGGGCCTGTGCCCACCCCGGCCAAGCCATGACAGCTCACGCAGTTCGACGTGATGCCCGCCGGAATGCCGGGATCGGTTTCCAGATAAGGGTTGAAGCACACCGCCATCTTGGTGCTGTTGACCGGGATGGTCTGGCTGTAGCTGGTGCACATGGCGTAGTTGTTGAACGGCGCCGGGAGGCTGGCGGGGGCGTCCGCCTTGGATCCGGGGAATTTGTTCGGGGTGTCGGGGCCGGGCTGCCAATAATAGGTCTGCCACGTCCAGAACGGAACTTCCTTGCTGTTCACATGCATGGCGAACAGCACGGCGTAATCGCCCGCCGACGCCGTGACCCCTTGGGCGCTCTTCATCGCGGCGGCCTCGTCCGCCGACAGGGTGAAATTGTACAGCGCGCCGACCGGGGCGTAATAGCCGACGGTGCAGGCCAGCCCAGCGCTCTTGGCCGCCGCGTTCAGGGCGGCGACGTCGGCTTTGCTCAGCTTGCTCTGGCTGATGGGGATTGTGCCGCCCGTGCCCGCCGGATCGACGGCGACGCAGGTTTTCCAGGTGTTGGGCGTCGGGTTCGTGGCGTTGGTCGCTTGCGACGGCCCTTGCCACAGCGGCAGCGGCGTGTAGCCCTTTTGGGCGACCACGCCGAACACCGGCTTCAGCTCCAGCGCGTCGACCGGAAAATCATTGATCGCCCGGTTGGTGGTGGGAACACTCGCCGCCCACGCGCTGTTGAGCGTGGCCAAGCTGGCCTTGGTGTTGATCGCGTAAGAGCCGCTCAACCCGGCGATGGTCTGCGGGGCCGCGATGAAGGACGCCGCCGACGGGCTGAATTTGTTGAAGGAAACGACCTGAAGCGCGTCCCCTTTCGACGCGGCGGCTTTCCCGGCCAACTGGGCGAGATGGCCGAACTGGTGCGGCTTGACGAAATGGCGGGCTGGGGCCGTCACCGCCTTTTTGTCGGCGGTCAGCAGCGACTTCGTCGGAACGGCGAAAACCTCGTCCGTGCCGAGCCAGGTTTCCCAGACCGGCAGAACCGCCCCGTTGTGGCTTTGGCCCGACGGCGCGTTCAGCCCGGCCCACACCATCCAGCCATGCCCGCGAATCTGGGATTGCTGGTTGTTGGCGATCCAGCCCTGAATCGTCGTGCCCTGATCGCCGATTCCAAAGCTGGCCGGAATGTCCACCGGGGTGATTTGCGCCTGCGCGGGCAGCGCGGCGCCCGCGCCAAGCGCCGCCAACGCGACGACCGTGATGGGACAAATTCGAATCGTCATGTCCTGAACCCTTCCTGTTTCAGCCGGTCGGGTTTCGGCGAAGCGTATCCGATTGAGTCGAGTTCTTGGGGACCGGCCGCTTTGATTTATACCTCTATGCGGGAAAAACTCTGATAGTTAAATCGTTACAGTAGAATTACCGCCGCGTTTCAAACCTCAAACACGCGCGCGCCCTGCCCCGCTACTCCGCCGGGGCGGGGGCCGCCCGGCGCGATTCCAGCCCCATCAAACGGGTCAGCAGGATCAAGGCGGGCAGCGCCCCCGCCATCGACAGCAGGAAGAAGCTGACCCAATCCATGCGGTCGGCCAGCCAGCCCGACGACGCGCCGAACAGATCGCCGCCCAGTTTGTAAAAGCTCGACAGCAGCGCGTACTGCGTGGCCGTGTAGGCGACGTTGCACAGGCCGGACAGATAGGCGACGAAGGCCGCCGTGGCGACGCCGCCGCAGACATTCTCCACCGCCACCGTCACCGCCAGCGCCGACACGTCATGCCCGGCCCAGGCCAGCGCAACATAGCTGATGTTGGAGACCATTTGCAGGATGCCGCCGATCATCAGGCCGCGCAGCACCCCGACCCGCCCGACCAGCAGCCCGCCGAGCAGCCCGCCGATGATCGTCGCCCACAGCCCGAACAACTTGGTCACATTGGCGATTTCAAGCTTGGTGAAACCGAGATCGACGTAAAAGGGTGACGACATCACCCCGGCCAGCACCTCGCCCAGCTTGTAGGTGGCGATGAAGGCCAGCATGACGACCCAGCCCTTGCGGCTCATGAATTGGGCGAAGGGAGCCACCACCGCGCCATAGAGCCAGGACAGCAAGGCCGCCATCCGCCCCGACAGATGCGGGCGCGCCGCCAGCCAATCGGCGACATGCTGTTCGCGCTGAAGCGATTCCGGGGAAACGGCGACCTTCGGCTCCTTGTTGATGAGGATCGTCACGACGCCGACCAGCACCAGCGCCGCCATCGCCTCATACGCCACGCGCCAGCCGTGGAAATCGGCGATGTAGAGCGCCCCCGCCCCCGCCGCCAGCATGCCGAAGCGATAGCCCAGCACCAGCACCGCCGCCCCGGCGGCCTGCCGGTTTTCGTCCAGAACCTCGACCCGATAGGCGTCCACGACGATGTCCTGGCTGGCCGAGCAGAAGGAGACCAGCACCGCGAACAGCGCCGTCCACCAAAGCTCTGTCGCCGGGTTTGTCCCCGCCAGCCCCAGCAGCGCCACCATCAACCCGGCCTGCGTGACCAAGGCCCAACCGCGCCGCCGCCCGAACAGCCGGGTCAGCAGCGGCAGGCGCAAACGGTCGATCAGCGGCGCCCACAGGAATTTCAGGGCGTAGGGCATGGTGACGAGGGCGAACAGGCCGATTCCGGTCTTGCTCACCCCCTGTTCGCGCAGCCAGACACTCAGGGTCGATCCGGTCAGCGCCAGCGGCAAGCCTTCGGAAAAGCCCAGAAACAGGATCACCAGAACCCGGCGGTCAAGATAGATCGACACGGCGTTCAGCCAGGAAGCGGGCCAGACGGATGGTTTCACCGGCGTTTTCCTTTGGACATCGGCTGCGCGAACGCTGTGTATACGGCCCGGTCCGGTTGGCTGTCACGGTCCATTTGCCAGCGGCAAGCTTGCCAAGCGTTGCGAATGTTTCCCCTGAAACGGTGGAAAAGTTGCCGCGAATCGGGCTATAGAGTTGACCCCCTGGGGCGATCACCGGCCTAATGGCCCAATCGCATTCGTCACCCCCGTCAAGGAAGAGCAGGCGCGTCATGGTCGAGCGTTGGACACCCGCCAGTTGGAGGTCGAAACCGGCAAAGCAGATGCCGACCTATCCTGACCAATCCAAGGTCGAAGCGGTCGAACAGCGTCTGGCCAGCTATCCCCCCCTGGTCTTCGCCGGTGAGGCCCGCAAGCTGAAGGCCAAGCTGGCCGACGCTTCGGTCGGCAAGGCGTTCCTGTTGCAGGGCGGCGATTGCGCCGAAAGCTTCGCCGAATTCCACCCCAACAACATCCGCGACACCTTCCGCGTGCTGTTGCAGATGGCGGTCGTGCTGACCTTTGGCGCGGCCATTCCGGTGGTCAAGGTCGGCCGCATGGCCGGTCAGTTCGCCAAGCCGCGTTCCACCGATATGGAGGACATCGACGGCGTGTCGCTGCCCTCCTACCGGGGCGACATCATCAACGGCTTCGACTTCACCGCCGATTCGCGCGTTCCCGACCCGGAACGCATGATGCAGGCCTACACCCAGGCGGCGGCGACGCTGAACCTGCTGCGCGCCTTCGCGCAGGGCGGTTACGCCGATCTGCACAAGGTCCATCAATGGACCTTGAGCTTCGTCGAGCGGTCCCCAGCGGGCGAGCATTTCCAGGAGCTGGCCAACCGGCTGGACGAAACGCTGGCCTTCATGGCGGCCTGCGGTATCACGGCGGAAACCACCCCGCAGATCCGCGAGACCGATTTCTTCACCAGCCACGAAGCCCTGCTGCTGCCGTTTGAAGAGGCGTTGACCCGAATCGACAGCACGAGCGGCGATTGGTACGACGTGTCGGCCCACATGCTGTGGATCGGCGACCGCACCCGCCAGCCCGATGGCGCGCATGTCGAGTTCCTGCGCGGGGTGAAGAACCCCATCGGCCTGAAATGCGGCCCGACCACCGACCCGGACGAGTTGATCCGCCTGATCGACATCCTGAACCCCGACAACGAAGCGGGCCGTTTGACCCTGATCGTCCGCATGGGGGCCGAGAAGGTGACGGAGAAATTCCCGCCCCTGCTGCGCAAGGTCAAGAGCGAGGGGCGCAACGTCGTCTGGTCCTGCGACCCGATGCACGGCAACACCATCAAATCGACCACGGGCTACAAAACCCGCCCGGTGGAAAAGGTGTTGGCCGAGGCGCGCGGCTTCTTCGACGTGCATCAGGCCGAAGGCACCCAGGCGGGCGGCGTGCATTTCGAGCTGACCGGCCAGGACGTCACCGAATGCACCGGCGGCGCCCAGGCGATCACCGATCACAAGCTGGCGCAGCGTTACCACACCGCTTGCGACCCGCGCCTGAACGCCAGTCAATCGCTGGAACTGGCCTTCCTGCTGGCCGGCGAGTTGAAGCGTGGCCGCGTCGAGCGTGAGGCCCAGCGCCGCGCGTCCGTCGCCGCCGAGTGAACGAAAAACGGACCGGAGCCTCGCGGCTTCGGTCCGTTCGTTTCAGCGATCAGACGATCAAAAAAAATCAGTGAACGACCAAGCGGTCGAGCAAAATCTCGCGAACGCGCACGTTGCGCATTTCACGATCCAGCACGCTGGCGATGGTGCTTTTCATCAGCTTGGCCCCATCGGCCCCGGCCAATTGCTGCGGGTCGATCTGGCGCATCTTGTCCGACAATTGATCGGTGATGCGCGGCACATAGGGTTCGGCCACCTTGCCGTCCACCAGCGGATCAACCTCCAGCAACACCTTCACATCGACCAGACGGGCGTCGCCGCCGCCCAAGGTGAAGGTCATTTGCGGCAGGGCCGCGTAATTCTTCTTCGGGCCAAGCTTGTCGGATCCGGCGCTGGGGCTGGCGTTCTTGCTGGCGATCACCGCGCCTGTCCCACCCAACACAGCCAGAGTCACCAGAAGACCGGCGAGAATCACCGGCAGCAGCGACACCGTTTCTCCGTTGGAGTTTCGTCGAACCAGCCGCAAGATAGCCTCTCCGCCCACCAGGATCCGACAGGATCCACCCAAGCGACAGTTTAGGGAATGCTACCCCCCCGGTCAAACCGTCGCTTGTGACAATCTGAAGCGGCTCCAAAAACTCACGCCGGTTGCACCGCCACGTTGTCGATCAAACGGGCCTTGCCCAACCAGGCCGCCGCCAGCAACCGGGCTGGACGCTCGACGCGGGTGATCGGCGCCAAAGTCTCGCCGTCGCGCAGCTCCACATAGTCGATGGCGCCGAAACCCGCCTCGGCGATCCGCCCGCGCACCGCCGTCAACACGCCATCCAACTCGGCCCCAGCGGTCAACGCGGCGGCGGCGGCGGTCAGGGCGCGGTTCAGTTCGGGCGCGCGGGCGCGCTCGTCAGGGCTGAGATAGGCGTTGCGCGAGGACAGGGCCAGCCCGTCGGCCTCGCGCACCGTCGGCAGCCCTTCCACCCGCACCGGGATGTCGAGATCCCGGGTGAAGCGACGGATCACCATCAGTTGCTGGTAATCCTTTTCCCCAAACACCGCCACATCGGGCAGCGCCTGAAGAAACAGCTTGGTGACGACGATGGCGACGCCGCCGAACATCTGGGGGCGGAAGCTTCCGCACAGCCCTTCCGACGGGCCGCCGACCGAAATGGCGGTGGCGAAACCGTCGGGGTACATGCCGCGCACCGTCGGGGCGTAGAGCGCCGCGCATCCGGCGGACGCCAGCTTGGCGGCGTCGCCCGCCTCGTCGCGCGGATAGCGGTCGAAATCCTCGTGTGGGGCGAATTGGGTCGGGTTGACGAAAACGCTGGCGATCACATGATCCGCCAATTCGCGCCCGCGCCGGACCAAAGCGAGATGCCCGTCATGCAGGGCGCCCATGGTGGGAACCAGAGCCACGGTCTGCCCAGCGGCCCGCCACGCGGCGACTTGGGCGCGCAGATCGGCGACGTTGCGCAGAACCGTCAGATGATCCGCCGCGTTGGCTGCGGCAAGGGCGCTGTCCGTTTGGGCAACCGTCGGCGTCGTCATGGCGTCATCCCTTGCGCGCGTCGAAAACTGGCGCTGGATAAACCGCCGAACCGTTCCTGTCCAGCGCCGCGTGCTGCGACGCAAGAGCAAGCCCGATCAGAACACGGACGCACAACGGGGGGGACGGCGAAGGCCGCCGTTCCATCCCCGCCGCGCGGCAACCGCGTTCAACGCATCAACGTGACGCCAATCAGATAGGTCAGGTTGGCCCAAGCGAGGATCGTGGCCAGCAGAGCCAAAAAGGACGGGGCCAGAATGGCCGAACCGATGAGAATGGCCAGAACGACGACGAGCGCGCCAAGGGCCAGCAAACTAGTGCGCGTATCTTCCATGAGATGACATCCCGATCATTGGGTAAGGATGCTCCAAACCTAGACCATCCCCCCGCGTCTTAGGGCTGATCTGCATCAATCTTGCGCAAGGTTTCCCCATCAACCGGCCAAAAATATATCACTCATTTAGAATGTCGATTTTGCCTCATACCCCATCCTCCAACGGCTTTCTTGGCGCGTCCGACGAGTGGTGGATGGCTGGAAATCACACAAAAGAAAAAAGGCTTCGAGATTTCTCTCGAAGCCTTTTTAATGGTGGGCGTGACAGGGATTGAACCTGTGACCCTTCGCGTGTGAAGCGAATGCTCTCCCGCTGAGCTACACGCCCGATCCCAGAATTCTCTGTCCATCGGTCCAGGCTGTCCCCTGGCGGAAGCGGCGTCTCGCCGGTTGTCGTCGGCGCCGCCGCTGCGGTGGGCGGGTTTCTAAGGCGTTCGTTCATTGCTGTCAAGCAGGAGATTCACTCCGTGAGGAAAGAAAATCGCACAGCCGAACGCCCGGCCTCGGCGCGCCCGCGCGCCCTTCGTTTTTGGCTGACTCTGTGCGCCGCGCTGGCGTTGCCCGCGCCTGGGGTCGCCGCGCCGGTGACGGCCAGCTACCGGGTGTATGTCGGCGGCATCGCGGTTCTGGACGCCGCCATCTTGCTGGATCTGACCGACCACGCCTATCGGATCGACCTGACCGCCCAGAATGGCGGCTTCCTCGCCAAGATTCTGCCCTGGAAAACCCTGTCGCGCAGCAACGGCGCCATCCAGATGGATCGGCTGATTCCGGCGCGGCACAGCCAAAGCAGCGTCTTTCGGGAAAAGCCGCGCAGCGTCGCCTTGACCTACGGCGCCGATGGCGGGGTCGTCGCCACGGTCACGCCGCCGCCAGAGGAGGATGACCGGGCGCCCGTTCCCGAGGCTCTGCGCCGCGCCACCTACGATCCGCTCAGCGCCGGTCTTCTTCTGTTGCTGGCCACCGGGCGCGGCGAGACCTGCGCCCGCGTGGTTCCCGTCTATGACGGGCGGCGGCGCTACGACATGCGGTTCGACAATGGCGGCACGCGCCCGTTGGCGCCCTCGCGCTATTCAATTTTTTCAGGCCCGGCGCAGGAATGCCGGGTGTCGATCATGCCCATCGCCGGTCAGGCGAAACCCTCCTCCGGCCCGTCTTTCTGGCGACGGGACGATGACTCCACGCCGCGCCCGCCGGGCGGGCCGCCGACCGATGTCTGGCTGGCCCCCATTCTGCCCGACGCGCCGCCGCTGCCCGTTCGCCTGGAAACCGACAGCGCGTTCGGCGCCGTCGTCATCCATTTGATCGGCGTCGCCCGCGCCGGGGAGCCGACGCGGGCTATCCCGTGACGCTGCGGGTGTCGATCACGGCGCCCGCCGTCTCGATCCCAAGCCGCTGGACGTCCGCCATCACAGCGTCCAACGACGGCCACAGCATGTGACCGTCAATCTCCAGCAACGCGCCGCCCAGCAGCGCCGCGTAACCGCCCAGTTTTCCCATGCGCACGATCCGCGCGATCCGAGTGGTCATGGCGTGCCCTCCTCTTCCAGGCGGCGCGGCGATCCGCGCGCCCATTCACCCCATCATATTAACGTATGCTGATGGTAAGGTCCGCCGTCCGAAGGGATAACCACAAGGCGCAGAGGGATAGCATGGGATAGCGCCCGCCCGTCACCGCGCGGCAAGCCGCTCCAACGCGGTCGGCAGATCGGCGAAATGGTCGAGGATCACATCCGCCCCCAACTCTTCGACCGGCATCCGGGGATAGCCGTAGCTCATCGCCACCACCGGCACCCCGACGGCGCGCGCCGCCTTCACGTCGTTGCCATTGTCGCCGATCATCGCCGCGTTTGGCGCCTGCGGGTCGGCCCCCAATTGCTCCAGCACCCAGGACAAATGCCGCCCGTCCGGCTTTTTGACCGGCAGGGTGTCGCCCCCGGCCACCGCGCCGAACAGGGGAGCCAGCCCGAGCGCGTCCAACAGCTTGCGGCTGATGCGTTCGGGCTTGTTGGTGCACAGCCCCAGCCGGACGCCCCGCTCCGCCAACGCCGTCAGCGTTTCCGTCACGCCGGGATAGAGGGCGGAGGCTTCCTCATCCTCGAAATAACGATCAAGATAATGGCGGAGGATCGGTTGCACCGTCTCATCGTCCAGAATCGCGCCGGTGGCGGCGAAAGCCTGTCGGACCAGCATGGCCGAACCGTCGCCGACCATGGTCCGCACCTGCGCCTCGGTCAGCGACGGGCGGTCGAAATGGGCCAGGGTGCGATTCAGCACGCGGGTCATGTCGGGGGCGCTGTCGATCAGAGTGCCGTCGAGATCGAAAACCAGCGCGGAAAAGGGAAACGGCATCGCAAGCCCCGCAAGGTTGGGTCGGATCAAAGAAACCGCTCCCGTCCTAGCACAGCTTCCGTCCCGTCAACCATGCAGACCCTGCACAGGACCATCGCGCTTTCCCCCGCCGGTTGAGGGGCTTGACCACGATCTATGACACGCTGACACAAAAGTTGACTTGGGCTTGCGCCGTCGCCTGTGGCACATGAGGGCGTTCGCCGGTGTTTGCTTCGTCAGACGCCGCGATCCTCAGTCCGGTTTCACCATTCGGCCCGTCAGGAAGACTCCCATGGCACACCGTCCTCTCGCTTGCGTGATTCTCGCCGCTGGCAAAGGAACACGCATGAAGTCCGATATGCCGAAGGTGCTGCACCGCGTCGCCGGCCGCCCGATGGTCGGGCATGTGCTGGCCGCCGTGAAGGCGCTGGACCCCGATCACGTCGTGGTCGTGGTCGGTCCCGGCATGGACAGCGTCGCCGCCGCCGTCGCCCCCTACCCCACCGCCGTCCAGCAGGAGCAGCGCGGCACCGCCGACGCCGTCCGCGCGGCCTTCGGCCTGTTGGAGGGCTTCACCGGCGACGTCGTCGTGCTGTACGGCGACACCCCGCTGGTCACGCCCGACACGCTGCGCGCCATGGTGACGGCGCGGCGGCAGGCCAACGACCCGGCGGTGGTCGTTCTGGGCATGCGGCCCGAGGATCCCGGCGCCTATGGCCGCCTGATCCTGAACGCGCGCGGCGGTTTGGAGAAGATCGTCGAGTATCTCGACGCCAGCGCCGACGAACGCGCCGTGACCCTGTGCAACGCCGGTCTGATGGCCTTTGACGGCGCCCGCATGTTCGACCTGATCGGGCGCGTCGGCAACCAGAACGCCAAGAGCGAATTTTACCTGACCGACGTCGTGCAGATCGCCCGCGTGTCCGGCATGGCCTGCGCCGTGGTGGAGGCCGCGCCCGCCGAGGTCGTCGGCGTCAACTCCCGCGCCGAGTTGGCGGAGGTCGAACGGCTGATGCAGCGCCGTCTGCGCAAGGCGGCGATGGACAATGGCGCCACGCTCTGCGACCCCGACAGCACGCTGTTCAGCCACGACACCCGGCTGGGCCGCGACGTGATCGTCGGCGCGCATGTGGTGTTCGCCCCCGGCGTCACCGTCGCCGACGGGGTGGAAATCAAGCCCTTCTGCCATCTGGAACAGACCCGGATCGACAGCGGCGCGGTGATCGGCCCCTACGCCCGCCTGCGCCCCGGCGCGGACATCGGCCCGGACGCCCACATCGGCAATTTCGTCGAGATCAAGAACGCCGTCGTGGAATCCGGGGCCAAGGTGAACCATTTGACCTACATCGGCGACGCGCGGATTGGGGCCAAGGCGAACATCGGCGCCGGAACCATCACCTGCAATTATGATGGTTTCAGCAAATCGCACACCGACATTGGGGCGGGCGCCTTCATCGGCTCCAACAGCTCCCTGGTGGCCCCGGTGTCGATTGGCGACGGCGCCATCGTCGGGGCGGGCAGCGTCGTCACCTCGACGGTCGAGGCCGACGCGCTGGTCGTCTCCCGCGCCCAGCAAAAGGCCTATGTCGGCTGGGCCAAGCGTTTCCGTGAGCGCAAACAGGCCGAGAAGGCGAACAAGGCGTAACCTTCCCGCTCCAGCAGTTCCACAGGCCAGCAGTTCCCCCCAGGAGAGTCCCCATGTGCGGCATCATCGGCATCAACGGCATCCATGACGCGACCCCCCGGCTGGTGGAAGGGCTGCGCCGCCTGGAGTATCGCGGCTATGACAGCGCCGGCGTCGCCACCCTGGTGGGCGACCACATCGAGCGCCGCCGCGCTGAAGGCAAGCTGGTGAATCTGGACGCCCGGCTGCGCGACGCGCCGCTGTCCGGCACCGTCGGCATCGGCCACACCCGCTGGGCCACCCATGGCGGGCCAACCGAAACCAACGCGCACCCGCACGCCACCCCGCGCGTCGCCGTGGTCCACAACGGCATCATCGAGAATTACCGGGAGCTGAAGGACGAGCTGATCGGCCATGGCTGCGTCTTTGAAAGCGTCACTGATTCCGAAGTCATCCCCCAGCTCATCACCCATTACATGGACAAGGACGGGCTGTCCCCGGTGGAGGCGTCGGCCAAGGCCTTCAAGCGTTTCACCGGCGCCTTCTCCCTCGTCGTCATCTTCGCGGGCGAGCATGAGTTGATGATCGGCGCCCGCCACGGCACGCCGCTGGCGGTCGGTTATGGCGACGGCGAAATGTATCTGGCGTCCGACGCCTTCGCGCTGGCCCCGCTGACCAACCGCATCTGCTATCTGGAAGACGGCGATTGGGTGGTGGTCAGCCGCAGCGAGGCGGTGGTGCACGACGCCAGCGACGCCGTGGTTCACCGCCCGGTGAAGACGACGGCGGTCTCCGGCGCCTTGATCGGCAAGGACGGCTACCGCCATTACATGCTGAAGGAAATCTACGAGCAGCCGCAGGTGATCGGCGACACGCTGAACGCCTACATCAACCCGGTGAACAATTACATCGCGCTGCCGGATTTCCCCTTTGACGTGGCTAAGGCCACCAAGCTGACCATCGTGGCTTGCGGCACCGCCTATTACGCCGGGTTCGTCGCCAAATACTGGTTCGAGACGCTGGCCCGCATCCCGGTCGAGGTCGACATCGCGTCCGAATTCCGTTACCGCGAGGCGCCCTTGCCGGAGGGCGGCGTCGCCATCTTCATCTCGCAGTCGGGCGAGACCTTGGACACGCTGGAAGCGCTGCGTTACTGCAAGCGGCAGGGCCAAAAGATCCTGTCCATCGTCAATTCCCCGGAAAGCACCATCGCGCGTGAATCCGACGCGGTGCTCTACACCATGGCCGGGCCGGAAATCGGCGTCGCCTCGACCAAGGCCTTCACCACCCAATTGACCACGCTGGCCTGTCTGGCCGTCACCGTGGGCCGCGCCCGTGGCGCCATCGGCCCGGAGCGCATGCAGGAAATCGCCCACGCCCTGCGCGAGGTCCCGGCGCTGGCCGCCAGCGTGCTCGCCCATGACGAGCGCTTGAAAGAGCTGGCGCAAGAGCTGGCCGATTCCCGCGACGTGCTCTATCTGGGCCGTGGCGCCATGTACCCGCTGGCCCTGGAAGGCGCGTTGAAGCTGAAGGAAATCAGCTACATCCACGCCGAAGGCTACGCGGCGGGCGAGCTGAAGCACGGCCCCATCGCGTTGATCGACGACAGCGTCCCGGTGATCGTCCTGGTGCCGTCCGACAATCTGTTCGAGAAGGTCGTCTCCAACGTGCAGGAAGTCTGCGCCCGGTCGGGCAAGGTCCTGCTGCTGGCCGACAAAAAGGGCATCGCCAAGCTGGGCGACACCGTCCGCTGGTCAGTCGAACTCCCCACCTGCGACCCGCTGGTCGCTCCCCTGCTCTACGCCATCCCCGTGCAGTTGCTGGCCTATCACACGGCGGTGCTGAAAGGCACCGACGTGGACCAGCCGCGCAATTTGGCGAAAAGCGTCACGGTTGAGTGAGCAAGATTCAACAATGGAGTTTCTCTGGGGGGGGCGTCCAGGGAAAGCCTAGAACCTTGTGAGAAAACTCAGAGGAACACGACAGCAAGAGCGCCCCAGAGCGCCGTGCCTAAAATGTGAAACAGCACGGCGCTCTTCTAAGCTTTGATTGATCGAGCCGATTCGCGCGTCACATTGATCCCGATTTAACGCGACCTGCCCTAACGCCAGTCAGCGGCGCGCCCGGTAATGGGCGAGCAAGCGGGGGCACAGTTTTTCCAACTTGGCGTCCAGTTCCGCGTCGCGGGTCTGCCCGACAAAACGGTTTGAAACTTCCGCGCCACGGACATTGCCGAACACGAACTCAAAGTCCGGCATCAGATCAGGAACATGCTGCCACAGCGCCGCCAGCATTTCATTGTGGCGGCGCCGGTAGTTGTAGAAATCATCCTCCACCGGCCAGCCAAGCGCCCGGATCGTCTCAAGCACAGCCGGATCCCGCGCGACAAAATCCTCGTATTCGATGACGGCGTCAAAGCGTTCGCGCTCGGCGAACATCTGGTCAAGGATCAGGAATTTCTCGTCGATCAAGCCGGAGTAGTTCCGGTATCCCTTGGTGCGCAGGCTGACATAATTGTCACGGGGATCCCGCAACAGCAGAATGACCCGGTCAGGACGAAAACGCTCAAGATGCACGGCCAGAGGATAGGCCGTGGTGACGACCACCTTCGTCACCATGTCCAGGTCGGTGACGATGCGGGGCGCCGCGAAATTGTTGGGGACATCGACCAGCGCCAAACAATCCGATCGTTGCGCCAGGAACAGCGTGAACGCGGTCGAGCCGCTCGACTGCATGCCGTAAACCAGAATCCTCATTCACCCCTCCCCGGACACTGTCGCCGCCGCAGGCGACACCAGCCAGTTTTGCTCAATCTCGGCGCTGATGAAGACGTAACGGCGGGTGTGAGGCGTCGGGTGGCGGACGCTGACGCCGTGGATCGCGTCGATCCCCTGCGGAAAGATCACCATCTGATTGGCCTGGTAGGGAACGACGGCGGCGACCTCCACCGAATCACCCGGCAGCGCGTATGTCTCCGTGTTGGAGATCGGGCCATTCTTCCAACGGAACAGCTCCAAATCGCCCCCCACCGCGTCATCATCGGGATGGCGAAGATAGTAAAGACACGTAAAAAGCCGATTTGGCATGTCAAGATGCGGCCCCCGCGAGGTGGAGGGGACGGTCGTAACCGGCGTGTTGATCTCGGCCCGCGCGTCTTGAAGAATGCGCGCCTCATTGAAGCTGTCGCGCATCATCAGCCCCATCGAATGGTTCAGCAGATCGCCGCCCAGCGCCTCTTTGAGAGCCGTCGGCCAATGATCGCGGAACAGAGCCACCACCTCCGCAAAAAAGGCGGGCGCGCTGTGATGGCCGACGAACGCCTTCCATATGTCAGGTAGCGGCGTCATTTCCATGATCTGCCACGCCGACAGTTGAAAGCGGGTGTTGCTGCGCGGCGTGGCCTTACCCGCCCAACCGATCATCGAAAAGGGCGGAAACGTCTCGCTGAGCCGCTGGTGCGTCTCCTCGTCCAGCGCGTTCGGCACAACCAAATGGGGAAAAGGATCGAGACGAACATCGTCCGGCCCAAGGCCGGAAAGCAAGGACCGCATAACCTAATCTCCGAAGCGGGGCTGGCCAAGTGGGGCAAAGCCCCCGCATCATGCGGAAATCAATTCGGCAAAAGCAAGCAATAGGAGCATGACGGGCCAATCGATCAATCCCGTGCGCGTAGGTCCGCGCCGTCCATTCCCGGCCTGCTTGCGTCGGTCATCGGGCGCGGCTGAATCGCGCGGCCCGCTGGAATGGCGCGCATGCGGCTTTACTCTCCAGCGCCGCTTGATCCATTCTCCCCCCAGATTTAAGCAGCGCGACAGAATGATGCCAACCCACGGACCCCAGATCGTTTGGCGGACGGACCAGCCAACGCGACGCCCGCCCGCCCGGTCTTTCTTGCCGCTGCTGCGCGCCGCCGTCGCCGCGCGCCCCGACCGCCCCGATCTGCTGCGCGATCTTACGGTCGCGCTTCGGGATGATCGGCGATGGGCGGAGATCCACGACCTTCTGTCGCCGCTTGCGGAAAAAGGCGGGCTGACGCCCGCGCTCGCGTGTGAGTTGGCGCAGGCCGCGATCGCCTGCGACCAGCCGGACCTGGCGTTGAGGGTCTTGGCCCCAGAGATCGCCGGAACAGCGCGAGACGCGCGCCGACAAAGAGTCCTTGCCCTCTACGCCCTGAACCGGATCGACGAGGCCCGGACGGCGGCGGCGCAGGTTCTGGACGAGAATCCCAGCGACAGCATGGTGCTGGGCGCCTTCGCGAACGACTGCCTGACGCACGGCGCCGCCGAGGATCTGGCGAACTTGTGTCGGGGGGCCATCGACGGCGGCGTCGGCTCCACCCTTCATCTCGCCTATCTGTCCGCCGCGCTTTCCTTGGTCGGTCGGACGTCGGACGTCGTTCGCTTGATCGACCCGGAATATTTGTGCCGCCGAATCGAACTGGATTCCGGGCTGATCGACAATGAGGAACTGACCCAGGCGATCTTGACGCACCCGGCGCTCGCCCCGTCACCGGAGACCAAGCCGACGTACGGGCGCAATCTGCGCCTTGAAGGGCTGGCCAGCGTTGAACATCCGGCGATCCGCAATCTGCTCGCCGTCGTTCGCCGACAGGTCGATGATTATCTGGCGGAGCGTCTCAACGCGCCGCACCCGCTGATTGCCCATCGCCCGCAAACCGCGCGGTTGCAGGGTTGGGCGCTGGTCCTGTCGGATGACGGGCACGAAGAGACTCACATTCATCCCCAGGGCTGGCTGACCGTCGTCTACTACGCGCGCGTTCCGACGAGCGAGACGCGAGGCGCGGAGCGCGAGGCGCCGCGACCGGGATCGCTCGCCTTCGGCCCCTGGCCCCGGTTCATCGGGGAATCTGTGCCGGATTTTCCACGCTGGCGCGTGGAGCCGCAGGACGGAACGTTGCTGATTTTCCCCTCCTTCCTTGGACATGGGACCATTCCCACAGGCGTGGGCGAGCCGCGAATCTGCGTGGCGCTCGACGTCCTTCCGTGCGACCAAGCGCCGACGCCCTGACCACCCACAAGCCCTGACCAGAGACGGAACCAGGATCGCAGCATGAGCACCGCCCCCGCCCTGCGCGCTTTCGAGCGGCCCGCCCCCCACCGGGTGATCCGCAATTTTCTCGGCTCCGATTTGATCGGCCAGTTGCTGGACCACGCCGAAGCCAACCGGGACACCTTCAGGCCCACCGGGGTTGGCGACAGAGAAATTAATCCCAAGATGCGCGTCTCACGGGTTCTGCGGGATTTCGGATCGCTGCGGGACGCGTTGGAGGCACGATTTCTGGCGATCATGGATCCCACCGTCGCCGATCTGCGCCTGTCATCTTTCGATTTGGGTCGGTTGGAGATTGAGCTTGTCGCCCATGGCGATGGCGCGTTCTACCGACGGCACATCGACACGCGAACCGGCCCGTCCGACAAAACGACGGATCGGGCCTTGACCGGCGTGCACTATTTCCACGCCGAACCCAAAAGCTACAGCGGCGGCGAATTGCGGCTGCATTCCATCCTGCCGCCCGAACAGGGTGGACAGTTCCTGGACATCACGCCAGAACAGGACATGCTGCTGCTGTTCCCCTCCTGGGCGCCCCACGAGGTGCGCCCGGTCGCCTGCCCGTCCGGCGCGTTCAGGGACCAGCGTTTCGCCATCAACTGCTGGTACCGGAGCCGTCGCACGTCATGATCCCGTCCGCTTATGTGGGAGGCCCCCTCGCCGACGCGGGCGTTGCCGAACACATCGACGTCGCCGCCTATTCGCGCGCGCGGCTTTGTTCAGGGGCGACTGACCAAAGGCGAGGCTCCGGGATACGACGCCCCTCTGCGCTTTCTGGTCGGCGACGCGACGGACAGCGCGCCGTCGTCTCCGGTTGAGGCGATGCCCCATTGGCAAGCCGACCTGATCCTGTTGCCGCAGGAACGCGCTGAACCTTTCGCGTCCCCCAACGCCAGCCTGGAACGCGACGCCCGGACGCCACCATCACGGACATGATTCATGCGTTTGATCTGCGGATTCCTCCATCTTGACGGCCAACCGGCTGAGGCGGAGCGGCTCGCCGCGATGGTCGCCGCCATGGTCGAGCCGGGCCTGACCCCTGCGGTGGCGAGTTTTGTCGAAGGGCCGATGGCGCTCGCCACGCTTGAATTCGCGCCAGCCACCGCCATTCCGCGCGTTGCCCCGCCCGCCGCCCTGCCGCATGGCGCGAGCGGTCTCGTGCTGGCCGCCGACGCCCGACTCTACGAAGGCGCAAACGGAAAGACCGACGAGGCCGCGCTGCTCAACGCGCTGGAACGTCGGGGGGGCGACGGGTCCGACGGAGGGCTTGGCGGCATTTTCGGCGACTTCGCCCTGGCCGCTTGGGATCCGCGCAATCAAACGCTGCTGTGCGCCCGTGACGGCATGGGGGTCCGACCGCTCTTCATCAACGATCAACCGGATCGGGTGTTCGCCTTCGCCTCGCTGCCTCGGGGCCTGAACGCCAGCGGCTTCGTCGCGCGGGAACTTGACGAAGCCGCCCTTCTGGGCACGCTGTTGATGCGCGGGACGCCCAACAACCGCTCCGTGCTTCGCGGCGTTGAACGGCTTCCGGCGGGGGCGTGGACGCGTGTGTCGGCGCGTCGGCGGGAAAGCGGGCGGCATTGGCGGCTCGACCCGGCAACCGCAGGCCAAAACCGTTGCCGCCCGGAAGAGGCCGCCGAAGAGATGGCGGCGCTGGTCACGCAAGCGGTCCGCGTCCGCCTGCCGGAAACCGGGCCGGTGGCGACTCACCTGAGCGGCGGGCTTGATTCCCCCTCCATCACCGTCCTCGCCGCCCGCGCCTTGCGCGCGACGGGGCGCCCGTTGCTCGCCTACCCATTCCTGCCGACGCCGCAGGGAGACTATGCGCCGGACGGCGAAGGTCCGCTCGCCCAAACGGTGCTGGACCAGGAACCGGACATCGTCAGCATCCCCGCGCGCATTGGCCCTCCGCTGGATTTTCTGCTGCCCCGGATGGATTGCGATCAACCCCTGCCGTTCGACCCCGCCGATCCCAACGCGTGGATCTGCATGGATGCGGCGGCGCGCGGCGCGCAGATTCTTCTTTCAGGGTGGGGCGGCGACGAGGGAGCGTCCTTCAACGGTCGCGGCGCCTTGGCCGAAACGCTGCTCGCCGGTCGCTGCTGGAGTTTCGTGCGCGAGATTCGGGCGGTGTCCGTCGCCAGGGGCTGTTTGATGACGGATACGCTGCGTGGCGAGGTGCTGAACTATCTGCTGCCAGACGCCATTCAGACCTTCGCCCGGAGTCTGCTCGGCAGAACGCGGGACAGCGCGCCAATGACCTCAATCAGGCTGCTGTTGCGCAACGAGGCGATGGGCGGCGTCCCCCCGCCGTCGCCGCCGATGCGCCCCAACGCCGTCGCCAATCGTCTGCGCCTCCTGAACGGGCCGGTTCTGACGCGGCGGCCCGAACATTGGGCGCTGACGGGCGCCCGCACCGGCATTGCCGCCGCTTTCCCCCTGCTCGACCGTCGGGTGATCGAATTTGCGCTGTCGTTGCCAAGCGCGCTGTTCCTGCGCGACGGTGTTTCGCGGCGGCTGTACCGCGACGCCATGATTGGAATCCTGCCGGACAAGATCCTTAAAAACTCCACCAAACATACCCCTTTTCCCGAAGCCTCCCTGGTCGTCGCCCTGCAACGCGACACGCTGCTCCGTCAGCTTTCCGACCTGCGCGGACACCCACGGATCAACGCGTTGTTCGATCTGGAGGCTTTGGAACAGCGTTTGCGCGCCTTGCCGCCCCCGGAAGAGGCGTTGCGCCGCTCAGGCGAATTGGGTGGCGACCGGGCTTTGCGCAAGGTTGCGGAAACGGTCCCGCGTGTTTTGCGCTTTATTTCCTATGTTCGACAACATCACTGACACGCGCGGCGACATCACGGATGCGGCGCGTTGTCACCCAGCGGTTTGGCCGTCCGTTTGGTGGCCGTCCGTTTCGTGATTGCCCGTTTCATGGGTGAAGCGGGCGACCACGGCGAAACGCCCGGCGGCGGGCGTCCCAACCACCCCCGTCCGGCCAACCGTCACCCAGGCATGAGCCAGCATCCGCCGCCCGCCCTCAGTCGCCTCTTGATCGGTCGTGTCGTCATCGGACAGCGCCATGCCGAAATGCACGGTGGCGGGAATGCCGCGTCGGCCCAACATGGCCCTGGCGGCGAGCGCCTGGGGCAAGCAAAGCGCGGTCCATGGCAGATGGCGGGCGGTTCGCTCAACCGTCTGACCGATCTGCCGGACTTGGGCCTGCCGAATCAGATCGACCGGGGCGACGGCTCCATCGGATCGTTCACGCGCCAGGGGGCCAAGGCCAATCGCGATCCACCGGAAGGGCAAAACCGCCAGCAGAAGCTGCGCCAACGCCAACCAGACCGCCGCCTCCGCCGCCAGCCACTGATCCGCCAACGGCAGGGCGAGGAGTTTACGCAGCCGACGCATTGTCCGTGACGAGCAGGCCACGTTCGCGCAGCGCGCCCAGAAAACGCTCGATCTCCTGCCGGGCCTCGTCGGGGGCCACGTCATATTCAGCGGTCAGCGCGTCCACCAGCCCATCGACCGCCACCGGCGCCGCGAGCAGTTCCCAGATGCGGGAGCCAACGGAGTTCAGATTGAAGTAACGGCCCTGCTCGACGCTCATCATCAGCAGTTCCCCGTCGACATCGGCGGTCAGCAGGCCATCGGCGCGGCGAAGCGTTCCGCAAGCTTCCGTCGGGTTGTTCATGGATGTCTCCGTCGTCTTGCCCCTGCATGGCCCCGGCGTCAGCCGCGCCGCTCGGTGGGCATTTTTGCCCGGCATGCTTATCACAAATACCCGAATCGTTCCATCATCGGGTGGTGGGCGGCGGCGATGGCGTCGCTCTGCGCCGTGGTCAGAACCTTGGTCCAGGCCCCAACCCGACCGGATCGGAAGAAGGGCGCGGTTGATCGCGACGAGCGTTCGGAGAAACCGGATTGGCGCTCCTGACGTTGCAACTCAGTAAAATCGCTGAAGCGAACGGCGCGCTCCACCCGATCCTGTCGCTTTTCAAGCCCCATAAAGGCGACCACCGCGCCGAACGCCTCCACAGGATCGGCCCGCAAATCCTCGTATCGCAGGATATGGACGGGAAAATCGGATTGGTCGACCCAACTTGCGGCATGGGCGCTCCAATCGCTGACCCCTTGCTCAACCTGCGGGACGTACTTGCCACGATATCCAGCGATCCGCTGTTTGGGGTTGTTCAGCATCTTGATCGCGCGGTCGAACGTCACATTGTAGTGAAACGCCAGCGATACAGCCACGTCGCGCGGGTCGCGGAGAATATAAACCGCAGACCAAGCGTCCCCCCGCCCGAAGAGAGGCGTGCCATCGATGGTGACGCCGTGTTTGTCATGGACCTTGATGCAATTGATCCTGTCGCACCGCTGGACAAAATCCTCCATAATGATGGAGCGGAGAAGGTTTGTTTCGTCAAAGCTGAGCAGATTCGGATCAACGATACTTTTTTCCTCAAGAAAATCCTTCCGAACCGGATAAGGGCTGTTCAGATCAATCCGGTTGATGTCGATTGGCGCGTCGGCTGCGAAAAGATAATTGGCGATCAGCAACCGAAGCCATGTGTTGCCTGATTTCATGTAAGAGGCGAGCCAAACGATCTTGCCCCCGGACGGCATCACACCTCCTTGTCGATCTGCGCGAGCACAGCGGCGACCGTGTCGTCCAGCAATGCGAAATCCATGGCGCGGTCCAGCAGAAAAACCCGAACCCGACCGAGCAAGGCGGCGATCTGCCGGAACAGGTCAGCGTCGCGCCCCAAATGGCTGGCCGTTTTTGAGCGATACACCTCGTCGCGCACCAACGCAGCGGCGTCGACAGGATCCAGCGGCGTCAAATCGAACCGACCGGGTGAATCCGCTTTCCGCAGGATGATGATCGTGGTTAGCGGCGTCGGTCCTTGCGTCGCCATCCTCGGCGGATCAACGTGGTATTTTTTAAGGCATGGTCGAACTGGCGGTCCCAGACAATCGGTCAGCGCAAGCTGTTCGACAGCGTCCATCCACAATCGGTGCTGCCGCCCATCTGGCAGGATGGTGGGCACACCGCCGTCATCGAAGCGGATGGCGGCGACGTCGTCGCCAACGAAATCACAACCCGCCTGGCACAGCGCCGCCGCCAGGGTGGATTTCCCGGCGCCGGTGACGCCGCACAAGGCCACCCCCCGGCCCCGATACGAAAGGGTGGCGGCGTGCAAAACAAGCTGTCCGCGCTGATGAAGCAAGACGCCGAAGGCGGTGCCCAGCAGGAAGGGCGCGGCGTCGGTGGTGGTCGACGACGCGTGAAGATCAACGACAACCTCGTTTCCATTCGTGACGAGGAAACGCGCGACTTGCGGAACCCGAAACAGAAAAGCGGCGTCGTCAAGTTGCCACGTCGGCCCGACCAGAATTGCGGCGTCCAGCGCCGCTGGCGTCGTGCCGCACCGAACGCGCACATCCGTCTGAGACAAGACCTCGTCTGCGATCACCATCCCTGGAAGAGAAAAATCGGATGCGACGGCAAGACCGCAGACTCGATAATAAAACAACGATCATCTCTATGATTAACGACACCAGCAAAAATCAGAAGGCCGACCTGCGTCACGACGGGCCGAAACCAGGATCTGTTTCATTTGTTTGGTTGGTTTTTGCTTCAGTAAGGCTCTTGATGGCCTGATCGCGGATTTCCGGAGCCATCCAGGCCTTCTTGCCAAGAACAGGCGCGGCATTCACCGGATTCAAGGAGTCACGCGAATTCATGGTTCTACCTTCAAGGCGTTTGGCGTTGCCAGCCTTCGTTTCCATAAGGCGTCAACGTCAAGTTTATGTGGGAAGGTGGGGAAAAGGCAAGCGCCGATGGCGCCGCACCAATTCCTGCGCGTTGGGGATGCAGATTGACGCGCCACAGGCTTCACGCTGGCGGGGAGGGTGAGCGCCAGATCATACGCCAGGACGGTCCTTCCGTTCCATCCTCGACGAAACCCAAGCGGCGATAGAGATTTTGCGCCGGGTTCCGCATGTCCACGCTCAGACTCACCGTCCGCCCGTCGTCCGCCGCCCGCGCCTGCACGGCCTGAAGAAGCGCGCCCCCCAGCCCGCCCCCCCGCCGTTCCGGCAACAGCGACACGTCCACGACGCGCAAATCCGCGTCGGTGTGGGCAAGATACAGCCGTCCGACCGATTCGTCTCCGCAGGTCAGGATCATGAAATCCGGATCGGCGTAAGCGGCGGCGTAATGGCGCGTCTGCAACGCGAACTGGGAGGTCAGGAAGGCGTGTTTCATCGCCTCGGGCCACCCCGTCGGCTCCAGCTCCGCCATCCGCACGGACATGTAGAGCCGCAACAAAAAAGGAGAATCCTCAACGGTTTCAGTCCGCAAGGCGAACCCTCGCGCCGCCCAGGGGGCGGACGGCGCGAGGGATGGTTTGGGCGTCACCGGCAAAGGATCAGTTCCGCACCGGGTATACGCCGTCAACGTTGATGGCGAACACCATGGTCAGGTAAGGCTGCCGATTCTCGTGCGGACTCGCCGCGCCGCCCGCGCCGCCACAAGCGGGCGCGATGGTGCTGGGGTGCAGGTAGCTGTTGGGGGTTATGACCTTGGTGTAGGCCGGCACCGCGTTGGCGCCCGTGGAATTGGGCTGCACCGGACGAGCCAGCCAGGATTGGCCGGCCGTCGGCGTGGTCGTGGTGTTCACCAAGGCCTTGGCCGGAACCGCTCCCTGGATGGTCAGCGTGTGGGTGTGCGTGGGCAGTTGCGCAGGGGTGAGCGTCGCCGTCTTGGCGCCGACCGTGGTGGCGCCCCATGACCGGGGCGACAGGCCGGGGCCTGTACCCTGCCCCATGACGCAAAAGCCCTGAAGGTTGGGGACCTTGAAGGTCTGGTTCGCTGTGCCGCCCCAGGTGTTGCCAATGATGCTATAGAGCGCTGGCTGCTGATTCGCATTGTATTCCGCACCATTGCAAGCGAACCAACCCTGCGGAATATAGCCAAAGGGGAAAATGCGGATTTCTCCGATAAAGGCGTCCATATTTTTGCCCCTCTCTTACGTCCGGGTGGGGAAAGTGCCATTCAAGGCGATTATGTAGGTCAGAATGGCGGTTGGCATGACGTTGGGGTGCGCCGCCGCTGGGCCATCAGTGGAAATCGTGTCGGCGATCGGATTGGTCGGCGTCGCGCCAGCGGTCCCCAAGCCAGACTTCAGATACTGAGTCGTCGGCGACGTCGTGTTGGCGTACATGACGGTGGCGCCGGGCGTCGGGCTGACGGCGGCGGCGCCCGCAGTCACCACGTTGTGGGTGTGCGGTCCCATGTTCGCCGCCGTCAAGGCGACGGTCTCGGCGCCGCCGCTCTGGGCCAACACGCGATTTGTCAGGCCGGTCCCCGCACCCTGGCCAATCGGAATGCGGCCACGCAGATCCGGAAGGGCGAAGGTGTTGACGCCGTCGCCGCCATAGATCGTGCCGATTACGGCGAAGAGGACTTGATGTTCGGAGATCTTCAGAAGGGTGCCGTCGCACAAATTCCAGTTGGCTGGTGGGTACTTTCCAGCGAACAAGCGAATTTCGCCAACAAAATAATCACTCATGGGGTGTTTCCTTTCCTAAGGTTTCTGGTCGTCATCAGTTGCGCGGCGGATAGATGCCGGTCGTGGCGATGCAGAAGTTCAAAACCAGGAAAGGCTGCATGTTGCTGTGCGCCGCGCCATCGCCTGTCGTCGAGAGGACGGCCGGGTTGAGCGGTATCGGAGCCGTGCCGGGTGGGGCGAAAAGATTTGGCGCCACGGTAACGATGGGGCTTGTCGCCGTCCCGGAGATGCTGGACCCAACCGAGTTGGCGGTGGCGCCCGCCGTGCTCAGCACGTTCAGCGTGTGCTGGTGCTGGGGGGTCTGCGCGGCGGTCAACGGCACGGTCTCCGCGCCCAGGGCCTTGCCCCGGACATAGTCGCCCGAACTGTCGTAATTGTTTTGATCGACCGGCACCCGTCCGCGCAGGTCGGGCAGATTGAAATAGGTTCTAAGGTCGCCCCCATAGGTATTTCCAAGGAGCGAGTGCAGCGCCACATTCTGCTGGACTTGCATGACGCTTCCGTCGCACACATGCCAACCCTCTGGAGCCCAGTTCATCGGAAACAATCGAATTTCACCCAGGAACCAATCGCTCATGGCGTTCCTCCTCCCAGCCTTGCCACCAAATCCGAGGCGTCTGGGCCGATTGCGACCGACAACCCCGGATACTGCCAACAGCATATATCATGAGTTGATTTTGTCTTGTCTCGTCAAATTGTGACAAACACAGACAACACATGCGAACGGGTGCGCCGGAAATTTCAATTGTGTAGCAATAGGAACCGCGCGACATGTAAACGTGTTTTGTTTGCAATAAAACTCCACCTTTGATAATCGCCGCAGCGCTTGAACGGCCCTTTCCAGCCCGACTCGAACGCCTCGCCCGCTCGGTCTTGGTTCCAACCCGGCGGATGGTTCGCTAGGGTTGCGCCGCCCGCCCGCCAGAAAGCCGCGAACCGACATGCCGTTGTTCCAGTTCCATCTGCCCCGCCGCTGGTTGGCCGCCAAGACGCCAATCGGTGAATTCGCGCGCTTCCTCCATGACGCCGCCGCGTTCGCCGGTTGGCGGTTGGGGGGGCTGGCGGCGTTGACCGTGATCGCCGCCCTGGCCGAAGGGGCGGGCCTGCTGCTGCTGGCGCCGCTTTTGTCGATGGTCGGGGTTGGGGGCGGACAAGCGGGAAAAGGCGATCTGTGGCTGGCGCCTCTGGGGCTGGAAGGCGCGTTGGCGCTCTATGTGATCCTGGTCGCGGCGGCGGCGCTGGTGATCGCGGCGCGCGGGGATCGGGTGACGCGCCTGCGGCTCGGCTATGTCGACCATCTGCGCCGCCAACTGCACGAGGCGGTCGCCGGGATGGAATGGCGCGCCTTCAACCGGCTGGCTGGCGCGGAGGTGGTCAACGCGGTGATCGGCGAGGCGCAACGCGCCGCGAACGGTCTGGAATTCCTGCTCCGCTCCGCCGGTTGGGCGGTGGAAATCCCGGTTCTGTTGGCCGTGGCGCTGCGGCTGTCGCCTACGATGACCGGCGCGGCGCTGGCGCTGGGCGCCCTGTCTCTGGCGCTGTCGCGGCCATTGAGCCGCCACGCCCACCGACTCGGGCGGCAAGCCGTGGCCGGAATGCAAGCCCTGCACCGCGACTTGTCGGACGATCTGGCCGGCATGCGGGTGATTCGCGCCATCGGGCTGGAGGCGGAGCGCGCCCGGCTTTTTGAAACGCGCATGCGCGACGTCCGCGCCGACATGATCGCGTTTCAACGCCAATCCGGATGGGCGCGCGCGGTGACGCAGGGGTTGGCGGCAACGGCGGCGGCGGTCGCCGTCTGGTTCGCCGTGCGGGTTCTGGATATGGAGCTGGCCGGAACCCTGGTGTTGATGGCGGCCTTCGCCCGGCTTCTCACCACGGCGCAGCGCATCCAGGACGCTTGGCGGATCGTGCTGCACGCGCTGCCCGCCCACGCCGCCGTGCTTGACCTTCTGAACCGCTGCCGAACCGACATGGTGGACTCAAAAACGCCCGCCACGTCGCCACCGGCCGACCTGTCCCACACGGCGGCGCTGACGCAGGGGGTGCGGTTGGACGGCGTTGGGATCCGGTACACCCCGGATGGCCCATGGGCCTTGTCCGGCATCGACGCGGTCGTGCCCGCGCGCGCCGTCACCGCCCTGGTTGGGCGGTCGGGCGCCGGAAAATCGACGCTGGCCGACCTGCTGCTCGGCCTCATCGAACCAGACCAGGGCCGGATGCTGATCGACGGCCAGCCGGTGGCCGGAAGCGCGGCGCGGCGGTCCTGGCGGCGGCGCGTCGGGTATGTGCCGCAGGACAGCTTCCTGTTCCGCGACAGCGTTCGGGTCAATCTCGCCATCGCGTGCCGGGCGGACGGCGACGGCGATGAACGCTTGTGGGCGGCCCTGGAGCAGGCCGACGCCGCCGATTTCGTCCGGGCGCTTCCCCAGGGCCTCGACACCATGGTGGGTGATCGCGGCGCCTTGCTGTCGGGCGGTCAGCGCCAGCGGCTGGCCTTGGCGCGGGCGCTGCTGTCGGGGCCGGATGTGTTGATCCTTGACGAGGCCACCAGCGCGCTTGACCATGAGTCCGAACAGCGCATCCTGAACGTGATGCAGACCCTGAAGGCCAGCATCACGATTGTGCTGATCGCTCACCGGCCATCGACCGTTCAGTTCGCCGACCATGTCATCGTCCTCGACGCCGGGCGGCTGGTCGCATCAGGCCCTTGGCCCGTCGTAAAAGCCGCCTCCCCGCATCTGGCCCATCTGGCGATGGATTGAGAAGGCCGGGTCAAGAATCCCGGATCGTCATGGCGCCGGATGGCCCCGCCCGCTATGGTGGCGTTCCCGCTCACCATTCCCGCATCGACCATGTTGGACACCAACGCGCCGCTGATCGCCGCCTTCGCGCATCACCAATCCGGCCGCGTCGCCGAAGCGGAGGAGCAATACCGGCAGATTCTGGAACGCGAGCCAACCCAGGCTGATGTCTGGCAACTTTTTGGCGTTCTGGCCTCGCAATCTGGTCGTCACGATCTTGCCGCGCAAAATCTGCTGCACGCCCTGGCCTTGTCCCCAGAATCCCCGGCCCATCTCCTCTCCGCCGCCGCCGTGTTCAACGCCGCCGGTCATCAGGATGTTGCGGAGACCTTGCTCCGCCGCGCGCTGCGGCTGCGCGGCGACATCGTCGAGGCGCTGCGCCAGCTCTGCGAACGCTGGGGTTGGCAGGGTCGCTACGCGGAGGCGATTCCCCTGGCCCGCGTTCAGTCGGCGCTTGACCCCAGCGCCGCCGGGCCGATCCTGGACGTCGGCGCGATGAGCGGCCAGATCGGGCGGATCGAAGAGGCGCGAACAGCGCTCCACCGCGCCGCCCGCCTGGATCCCGCCAGCGCCGCCGCCTTCAATCTGGCATGGCTCGACGTCGTGGACGCGAGGCGGCACGACATGGCCGAGGTTCGGCTGCGCGTCGCGCTCGCCGCCAACCCGACCCATGTTGACGCGCTGCACAACATGGGTTGCAGCCTGCTCAACCTCTCCCGCCCGCGTGAGGCGGCGATGTGCCTTGCCCGCGCCAACCGGCTGGCGCCGCACCGGATCGACGTCGTCAACGCGATCGCCAGCGCCGGGCTGTATCTGCCGCTGCCCGACGCCGAACCATGCTTTCAAGCGGCGCATGCGTTCGAGGAACGTTTCCTGCGCCCGCTCTATCCGCAGGATCCCGCGCACGCCAATTGGCCGGATCCCAACCGTCGCCTGCGCGTCGGCTATCTCAGCACCGATCTGCACGCCGCCCAGCCGGTGGCGCGCAACCTTGAGCCGGTTCTGCGGGCGCATGACCGCGAGCGGTTCGACCTGTTCGTCTATTCCGACATTCCCATCCTCGACCCCACCGTGGAGCGGTTCCAGGCGTTGAGCGGCGGCTGGCGCATGGTCGCCGGTTTGAGCGACGAGGCGCTCGCCCAGGGAATCCGCTCCGACGGCATCGACATTCTGGTGGTGCTCGCCGGGCATTTCGACGGCAACCGCCTCAGCGTCTGCGCCCACCAACCGGCGCCGGTCCAGATCAGCCACCACGACGTGACGACCAGCGCCATGCCGGTGATCGACGCCTTGATCGTTGATCGGGTGATCGGCGCCCGCCCGCTGAGCGAATGTTTCACCGAACGTCTGATGCGCCTGCCCTCCTACGTCATCATGGCGCCGCCGGATGATCCGCCGCCGCTGACCCCGCCGCCGCTGCTGCGCAACGGGTTTCCCACCTTTGGCTGCTTCAACAACCCGGCCAAAATGTCGGACGCGACGCTGGATCTGTGGGCCAGGGCGCTGAGCGCGACGCCGGACGCGCGGCTGCGGTTGAAGTATCAAAAACACTACGACGCCCCGGCCTGCCGTGCGCGCATCCTGGACCACCTCGTGGCGGGCGGCGTCGATCCGACGCGGGTCGAATTCCTGCCCGGCAGCCTGAACAGCGTGTCCGAACATCTGGCGCTGTATGACGGCGTCGACGTGGCGCTCGACCCGTTCCCCTTCAGCGGATCCACCACCACCTTCGAGGCCCTGTTCATGGGCGTGCCGGTCGTGACCCTGCCGCAACCGCGCCTTGTCGCCCGGTGGAGCGCCTCCATCCTGACGACCGTCGGACTGACGTCCTTCATCGCCGACTCGCCCGACGATTACATCGCCATCGCCCAGCGTGCGGCGACCGACAGCCATGGGCTGGCGACGCTGCGGGCTGGGCTGCGGGAGCGGGTTTTGGCTTCTTCTTTGTGCGACGCCCCCCGCATGGCCCGCCATCTGGAGCGTGTTTACCGCGCGTTGTGGCGGCGCTGGTGCGCCAAGGTCGCTCAAAAACAACGGAACGGAGAGGGTGAGGCATGACTCGTTGGAACGCCGGGTACGTCGCCGATGTCGAATATGGCGCGGGCCTGTTTCGCGAACAGGCGCCCGCTCACCTTGATCTCGTCTGCCTGCTGAACGGGGTGGAGCCGCCATCACGAGGGGACGATTTCACCTGGTGCGAATTGGGTTGCGGCCAGGGGATCACCGCCAACGTCGTGGCCGCCGCCAACCCGCGCGCGAACGTCCATGCCGTCGATTTCCACCCCGCCCACATCGCCAGCGCCCGCGCCATGGCCAAGGCCGCCGATTTGGGGAACGTCACCTTCCACGAGCGGAGTTTCGAGGATCTCGTCGACGGCGCCGGGCCGGAACTGCCCGCCTTTGATTACATCACTCTGCACGGCGTTTACAGTTGGGTCGGGCCGGAGACGCGACGGGCGATCGTCCGCTTTCTTGATCGCGCGCTGAAGCCGGGCGGCGTCGCCTATGTCAGCTACAATTCGCTGTCGGCCTGGGCGCCGTTGCTGCCGTTGCAGCGCCTGTTGCAGGAATACGCCCGCAACGCCGCCGGAAACAGCGTCGAGGCGGTTCGTCAGGGGATGGAATTCGCCGAAGCGCTGCAAGCGGCCGGCGCCGTCACCTTGGGCGGGCCGGAGCTGTTGCGGCGCGTGCGCAATCCGGGTCCCCTTGATGAGAACAAGCACTGGGCCTATCTGGCGCATGAATATCTGAACGCTCATTGGCAACCCTTGCTGCACGCCGATGTGGCGCGCGACATGGCGGCGGCGGCGCTGACCTACGCCGGGGCGGCGCACATCTTCCAGAATGAGCCGACCTTGACGTTGAGCGCGGCGCAGCGCGCGCTGTTGGCCGGGATCGCCGATCCAACCGCGCGCGAGACCTTCGCCGATTATTGCGGGCAGGAGGGGCATCGCTGCGACGTGTTCGCGCGCGACGCCCGTCCCCTCTCCCCCCAGCGGCGCGACGCCAAGCTGCGCGACCTCGGGCTGGCGCAGATCGCTCCCATCGCCCTGCCCTTCACCATCCAAGCCGTGGATGGGCCGGTTGTGCTGGAGGAGCGGGTGTATGGCCCGATCCTCGCCGCTCTGGCCGAGGCGCCGCGCCGCGTCGGCGACCTGCTCGACCTTCCCGCCGTGCTGGAAAGCGGCCAGGCGCCCTCACCCCGCGACCTTGTCCTTTGCCTGACGGGTCTGGGAGTCGCGCTGCCGGTCGTCGGGGATTTGGACGGGGGGATTCTGCCGTCGGTCCAGCGCTTCAACCGCACGCAAAGCGCCGCCGCGATGGCGGATGGCGGAACGGTCGCGTTTCTGGCGTCCTCGGTGGGCGGCGCCGGGCTGACGGCGAGCGCCGCCGAAGCGATGCTCCACCACGGGCTTCAAACCGGCGCGCCGATGGAGCCGGCGCTTTTGGTCGATCACTATCTCGGCCCCTTCCAGGTGATGGCTTTCGCCAACAATCCGGCGGAACTGGACGCGGAGGCGCAACGCCGCTTCGCGTTGACGTCCGCCATCGACCATGCCCAGCGCGTCACTCTGCCCGTATGGCGGCGGTTGGGCATGGTGTGACGGTTGCGGCGTTTTTCCTGAACAAAAAAGGGTCGGCTCAATCGAGCCGACCCTTTTTCACGCTCTCAACCAGAAAACCGCAGCGTCACGCCATGAAATTCGGCGTCGCCGTGACGTTCGCGGCCTTTTCCAGCACCTGACCGACCCGCAGCAGGGTTTCCTCGTCGAACGGACGACCGATCAATTGCAGGCCCAGCGGCAGACCGTCGGCGCCCAAGCCCGCCGGAACCGACATGGCGGGCAGACCGGCGAGGTTGATCGGCACGGTGAAGACGTCGTTCAGGTACATCTGCACCGGATCGTCCATCTTCTCGCCAATCGCGAAAGGCGTGCTGGGCGCGGTCGGGGTCAGGATGACGTCGCAGCTCTTGAACGCCTCGTCAAAGTCCCACTTGATGCGGGTGCGCACCTGGCGGGCCTTGTTGTAATAGGCGTCGTAGTAACCGGCTGACAGCACATAGGTGCCGATCAGGATGCGGCGCTGCACTTCCTTGCCGAAACCGGCGCCGCGCGTGTTCTCGTACAGCTCGTTCAGGCTGCCGCCCTCGACCCGCAGGCCAAAGCGGACGCCGTCGTAGCGCGCGAGGTTGGAGGACGCCTCCGCCGGGGCGATGATGTAATAGGCGGCCAGCGCGTATTTGGTGTGCGGCAGGCTGATCTCGACCGGAACGGCACCCGCGTCCTTCAGCCATTGGACGCCCTGGCTCCACAGCGCGTCAATTTCCGCCGACAGCCCTTCGACCCGATATTCCTTGGGAATGCCGACGCGCAGGCCACGGATGTCGCCGGTCAGCGCGGCGCGGAAATCGGGAACCGCCAGTTCGACCGAGGTCGAATCCTTGGGATCGAAGCCGCACATGGAGCGCAGCATGATCGCCGCGTCTTCCACCGTGCGGGCCATCGGCCCGGCCTGATCCAGCGAGGAGGCGTAGGCGACGATGCCCCAGCGCGAGCAGCGCCCGTAGGTCGGCTTGACGCCAACGGTGCCGGTGTAGCCCGCCGGTTGACGAATCGAACCGCCGGTGTCGGTGCCGGTCGCGCCCAGCGCCACCCGCGCGGCCACCGCCGCCGCCGAGCCGCCGGACGACCCGCCCGCGACGATCTTGCGGTCCCACTGACCGGGCTGGCCGGGACTCCAGGGGCTGACCGTCTCGCCCTGGTGGGCGGTGATGGTCGCCGATCCCATGGCGAACTCGTCCAGATTGACCTTGCCGAGCAGAACCGCGCCGTCGCGCCAGAGCTGCGACGTCACCGTCGATTCATACTCCGGCACAAAGCCGTCGAGGATGTGGCTGCCCGCCGTGGTGGCGACGCCCTTGGTGCAGAACAGATCCTTCACCGCGATGGGCAGGCCGTCCATCGGCCCGGCCTCGCCCTTGGCGCGGCGCTCGTCGCTGGCCTTGGCCATCGACAGGGCCGTGTCCGGCGTTTCAGTGATGAAAATGTTGAAGGGCCGCGCCGCTTCGACCGCGCGCACATGCGCCTCGGTCAGTTCCACAGCGGTGAAGTCCTTTTTGGCAAGGCCGTCCAGCGCCCCCGCCATGGTCAGATGCGTAAGCGCCGTCATCACTCGACCACCTTCGGCACGACGTAGAAGCCTTCGACCGTTTCCGGGCCGTTGGACAGAACCTGCGCGGCGTAACCGCCGTCCGTCACCGCGTCCTTGCGGCGGCGCAGCTTTTGCGCGGCCACGCTGGTCATCGGCGGCACGTCGGTCGTGTCCACTTCGTTCAGTTGGTCCACGAAGGTCAGGATTTGGCTCAGTTCCCCGGCCAAAGCTTCCAGTTCCTCGTCCGGCACCTTGATGCGGGCCAGATGCGCGATCTTGGCCACTGTGGCCTTGTCGAGCGACATGCCTGTACTCTCTGCCAAAACATTGGAAATTGGGCCGGAAGCTATCACCCGGAACCCTCAACCGCAACGATTGCGGCGTGGTCGCGGCGTCAAAGCCCGCCAAGCGCCGCCAAAAACAGCAATCCGCCCAGCAGCGTGACCGCCCCCGCCCCGCCAAACGCCATGCCGCGTTCCGCCACATGGGCGGCGCGCGGGTTGGCCGACAGCAGCCGCTCCACCCCGCGCCGGGCGCCGATGCCGACGAATCCCGCCGCCGAGGTGGTCAAGGCCACCCCCGCCGCCATCACCAGAACCGCCAGCAAGCCCGCCGGAACCATGTCGTTGGCCAGCGCGAACAGCAGAACCAACACCGCCCCCGAACAGGGCCGACAGCCGACCGCAAAGGCCAGCAGTCGAAAGCTCCGCCGTTCCGCCGCCGGAGGGGTGTGATGATGGTGGCCGCAAGCGTGGCCGTGCCCCTGATGATGACCATGATCGTCAAAGCCGTGATCGTGGCCGCAGCCGACCTGCCCGCGCGCCGCCCGAACCAGCAGCCCCACCCCGATCAGCGTCATCAAGCCATAGCTGGCAAGCTCCAGATAGCGGATCTGCCCCAGGGCGCTGGCCCGCGTCATGCCCAACAGCAGCACCGGCACGCCCACCAGCAGGATCGCCGCCAACGCCTGAGTCAGCGCCGCGCCGACCGACAGCAGCACGCCGCGCCGCCACGCCGCGCGATTCGCCAGAAAATAAGAGGACACCACCAGCTTGCCATGCCCCGGCCCGGCGGCGTGCAGCACGCCGTAAACAAAGGCGATCAGGCACAGCCACACCCCGGCGACCAGCGAGCCGCCATCGGCGCCGTCCGCGTCGCGCATCTCCTGAAGCTGTCCGGTCATCCGGCGGCTGAGATCGGCCTGAAGGCGGTTCAGGCTCTGCGCCGCGCCGCGCAACGGTTCGGGCAGCAGCGACAGCGAGGCGGAGGCCTCGTCAGGCGCGGCGGCGCGGCCACCGGCCAGCGGGCTGGCCGCCAGCGCCGGAACGGCCAGCGCCAACCACAGGCCGAGAACACACAGACTGAAACGGCGCATGGGCCTCACCCGATGGTGCAGGACAGGCCGGCCACGCCGATGGGGCCGGTGATGTCGGTTTCGCGCTGGAAGCGTTGGGTTTTGCACTGGTGCCGGTACGGCTTGCCATGCGCCTGCGGCGGCCCGGCCAAGGTGTATTCGATGAAGTAATCGGGATCGAAGCCCAGCAACTCCACCACGCCCGAGGCCACCGGCTTGTCCAACGGAATCATGAAATGAAAAACCAGCGCCCCGCGCTCCGCCCGCGCGGTGAAGCCGCCCGCATTCACGGCCTTCAGCGGCCCGCCACTGATGGCGACGTCGGTGTAATAGCGAAAATCGCCGAGAAAACGGAAAACGTCGTTGTACAGCCCCTGAACGCCGCCGGCCGACAGTTGCTTTTCGCCCTTCTTCAGATAGTCGGGCAGCATGGCTTGCGAGTACATCTCGTCAAAGCGCCAAGTGACGTCAATCGCCTCCAGCCCCTTGTCGGCGAACTGCAAGCCAAAGGACACCTCGGCGAAGACATGAGGGTGCGCCGCCGCCGGTGCGCACAGCGCGATCACCCCCGCCGCCGCCAGCAGTCCCAAACGCCGCATTCAGAAGGACGCGGGCGCGCCGGGCGGCGTCAGAAGAGGACAGCCGCAATTCGGGCAGGCGGTGTTCTGCAACAGGGCGACGATGCGCGGATCGGCCAACGTGCCGCCCAGAGCGCTTTCCAGCGCGGCGATCTGGCGGCGATGATCCGCCGACGCCCCGCAAGCGCCGTCCAGCAGCGCGCCGTAATCGGATCCCGGCAGCGCGGTGAAGGCCCAGGCGTTCGACCCCGCCCCGCCCAGCGCCGCGCCAAGGCCACCCAGCGCCAGACCGCGCAACAGACTCCGCCGTCCCGTTTTCATCGCCCGCTCGCTCCCGCTTCGCCTCGTTGGTCCGCCGACCATGATCCACCAGCCCCGCAATACAGGGTCGTGACAACGTTATAACATAGCGTCAAATCCGGCAAGATCGCCAATCGCCGCGCGGCGGCTTGGCGCGGGACGTCCGACGGGTGTATTTGTCGGGGAACCAAGAAACGGGGATTCCGATGAGCGACGTCACCATTTATCACAACCCGCGCTGCTCCAAATCCCGGCAAACGCTGGAGTTGCTGCGCGACAAGGGCGTCGAGCCGTTGGTGGTCGAGTATCTCAAGACCCCGCCCTCGCCCGCCGAACTGACGGCGATTCTGGGCAAGCTCGGGCTTGGGCCGCGCGACATCCGCCGCGCCAAGGAAGCCGCCGAGGCGGGCATCCCGGCGGATCTGGATGGCGAGGCCCTGATCGCCGCCCTGTCCGCCAACCCCAGCGCCATTGAGCGCCCCATCGTGGTCAAGGGCGACCGCGCCCGCGTTGGCCGTCCGCCGGAATCGGTGCTCGACCTGCTGTGACGCCCGCCGCCCTTTCGTCCATCGCCACCGGAGACCGCCCCGTGACCACGCCCTCGACCGAACACACCGCCGCGACCGCCGCCGCCGAGCTGTCCAGCATTCGCGATTTTCTGCGCTACGGCGTCAGCCGCTTCAACCAGGCCGAGCTGGATTACGGCCACGGCACCACGACGGCCTTTGACGAGGCGGTGTTTCTGGTGCTGGAAACCCTGCATCTGCCCATCGACCAGCTTGATCCCTATTTGGACGCCAAGTTGACCCTGGCGGAACGGCAGGCGGTCGCGAACATCCTGCACGCCCGCGTCGACACCCGCAAACCGGCCCCCTATCTGCTGAACAAGGCCTACATCCAGGGCATCCCCTTTTACGTGGACGAGCGGGTTTTGATCCCGCGTTCCTTCATTGGCGAATTGCTGTTCTCCGACCTGTTCGGCGGCGATGATTTCACCCTGGTCGAGGATCCGACCTCGGTCGAACGGGTGTTGGATCTGTGCACCGGGTCGGGCTGTCTGGCCATCCTCGCCGCCCGCATCTTCCCAGAGGCGCAGGTGGACGCGGTCGATCTGTCCGCCGACGCGCTGGAAGTCGCCAAGCGCAACGTCGCCGACAGCGGATTCGGCGACCGCATCACCCTGCATCAGGGCGACCTGTTCGCCCCGCTGAAGAACCGCAAATACGACGTCATCATCACCAACCCGCCCTATGTGGACGCCGAGGCGATGGACGCCCTGCCCGCCGAATTCCGCCATGAACCATCCATGGCGCTGGCGGGCGGCGACGACGGGTTGGACATCGTCCGCCGCATCCTGAAGGAATCGGCCAAGCATCTGACGCCCGAAGGCGGCCTGATTTGCGAGTTCGGCACGGGCCGCGAGATTCTGGAGGCCGACTATCCCAACCTGGATTTCTTCTGGTTGGAAACCGCCAACAGCTTTGGCGAGGTGTTTTGGCTGACGCGGGACCAGTTGAAGGGCGTGAAGTAAGGCGCTGGCAAAGGCGGCGGGTCTCACACCCGCCGCTGCAACAAAACGCTTCCCCCCTGATGAGGCAGGCGTTCATGCCACGGAATCGCCGCGCGACCCAATTCGACAAAGCCCTCCTTGGCGTAGAGCCGTCGCGCGGCGTCGTTGTCGGCCCAGACATGCAGGGTCACGCGGTCGAAACCGCCGCCGCGCGCCCGTTCGGAAAACCACCCCAACAGGCGGGCGGCGACGCCCTGGCGACGGAGCTCTTCGTCCACCGCCAGCGCGGACAGGAAATAGCTGCCCCAATCATGGGTTTGGGAAAAGCTGGCCAGATGCTCCACCCGGTCGGGTGGCAGGCCGCTGTAATCCTCCGTTCGGATCCAATCGACCGGATAGCCGTGAACCACCCCGATGACGCGGCCATCCACTTCGGCGACTCCGCTCTGGCGATACGACAGGGAGCCGGTTCGCCCGGCCAGCCCCGGCGTCAGCATCTCCCGCGCCGACAGATCGGGATAAAGGCCATCCAGCAGAAATTCGTAAACCCCGCCGCCCGCGATCGTAATCAGCCGCGCCAACTCCGGCGCGTCGTCGGCAGAAGCCGGGCGAAGGGTGAGACGGTCGTCGATCATGACGGGCGGTTCCTGTTCGTGACGGTTGCGGCGTTCGCGCCGGTTGACGGACGCGACGAGGCACCGTAGCTTAGCCGCCATGAACGCGCATCGGTTTGCCAGCATTCTGCGAATTAGCGGCCCGGTTCTCTTTTGAGAGCCGGGTAAACGCACGCCCACTCCGCAGTTTCGCAGTCAAGGCCCGACACATCATGTCCAGCACCCCCGAATCCTCCGCCAAATCCACCGCCGCCGCCGTCGTCCTGGCCCCGCCAGCCGCCGAATCGCGCCCCTGCGACCCCAGCCGCCGCGTGGTCTTCTCCGTCATCGCCGACGCCGATCCCGGCACCCTGCCCCGCGTTCTGGAATTGGTCGCCAAGCGCGGCCTCGTCCCGTTGGCGCTGGTCAGCCGTCTGGTTGACGACACGCTCACCATCGAGATGGAGGTCGGCGGCATGGTGCGCGCCGAATCCGACCATGTCGGCCAATGTCTGCGGCAAATCCCGATGGTGGCGCGCGTCACCCTCGGCGAACGCGCGCTGTCCGTCGAGGGGGTGGCCAGCCTGCTCGCCGCAGCGGAGTAGGCCGCCTGTCGCAGCCGAGTCGACGTGGTTCAGACCGCCGTCGGAGGAAGAGGCTCTTCGGCGGCGTCTGCGTCCGGCGAATCGGCCTGCATCAGTTCCGCCGCGCTCTGCAATTTGCGGAACTGGCCGACCGAAAAGGGCAAGCTGCCCAGATAGGCGAAGCCGACCAGCGACAGCGTCCACCAGGGTTGGTTGACCATCATCGCGGCGACCAGACCGACTCCAGCCAGGGCGGGAACCACCCATTGCGCCGGAACCCGCGCGCCCTTGAAGGAGAAGGTCGGCAGCGTGCTGACCATCAGGCCGCCGATCATCAGCGTCCAGGGGACGATGATGACGGGATGGCCGACGATGCTCGGCCCCGCCTCAAACCCCAAGGTCATCGGCAGCAGCACCAGCCCAGCCCCGGCGGGGGCCGGAACGCCGGTGAAGTAATTGTAAGCCCAGGGCGGCAGATCGACCACCCCCAGCCGGGAGTTGAAACGCGCCAACCGCAAGGCGCAGCACACGGCGTAGGCCATGGCGGCGATCCACCCCAAGGTGCCAGCGCCGTTCAGCCCCCACAGATACATCATGAAGGCCGGGGCGACGCCGAAGCTGATCGCGTCGGACAGGCTGTCCAACTCCGCCCCGAACTTGCTTTGCCCGTTCAGCAGCCGGGCGATTCGGCCATCCAGCGCGTCGAGAATGGCGGCGATCACAATCGCGATCACCGCCGGTTCCCAACGCTCCAGAATGGCGAAGCGAATCGCCGTCAGGCCGGAGCACAGCGCCAAAACCGTCAGCACGTTCGGCAGCAGATGGTTGATCGACAACCCCTTGAGCCGAGGGTGCGGACGGCGCGGACGGCGCGCCCGACCGGGCCGAAAAATCGGCTGCTTGAAAACGGGCGGGCGTTTCATCACCGCACATCCCCGTAGCGCTGCGGCTCGGTCCCGGTCAGATCGGCCAGGATCGTTTCACCGCCGACAGCCGATTGTCCGACGCAAACCAACGGGGCGACGCCGTCCGGCAAATAGATGTCGGTGCGGCTGCCGAAACGAATCAGGCCGAAGCGTTCGCCCGCCTTCACCTCCTGCCCGGCCTTGACCCACCACAAAATGCGGCGGGCGACCAGGCCGGCGATCTGCACATAGGCGATCTCGCGGCCATCGGGCAGACGCTGGCGGAAGGACATCCGTTCGTTCTCGTCGCTGGCCTTGTCCAGGGCGGCGTTGAGGAACTTGCCCTTGTGGTATTCGGCGGCGACGATGGTTCCATCGGTCGGCACACGGTTGATGTGGACGTTGAAGACGTTGAGGAAAACGCTGATTCGCGTCAACGCCTTGTCGCCCATGCCCAATTCCGGCGGCGGAACCGCCTGGACGATCATGGTGACGCGCCCATCGGCCGGGCTGACCAGCAGACCGGGGCGGGTCGGGGTGACGCGGTCGGGATCGCGAAAGAAATAAACGCACCACAGGGTCAGAACCAGACCGGCCCAGCCCAGCGGGGTCCAGACGGCAAGACCCAGGATCAACGAAACGACGGCGAAAGCGGCGATGAACGGCCAGCCAGCGCGGTGGATCGGAACGACGACGGTATCGATGGCGGACATCGCCTCTGTCTTCACTGTTCAACCAATTGCGAGCGGCCATTGTAGACGCCCGATCAAGCCCTTTACAGAATTTTAGCGGCGAGACACCATGCTAACCGCACAAGCCACAGCAAAATCGAGCGCCGCCCCGTGACCGTTCCTGATTTGAAGACCATTCAATTGCTGGCCGAAGTGCCGGACGGCGCTCTGCCCATCACGCCCGGATCGATCGAGATGACTCCGGAAGGCGTGCTGGGCATCGCCAAGCCGCCGAAACCTTGCAAGCTGCATTTCATGGCCGACGGCCTGCCATTCAACATCGCCGTCCGTCACGAGGGCGATGGGTCGATTTGCCAGATTTGGGCCGACGTCGGCCATGTCCCCTTCACCGCCCAGGCCCCCGACCGTCGGCGCACGCTTTTGTCGCTGCTGCGCGGGATCACCGGATTGAAGCATGTGACGTTCATCATCCAGGGCGGCCAGAAGATCATCCTCTTCTCCGAAAGCACGCTGGAGCATCACGCCGCGCCGGAGGATTTGTTCCACCAGACCATGCTGGTGTTGCAAGAGGCCCGGCCCTTCCTGCGGCTGCTGGGGCCGTATTTGTAAACGATGGGGGGCTTCACGCCTCTGGCCAAAAATCCATGTCCATGAGCTGTTCAAACGGCCATGGGCAGAGCGCGGGGAAGGTCGATTTCGGCAGGCCGGTTTCGCCCGCCGCCAAAATGGCCGCCTTGCGGTAGGCGTCCGTCACCGCGTCGTCCAGTTTGGCCTTCAGGCTGGGATTGTCGCGCAGATGATCGGCCAGATCGTCGCGCTGGACCGTGATGGTGGCCTCCCAACTCGCCCCGCGCCGTTCGGGCTGGCGTTGCCATTTCAGCAGGTGGAGCAACAGAACCGAAAGGCAGCTGACCAGCTCGCGCTTTTCAGTCTTGCCCATGCTCTCAATCTCCTCGGCGATGTGGGCGATGTCCGCCGCGTCGAGCTTTCCCGCGCGCAACAGCGCCGCCTGTTCGTTCGCCCAGGCGTAGAAATCGCGGTCGTAGAGGGGCTGCTCCATCGCTGGTCTCCTCTCCCCTGCGCGCCATCATGCGCGCCGCTGGGCGGCGGAACCGGAGATTCGCCTCCGGCCCACCAGCGCCAACAGGCTTACTTGGGAACCTTGCCCTGCACGCCCTCGACGTACCAATCCATTTTCAGGATCTGCTCGTCGGTCGCGCTCTTGCCTTCGGGGATCACCACCTTGCCCGACTGGTCCTTCACCGGACCCTGGAAGGAGTGGCGCTTGCCCGACATGATGTCGGCCTTGATGGTGTCGGCCAGCGCCACGACGTCCGCCGGAATCGCCGGGTTGTAGGGGGCCAGGAACAGCATCTTGTCCTTGAAGCCGCCCCAGGTGTCCACCGCCTTCCAGGTGCCGCCCAACACCGCCTTGACGCGGTCGACGTAATAGCCGTTCCAATCGTCGACGATGGCGGTCAGGTGCGATTTCGGCCCGAAGCGGGTCATGTCCGACGATTGGCCGACCGACCACAAGCCACGCTCCTGCGCGGTCTGGATCGGGGCCGGGCTGTCGGTGTGCTGGACGATGACGTCTGCGCCCTGGTCGATCAACGCCTTGGCGGCTTCGGCTTCCTTGCCCGGATCATACCAGGAATTGACCCAAACGACGCGGACCTCGGCCTTCGGGTTCTGCTCGCGGAGCGCGATGGTGAAGGCGTTGATGCCGCTGACCACCTCAGGAATCGGGAAGGAGCCGATGTAGCCGATGACGTTCGACTTGGTCATCTTGCCCGCGATGGCGCCAACCACCGTGCGGCCTTCGTAGAAGCGCGCGGAGTAGGTGGCGACGTTGGCGGCGCGCTTGTAGCCGGTGGCGTGCTCGAACTTCACGTCGGGGTGGCGTTGGGCAACCTTCAACGTCGGGTTCATGAAGCCGAAGGAGGTGGTGAAAATCAGCTTGTGGCCGCTGGCGGCCAGTTGCTCGATCACGCGTTCGGCGTCGGCGCCCTCCGGGACGTTTTCGACATAGGTGGTGGACACCTTGTCGCCCAGCGTCTTTTCAATCGCGAGGCGGCCTTGATCGTGCTGATAGCTGTAGCCGTGATCGCTGATCGGGCCGACATACACGAAGCCGACCTTCAGCTTGTCCTGCGCCGCCGCCGCGCCGACGCTCAGCGCGACCACAGCAGCCCCGGCCAGCCCCAGCAGAGTCTTGCCCATCGTCCTTCTGTTCACGTCAAAGCTCCATGTTTCTTTTGGTTTCGGGGTTCTGATTGCGGCGAAAAAACAGCGCGCGGCCGGGTCAGGCGTCCGGGTGGAACAGCTTGCCCAAACAGGCCGGCGCGTTGAGACGGATGCGGGCGACGTCCCGCGAAATCAACACCAGGACCAGAACGGTAGCCAGATAGGGCAGCATCGACAAGAGCTGTGAGGGGATATCGAACCCCAACCCCTGGACATGAAGCTGGGCGATGGTGACGCCGCCGAACAGCCACGCCCCCAGCATGACCCGATGCGGCTTCCAGGTGGCGAAGACCACCAGCGCCAGCGCGATCCAGCCGCGCCCCGCCGTCATGTTCTCCGCCCACATCGGCGTGTAGTCCATCGACAGGAAGGCCCCGCCCAGACCGCTCATCGCGCCGCCGAACAGCACCGCCAGAAAGCGGATGCGGATGACCTTGTAGCCCAGGGCGTGGGCGGCGGCGTGGTTCTCGCCGACCGCGCGCAGCACCAGACCGGCGCGCGTCCGGTAGAGGAACAGATGGACCAGCGGCACTGCCAGAACGCCCAGATAAACCAGAACATCCTGCCCGAACAGCGCCTGACCGATCACCGGCAGGTCGGACAGGCCGGGGATGTTCAGCTTGGGCATGCCCTGCAACGGAATGCCGACGAAGCCCTGCCCGATCAACGAGGACAGGCCGACGCCGAACAGGGTCAAGGCCAGCCCGGTCGCCACCTGGTTGGCCAGCAGTCCCAGCGTCAGCGCGCCGAACAGCGACGCCGTCAGCGCCCCCGCCCCCGCCGCCGCCAGAAAGCCCAGCGGCGCGCTGCCCGTCTTCACGGTGACGGCGAAGCCGCAGACCGCCCCGACCAGCATCATGCCCTCCACCCCCAGATTGAGGACGCCGGACTTTTCCACCACCAACTCGCCCAGTGCGGCGAAAAGCAGCGGGGTGGCCGCCGCGAACATCGCCGCCAGGATCGGGCCGATCAACGCCAGCTCCGCGTTCATGCCACAGCCCTCCGCGCGCCGAATCGGATCCGGTAGCGAATCAGCACGTCGCTCGCCAACAAGAAGAACAGCAGCATCCCCTGGAACACCCCGGTGATCGCCTTCGGCAGGCCCATGGCGATCTGCGCCGCCTCCCCGCCGATGAAGGACAGCGCCATCAGCAGCGCCGCCAGCAGAATGCCGACCGGATGCAGCCGCCCGAGAAAGGCGACGATGATGGCGGTGAAGCCGTAGCCGGGCGACACGTTCGGCGTGATCTGCCCGATGGGACCGGCGACCTCGCCCATCCCGGCGACCCCCGCCAGACCGCCCGACAGCAGCAGGACCAGCCAGACGACGCGCTTCTGGTCGAACCCGGCGTAGCCCGCCGCCGCCGGGGTCAAACCGATGACTTTGATTTGAAAGCCGATGAAGGTCCGCGCGATCACCACCCAGCCCGCCGCCACCGCGAACAACGCCAAGGCCGCGCCGAGATGCACGCGCGTCCCCGCCCACAGGATCGGCATCACCGCGTCGGCCTCGAACAGCCGGGATTCGGGGAAGGCGAAACCGTCGGGATCGCGGTACGGCCCATGGACCAGATAATTCAGCAGCAACAGCGCCACATAGGTCAGCATCAGGCTGGTCAAAATCTCGCTGGCGTTGAAGCGCAGCCGCAGATAGGCCGGGATCGCCGCCCAGGCCATGCCGCCTGCCGCCCCGCCAATCACCATCAACGGCAGCAACCACCAGCCGCCCTCGCCGTAAAAGGCCAGCGCCAGACCGCCGCCGACGATGGCGCCCATGGTCAATTGCCCCTCCGCCCCGATGTTCCAGACATTGGCGCGAAAGCCGATGGCCAGACCAATGGCGCACAGGGTCAGCGGCGTCGCCTTCACGATCAACTCGCCAATCCCGCGCTTGGACGACACCGGATCGACGAAAAAGGCGTGCAGCGCCTTCATCGGATCAAAGCCGAGCAGCAGGAACAGGACAAAGCCGCTGAGCAAGGTCAGCAGCACCGCCAGCAGCGGCGTGGCGTAGACCATGGCCTGCGAGGCCTGCCCACGCGGTTCCAAACGGATGAGGCTCATGCGTTGCATCCCTTCACGACGTCACAGCGCACGCGCGATCTCCCCGTCTTCGTCCGGCGGCGTGGCGAACAGGCCGCCCATCAGCAAACCAATCCGCTCCACGCTGGTCTCATGGGTCGGTCGGCTGTCAGACAGCCGCCCATGGAACAGCACGGAAATCCGGTCGCTCAACACGAACAGCTCGTCCAGATCCTGGCTGATGACCAGCACAGCGGCGCCCGAGCGCGCCAGACCGATCAACGCCTGATGGATCGCCGCCGCCGCGCCCGCGTCCACACCCCAGGTCGGCTGACCGACGATCAGCAGCTTGGGCCGTTGCAGGACTTCCCGACCGATGATGAATTTTTGCAGATTGCCGCCGGACAGCGACCGCGCTTCGGCGCGGTGGCCGTGGGTGACGACGTTGAAGCCCTTGATGATGGTTTCGGCGTAGACCCGCGCCCGCCCGAAACGCACCATGCCGCCCGTCACCAGGGTTTCGCTGGCGTAGCCCGACAGCAGCGCGTTGTCCGACAGGCTGAGTTCCGGCACCGTGCCGCGCCCCAACCGCTCTTCCGGCACAAAGGCCAATCCCAGCGCCCGGCGCGCGCGCGGGCCGAGATGCCCGGCCCTGGCCCCTTCGATGACCACGGAGGCCGGATCGGCGACCAGAACCTCCCCGCTCAGCGCCGCCATCAACTCGGCCTGACCGTTGCCCGCCACCCCGGCGATTCCCAGAATCTCGCCCGCCCGCACCTCGAACGACACGTCCTTGAGGTTGGTGGCGAACGGGTTGTCCGACGTGGTGGACAGATGGCGCACCGACAGCCGCGCCGCCCCCGCCGCGCCCTGCGGCGGGCGTTCCGGGCTGGACAGCTCGCTGCCGATCATCAGTTCGGCCAGCCCGCGCGCCGTCTCAAGGCGCGGGTCGCAGGCGCCGACCACCCGACCGCCGCGCAGCACGGTGGCGCGGCTGCACAGGGCGCGGATTTCCTCCAGCTTGTGCGAGATGTAGAGGATCGTGCAGCCCTCCGCCGCCAGACGGCGCAGGGTCTCGAACAGCTTGGTCGCCTCCTGCGGGGTGAGGACGGAGGTCGGCTCGTCCATAATCAGCAGCTTGGGATCTTGGAGCAGACAGCGCACGATCTCCACCCGCTGCCGCTCGCCGACCGACAGATGGAAGACGTGGCGCTCGGGGTCCAGCGCCAGCCCATAGCGTTCCGACACGCTGCGGATCTTCGCGGCCAGCGCGTCCATCGGTCCCGGCTTTTCCAGGCCCAGCGCGATGTTCTCGGTCACGGTCAGCGTGTCGAACAGCGAGAAATGCTGAAACACCATGCCGACGCCAAGCTGGCGCGCGCCCGCCGGATCCGGCACGCGGGTTTCCCGCCCCTGCCACAGAATCGTCCCGGAATCAGGGTGAAGCACCCCGTAGATCATCTTCACCAGGGTCGATTTGCCGGCCCCATTCTCCCCCAACAGCGCGTGGATCTCGCCCGGTTGCAGGACGAGATCGACATGGTCGTTGGCCAGACAGCCAGGAAACCGCTTGGTGATGCCGCGCAGCTCCAGACGGGGCGGCGGCGGATCGGTCGGAAGGGAGGAATCCAAGGGGCGCGGACCCGAAAAGTGAAGAGCCAAGCGGCAATGCCAAAGCCATGCCACCCTGTCGCACAGAGTAACGCGGCGGGCGGGCCACCCGTCAACAGCCGATCAACCGCCCAATCCGAATGCATGTGCTGATTTTAACGGCAGCGCCGGACCTCGGCTGCCCGCCGCGTGGTCAGACAACCGCTCAGACGACGGCCCGCCTCATCATCGCCCGGACGATCAGCGGGTGAATGCGGCCAACCGGCAGCATGTAAAGTCGGCCAAGCGCGTTGTGGACCCGCACCACCGTGGACACGACGTAGCGCGGCGGCGTCTCTCCCGCCTCCGGCTTGACGATGGACACCCGGACGTCGAGATGGCGGTCGTCGATGCCCATCAGAATCTCGGCGTCGCCCATCGCCTGGATGGTGAAGATCCCCAGCCGGTCGCCGACCCGATAGGCCGAGGCCGGTTTGTCGGACCTGACCGCCAGCGCGCCAACCGATTTCAAGCCGACCAACCGCACCAGCCCATTGCGCAGCGCCATCAGCCACGACACCCACAGCGGAGTCGCGCCAAAGCTTTTCAACGCGATTTCGGTCGGCGACAGCGCGCCGTTCCGCAGGGGGGCTTCATAGGCGTCCCAAAAGCTGGCACGGGCGAGCGACCCGCGCAGGGCGCTGATGACTGGGATTTCGGTCATGGTGATCGGGATCATGAGGCGTTCTCCGACGCGGGAGCATCGCGGATGGCATACACCCTCTGCGGACCGCGTTCGAGCGGCATCGGGCGCCGGTGGAGAAATCACCCCATCTTTCCCGCAACGCAACGAAGCGCCCTTGCCAGACCCGGCCCGCTGACCCAACTTTGACCGGACAGCGCGACGAAACGAGGACGATCATGGCGGCGAATGCGACAGGGTACGCGGTGCTGGAGCGGCGCGGCGTGGTGGCGGTGGCGGGCGAGGACCGCGCGGCCTTCCTGCAAGGGCTGGTCTCCAACGACGTGACCCAGGTGCGGGAGGATCGCGCCGCCTACGCCCTGTTCCTAACGCCGCAGGGCAAGTTCCTGCATGATTTCCTTCTGATCGAGTCGGGCGGCGCGCTGCTGCTCGATCCCGAGATGGAGCGGCGGGCCGATCTGCTGCGCCGGTTGAAGATGTACAAGCTGCGCTCCAAGATCGCCTTGGAGGACCGCGCCGACTTGTTCCGCGTCGTCGTCGCCTTTGGCGCGGGCGCGCTGGCGGCGTTGGGCTTGCCGGAGGAGGCCGGGGCCGCGCGTCCCTTTGGCGGCGGGGTCGCCGTCACCGACCCGCGCCTGCCCGCTTTGGGGGCGCGGCTTTACCTGCCCGCCGACGGCTTGGCGGCGCTGGACGCGGTCGGGCTGGAGCGTCGCGAGATCGCCGATTACGACCGCCTGCGCTTGTCGCTCGGCGTGCCGGACGGCGCCGCCGACATGGTCCCGGAAAAGGCGATTCCCCTGGAAAACCGCCTGGACGCGCTGAACGCCATTTCCTGGTCCAAGGGCTGCTACATGGGGCAGGAGTTGACGGCGCGGACCAAATACCGCGCGCTCATCAAGAAAAAGCTGTTCCCGGTGACGCTCGACGGCCCCCTGCCCGCCCCCGGCGCGGTGGTGACGATGGGGGACAAGGAGGTCGGCGAGATCCGCAGCGGTCTGGACAACCAGGCTTTGTCCCTGCTGCGGCTGGCCGATCTGGAAGACGCGGCTGTCCCTCTGACGGTTGGCGAGACTCGCTTGACGTGGCGAGCGCCGGAGTGGGACGCGGCGGTGACGGCTTAACCCAAGCCCTGCGCCCAAAGGCGGACGGCTCGCGCCGCCTCGCGCGCCAAATCCTTCACCCGCCTGGCCAGCCGCCGCACGGCTTGCCAGGGCGGCAGAGCCTTCAACCGCTCCAGCCAGCCCACCAGCCGGGTGAAGATCCAGGCGAACCACGGGATGGTCATCAGCCGGTCGCGGGTGATGTGAAACAGCCGCTCGACCAGCGTGATTTTGAGCAGCTCGGCGCCGACCAAAACCACAAGCCCCGTGCTGGGTTGCCCGGTGGCGAGCAGCCACGCCCCGGCCCATTTGGCCGGTTCCAACAGCACCAGCGGCAGCAAAACGACGACCAACGCCGGATAACGCTCCAGTCCCGACACCCAACGCACGAAGCCGGCGAAGATCGGCAAACCGCCAAGCCAGCGCGCGAAGGGCCGGATGATCCAATAGACCAGCGCGTCGATGACGAAATAGAGCAGCGCGGCGATCGTCACCACCGGGCGCAGGATTCGTCCAATCAGACGACGCGGCGGCGCGGAAGGCTCAATCATCGGCGTGGTTCCTCCCGCACAACATCCCCGCCCCTCTGTAGCACAAGAGGCCGCCGCCCGAACACCGGCGCCCGGCGATCCCAGAAACCTCTCGTGCAGCGTAGCGATGCGGCGAATCGGGCGCGACATTCCGGGCGCGACGGCGTAAGTCTGCCCGCGCCATGACCTGCCCCGATCATGGTTGACCTTCGCTTCGGGTTGAACGGATTGTGATGTTTCTTCAACGGATTGTCATAACGCGCCGCCTTTTGGCCCGCGCCGGGATCGCGCTGTCCGTCTTGCTGGCCCTGCCGCCGCTGGCGGCGGGGGGCTGGTTCCTCTGGCTGGGCGGTCAACAGCCGCAGACCAGCGGCGAGATCACCCTGACCGGGCTGGACGGCAAGGTCGAGATTCTGCGCGACCGCCACGGCGTGCCGCACATCTTCGCCGCCGCCCCGCGCGACGCCTACCGCGCCTTGGGCTACGTCCACGCCCAAGATCGGCTGTGGCAGATGGAGACCATGCGCCGTCTGGGCGCGGGACGGCTGGCCGAGTTGGTCGGCGTCCGCTACGGCGATTTCGCCCTGAAAAGCGACCGGCTGATGCGCACGCTCGGCCTTTACCGCGCCGCCGAGGCGATGAGCGCCGGTCTGTCGCCCGAGGCCCGCGAGGCGTTCGACGCCTACGCCGAGGGGGTGAACAGCTACCTCGACGGCCATCGCGCGGCGCTGCCTATTGAGTTTCAGTTGCTCAGCCACCACCCCGAACCCTGGCGGCCCGCCGATTCCCTGGTCTGGGGCAAGCTGATGGCGCTGCAACTGTCCGGCAATTACCGGGACGAACTGCTGCGCGCCCGCCTGCTGAAGCGGCTGACGCCGCAGCAGGTCGAGGATCTGTTTCCCGCCGACCCGCCCGGCACGCCGGTGACGCTGGCCGCCGAACTGCGCGATTTGGATGTGGGCGAGGGCGTCCGCCGGACGCTGGCCGCCCTGCCCGACCTTGGCCCGGACACCGCGTCGAACGAATGGGCCTTGACCGGCGCGCGCACCAGCACCGGCAAGCCGATCATCGCCAACGACCCGCATCTGGGGCTGGAGGCGCCGATCCTCTGGTATCTCGCCCGCATCGTCACGCCCGATTTCACCATCGCCGGGGCCACGGTTCCCGGCGTGCCGCTGCATGTCCTTGGCCACAACGGCAAGGTCGCCTGGGGCTTCACCACCACCCACAGCGACGCCCAGGACATTTTCGTCGAGAAGATCGACCCGCAGGATCCCAGCCGTTACGTCACCCCCGACGGCCCAAAGTCCTTCGTCAGCCGCAGCGAGACCATCCACGTCAAGGGGCAGGCCGACGAGACGTTCACCGTGCGCGAGACGCGGCACGGCCCGGTGGTCTCCGGCCTGGAGGCTGGCGACGCCCCGCCGGAGGGCCATGTCCTGACGCTGGCCTTTCCCGGACTGGCCAGCGACGACCGTTCGCCCGAGGCGCTGTACCGCCTGAATCACGCCGACGACGCGGAGGCGGCGCGCAACGCCGTCCGCCTGCACGTCGCCCCGCAGCAGAACATCGTCTACGCCGACCGCGCGGGCGAGGTGGGGATCATCTCCCCCGGTCGGGTGCCGATCCGCCGCAAGGGCGACGGGCGGGTTCCCGTGCCGGGCTGGACCGGCGAGTATGATTGGAGCGGCTTCCTGCCCAGCTACACCCTGCCCCAGGCGATCAACCCGCCGTCGGGCCAGTTCGTCAACGCCAACAACGCCATCGTCGGGCGCGACTACCCCTATCGTCTGGCGACCGACTGGCCGGACGCCTCGCGCGCCAAGCGCATCGTCGAGATGCTGGGCGACCGCCGCCATTCGGTGGACGACGTCGCGCGCCAGCAGATGGACATCATCTCGCTGCCCGCCCGCGATTTCCTGCCCGAGCTGCTGAAATACCCGTTCCCCAAGGGCATCGCCACCGACGCCGCCACCCTGCTGCGGAGCTGGGACGGCGCCATGGCGCGCGACCGGCCCGAACCACTGATCTTCGAGGCGTGGTTGCGCGAGCTGTCGCGCGCCGTCTTCGCCGACGAACTCGGCCCCGATTTCGCCAGCTATTGGGAGTTGCGCCCGCAAACCCTGCGCCACGTCTTCAACAGCGCACCGCGCTGGTGCGACGACGTGACGACGCCGGAGACCGAGAGCTGCGCCGACATCGTGGCCAAGGCGCTGACCACCGCGCTGGACGATCTGTCCAAGCGCCATGGCGGCGCCCCCGCCCGTTGGCGCTGGGGCGACGAGCACCGCGCCGCGCTCAGCCACCGCATCCTCGGCAAGCTGCCGATCCTGGGATCCTTGACCGATCTGTCCGTCGAAACCGACGGCGGCTTTTTCACCGTCAATCGCGGTTCGACCCGGCTGCGCGATTCCGCCGCGCCCTTCGCTCATGTTCACGGCGCCGGCTATCGTGGGGTGTATGATCTGGCGGACCTGGACAACTCCCGATTTGCAATCGCCACCGGGCAATCGGGAAATCCGCTGTCCCCGCACTGGGGCGACCTTGTTTCCACCTGGCGCGACGGCGGTTCGTTGCGTCTGTCCGGCGACCGTGGCACGTTGATCGCGGCAGGGGCGGAGGTGCTGACACTCACACCACGCAACACCGGGACACAACAAAAATGACCATTGGTTTGGAGGATGTGCGCGCCGCAGCGGCGCGCATCGAAGGCCATCTGTCGCGGACTCCGGTGGTTTCGGCCGCCCGCCTGGGGGACATGGCGGGCTGCCGCATCCACCTGAAACTGGAAAGCCAACACGCCACCGGCTCCTTCAAGGAGCGCGGGGCGTTGAACAAGCTGTTGTCGCTGGGCGCGGCGGAACGGACGGCGGGCGTCATCGCCATGTCGGCGGGCAACCACGCCCAGGCCGTGGCCTGCCACGCCACCCGTCTGGGCATCCGCTCCACCATCGTCATGCCCAGCTTCACCCCCTTCACCAAGGTGGAGCGCACCGAAAGCCTGGGGGCCAAGGTCGAGCTGCACGGCGACACGCTGAGCGACGCCGCCGCCTTCGCCCATGATCTGGCGGCGCGGCAGGGCTTGACCTTCGTTCACCCCTATGACGATCCCTTCGTCGCCGCCGGGCAAGGCACGGCGGCGTTGGAGTTTCTGGCTGAGGTTCCGGATCTCGACACGCTGGTGATTCCCATCGGCGGCGGCGGGTTGATCGCGGGCATGGCGACGGCGGCCAAGGCGCTGAATCCGGCGATCCAGATCATCGGCGTCCAATGCGCGCTCTACCCGGCGATGGCGCAGGCGCTGGCCGGACAGCCCATCGTTTGCGGCGGCGCCACCATCGCCGAGGGCATCGCGGTGAAGGCCCCCGGCGGCATCACCCTGCCCATCGTCCGCGCCCTGGTCGACGAGGTGATCGAGGTTGGCGAAACCCGGTTGGAGGAGGCGGTCTATCGCCTGTCCACCATGCAAAAGCTGGTGGCGGAGGGCGCGGGCGGCGCCGGTCTGGCCGCCGTGCTGGACAACCCGGCGCGCTTCGCCGGGCGCAAACTCGGCATCGTCATTTCCGGCGGCAACATCGATTCGCGCATCCTGGCGCAGGTGCTGATGCGCGGCCTGGTCTATGAGGGGCGGATCGTCCGCCTGCGCATCGGCATCACCGACGCCCCCGGCGCGCTGGCCCGCGTCACCCGCCTGCTGGGCGAGGCCGGGGCCAACATCGTCGAGGTCTATCACCAGCGCCTGTTCCACAATGTGCCGGTGAAGATGGCCGAGGTGGACGTCGTGCTGGAAACCCGCGACCAGAGCCACGTCCAGGCCTTGATGGTCCGCATGCGCGACGCCGGTTTCCCGACGTCGCTGATGACGGACGTCTCTTAAACCACTGCGGGCTTCCCCCTGTTTGCCGTGGCCGCCGTGGCGGGACAGGGAAACAGGGGGGAAGGCTTTATTACCCGGCGACGCCCAGCTTGCGGCGCAGCAGCGACAACGGTTGCGTGTCGTCGATGCTGGGTTGGAAGGCGATGGTGATTTCCGTCAGGGCGTTGGCCCAGCTCTCCGGGTTGGTTCCTTCCGGCGCCTCGACCGAGGTGAAGCCGGTGCGCACCAGGAACTGGTACTGGTCGGGAATCACATGGCCGACCGCGCGGATCTCGCCCGCGTAGCCGTAACGCTCCCGCAACTCGCGCGCGGTGGAGAAGCCGCGCCCGTCGCGGAATTTCGGGAACTCCACCGCCACCAGCGCGAAGCGGTCGAGGTCGGGGGCGATGGCCCCGGCCAGCGTGCCGCCTTTCAGCCGCACGCCCAGCTTGGCGTTGCGCCCGTCGAAGCTGGCGCGGTCGGCCTGCCAGCGTTCAAAGCTGATGATGACCGGGCGGTCGTTGGGGACCGGCTCCCCGTCGGGGATGAAGCTCCAGGCGTCTTCGCCGATGCGGCCATTCTCAATCAGCGGCATAGATTCTCTCCTTGAACGGGCCGTGGCCGACGCGGGCCAGCGTGTCGAGGAAACGTTCGCTCTCGCCGGTCCGGTTGGCGAGATAGACCTCGACGATGGCTTCGATGGCGTCCACCGCCTCATGCTCCGTCACCGCCGGGCCGAGGATGTCGCCGATGGCCGTGGTCAGGGTCGGATCGCCGCCGACGGTGATCTGGTAGAATTCGGTCCCCTTCTTGTCGACGCCGAGAATGCCGATGGCGGCGACGTGATGGTGGCCGCAGGCGTTGATGCAGCCGCTGATCTTGATCCCCAACTCCCCGATGGTCCGCTGGCGCAGCGGGTCGGCGAAGCGGGCGGAAATCGCCTGGGCCAGCGGGATGGCGCGGGCGTTGGCCAGCGCGCAGTAATCCAGACCAGGGCAGGCGATGATGTCGCCAATCAGCCCGGCGTTCGCCGTGCCGAGGTTGACGGCGTCCAGCTTTTGCCAAAGCTCGTACAGCTCATCCTGCTTGACGTGGGCCAGCACGATGTTCTGGACGTGGCTGACGCGCAGCTCGCCAAAGCTGTAACGTTCGGCCAGATCGGCGATCACGTCCATCTGGTCGCAACTGGCGTCGCCGGGGATGCCGCCGGGCGGCTTCAGCGAGATGGTGGCGATGGCGTAGCCCGGCGCCTTGTGCTCGGCGACGTTCACCGCCACCCAATTGGCGAATGCGGGGTTTTCCGCCTTGGCGCGCTCCAGCGCGCTGGAGGTCTCCGGCAGATCCTCAAAGGGCGGCGGGGCGAAATGCGTGCGGATTTCGGCGACGATGGCCGGGTCCAGGCGGTATTTCGGGCCGCGCAGCCGGGCGAACTCCTCCTCGACCTCCGCCTTGAACTTTTCAAGGCCAAGCTCATGCACCAGGATCTTGATGCGCGCCTTATAGATGTTGTCGCGGCGGCCATACTGGTTGTAGACGCGCAGGATGGCTTCCAGATAGGCGACGAAATCCTCCTCCGCCACCCACTCCCGCACCAGCTTGCCGATGAAGGGCGAGCGCCCCAGACCGCCGCCGACGTAGAAGGTGAAGCCCGCCTCGCCCGCCTCGTTCCGCCGGGCCAGCAGGCCGACGTCGTGGACGCGCACGGCGGCGCGGTCGCTCGCGGCGCCGGAAATGGCGATCTTGAACTTGCGCGGCAGATAGGTGAATTCCGGGTGCAGCGACGTCCATTGCCGCAGGATCTCGGCGTAGACGCGCCCGTCCACCACCTCGTCCTTGGCGGCGCCGACGAATTGGTCGGTGGTGACGTTGCGCACGCAATTGCCGCTGGTTTGCAGCGCGTGCATGTCCACGTCGGCCAGCGCGTTCAGGATCGCCGGGGTGTCTTCCAGCTTGATCCAGTTGTATTGCAGGTTCTGGCGCGTGGTGAAATGGCCGTAGCCCTTGTCGTAGGTCCGCCCGATCTCGGCCAGCTTGCGGAGCTGAACCGCGCTCATCACCCCATAGGGGACGGCGATGCGCAGCATGTAGGCGTGAAGCTGGAGATAAAGGCCGTTCATCAGCCGGATCGGCTTGAACTCCTCCTCCGTCAGCTCGCCCGACAGGCGGCGTTCGACCTGTTTGCGGAACTGCTCGACGCGTTCGCCGACGAAACGGCGGTCGATCTCGTCGTAATGATAGATCCCGGCGCGGGCGCCGGGCGCGATGTGGTTCATGTCACGGTTCCCAAGGGCGGGCAAGAGACAGGGGGGCGGGCAAAGGCGCGAAGGGCGGGGTCTCTAAGGCCGCAGCCTCAGGCCGCCGCCTGCTTGCCAAGATCAAGGCGGACCGACGGGCCGAGCGTGCGGATGCGTTCGCGCATCTTCACCGGCAGGGCCGCGCCGTTTTCGGTCTCCACCTCAAAGGCGTAGAGATCGACGCCGAACTGGTCGCGCTCGGCCTGGGCCTTGGCGGCGGCGAGCGCCGTCGTGGCCTCGGCCTCAGTCAGCAGGGCGGCGTCGGCGAAGGACTCCACCCAAGCCCCGGCGGCGCCGAGAAAGACGACGACGCCGTCCCGCAGGCGGTTGGCGGTGATGGCGTGCAGCGTTCCATCGGGGGACGGCATGTCTGGCTCTCCTCGCTTCTCAAAAACTTCGGCGGCAACATTCAGGCGGATAAGGCGGACAATGACGCGGACAAGGGGGCGGGCGCCATGGTCGTTTGCTGAAACTGGGTCATCCAGCCGCGCAGCCGGACCACCTCGCCAACCACGACGATGGCCGGGCGCTTGGGCTGTAGCCGGATGAGGTCTTCGCCGCAATGGGCAAGGTTGCTCTCCACCACCGTTTGCGCGGCGGTGGTGGCGCTGGAGACGATGGCGACCGGCGTCATCGGCGGCTTGCCCGCCGCGATCAGGCGGCGCGCGATCTCGTCCAGCGTGCCGAGCGCCATGTAGAACACCAGCGCCCCGGGCAGCTTGGCCAGGACGGAGAAATCCAAATTGTCCGGCAGCGCGCCGGATTTGTCGTGGCCGGTGACGAAGGTGGCGGTGGTCGCCAGCCCGCGATGCGTCACCGGGATTCCGGCGTAGGCCAGCCCGCCGATTCCGGCGGTGACGCCCGGCACGACGCGAAAGGTGATTTTCGCCTCGGCCAGCGCCAGACATTCCTCGCCGCCGCGCCCGAAGACGAACGGGTCGCCGCCCTTCAACCGCAACACCCGCAAGCCCTGGCGGGCGAGCGTCACCAGCGCGTCGTTGATCGTGTCTTGGGTGGGCGACGGCCGCCCGGCCCGTTTGCCAAGATCGATCATCCGCGCCGCCGGGTTGGCAAGCTCCAGGATGGCGGAATCCACCAGCGCGTCATGGACAATCGCGTCGGCCTCGGCCAGCGCCTTGGCGGCCAGCAGGGTCAGCAGGCCGGGATCGCCGGGGCCGGCGCCCGCCAGCCAGACCGTGCCGGGCGCGAAGCCCGGAAGAGTGACGCCCCGCGTTTGGATCATGGCAGCCATCCTTCCCGCGCGATGAGGTCCTTGGTCGCCTTGGCGACGGCGGACATGGACGCCCCCTCGCCCCGCAGCCGGTCGCGCAGCGCCGCGATGGCGCGCAGCCGGTCGCCCCAGCTTTCCGGGAACAGGGTTTCCAGCCGTTGCCGGACCAGACTGGCCAGGGTCGGGCTGCGCCCGCCGGTCGAAATGGTCAGCAGCAGATCGCCGCGCCGCACGACGGACGGGGAATGGAAATCACACAAGGGGATGACGTCTTCCACATTGACCAGAACGCCGCGCGAGCGCGCCAGTTCCGCCAAGGATTTCTCCACCGCAGGCTCCAACCCCATGACGAACAGGACGCGCACGGCGTCAAGTTCGGCGGTGAAAGGCAAGGCGCGGACCAGCTTGTCCCCCGCCAGCGCGGCGAACTCCGCGTCGGGTTCGGGCGAATACACCACCGGATCGCCGCCGCCCTCGCGCAATTGGCTGAGCCGCCGCGCCGCCAGCGGGCCATTGCCGGCCAAGGCGATGGGCACCCGCGCCGGATCGAGCGCCACAGGAATCATCGGCGGCCCCCATGGGTCCGGTGGCGGGAAATTACACAGAAATCAGCGGGGTTCTGGCGCATGCCGGTATTTAGCCGCTGATGCGGGAGACAATCAACATATTTCACACAAACAACACAATCCTATTAAACAACTAGATAATGTATTTGCGTTGCACCACTCCAAACCCGGTGTTAATGTGCAAATCAGACGCTTCAATCTACTTTAAAAGTAGAGAATTAAACGACCGGAAGGTTGATCCCCCATGGATATGGCGACGCGGGTCAAAGAACTGACCGAACGTTACGGAAGGCTGGAGGGCGCCGCTTTGCTGGCCGCCGTCCATCAGGCTTTGGACGGTCGGATCGCCCTGGTGTCCTCCTTTGGCGCGGAATCCGCCGTTCTGCTGGCCATGGCGGCGGAAGCGGCGCCGGATTTCCCCGTGATCCTGGTGAACACCGGCAAGCTGTTCGGCGAAACCCTGCGTTACCGCGACCAGCTTGTGAAACGGCTCGGCCTGACCAACCTGCGCGAGGTCGGGCCGACGGCGGAGGATCTGGCGGTCGGCGACCCGAACGGCCTGCTGTTCTCCAAGAACCACGATTCCTGTTGCCATCTGCGCAAGACCATCCCGCTCGACCGCGCCCTTGCCGGGTTCGACGGCTGGATCACCGGGCGCAAACGCTTTCAGGCCGCGACCCGCGCCGCCCTGCCGCTGTTCGAGGCGGAAGGGGGCAAAATCAAGGTCAACCCGCTGGCCGCCTGGGACAAGGCGCGGCTGGAGGAAGAGTTCATCCGGCGCGATCTGCCGCGCCACCCGCTGGAAGCCGACGGGTTCCTGTCCATCGGCTGTTACACCTGCACCGAGCGCGTGACGCCCGGCGCCGACCTGCGTTCCGGCCGTTGGGCCGGGACCGACAAAACCGAATGCGGCATACACATGACCATGATTGGAACCGCCCGATGAGCGCCGATCTCGACCAGCTTGAGAACCAGAGCATCTACATCCTTCGCGAGGCCTACAACCGCATCGACAAGCTTGCGCTGTTGTGGTCGATCGGCAAGGACAGCAACGTCCTGCTCTGGCTCTGCCGCAAGGCGTTTTTCGGGCGCATCCCCTTCCCCGTCGTTCAACTCGACACCGCGATGGAGCTGCCGGAGGTCTATGAGTTCCGCGACCGCATCCACAAGGAATGGGACCTCAACCTGATCGTCGAGCAGTGCCCGCCGGAAGAGGAGATGGACCAGACCCTGCCGCCGCTGACCCGCGCCGCCGCGCGCAAGACGGAAGGGTTGAAGAGCCTGCTGCGCGGCGACGCCTATCAGGGGATCATGGTCGGCATCCGCCGCGACGAGCAGGCGACCCGCGCGAAGGAGCGCGTCTTCTCCCCCCGCTCGCTGGAAGGCGATTGGGACGTGAAGGACCAGCCCGCCGAGTTCTGGGACCATTACAAGACGCGCTTCCCCGAAGGCGTCCATGTCCGCATCCACCCGTTGCTGGCCTGGACCGAATTGGACATCTGGCGCTATTCCAAGCGCGAGGGGATTCCCATCGTTCCGCTGTACTTCGCCCGCGACGGCAAGCGTTACCGCTCGTTGGGGGAAAAGAACATCACCTTCCCGGTGGATTCGACCGCGTCCAACATTGATGAGATCATCGAGGAATTGATGATAACTCGCATCCCGGAACGGGCCGGTCGGGCGATGGACAATGAATCCGAAGACAGTTTCGAGCGCCTGCGCAGCGTGGGGTACATGTAACATGCCGAATTCACAGCTTCGCATCGTCATCGTCGGCCATGTCGACCACGGCAAATCCACCCTGATCGGGCGTCTCCTCAACGACACCGGCAGCCTGCCCGACGGCAAGGTCGAACAGGTCCAGGAAATGAGCCGCAAGCGCGGCATGCCGTTTGAGTGGGCCTTCCTCCTCGACGCGCTCCAGGCCGAACGCGACCAGGGCATCACCATCGACACCACGCAGATCCACTTCAAGACCAAGCAGCGCCCCTACGTCATCATCGACGCGCCGGGCCACACCGAGTTCCTGAAGAACATGGTGACGGGGGCCTCCCAGGCCGACGCCGCCCTGCTGGTGATCGACGCCGGGGAAGGCGCGCTGGAGCAATCGCGCCGTCACGCCTTCCTGCTGCATCTGCTGGGCGTCCGTCAGGTCTCCGTGGTCATCAACAAGATGGACCGCGTTGAATTCTCGCAGGCCCGCTATGAGACGGTCGCCCACGAGATCAAAGAGTATCTGTCGGAACTCGGCCTGTTCCCCAAGGCGGTGATTCCGATTTCGGCCCGCCATGGCGACAACATCGTCACCCGCACCGATCAGGCCCCCTGGTATCTCGGCCCGACGGTGATCGAGCAGTTGGACAGCTTCCGCCAACAGCAGGTCTCCCCCGACCAGCCGCTGCGCTTCCCGCTTCAGGACGTTTACAAGCCCGACGACCGCCGCATCCTGGCGGGCCGCGTCGAAAGCGGGCGCTTGAAGGTCGGCGACACCCTGCGCTTCGCCCCCAGCGGGGCCAGCGCCACGGTGGTCAGCATCGAGGCGTGGAACCACCCGAACCCGGTTCTGTCGGCCCAGGCCGGGCAGAGCATCGGCGTGACGCTGGACAAGCGCATCTTCGCCGAGCGCGGCCACATCGCCCATCACGAGGACGCGGCCCCGACCCTGACCCATCGTCTGAGCGTCCGCCTGTTCTGGCTGGTGTCGGAGCCGATGGCGCTGGGCAAGACCTACACGCTGAAGATCGCCACCGCCGAACACCGGGTGACGGTGGAGCAGGTGACGGCGGTCATCAATGTGGAGGATCTGACCAGCACGCCGGGCAAGGCGGTCCACCGCAACGAGGTGGCCGAGGTCGTGTTGCGCTCCCGCTCGCCCATCGCGGTCGATCTGGCGGCGGATCTGCCGCGCACCGGGCGCGGCGTGCTGCTGGACGGCAACGACGTCGTCGGCGGTTGCCTGGTGATCGAGGCCGAGGATTCGGCGGCGGCCAACCTGACCGAAGTCTCGCACACCGTCTCGCTGGACGAGCGCGCGGCGGCCAACGGCCACAAGGGCGGCATCCTGTGGCTGACCGGCCTGTCGGGGGCAGGGAAATCCACCCTGGCGATGGCGCTGGAACGCGCGCTGTTCGACCGGGGTTGGCAGACCTTCGTTCTGGACGGCGACAATGTCCGCAACGGCCTGAACGCCGGGTTGGGCTTCTCGCCGGACGACCGGGCGGAGAACATCCGCCGGGTGGCCGAGACGGCGAAGCTGTTCGCCGACGCGGGCGTCGTCGTCATCGCCTCGCTGATTTCGCCGCTGCGGGCCGACCGGGCGCGGGCGCGGGTGATCGGCGGCGACCGTTTCCACGAAATCCACGTCGGCGCCGACCTGTCGGTGTGCGAGGAGCGCGACCCCAAGGGCCTCTACAAAAAGGCGCGGGCGGGCGAGATCGCCCAATTCACCGGCGTCTCCGCCCCCTATGAGGCGCCGGAATCGCCGGAACTGCTGATCGACACCGGCGCGCTCGACCGCAGCGAGGCCTTGGCCCAGTTGCTGGATTACGTGGACGAGACTTTGGGCAAATCCAGCCTGAAATCCGGCAAGGAACTGACCTACGTGATCTGACCGGGACAGTGTTGCCCCCACCCTAACCCTCCCCCGCTTCGCAGGGGAGGGGATCGCCTCAGAAACATTGCAGGCGGCTGTGTAAATCCCCCTCCCCTGCGAAGCGGGGGAGGGTCGGGGTGGGGGCGACGCGCCGACCACTCCACACAAAAATCTGTGAAATCCCCAATTCCCTCCCACGCGACTGTTGAAATCAATCTTCCTCTCGCCACATTCCGTGCTAAATAACAACAGAACTCTGTCGAGGATGATTCGATGCACAGCTTGACCCGCCGCGCCGCCGTCCTTGCGATGGCCGCCTTTGCGTCCGTCGCCGCACTGCCCTCCGGCGCCGCCCGCGCCGCCGATCCGGTGAAGCTGGAAATCGGCTACATTCCCATCCTGGCCGCCTCGCCGCTGTTCATCATGGATGGTCAGGGCTGGGCCAAGGATGCCGGGATCACTCTGAAGCTGACGCGTTTTGAATCTGGGCCGCACGCCATCCAGGCGATGGCCGCCGGTCAGATCGACCTGCTCTACGCGGGCGTCGCCCCGGTGCTGGTCGCCCGCACCAAGGGCGTGGACGTCGCCGTCATCGCCAATTCGGCGGTTGAGGAAATGGTGGTCGCCGGGCGCGGCGCCTTCGCCAAGGCCCTTGGCGCCAATCCGACGCCGGAGACCTTCAAGAAATTCTTCGCCGACACCGGCCGCAAGCCGAAGATCGGCACCCAGCCGCCCGGCTCCGTCCCCGACACCGTGCTGAAACATTGGCTGTTCAAGGTGGTCAAGGTCGATCCCGCCGACGTCGAACTGGTGTCGATGGGCATTGAAAAGACCCAACAGGCCCTGCTGGCGGGCGCGCTCGACGCCGCGACGATTCGCGAACCGACGGTGACGGTGACGCAGCAGATCGACCCGAACGTCACCTTGCTGGCGACCGGGGCGCAGATGTTCCCCGACCAGCCCGGCACCGTGGTGTCCGCCCGCGCCGAAGTGCTGAAGAGGAACCCCGAGGCGATCAACGCGCTGGTCAAGGCGCATCTGCGCGCGGTGGACCTCATCAACAAGGATCCGGCGCAAGCGTCGAAGATCGTGAACAATTATTTGGGCAAGGGGTTGATGGAACCGGCGACGCTTGAGGCCGCCTTCCGGGGGCCGGGGTCGAAATTCGTCGCCAACCCGCACGGCGTGGTCCCGGCGGTGGAAAAGATGATGGCCTTCGCCAAGGAAATTGGCTCCGCCGACGGCGTCATTCCGGTGGCGGAGGCCTTTGACTTCCGCTTCTATGACGCCGCCGTCGCCAAGTAACCGCGTGCAAAACGACCGATGAAGATCCAACATTCTTTGGCGCTGTCGGCGCTGGGCGTCGTCGCCTTCCTGCTGGGCTGGGAGGCGGTGGCGCAGAGCGGCATCGTTCCCGCCCGCCTGATTCCGTCGCCCAGCGCGGTTCCCGCCGCCTTCCTGGCCGAGTTCCAGCGCGGCATCTGGCAGGAGATGGTCCTCGCCAGCCTGTCCCACTACCTCGTCGGCCTGTCGTTGGGGGCGTTTCTGGGCGTCAGCTTCGGCACGGCGGCGGCGCTGTGGCCGATCTGGGACGCCTTCCAGGCTTGGGTCGTGCGCATGCTGCGTCCGATCCCGGCCATCGCCTGGATCCCCTTCGCCATCATCTGGTTCGGGGTCAGCGAGGGGGCGGCGTCCTTCCTGATCGCGCTGACGGTGTTCTGGATCAACTATTACGCCAGCTATTCCGCCGTGCGCGGGGTGGACAAGGATTTGATCGAGCTGGGCCACGCCTTCGGACAGGGCGGGTTGATCCCGCGTCTGTTCAAGATCATCCTGCCGGGCGCCTTGCCGGGCATCCTGGCGGGCCTGCGGGCCGGGCTGGGGCAAGGCTGGATGACGGTGGTCGCGGCGGAACTCTTTGGCATTTCCGGCTTGGGCATGCGGATGATGGAAGCGTCGGGCCTCTTGGCCACGCACATCGTCGTGCTCTACATGGTGACGATCGCGCTGCTCTACGGCGTGTCGGATTTCCTGTTCATGCAGGTGCAGTCGCGGGTGTTGTCATGGCAGCGGTGATTGATCTTGATGGCGTCTCCATCGGTTATGGCGCCGACGCGCCGCCGGTTCTGGTGGACGTCAGCCTGTCGGTGGAGCGCGGCAGCTTCGTCGCCATCGTCGGCCCGTCGGGCGTCGGCAAATCCACCCTGCTGCGCGTCGTCGCCGGTCTGCACAAGGCGCGCACCGGCGCCGTCACCATCCACCAGGATCCGCGCCCGGCCCACCGCCCGGTCGGTCTGGTCTTCCAGGACGCCCGCCTGCTGCCCTGGCGGCGGGTGGTGAAGAATGTGCAATTGGGTCTGGAGGGTCTGCCGGTCAGCCGCGCCGACCGGCTGCGCCGGGCCGAAGACGCCTTGAAGCTGGTGCGGTTGGACGGCTACGCCCGCCGCTGGCCTTACGAGCTGTCGGGCGGCCAGCGCCAGCGCGTCGGCATCGCCCGCGCCATGGCGGTCGATCCCGACATTTTGCTGATGGACGAGCCGTTCGGCGCGCTCGACGCCATCACCCGCAACAATCTTCAGGACGAGTTGCGGCGGATTCACCGGGAAACCGGCAAGACCATCCTGTTCGTCACCCATGATCTGGAAGAGGCGGTGCATCTGGCCGACCGCATCATCGTGCTGGGCGGTTCCCCGGCGCGGGTGGTGCGCGACGTCCAAAACAACGCCGGGCGCGACGGCGCGGTGTTCCGCGATCAGGTGGAAAAGCTGCGGCTGGAAATCGCCGACAATTACAGCATCTGAGCGACGCGGATCCCCTCTCCCGCTTTTTCGGGAGAGGGGCGCGCCAACGCTCAATGCGACAGCAGCAACGGCACCGGGCAGGTGCGCAGGACATGGCGGGTTCCGCTGCCCCGGTGCAGGAACGGGAAGCCGTAATGGCCGTGCGCGCCCATCACCAGCAGATCGGCGCCGGTGTCCATGGTGCGGGCCAACAGCGCGTCCATCGCGCCAATGTCGCTGACGGTGAAATGAGTCTGTTCGGCGGTGACGCCATGCAGCGCCAAATGGTCGAGCAGACCGACGCGCGGCGATTCGGCGTTGCCCGACGCGGCTTGCGTCAGAACGGTGATGACCGTCACCTCGTCCGCCTTTTCCAGGAAGGGCAGCGAATCGGACAGGGCGCGGGCGGCTTCGCGCTCGGCGTTCCAGGCCACGGCGACCCGCCTGCCGATCACCGGAAAGTTTCCGGCGTAGGGAATCACCAGAACCGGGCGACCGGAGTTCAAGACGACCTGCTCGTTCAGCTCTTCCGGCGCGCCGTCCGATCCGACGTCGCGGTCATACTGGCCAAGGATGGTCAGGTCGGCGAATCGCGACCAGATGATCGCCTCGCGAATCACATGATTGTGCTCGCCGTGGGTCAGGCCGTGCCATTGGCCGCGCAGGCCCGACGCCGCGAGCGCCTCGTTGAACAGGGCCTCGCTCTTGACGGCGGCCTCGGTCAAATGGTCGCTGGAACGACGGGCGATCATGCTGGTGGCGTTGCGGTCGCCCTGGGCGAACAGGCCGCGCAGGAACGCGCCATGCTTGGTCGCCAGCGCGACGGCGGCGTCCAGACGGGCGCCCACATGCGGGCTGGAGTCCAGATGAACCAGGATGTGTTTGTAAGGCATTGAGATCCTCCCCTTTTGTCTTATGCGACGGTTGTCGTCTGCGGTTGGCCCTGACGGCGGAAACATCACTCCATTCATCTGTATACCCGTCAAGTCTTACCGCACTGCGGTCAAGAGTCGCAGCCATCTGTTGCGCCCGCATGACAGCATGCCGCAGCATTTTGACCAGCCTGTGACGGTCGTCACTGAGAATCGTTAAAAGCGAAATTTAGAATGCCTTAACGACTCTGGGCATTGAGTCGGTTCAAAGACATGTCCGAACCGGGCCGCCCCCCTTGCGGGATGGCGGCGCGGAAGGGGAAGCGCGGCGGACGCCGAACGGCGGCCAAACACGTTCCCCCTGTGACGACCCAACAAGGAGTGCCTGAATGTTCAACCTGCTTTCGGTGGTCGTCGCGGTCGCCATTTCTGGATTCATGGCCGCCGCCGGGGTGTTCTACACCGGCTCGGCCTTCACCAACATGAGCGCCAAGGCCCAAGCCGTGCAGGTGCTCAGCGCGATGGAGCAGATCGACGCCGCCTGGACGATGTGGAGCAACGACGGCAACACCACCACCGCGTCGTTGCCCAGCTCCACGGTGCTGACCAGCGCCACGCCGCCGACCTACATGTCCTCCTACCCGCCCGCCATCAACACCGCGACCACCTTCGGCACCGGCCCGACCGCCGCCGGTTACGTGATCGACAGCACCGGCACCGGCGGCGCCACCGCCGCCGGCAACGAAACCACCAACACCGGCGTCTACACCGTCCTGACCTCCACCACCGGCGCCAACGCCTGTCTGGAAATCGCCAAGTCGGCGGGCTACGTCGCCTCGACCGCCAGCAGCTTCACCGGCCTCGCCAACATCACGGTCAACGCCGTGACGGTCGCCGTCAGCGGCATCACCACCAAGGCCGAACTGGACGCGCTGGGCGCGGTCTACCGCTATTTCTGCGTGCCGCTCGGCACCACCACCGCCACCATCATCCTGGGCGGCGCGGCCAACACCATCGCCGTGGGCGGCGACACCGGCAAGCACGTCGCCTATTTCAAGCACATGTAAGACGCAGGGTCATTCCCTCCCCCAGGGCGCTTCCCCTCACAAAGCGCCCGACGCTGGACCGGCGGCCCCACCGCCGGTCCTTTGTTTTTTGCGGCGGTCTCAACGCGTTCCGGGTTAGGGTGAGCGCCGCGTTCGACCAATGACGACGGCGACAGGCGGCGGCAACAGACGGCGGCCCATGGTTTCCCTTCTCATCATCACGATCATGGCGATTTCGCTGGTGGCGACGACGGGCTACACCGCCTTCACGCTGGTGCAATCCTCCGACCGCATCGCCCAGGCCCAGCGCAGCGCCGGGCAGATGCACAAGCTGGCCGCGTTGGTGGAGGCCAACCTCCGCACCTTGAAAAACGACGGCACCCTCTACGCCCCCGCGCCCAAGGAACGGCCCGACGGCAAGACCGAACTGCCGGTCTGGCTGATGCCGGGCGTGCAAACGCCCTGGGGCGTTCCCTATGGCTATTGCGTCTTCGCCCCCGCCCCCGATCAGGTCTCCCCCAACATCGTCACCACGCCCTGGCCGCAAGACGGCGCGCCGGGCGCGCGCAACTATGTCCTGAGCGCCCCAGCGGCCCCGGCGGAGATCGCCCAGGCTGGGATCATCGCCGCCATCGTCGCCCCCGCCATTGGGTCTGATAAAATGCCGGACTGCGCCGGACTGACGATGAAGGACGGGCAACTCACCCTGCCCGCCGGGTCGGCGTTGGGCGTCACGCGCGGATCCTCCGCCGATCTGGCCGCCGTCGCCGCGTCGGCCACCGTGCGCCGCCACGTCGCCCCGACACAACTCGGCGATGGCAGCGGCACCACCGCCGCCGACGCCATGTCGCTGACCGCCGCGCTGGGGCTGTGGCAGGCGACCCAGCCCAACGGCATGGCGCTGCGCCTCGCGCCGGGCCGACACGAGGTTCCCGCCGCTCTGCTCGACCTGTTGGCCAACGGATCGGGCGGCGGGCGGACGATGCGGCTGGTCTTGCAGGGCGAGGCCGCCGGGGTCGTCATCGCCAGCCTTCCCCCCGGCGCGCCCTTTCGCCTGCCCACCGACATCCGGGTGGAGAACATCGCCTTCGACACCCCGGTGGAGGCCATGCCGGGAACCCGGCTGAGCTTCGCCGGAACCAACGCGATTTCCGTCGCCAACGGCCCGGCGCTGAAGGGGTATCACGCCCGGCTCGACGTCACCGGCAGCCTGACCGTGACCTCGAACACCGGCGACGGGGTGCAGGTGACGGGGGGCGAGGCGCTGTTCCGCGACGCCGACGTGGTGGCGCAGGTCGGGACCGGGCGCACGGGGGTGGTCAGCGCGCTGGGCGCCGCCGTCACCTTTTCCGGCGAACGGCAACGCCCCCGCTTGCGGGTGCGCGGGCGCGGCGGCGTGCCGATGGCGGCGATTCGGTCGGGCGGCGGGCAAACCATTCTGGACAGCGCCGACGTCGGGGCCGAAAGCGACACGCAATTCGGCGTCGTGCTGGAGAATGGCGCGCTGGAGATGACCGCCACGGCGGTCGGGCTGAACGGCGCGCGGCCCAGATCGGCGGGGGTGCTCGACCTTGGCGGGGCGCGGGTGGCGTCGGATTCGGCCAGTCAGGTCATGGTCGCGCCGGGCGGCAAATGCGCCCATGGCGAGCTGTTCGCCCAACCGGCCACCGCCCGCCGCTCCGCCGCCGAGGTCGCTGGCGGAAGCGCGCCGCTCGCCGTGTCGCTGACCAACCGCTCCCATTGGGGATGCCGCCAATGAGGTTGGATCCCCCGACCGCCGTGCGCGAGGAGCTGGCGGCCTATCTGCTCGACCGGGGGCTGGTGTCGCGCTCCATCCTCGACGCGGCGCTGGCCGAACAGCGGGTGACGGGGGAGCCGCTGGGGTCGATCCTGGTCCGCAACGGCTTCGTCGCCCGCGCCGATTTGATGGAGGCGCAAACCCGCCACGAGGCCGCCGCCCACGCGCCGGAGCCGGTGGCCGCCACCCCGGTGCCGCTGCGCCTGCTGGAAAAACACGCCATCATCGTGACCGGGGAAACGGCGGACAGCGTCTATGTCGCCACCCTGCATGAGGAGATGATCGCAGCGCGCGTCGTCGCCCGGCATTACCCCGGCAAGCGGGTCCGCTTCGTCGCCTTCGTGCCCGACCATTTCGACGATTTCCTCGACCGCGTCCGCCGGGGCGAGGGCAACACCAGCGACCCCGAGGGCGTCGAAACCCTGCTGACCCAGGCGGCGCAGGCGGGCGCGTCGGACATCCACATCGTGCCGCGCCGCAAGAGCTACAGCGTGTTCTTCCGCGTCAACGGCGTCCGTCAACTGATGCACGAGGGCGCGCTCGACCATTACGCGACGATCACGGCGCAGATCAAGGACCGCGCCGCCATGGATCTGGCCGAACGCCGGGTGCCGCAGGAGGGCCGCTTCGATCTGGAGATCCGGGGGCGCTCCATCGACCTGCGCGTCGCCACCGTGCCGTCGGTCGATGGCGAAATCCTGGTGCTGCGCGTGCTGGACGCCGAACGGATCCAGCCGGTGTTGGACGGGCTGGGAATCACCCGCGTGGCTGAATGGCGCCGGGCGGTGGACCAGCGGCACGGGCTGTGCCTGATTTGCGGGCCGACCGGATCGGGCAAGACCACCACCCTGACGGCGACGATCCGCGAGATCGACCGCATCGGCAAGGCGGTCTACAGCATCGAGGATCCGGTGGAATACCGCGTCGCCTACGCCGGGCAGGTCAGCGTCAACCCGACCGTGGATATGGATTTCGCTCGGGTCGTCCGTTCCTTCATGCGGGCCGACCCCGACGTCATCGTGCTGGGCGAGGTGCGCGACGAGGAAACCGCCAAGATCGCCGTGCGCGCCGCCGACACCGGCCATATGGTGCTGACCACGCTGCACACCGGCTCGATCCTTGGCGCCATCGACCGGCTGCGCCATCTGGGCGTGACGGCGCACGACATCAAGAATCTGCTGCGCTGCGTGATGGTGCAGTCGTTGATCCGCACCGTCTGCCCAGCCTGCCACGGCGCGGGCTGCGAATCCTGTTTCGACAGCGGTTACGCCGGGCGGACTGTGGTCAGCGAATGCGCCCGCTTCGACGGGGCCGCCAGCGTCGTCAACGCCGCCAAGGGGCAACGGAGCTGGCCGACGATGTTGCAGGACGCCATCGCCAAATTCCACGCCGGACAAACCACCGGCGCCGAAATCCGCCGGGTCTTCGGCAGCGAGGCGCAGGGCGTCGGCGCGTCGGCCCCCGCCTTGCGCCCCTAGGAACCCCCAATGAACCTCATTTCCGCCGTGGTGGCGGTCGGCCTGCTCGCGACCGTGACGATGGGCGGCGTCCAATACATCGGGGTGGACACCGAAGCGCGGGTGAAATTCAGCAGCGCCGCCGACGCCGGATTCCAGGCGCTGGAGTCGGCCTTCCGCGCCCGGCAGGCCGCCGGGTTGGCGGCGCCGACGGCGCTGACGTGGGAGGCCGCCCTCTTCCCCAGCTTCGGCGCCCGCCCGACCCCGCCCAAGGATCTGGCCTGGTCCTATGGCGTGGACGCGACGGGGACCTGGTTCTGCCTGTCCGGAACGCCCAAGGACCAGATCGCCAAAGCGGCGTTGGAGCGGCTGAAGGCGCGCTATGCCGAAGGGATTTACGCGGTGGCCGAATCCTGTGGGGCCGCCGCCGGGCAAAGTGGCACGGTCGCCGCGACCTATTGGGTGGTGAAGACCAGCGCGACGCCCGCCGCCGCGACGCCCAGCGGTTAGGAATCGCGGAAGCGCCCATAGGTGTAATGCGCCGCGCACGCCCCCTCGGCGGACACCATGCAGGATCCCATTGGATTGTCGGGCGTGCAGACGCCGCCAAACAGCTTGCAGTCGCTGGGCCGCTTCACTCCGCGCAGGATGGACCCGCAGTCGCAGCCCTTGTGATCGGGAACGCTGGCGCTTTCCACGCCAAAGCGCGTCTCCGCGTCAAAGGCGGCGAAGGTGTCGCGCAGCCGCAGGCCGCTGCGCGGAATGCTCCCCAGCCCGCGCCATTCAAAGGACAGGCGCGGCTCGAAGGTTTCGGCGACGAGCGCTTGCGCCTTCTCATTGCCGTTGCGGGTGACGGCGCGGGTGTATTGGTTTTCCACCTCGGCCCGCCCCTGGTTGATCTGGCGGATCAGCATCAGGATGGATTGCAGCACGTCCAGCGGCTCGAACCCGGCGATCACCACCGGCTTGCCATGCTGTTCGGCCACCGGCTCATAGGCTTGGCTGCCGATGACGACGGAGACATGGGCCGGGCCGACGAAACCGTCCAACCGCAACTCTTCCGCCCGCCCCTGCGCCGCCGCCATGATGCCCTCGATGGCCGAGGGGGTGAGGACGTGGTTGCAGAAGACGGAAAAATTGGTCAATCCGCGCGCCCGCGCCGCCCGCACAGCCAGCGCCGTGGGCGGAGTCGTGGTCTCGAAGCCAATGGCGAAGAACACCACTTGGCGGTCGGGATTGTCAGCGGCGACGCGCACCGCGTCGGCGGGGGACACCACCATGCGGACGTCGGCCCCCTGCGCCTTGGCCTTCAGCAGGCTGACCCGCCCTGATCCCGGCACCCGCAGCACGTCGCCATAGGCGCACAGCGTCACCTCGGGCCGCCGGGCGAGCGCGATGGCGTCGTCGATCCGGCCAACCGGCAGAACGCAGACCGGGCAGCCCGGCCCGTGGATCATGCGGACGTTGGCGGGCAAAAGATCGGGAATGCCGTAACGGGAAATCGCGTGGGTGTGGCCGCCGCAAAACTCCATCAGGTGATAGGCGCGGTCGGGCGCGGCCTCCCGCGCGATGGCGGCGGCGACGCTGCGGGCCAACGCCGGATCGCGGAATTCATCGACGTATTTCATGCGCGCAAGCCCCCCAATCAATCCGCCTTATGACGGAAATTGGGGGGCTGTGGCGTTGATGCGGATCAAGCGGCGCGAATGCTGGAGAGGAAGCCGTTGACCTCGCCGCGCAGACGTTGGGCGACCTTGCCCAGTTGCCCGGCCCCGTCCAACATCCGCTCGGCCTTTTGCCCGGCCTCGCTGGACGCCTGACTGGCGCCAGCGACGTTTTGCGAGACCGCCTGCGCCCCGGCGGCGGCCTGGGTGATGTTTTGCCCGCGATGTCGCGCGTCGCCGCGCCTTGCTGCTCCACCGCCGAGGCGATGGCGCCGGAGATGCTGTTCATCTGGTCGATGACGGCGCCGATGTCGCGGATGGCCGACACGGCGACGCCGGTCGCCTGTTGGATTTCACCGATCTTGGCCTGGATGTCTTCGGTCGCCCGCGCCGTCTGGGTGGCGAGGCTTTTCACCTCGCTGGCGACGACGGCGAATCCCTTGCCATGCTCCCCGGCGCGGGCGGCTTCGATGGTGGCGTTGAGCGCCAGCAAATTGGTTTGCCCGGCGATGGAGTTGATGAGGCTGACCACGTCGCCAACCTCGTTCGCCGCGCGGGCCAGGCTGCCCATCAGGGCGTTGGTCTTGCTGGCCTCGCCCACCGCCTTGGCGGCCACATCGTTGGACGCGGACACCTGTCGGCTGATTTCCCGGATCGAAGCGGTCAACTCCTCGGTCGCCCCGGCCACCGTGTTGACGCTGACCGCCGCCTCTTCCGCCGCGCCAGCGGCGGCGGTGGAACGGCTGACCGCCGCGCCCGTCGTCGTCGTCAGCGTTTCGGCGGAGGTCTGCATGTCGTTGGCCGACGCCGTGACGGCGGACACCACATCGCCGATGGACCGTTCAAAATTGTCCGCAAGCTTCATCAACAAGGCGTTGCGGTCGGCTTCCGCCTTCGCCTGCATCTCTTCCTGGGCCTGACGCAGCCGTTGGTTTTCGACGCCGCGCTCTTTGAAGACGCCAACCGCCTTGGCCATCTCCCCGATCTCGTCGCCCCGCTCGGTGTCGGGGACCATGACGGTCAGATCATCGCGCGACAACCGGCGCATCACCACGCTCAACCGCAGCAGCGGTTCGCTGATGGAGCGGGCGATCAGATAGGCCAGGATCAAACCACCGCCGCCCAAGCCAATCCCCAACACCCCGGCCTGCATCGCGTGTCGGCGGAAGTCCGCCTCAAGATTGTCGATGTAGACGCCGGTGCCGATCACCCATTTCCAATCCGGCGACAGTTGGGCGAAGCCAACCTTCGGGCTGGCTTCGCTGGCGCCCGCCTTCGGCCAGGAATATTCGACGAATTGCCCACCCTTGCGGGCGCCCTCGGTCAGTTTGCGAATGAAGGCGACGCCGTTGGCGTCCTTCGCCTCGATCATGTTGCGGCCCTCCATTTCCGGGCGGCCGCCATGGACATAGGTTTTGCCGTCGATGTCGGTGGCGAAGATGTACTCGCCGCCGGAGTAACGCATGGCCCGCAGGCTGTGGCGCGCGGCCTCCTGCGCCTGATCCAGCGTCAACTCCCCTTTGGCGACGCGTTGTTCAAAGCTTGTGACGATGTTCACCGCCGCTTCGGTGATCGCCTGGACTTTGTCGTGGCTGTTTTCCTCTTGTTGATCGCGCAGCGCCATCAAGAGGATCACACCAATTCCGGTCAAAGCGACGAGCATGACCAGAGACAAAATTGCAAATTTGATGCGGATTTTGATGTTTTTCATGCCAACCATCCTCTTAAAGAGCGTGCACAAAAGGTACGGCGGCATGGGAAAAGCGTCAAAACCTAAACAATAAATCTCTAACATAACCAATAGGTCAGGTTTTAAATATTCTCTCTGAAGACATGAATTTACGCAGGGGTCGTTGTATTTTTATTTCTTTTTTGGTGAAATTTAGAATTAAAAATTTCCATTCTTCTTGTTATATTGCTTTTGTTTAATTTTTGAGCATAATCCCGCATATGTTTTCTGCATACTTTGATATGCAGCGCGAGCCGTGAAACACACGATTGCAGCCATAGATTGGCGTGGCAAAACGTCTCATCACGGCTGTCGTCGATACAATTCCCCCACCATTCACAACCATGACTTGAGGGATTTTCCCCAAATCATGGTCAAAGAGGCCACCGCTTACGGCGTCAACACCAGCGCCCCGCCGGCGCCCCGCCCTTCCAACAGGCGATGCGCCTCCGCCGCCGCCTCCAACGGCAGTTGGACGACCGGCCCGACCCGCAACGCGCCCGCCGCCACCCGGTCCAGGACGGCGCTCGCCGCCGTCTGATAGGTGGCGAGATCGGCCATGTAGCCAAACACGCTGGGCCGCGACAGGCAGAGCGAGCGGCGCGGCCCGAGGTCTGCGACGTCCAACGCCGGAATGGGGCCACCCGCCTGCCCGACGCTGGCGACCATGCCGAAGACGCGCGCCGCGTCCAGGCTGCGCCGCAGCGTGTCGCCGCCGATGCCGTCCACCACCAGATCCACGCCGCGCCCGTCGGTCAGCGCGCGGGTCTCGGCGACGAAATCGACCTCGCGATACAGGATCGCATGGTCCAGACCGTGGGCGCGGGCGATGTCGGCCTTGTCCGGGCTGCCGACCGTCCCAATCACGGTGGCCCCCAGGCTCTTGGCCCATTGCGTCAGCACCAGCCCAAGCCCGCCCGCCGCCGCATGAACCAGCAGCGTGTCGCCCGGCCCGAGCGGGCGAACGCGGGTCAACAGCATGTGCGCGGTGATCCCGCACAGCAGCAGCGAGGCCGCAGTCACCGCCTCCACCCCGTCGGGCAGGCGGATGGCGCGTTCAGCGGGCAACAGCCGCGCTTCGGCGTAGCCGCCGACGGGCAACCCGGCCCAGGCGACGCGGTCGCCGACGGTGAAGCCGGACACGCCCGCCCCGACCTCCTCCACCACGCCAGCGGCCTCCACCCCGATCACGGCGGGGAAGGCGGGCAGCGGGTACAGGCCGGTGCGGTGGTAGACGTCCACATAATTGACGCCCGCCGCCGCGTGACGGATGCGCAATTCCCCCGGCCCGGCGGGCGGCAGGTCAATCATTTCGGCGCGCAAGGCTTCGGGGCCGCCGGGCTGGCTCAGACGGATGGAACGGATCATCGGGGCGTCTCCCTGTCGTCGTGCGACGAGGTTGGTCGCAACGCCCACGACGTTACCCTGTGGTCCTATCCCCAGAAATTCGGCATTATCACCCATCTTCTGGGGATTTTTGCGCGGATGACCGGCCTCAATTGGGATGATGTGCGCGTGTTGCTGGCCTTGGCGCGCGGCGGCAGCCTGTCGGCCAGCGCCCGCGCCCTTGGCGTCGATCACAGCACGGTGGCCCGCCGGGTGGCGGCGCTGGAAAGCGAACTGGGCGTCAAGCTGTTCGACCGTCTGCCGCGCGGCTATGTCCCAACGGCGGAGGGGGAGGACATCGTCGAACTGGCCGGACGGGTCGAGGACGCCGTTCTGGCGCTGGAACGCCACGCGCGTGGGCAGGCCGGGGAACCCGCCGGAACCGTGCGCCTGTCGGCCCCGCCGGTCTTCGCCAGCCATTTCCTGGCTCTGCGTCTGGCCCGCCTGCGCCAGACCCTGCCCAAGCTGGTGGTCGAGTTGGTCGGCGACGCCCGCCGCGCCAGCCTGACCCGGCGGGAGGCCGACCTTGCCATCCGTCTCGATGACCCTGATGATGATGGGCTGATCGCCCGACGGCTGGGGGCGATGGGCTATGGCCTCTACGCCACGCCCGCCTATCGGGACCGCCGCGCGCCCGCCGATTGGGAGTTCATCGGCTACGACGACAGCATGGACCATGTGCCGCAACAGCGCTGGCTGCGCGCCGTCGCCGCCGGGCGGCCCTTCGCCTTTCGCGCCAATGATCTGGCGAGCCTGCACGCCGCCGCGCGGGCCGACGCCGGGGTCGCCGCCATCCCGCATTTCCTGGGCCGCAGCGACCCGGCGCTGGTGGCGATCCCGACCGAGAGTGAACCGGAACCGCGCGCGCTGTGGCTGCTGGTCCATCGCGATGTGCGGCGGTCGGCGCGGGTGCGCGCGGTGATGGACGCGGTGATCGCCATCATGAACGTCGAACGGGAGCTGATCGGCGGTTGAGCGCGGTCCGTCGATCGTTTCAGTCGGTCGTTTGCCGCACCCCGGCGTAAATCCGCCGCAGCGCCGCGTCGGGAATGCCCAGCGCGTCAAGATGGCTGACGGTGTTGGCGAGATACTCGACGTTCGGGCCGCGCTGGCCGCAACAGCGGGCGATGCGCTGAATGACCGACGCCTCGTCCAGCCCGCCGCAATATTGATAATGCTGGCGGTCGACGACGAAGCAACAGGCCTCCACCGCCTTGCCGTCGCGCCGCCGCAAGCGGCGAATCAGCGGGCGGTAGACGCGGTTGGTCATCTCGCGGTCCCACAGATAATCCAGGGCGGCGGGAACCTCGGCGGCGGCGATGCGGAAGACGATGCCCCGGCAGGATCCGCCATGGTCCAAGCCCAGCACCAGCCCCGGAGTCTCCGGCGTGCCGCGATAGCGGTGCGAGGCGACGCAAAAACGCCGGTGATAGCCGTTCAAGGTCGCCACATGGCGCTCGATGAAGGGAAAACCGGGGTTCCACATCAGCGACCCATAGGCGAACACCCACAGATCGACGCCGGGCGCCAGCGTGATGTCCGATGACCAATCGGGCGGGGATGCCTGCGTGTGAAGGGGCATGATCCGACAAACGAAACGGCGGAGGGCGCAAAGAGGCCACAGACAAAACAAGGCCCCAAGCCTAGCATGACGGGGCCGTCGTCGCTATAACAGGACCGACACGGAACGGACATGCCACCGATGCGCTTTCCCAAGCTCCGCACCCGCCTGATTGTGGTTCTGGCGGTCCTCATCGCCCTGCCCCCGGTTGGCTACGCGCTGTGGTGGCAGCAGGCCGCGCGAGCGGTCGAGCGCGGGGTGCTCGCCTGGATCGACCAGCAGCGGGCCAACGGCGGCTTGGCCGATCACGGCGGGCTGTCGGTGGACGGTTTCCCCTTCACCCTGCGCGCGGCGCTGGAGCAACCGCATCTGGCGACGCGCGGCGCGGAATGGCGCGGCGCCCGTCTGGTGGCGGAGGCGTCCCCCTGGGACGTCACCCGTGTGACTTTGAGCCTGCCGGGCGAACAGCGGGTGACGCTGGTTCAGGCCGGGCAACCGCCGCTGGATCTGACCGCGCGCGGCGGCGGCGGCGGACAGGCGGTGTGGACGATGAACGGCACGCTGGAAAACCTGCGCCTGAGCTTCACCGACCTGACGGCCCAGGCGCTGAACCTGCCGCTGCCCATCGCCTCGCTCGACCTCACCGCCGCGCAGCCGGACACGCCGCCCGACACGAACGCCACCACCGGCCTAACCATCGGCGTGACGGCGAACGGCATGACCCTGCCCGACAGCGCGCCCTCGTCGCTGGGCCGCGACGTCAAGCGGGCCGAACTCTCCGCCCGCGTGCTGGGCCGCCTGCCCCAGCCCGAGCCGGTCAGCCTGTCGGCCTGGAGCCGCGACGGTGGGACCGTGCAGTTGGATCGGCTGGCGCTGGATTGGGGGCCGTTGGCCATCGCGCTCAACGGCACGCTGGCGCTGGATGGGGAGCTTCAACCGCAAGCCGCCCTGACGGCGGAAATCCACGGCGCGCCCGCCGCGCTGAACGCGGTCAAGCCGATGATGCGCCCGAACGACGCGGCGATGGCGCGCACGGTCCTGACCATGCTGTCCCGCCCGACCGGCCCCGGCGGCGCCCCTGTCCTCACCACCCCGGTTACGGTGCAAAACCTCTCCCTGTTCCTCGGCCCGCTGAAAATCGCGTCGGTGCCGCGCGTGGTCTGGTAGGGCGAGTCGGCCTCAGCGAATCCACACCCGGCGCGGGCCGCTGTCGATGTGGACGAAATTGCTGTCGGGGTAATAGCCGACCCCGCCCAGCCCCAGCCCGTTCGCGTAATGCGCCACCGCCAGAGAGGACAGACCGGGCAAGCGGATGTCCGCCGCCATCGCCCGGATGTGGAAGCTGCGGTGCGCCACGCTTTCGCCCATCGTCCGCCGCAGCATCGCGTTGGTCTGGACGGAGCGATAGCCGGACAGCACCTCCAGCGGCACGGTGAAGCGCGCCGCCATTTGCAAACGCCACAGAATGTCGAGCAGCGAGGCCGCCGTCTGCACCGTCTCGCCGGTGCGCCAATCGCGGAAAAAATGATCGACCGTCGCCAGACCGGCGGGATCATAGGCGCCATCGCGCCAAAACAGCGTGTTCAGCCGCTCGCCGGTGTTCAGATTGCGCATCACCAGCCGACGCGGAATGGTCAGCCATTGCGGGACGGACGTGTCGAGCGCCTGCGACGGGCGCGTCTGCGCCGCCAGCGCCGCCGCCGCCGCCAGCCCGGTCAACATCCCCCGCCGGGTCAGGCCCGCCCGGGGCCAATCATCGCTGTCGTCGTCCATCATGCCGGTGGCGGACGTTACGCAAACCACCGCCCAAGTCAACACCGGCCACGTCAACCTTGGCCAAGTCAAAGCCTTTCACGGTTGACTTGTCCCGTCCCCGCCCCTACTGACAGACGGGGGTGAAAAGTCCATATTTGGGGGGCCGTCGCCGATCCGTTCCACCGGATTTGGTGCGGTTCAGCGTTCTTGAACAAGGGGGATCGGTGCCCGGCGCCCGGCAGGCCACCAACGTGATGTTTGGCTATTTGGAAGGCGTCGAGCGCAAGGACGCCGAATCCTACGCGCGCGCCTTTGGCCGCCGCTGCCTGAAAAGCTCCGAAAGCTGTTGGTACGCGGTCGAACCGCTGTGGAGCGGTTATCTCTATGAAATTCACGAGGGCGGCCCGGGTTATTCCTTCCTGCCCGCCCTGGCCAAGGAGATCGACGCCAACCCCGGCGGCGTCGCGCTGGTGCCGTCCGGGCGGCGGGTGTTCGAGCTGACGGTGCGCAACGGGCGCCCGGTCGGCGCGCTGCTGTCGGAAACCCGCAGCCGCGAGGTGCAAAGCCGCATGGCCGTGGTGCAGCCCGCCGACCGGGTGGGCGACCGCCCGTTCGGCCTGATCGTTCCCGCCTGGGCGCCGCAAGGCCATGTGCGGTTTCACGCCATCCTGACCAGCCGCCGGATGAAACGGCTGTCGCCCGCCATCCCGCTGCAACTGGCCGCCGCCGCCGTCGGCTTTCTGGCCGGGGTCGCGCTGTTGCTGGGCGGCGGCGTCACCTATTACTGGTCGCCGCACCGGGCGCCCACCGCGCGCAATTTCGACATCAACCGCCTGCCCCACCGCCAATGGGACACCGTGCTGTCCGCCATCACCGCCAGCAGCTACGCCGCCAAGCTGGAGTTCAAGGACGGCAAATGGACCATCGAGACCCAGGCGCCCCCCGAACCAAAACGCTGACCAGGCGAACAATCAGCGCCTGAGCACGGCAGAAAAGCCACACCCGCTCCCGTTGTGACGGTTTGATGAAGAGGACGTCTTGTTTTACAACGGGGTTCTGGTCAAATTGACGCACTCACTTCCGCGCGGCTTTCAAAGGTGCGCCTGTCGATGTGTCGTTTTCTTGCCTATTGCGGCGAGCCGGTGCTGCTGGAATCCCTGGTCAGCACCCCCTGCCATTCGCTGATCGAACAATCCATGCACGCGTCGGAGGCGAAGACCGAAACCAACGGCGATGGATTCGGCGTCGGCTGGTACAGCGAGCGCAGCGAGCCGGGCCGTTACTGCGAGGTTCGTCCGGCATGGTCGGACGAGAATTTGCAGTCGATTTGCAGCCATGTCCGCTCGCATTTGTTTTTCGCGCATGTCCGCGCGGCGACGGGAACGGCGGTCAGCCGCGCCAACTGCCACCCCTTCAAGGCCGGGCGCTTCTTGTTCATGCACAATGGGCAGGTCGGCGACTGGTGTCACTTGCGCCGCCGGGTCGAGGCGATGATCCCCGATCATCTCTACGCCTCGCGCACCGGCACCACCGACAGCGAGGCGATTTTCCTGACCGCGCTGGGCCGTGGGTTGGAAGAGGATTCGGTCGGCGCCTTCCAATCGGTGCTGCACGACATCCGCGACGAAATGACGGCGAGCGGCATCCGTTCACCGCTGCGCTTCACCGCCACCTGGACCGATGGCGAACGGGTGTGGGCGGTGCGCTGGGCGTCGGACAACAAGCCGCCCAGTCTCTATTGGCGCAACAGCGACAACGGCCTGATCGTGGTGTCGGAGCCGGTGGACGCCCAGCGCGACTCCTGGCGGCTGGTTCCCAACGGCGGCGGTCTGGTCGCCCGCGTCGGCGGCGCGCCGGAAGCCTTCACCTTTCACTGACGCCCAGATTCACCCCAGCAAACGTTCCGCCGGCAGGAGGATTACAACCTCGGTTCCCTGCTGCGGCGCGCTGGTCAGTTCGACCGTGCCGCCGTGCAACTCGGCCAGACGGCGGACGATGGGCAGGCCCAAGCCGATCCCCTCATGCTGGCGGACCAGCGTGCGTTCGGCCTGGGTGAAGGGGTTGAAGATGCGGCCCAGCAGATCGGGCGCGATGCCGGGGCCGTTGTCGCGGACGACGATGGCCACCGCGTCGCCGCGCCGTTCAGCGCCAACCCAGACGCCGCCGTCGGGCGGGGTGAATTTCACCGCGTTGTCGAGGACGTTGAGGATCATTTCCCGCAACCGCCGCCGGTCGGCCCGCAGATGAAACGACGGGGTCGGTTGCGCCGTCACCGCCAACCGCTTGCCCTCCGCCTTGGCCGCCAGCAAATCCATGCAGTTGGTCAGAAGCTGCGGCAGATTGACGTCGGATTCCTGCAACTCGATGGAGCCGGTGGAGCCGCGCGTGTAGTCCAGGATGTTGTTGACCATGGTCAGCAGCGATTTGCCGCTTTCCTCGATCATCTTGACGTATTCGACATAGTCGGGGTTGCCGAGCTTGCCCATCGATTCGCTGCCCAGCACGTCGGCGAAGCCGATGATGGAGTTCAACGGCGTGCGCAGTTCGTGGCTCATCACCGACAGGAAATCCAGCTTGGCGCGGTCGGCCTGACGAGCCACCTCCAGCGCGCTGGTCAATTCGGCGGTGCGTTCCGACACCCGCCGCTCCAACTCGCGATTTTGGTCGGCGGCGCGGCGGTAGAGGGTGCGGATCTCCACCATGTTGCGGACGCGGTGGAGCAATTCCCAGGCGATGAAGGGCTTGGTCAGAAAGTCGTTGGCGCCGAGTTCCAGCGACTTTCGCCGGGTGTCCTGGTCGGTCTGGGCGGTCAGCACCAAAATCGGCACGTAATCGCCGCCGAAGATCGGGCGCACCCGCTCCATCAGCTCAAACCCGCTCATGTGCGGCATGCGGATGTCGATGAGCAGAAGGTCGAACCCTTCCGCCTCGCACAGCGCCGGGACCTTGCGCGGGTCGGTTTCCCCCAGAATGCGGGTGTAGCCGTCGTGGGTCAGAATCTCGCGCAACAATTCAACATTGGATGAATTGTCATCCACAATCAGGATGCGCGCATCCTTGATTTGCGCGTCAAGCTGGGGGTCGATCTGGTTCCGACTCATCGGACTGCGCCCTTCACGTCTGGCGAACACCGCCCATCACCACCATCAACGTTGCGGCAAGAGCGATGAAATGCAACGATTTTTCGCGATTGCAGCGCAGAAGGCGAAAGGCCGCCTTGTCGATCGCGACAAGGCGGCCTTTCATCCGGGTGGCTCAACTGTCCTTGGGCTTTTGCGTGTCGCTGATCGGCTGGACGGCGGCCGGGGCGTCTTGCATCTGCGGTTGTTGCGGGGCCGTGTCCGCCGGGCGCGGCTGCGGTTCGCTGGGCGGCGGGCGGCGGGGGGGACCGGCCTTGACGTCGCTGTAGACCGCCTTGGCGATCTCCAACAACTCCTCTTTCGACAAGCGCCCGGCCAGCGCGTAGGACAGCGTCCCTTCCACCCAATAGAAGGTGGCGACGTCGCCGTTCTGCGTGAAGCTGAAGGTCGATGGGTTGCCCGATTGCGGCGCGCCGACAAACAGCGTGATCCGCTTGTTGGCCTCGTTGATGTACATGTATTGCGCGCCGGCCCCCAGATCGGTCGGCAACGACCGGCCACCGATGAGCCGAAAACCGATGCGGCCCAGATCGGGACCGAACACGTCGCGCCCCACCCGTTTGGACAGCCAGCCGTTCAACTCGTCCTGATTGTCGGCGCCCAGCTCCACCTGGAATCGTTCGTCGGCGGTGTAGAAGCGGTGGGCCTGGGTCGCTTCCTCGGCGAAGGTCGCCAAGGTCTGGCGCTGCTGCCCCGCCGGGGAGACGGTCTGAACGCCGCGCCCGATCCAGCCGCCGCCCGCCCCAGCCACCAGCAACAGCACGGCGGCGGCGAAACGGACCAGCGGGCGGGCGTGCCACGCCGGACGGTTGTCGTTGAAGGCCAAACGGCCTTTCAGCCGGTCGGTTAGATCCTGCACCGCGTCGCTGGGCGGTTCGCGCAGAACGCTGTCGAACAGATCGTGCAGCAGCGCGGTTTGCGTTCGGTAATCCTCGACGCGGGCCGCCGCCTCGTCGTCGTCGGCCAACCAGCGTTCCACCGCCAGACGGCGGTTGCTGTCGAGTTGCCCATCCACATAGGCGTGGAGATCGTCCTCTGTCACCTGTCGCGCGTTCATCACTTCACCCGCCGGAGGGCAACGCCACCCTCGTTCGCCAGTTTCGCCCTGATCGCCTCCCGCGCCCGAGACAGGCGCGACATGACGGTCCCGATCGGCACGCCGAGCAGCTCGGCGACCTCCTCGTATTTCAGGCCCTCCAGCGCCACCAAAAGCAGCACCTTGCGCTGCTCCTCGGGCAAGGCGTCGACCAGGCGCATCATCTCGCGCAGTTCGACGCTTTCCTCCTGACGGGCCGGGGAGACCAGCTTCGATTCGACGTCGTCAACGTCAACCTCGGCGGGCCGCGCGGCCTTGGAACGGACCTGATTGACGTGGACGTTGTGCAGGATGGTGAACAACCACGCCCGCAGATTCGTCCCCGCCTGGAAGCTGTCGGAACGCGACACCGCGCGCACCAAGGCCTCCTGCACCAGATCTTCGGCGTCCGCACGATTGTTGCGCAGCAAGGCCCGCGCATAGCGCCGCAAGGACGCGATGTGGACTTCCAGATCAACCCCGAATTTGCTCAACCGCGCACCCGATAGTTCCGGTCACGCCATGGCGACGGCCACGGCCCCCTCTTCGTCGAACCGAGCGAACAGGACGGTGTGGCGCCGCAATCCAGGGCTGGGCCACAGAATGACCCGATGCATGGATGTGCCAACGTCCCCCGCGCGCTCTTTATTCCAGACTTTTGCGCATCTGCGTCAAAATTTTGGCGGGTCGCCGTTCTTGCCGGTTCAGGTCGCAAAAAAGCGCCAACGCAATGGAACGGAACGGGTTGTTTTGGTGGGCTGGGAAGCCCGCGCGACGCTCGCCGAGCGCAAGGGCAAGCGCAAACACGCCGTGCAAAAAAGCTGCGTCGTTGGGAATTGGCGACCCCAGCTGGATTCGAACCAGCGACCTATCGCTTAGAAGGCGATTGCTCTATCCAACTGAGCTATGGGGCCGTCTGAGCTTGTGGGACGGACCAAGCCGTGGATTCAGGCGCGAACCCACGGGCTTCAAAAAGGCCTCAGACGCGCGGACGGTCCATGCGGAAATTGTCGGCGTAGTTGCGCGGGCGAATGCGGCGCACCGGCGCGTCGGCCACCGAATACTCCCAGCCCTTGCGCTCGGCGAAGGCGATGGCCTCTTCCTTCGTCTCGAACATCAGGCGAACCTGGTTGAGCGTGTCGCCGGAGCTGGTCCAGCCCATCAGCGGTTCCGGGCGGCGCGGCGTCTCGATTTCGTAATCGAGCTGCCAGCGGTGCGTCTTGGCCCGACCGGACTGCATCGCCGTCTTGGTCGGCTGATAGATCCGCACGTTCATGGCTCGGCGTCCCCCTCGAAAATCGTTCCTGTGGCGGTGGTCGGGGAGCCCGGATTCGAACCGGAGACCTCCAGTACCCAAAACTGGCGCGCTACCAGACTGCGCTACACCCCGTCGCCGCGTTGTGAGATACACGAACGCCACGCCCACGGCAAGAAGTCGGCGCAGATTTCCGCGACAGTTTCTTGACGAAAACGCCGCGTCGGTCGGCGTCCGCCCCGGCGCGCGGCGTTTGGTCGCCCCGACCGTTCCGTTTCGCCAATGATTTGGATCCTTCCCCGTGCCGTCTCCCCTCCCCCGCGTCGCCCTGTTCACCCCCGATTTGACCGACCGGGCGGACCGCCGCGCGGTTGTGGCGCTGACCCACGCGCTGGTCCAGGCGGGCCACCCCGTCGATCTGGCGGCGCCGATGGGGGGCGGGGCGTTGCGCGCGGCGCTGGATCCGGCCATCGGCCAGATTGATCTGGCCAAACGCCACGCGGCGACATCTCCGTTAGCGCTGGCCCGTTGTCTGGCCGAACGACGCCCGGCGGTTTTGGCGGCGCCCGCGTCGGTGTTCTGGGTGGCGCGCTTGGCCGCAAGGCTGGCGCGCAGCCCGGCGCGAACGGTGGCTCTCGCTACCGACGCGACGCTGGACGAGCATCTCGCCGCTATTCGTGCCGCAGCGCGTCAATCGGGTTGAGACGCGCGGCGCGGCGGGCCGGGTAGAGGCCGAAGAAAATGCCGATCAAGCCGCTGACCAGCACGGCCAACACGATGGAATCCAACCGAATCAGCGTCGGCCAGCCTGCCAACTCCGCCACCAGCATGGCGGCTCCCACCCCGATCAACACGCCGACCCCGGCGCCGATCAACGACAGGGTGGTCGATTCGATCAGGAATTGGACCAGAATGTCCCGCCGCCGGGCGCCGATGGCCAGCCGCAAGCCGATCTCGCGCGTGCGCTCCGTCACCGACACCAGCATGATGTTCATGATGCCGATGCCGCCGACCAGCAGCGACACCGCCGCGACCGCCGCCAGCAAAAAGGACAGCGCGCGGGAGGATTCATCGCGGGTCGCCGACACGTCCGACAGGTTGCGCATCCAAAAATCATCGTCCTGACCGGGAACCAGCCGGTGACGCTGGCGCAGAAGCTCGCGGATTTGCCGTTGCGCCTCGTCCTGATCCACCCCGTCTTGCAGCTTGACCGCCATGGTGTGGACAAAACGCGGGTTGGATTTCGCCATGCCGGGAATGTTGCGCTTGGCGGTGGACAGCGGAACGAAGATCACGTCGTCCTGGTCCTGCCCCTGGGTGTTCTGCCCCTTCTCGCCCAGCACGCCAATGACGGTCAGCGGGGTGGAGAAGACCCGCACCACCTCCCCCACCGGATCGCCGCCGCCGAACAGATTGCGCACCACCGTCTGGCCCAGAACCACCACCTTGTTGGCCTGCGCGACATCCTCGTCGGACAGGCCGCGCCCGTGGGCGATGGTCCATTCGCGCGCCTCCAGATAATCCGGGGTGACGCCGAACAGCACGCTGCCCCAATTCTGGTTGCCCGCGACGATTTGCAAGCCCCAGCGCACGGACGGAGCCGTCACCGTCACGCCGGGAATGTCGCGCAGAATCGCCGCCGCGTCGTCTTCGGTGAGGGTGGAGGCGCTGCCCGCCCCCAGCTTCACCCCGCCGCGCGCGACGCTGCCCTGCCCGACCAGCACCAGATTCGCGCCAAGGCTGGCGATCTGCCGCAACACCTGATCGCGCGCGCCCGACCCGACCGCCACCATGGCGATGACCGCCGCCACGCCGATGACGATGCCCAGCATGGTCAGGGCGCTGCGCAGCGGGCTGGCGCGCAGCGATTCCAAGGCCGACCGCAGGGCGTCAAGCGCGTTCACGCCACCGCCTCCGCGCTGAGCGCGTCCTCTGGGATCTGCGCGTGGTCGCCGACCAGCCGACCGTCGCGGAAATTCAGCACCCGCCCGGCGTAACGGGCGACGTCCGGCTCATGCGTCACCAGAACGATGGTGATGCCCTGGCGGTTCAGCCGCTGAAACAGCGCCATGATGTCGAGGCTGGTCGCGCTGTCGAGCGCGCCCGTCGGCTCGTCCGCCAACAACAGCATGGGATCATTGACCAGCGCGCGGGCGATGGCGACGCGCTGCTGCTGGCCGCCCGACAATTGGGTCGGGCGGTGGTGCGCCCGCCGCTCCAGCCCGACGGCGGCCAGCGCCGCCCGCGCCCGCTCCCCCCGCGCCGCCCGGCCAAGCCCGGCGTAGACCATCGGCAGCTCGACGTTGGTCTGAGCGGTCTGGCGCGGCAGCAGATTGAAGGATTGGAAGACGAAGCCGATCTTGCGGTTGCGCACCATCGCCAGCGCGTCCGACGACAGGCCGCCGACCTCCACCCCGTCCAGCCGATAACGCCCGCCGTCGGCGCGGTCCAGACAGCCCAGCAGATTCATGAAGGTGGATTTGCCCGACCCCGACGGCCCCATCACCGCCACGAACTCCCCCCGCCGCACCGTCGCCGTCACACGGTCGAGCGCGTGAACGACCTGCGGCCCCATCCGATAGGAGCGGGTCAGCCCCTCCACCGCGATGACCTCATCAGGTGGCGCGTCAGAAGCCAAGGCGCGGCCCCCGCCGGTTGTCGCGGTCGGGCGGGGCGACGCCGATGATGACCTCCTGCCCGGCGCGGAGATCCCCGGCGATCACCTCCGTCACGCTGCCGTCGCCAATGCCCAGACGCAGCGGCACGCCGACCGGCCCGGCGCTTCCCGGAATCCAGACCGTGCGCGTGGTTTCCGCCGTGCGGCGCGGCTCCACCAGCCCTTCGAACCGTTCGCGTTGGGCGGGGTCAAGCAGCGCGGCGACACGGGCCAAGGTCTCGCTGCGGATGCGGGCGGCGGCGGTTCGGCGGCGTTCCGGGTCGCCGCCCTCGGCGTCGAGCGCCAGAAAACGGTCCCGCGCCTCGGCCACCAGAGCGGCGACGTCGCGGCGGCGGGATTCGTCCAGCGCCAGACCGTCCGCCACCCGGCGGGCCGCCGCCTCCAACGCCTGGGCCGCCCGTCCGCCCTCCCCGCCGCCCGAGGGAAGGACGGGCGCGTCGGCGGGCGGTTCGACGCCGGGCGGGCGGAAGCGCAGGGCGGCGTTGGGGATTTTCAGCGCCGAGGGGCGCTCGTCCACCGTGATCCGCAGATTGGCGGTCATGCCGGGCAACAGCCGCATCTCGGGATTGTCCACCGTGATGACGACGATGTAGGTCACGACATTCTGGTCCTCCTTGGGGGCCAGACGGACCTGCGCCACCGTGCCGACAAATTGGTCGCCGGGAAAGGCGTTGACGGTAAAGCGAACCGGCATGCCTTCGCGCACCCGCCCGATGTCGGCCTCGTCGATGTTGGCCAGCACCTCCATATGGCGAAGATCCTGGGCGATGGTGAAGAGCGTCGGGGCGGACAGGCTGGCCGCCACCGTCTGGCCGCTGTTGACCGCGCGATTCACCACCACCCCGTCGATGGGGGAACGGATGACCGAGCGGTTGGCGTCCACCCGAACCAGTTGCAGCGCCGCTTCCCGCTGGGCCACCTGGGCGCGGGCGACGCCGATCTGGGCGATCCCGACCTCCAACGAGGCTTCCGCCGACGCCACCCCGGCCTCAGCCTGCTGTTTTTGCGCCAGGGCGGCGACGCGCTGGGCCTGGGCGCTGCGGGCGGCGGTTTCCGCCTTTTCCAGATCGGCGGCGGCGATCACGCCGCGCCCGCGCAGATCCTGCCGCCGGACCAAATCGCGCTCCGCCTCGCGCAACGCCAGATCGGCGCGCACCACTTGCGCGTCGGCGTTGGCGACGTTGGCCTTGGCGTTGGCGACGTCGGCGCGCGCCTTGTCCTGTTGGGCCTGCTGCTGGGCCAGACTGGCGCGCGCGGAATCCAGATCGGCGGCGGCCTGCGCCAGACGGGCGTCCAGTTGATCGCCGTTCAACCGGGCGAGAACCTGCCCCTTGGACACCCGGCTGTTGAAATCGGCGTTCAGTTCGGCGATTTGGCCGGAGAGTTGCGAGCTGACCTCCACCGTCACCAGGGCGCTCATCGTGCCGGTGGCGGTGATGGCGCTGACCAGCGGCCCTTGCTCGACCCGCGCCAGCCGGTAGAGCGGCGGCGGCTCGGCCCGCGCCAGCAGCACATAGGCCGACGCCCCGCCGCCCAGAATCAACGCCGCCGTCAGACCGATCACCCGCCACCCGTTCATTCCGCCACCCGTCTTGTTGGCAAGAAGGTGGTGGCGGCGGTCATTGGTGAAAAGCCCGGATCACTTCGGTCCGAAGGTCGCATGAACCACCCGGTCGCCGGGGCGGATGCCCAGCCGGGCGCTCATTCCGCCGTTCAGCTCCAAAATCGCCTTCACCGGCCCGGCGGAGTTGACCGAATCAAGCGATTGCGGGACCGCGCGGTCATGAATGTTCACGATCCGCCCATCGGCGCCGATGAACAGCATGTCCAGCGGGATCAGCGTGTTTTTCATCCAAAAGCTGGCCGGTTGGACCCGGTCATAAACGAACAGCATTCCCGCGTCGTCGGCCATCGTCTGACGAAACATCAGCCCTTGCGCCTGCTGCGCCGGGGTCAGCGCCAGTTCGACGTCGAAGCGGAACTTGCCCCCGCCCGCCGTTTCGACGGTCAGGGTGGATTTCTGGAAGCTCTCCAGCGCGGCGGCGGGCAAGGCCGCCAGCATCAGCATCCCGAACAGCACCGCCCGCATCATCCGCCCGATCATCGCGCCCAATCCCGCTTCCTGTTAAGACCGCCCGACGATGCCCGCCCCCACCGCGCTTGTCCAGTGACTGGAGTCGCCCTGGAAAAATGGGGAGTCTTTTGAGAAAAAAGAGAATAATAATGCATTCATGATTAAAATCCATAAAATTGGGAATCAATCCATAATAAAAACGCAAATCGCGCGCTAATAGTAGAGATAATATATCATACTATTGCCATATTTTTGGAGTAATGTTAAGAAAACTATGGAAAATTTCATTATTTTAACAAAAAATATCATTTTAACCGAAAATTTTCAAAATTATTTTTCTCATCGCATGATGGGCGTAGGTGATCTCCCGCCACGCCCCATCGGCGCCGCGCTGGGCCAGGAACAGCCAGTCGGGCGCCTCGCGCGCCTAATGCTCCAGCCGCAGGGTCAGCGTGTCGGGATAGGGGGTGGAGCGAACGCGCGTTCTCCTGCCCCATCCGATTTCCGCTTGCATGAATTGATATGTTATAACATATCTATTGAGCCTCCATCAATGGACCCCAGAGATTAAACGCATGTTGGACGCTCCCCTCGCCGCGCCGGGCGCACCCTCGGCCTCTCCCATCGGCCAGGAGGCGGCGGCGGTCCCCCGCAACACCGGATCCGACCGTCTGATTTTGCGCAGCGATCATGACCCGCGTTGATCCAAAGACCGCCCGGCGCCGCTCACCGCTGGCCACGTCGGCGGGCGCGCGCGTGATGGCGGTTCTGCTGCTGTGCGTCCTGCTGTGGATCACGGTCGCCTGGGCCTTGGATTGGTTCACCTTGGGTGGGATTGTCGGGGATCCGTCATGATCGCTCACGCCATGGCCGCTCGAACGGCGCCGGATGATCTGGTTCGCCTGCATGATCTGACGCTGGGCTATCGCCGCCATCCGGCGGTGCATCACCTGTCTGGAGCCTTCCGCGCCGGGTCCTTGACCGCCGTGGTCGGCCCGAACGGCGCGGGAAAAAGCACCCTGTTGAAGGCCATCGCCGGAACCCTACGACCGCTGAGCGGGCGTGTCGTTCTCACCGGAGCGCAGCGGCGCGACATCGCCTTTCTGCCGCAACAGGCCGAGATCGACCGCAGCTTTCCCATCGACGTGCTCGACACCGTGCTGCTCGGCCATTGGCGGCGGGTCGGCCTTTTTGGCGCCGTCACGCGGCGCCAGATCGAGCAGGCGGGCGAGGCGCTCGCCGCCGTCGGATTGCCGGGGTTCGAGCGGCGCCCCATCGGCGCGCTGTCCGCCGGGCAATTCCAACGCGTGCTGTTCGCCCGGTTGCTGGTGCAGGACGCCCGCCTGATTCTGCTCGACGAACCCTTCACCGCCATCGACGCCCGCACCACCGCCGACCTGCTCGACGTCGTCCGGCGTTGGCACGGCGAGGAACGGACCGTGGTCGCGGTTCTGCACGACATCGAACAGGTCCGCGCCCATTTTCCCGACACGCTGCTGCTGGCCCGCGAGGCCATCGCCTGGGATCGCACCGGCGACAGCCTGACCGCCGCGAATCTGAAACGCGCCCGCGCCATGGCCGAAGCCTGGGATGAGAGCGCCGCGCCCTGCCGGAGGCCCGCGCCATGATCGCGCCCGACGCTCTGTTCGACGCCGTGGTCGGTCCCTTTCTTGAATTCGCCTTCATGCGCCGGGCGCTGGCGGCTTGTTTGGCGTTGGCGTTGGGCTGCGGGCCGGTCGGCGTGCTGCTGGTCTTGCGGCGGATGAGCCTGATGGGCGACGCCATGTCCCACGCCGTGTTGCCGGGGGCCGCCATCGGCTTTCTCGCCGCCGGCCTGTCGCTGTGGGCGATGAGCCTCGGCGGTTTTCTCGCCGGGCTGGCGGTGGCGCTGCTGGCCGGACTGGTGTCGCGCGCCACCGACCTGCGCGAAGACGCCAGCTTCGCCGCCTTTTACCTGATCTCGCTGGCGGGCGGCGTGCTGATCGTGTCGCTGCGCGGCAGCAACATCGACCTGATGCATGTGCTGTTCGGCACCATTCTGGCGGTGGACGACGCCGGGCTGCTGATGGTGGCGGGCATCTCCACCGTGACGCTTCTGACCTTGGCCCTGCTCTACCGCCCCTTGCTGGTCGAGTGTTTCGATCCCGGCTATCTGCGCGCGGTCGGCGGGCCGGGGGCCGCCTGCCATTTGGTGTTCCTGGTTTTGGTCGTTCTCAATCTGGTTGGCGGCTTCCAAGCGCTGGGAACCCTGATGGCCGTAGGCCTGATGATGCTGCCCGCCGCCACCGCCCGCTTTTGGACCGAGCGAATCTGGTCGCTGGCCCTGGTCGCCATGGTCATCGCCTTTGCGTCGGGCGTCGGTGGATTGCTGCTGTCCTTTCATCTCAACCTGCCGTCCGGCCCGTCGATCATTCTGGTCGCCGGAGCCGCCTATCTGCTGTCCGTCGGGCTTGGCCCGGTCGGCAGCCTGCGGGCGCGCTGGTTTCCCGGTCGGCACCTCGAAGCCTGAAATCCACGCCCCCTCACCCATGGAGTTCGCGCGCTATGAAACGCAGCTTTGCCGCCACTTTGGCGGCGGCCCTCACCCTGTTCGCCCTTCCCAGCCTTTCCCTTCCCGCCCTGGCCGAGCCGGTCAAGGTGGTGGCGACCTTTTCGATTCTCGGCGACCTGGTTCGCCAGATCGGCGCCGACGAGGTCGCGGTGACGACGCTCGTCGGCCCGGACGGCGACGCCCATGTCTATGAACCCACCCCCGCCGACGCGCGCTCGCTTGGCGCCGCCAATCTGGTGGTGGTCAACGGGTTGGGCATGGAAGGTTGGATCGACCGTCTGGTCAAGGCGTCGGGCTACAAGGGGCCGATCACCGTCACCAGCAAGGGCGTCACCCCCATCGCCGGGGAAGAGGAGCCGGACGCCAAGGGCCATGACGCGAAGGAGCATGCCGGGCATGGCGCGCACGCCCATGACCCGCACGCCCATGACCCGCACGCTTGGCAGTCGGTCGCCAACGCCAAAATCTACGCCGACAACATCCTGAAGGGCCTGGTCGCGGTCGCTCCGGCCAAGGCGGACGCGCTGCGGGCCAACCACGCCGCCTTCCGCGCCAAACTCGACGCGGTCGAGGCCGAGATCAAGACGGCGCTGGCGCCAATTCCCCGCAAGGAGCGCAAGATCGTCACCTCGCACGACGCCTTCGGCTATTACGCCAAAGCCTATGGCGTGACCTTCCTGGCCCCGGTCGGACTGTCAACCGAGGCCGAGGCGTCGGCGGGCGACATCGCCACGCTGATCCGTCAGATCAAAAAGGAAAAGGTCAAGGCGGTCTTCGTGGAAAGCATCGCCGACCCCCGCCTGCTGGAGCAGATCGCCCGGGAAACCAACGCGCGCATCGGCGGTCGGGTCTATTCCGACGCGTTGTCCGCCGCCGATGGCCCCGCCGCCACCTATATCGACATGATGCGCCACAATCTGGGCCAATTCACCAAGGCGCTCACCCCAGCCTCGTAACGCCTCCCCGGCGTCAGTCCCGGCGCGCGGTGTCGATGGTGACGCCGCCGCCGGCAACGCGCGACACGCAGGCGCACAGCCGGTGATTCTCCGCCTTCTGCCCGTCGCTGAAAAACACGTCGCGGTGATCGACCTCGCCCTCGACGGCCAGAATGTCCACCGCGCACAGCCCGCATTCGCCCCGGCGGCAATCGGACAGCAACTCAACCCCCGCCGCCTCCAGCGCGTCGAGCATCGAGCGGTTGTCCGGCACGGTGATGGTCTTGCCCAAACGGGGGATGCGGACGGTGAAGGGTTCCGGGGCGAAGCGCCCGCTGTTGCCGAAGGATTCAAAGCGCAACCGCTCTATCGGACGCCCGCTCTGGCGCCACTGGCGGCGAACCGCCTCCATCAGGCCAATGGGGCCGCAGAGATACAGCTCGCCGTCGGGGTCCAGCCCGTCGATGGCGGCGGCCAGATCCATGCGCTGCCCCTCCTCATCGACATAGGTTTCCAGTCGGTCGCCCAACCGCTCGCGCAACTCGTCGGCGAAGGCCAGTTCCGCGCGCTGGCGGCAGGCGTAAAGCATCCGCAGTTTCGCGCCGCGCGCCGCCAGGGTCATCGCCATGCCATGGATCGGCGTGACGCCGATGCCCCCGGCGATCAGCAGATAATCGGGACGGCCCAACGTCAGTTCGAACAAATTTTGCGGTTCGGAGATCCGCAGCCGCGCGCCGGGGGCGAGGCTCCACATGTAGGCCGATCCACCCCGGCTCTCTTTCAAACGCTTGACCGCGATGCGGTACGCGCCATCCTCGGCGGCGCCGATCAGCGAATAGCAACGGGCATCGGTCTGCCCGTCGATGGTCACGGTCACGCTGATGTGGCTGCCCGGCGCCGGGGGTTTGGCCGGGTTGGCCGGTTCAATCTCGAACAGGCGGATGTCGGCGGCCAGGTCGCGCGTCGCGCGCAGCCGGGCGTCCTGCCAGTCAATGGCGAAGCGCATGGGATTCCTCGCAGAAATGGGTTTGGTCAGGCGCTGCGCAACCGGATCAGGGAGGCCCCCGGCACTCGGTCAAGCTGGCGCTGGTTTTTCACGGAGATGTCCAGATTGCGGCGGGCCAGCCGGGAATGCTCGCGCGCCAGATGGTCGGCGCGGCTGCCCTCCCCGTTCTCGATGGCGTCGAGAATGGCGCGGTGATGCTCCTGCGCGATCACCAGGATCTCGCGGGATTCCGGCAATTCGGCCTGCACCCGCACGAAGGCGCCGGGGGAGGCGAAGGGCAGCGACAGCACCCGCTCCATCGACCGTTTCAGAACCGGGCTGTCGGCCAGTTGCAGCAACAGACCATGGAACTGGTCGTTCAGGCGGATGTAATCGGAAAAATCGTCGATGGTCAGGTCGCGCTGGCGGACCAAGGCGTCCAGGCTGCCGACGACGTCGCGCAGGCCGCGCAGTTCATCCCGGCTCAGGCGGCGTTCGGCGGCCCGCTGCGCCGCCATGCCTTCCAGCACGCCGCGCAGTTGGATGGCGTCGGCGATGTCGGCCTCGCTGAAGGCGCGGACGACAAAGCCGCCGGTGGGCAGGCAATCGACCAGCCCCTCCTCCTCCAGCCGGACCAGCGCGACGCGGACGGGCGTGCGCGACACGCCCAGCCGCTCGACGATGCCCAGCTCCGACACACGTTCGCCGGGGCTGAGTTCGCCGTTCAGGATCAGTTCCCGCAGTTGCAGGAGCGTGCGAACGGTCTGCGACGCGCGGGGTTGCTCATCCATGACGGTTCCCTCCGGCCTTCACCGACGGATCATTCCGCCGCCTGCCGGATCGGCGACGGCGCTGACGTTTGTTCAGCCCGGACCATACGGTCGATCAGGCGGCGCGACCACATCGCTCCGGCGTCGATGTTCAGGTTGTAGAACGCCCGCTCGGGGTGGTCGTCGATGGCCTGCTGCTGGGCCTCCAGGATCACCTCATCCTCGCCGAAGATGCGGGTGACGCCGTCGCGCAGCTCCGCCGTCAGCTTCTGTTCGCCCAGCTTGTAGTTGCGGCAGAAGGCCCAGAAATAATGACAGGTCTTGTCGGTTTCCGGCGTGATGGTGTTCAGAACGAAGCCGTTCACCCCCTGCGAACGGTCGCCCTCCGGCGCGCCGGTCCCGGTGGGGGCGACGCCGACGTCGATGGTGATCGTGCAGGGCGCCTCAAACCGGATGATCTGCCAACGGTCCACGTTGCCGGGCTTGCCAAGCTGCTTGGCCCAGAAGGGCGGCGGCTCGATGTCGCGCATCCAGCGCGTGACCGTGACGAACTGGTCGTTGTGCGTCACCTCGAACGGGGCCTCGGCCACCGCGCGGTTCCCGATGCTCGACGAATGGACGAAGGTTTCGTGAGTCAGATCCATGAGGTTGTCGAGCACCAGCCGGTAATCGCACTTCACCTGGATGAGACGGCCATCCCCGGCCCAAGCCGGATCATGGTTCCAATGCATGTCGGGGATCGTCGCCGGATCGGCCAGCGCCGGATCGCCCATCCACACCCAGGCGAAGCGGTGGCGTTCGACCACCGGATAGCGGCGGACGCAGGCCGACGGGTTGATGGTTTCCTGCGAGGGCATGCCGACGCAGCGGCCCTCGGGATTGAAGACCAGCCCGTGATAGCCGCAAACGAGGTTGTCGCCCTCCAGCCGCCCCTTGGACAGCGGCAGCAGACGGTGCCAACAGGCGTCCTCCAGCGCGACGATGGCGTCGTCGGCCCGGCGGTACAGAACCAGCTTTTTGCCGCAGATGGTGCGCGGCAGCAATTCACGGCGCAGTTCGATGTCATAAGCGGCGGCGTACCACGCGTTCATTGGGAAATTCGGCGTGGAGTCCCTGGCGGTGTCGGTCAACGCTCCCTCCCTTGGGGCTGGCGTTCATGGGGCTTGGGATTCGGCGCGTCTCGGATCGTCGCCGTTGAGCAATGTATACATTTTTTCGATCTGGATTCCAAGGCCGATTGTGATGCAAAATCACAGTTTGCGCGTCAATCCAAAGAAATATGGCTTTATATGCCTGACATTGCAGAGTGCCCAGCCATAGCGCGCGGATGATGGTTCATCTCAAAGCCGAGAAATGTATACATTTTTGAGCGCGCTCGCCGGTCAGCGCCCCGGTTCGGGCAGAACGGCCATGCTGAAGGCTCCCCACTGGCGCCCTTGCACGAAAACCGGGGCGTTCATGATCTTGATGAGCACCCGCTGCCCCCCGCCCATGTCGCGCTGCATGGTGTGGATCGACAGGCGCGACGAGCGGGCGGCCTTCAAGGCGGCGCGGAACTGATACAAACGCCGCCCCCGGCAATGCGCCATGTTCCACACCGGATCGGCGCCTTGCGGCTGATTGTAGGCCCGGTTGTGAGTCGGCAGATAGCCGTTGCGGTCGCAGAGGGTGGCGAAGGCGACGCGCGGGCTGAGATCCAGCAGCGGCTCTTGCACCGGCGGCAGCAGCCGGTCGGTCAGGCTGGTGAAGCGGGTGAGGAACTGTTGCGGGTCGCTGCCGGGAATGGGCTGATAATCCTCGTCGAACAGCGCCGGAAGGCTGATGTCGCCCCGCTGAACCGCCGCCTCGAACAAGGCGGACACCTGGGCCGCCGCGTCGGCGGTGGCGCGCAGGAACGGGGTTTCGTCGGTTGGAATCGGGCTGGTCCCAACATAGTCGATCAACGCCTCGCTGGTTTCCAACAGCGCGCCCAACCGTTGGTTGGCCAATTCCAGATGACGCGCCGACCCGGCCACCGCCGGTTCCAGATCGTCCAATTCCCGCTCCACCGCGCCGCAGCGTTCGCGATTGCCCCGCACGCTGTCGGCGATGTCGCGGGTGGCGGCGTGGACCTGGGCGAAGATTCCCTCCATCCGCCCGACCACCGTCTCGATCAGGCCGGTGCCCGCGCGGGCCTGGGTGGCGCTGGCGGTCGCCGTGGCGCTGTCACGGATCAACCCAACCACTTGGCTGGTCAGCGCCTGCACGGTTTCGCCGATTTGCACCGTCGCCGTCTGGGTTTGCCGGGCCAGTTCCTTGACCTCCGTCGCCACCACGGCGAAGCCGCGCCCGGCCTCCCCCGCCCGCGCCGCCTCGATGGTGGCGTTCAGCGCCAGCAGGTTGGTTTGCTTGGCGATGGACTGGATCGCCCGCGACACCGCCGCGACTTGCGTCAGCGAGCTGTTGACCAGCGCCAACTGCCGTTCCATCCGGGCCACGCCGTCGATCAACCCGGTGATTTCCCGCACCGCGCTGGCCACCGCCGCGTGGGAGTCGCCCGCCTCAGTCGCGGCGGCGGCGGCGAGCGCGCTGGCCCGGTCGGCATTGCGGTCGATGTCGGCGTTGGCGCCGGTCATGGCGTCCACGGCGCCGCGCAGGGTGCGGAACTGTTCGCCCTGGCGCAGGACCACGGCGGACACGTCTTGCAGATTGGCGGTGACGCCCGCCAACTCAAGACCGACGCCGCCGATTCGCCGATCAACTTCCTGGACAATGGCGACGGCGGATTCGGCCAATGCGGAGGTGGGGGACGTCATGATGGTTGAAATCCAAAAGCGTTGAGGGGACAGCATGGGGGCTGTCCCCCCATGCCAGGGTTCAGCCGCCGACCACCGCGTCGCGCACCGCGTCGGCGAAGGGGCCGATCATGCCGGACACCGCCGTGTTGGTGACGACGACGACGCTGGTTCGACGAACGGGATCGACCCAGAAATGCGAGCCGAAGACGCCGAACCAACCCCAGCTTCCCGGCGAACAGGGGTTTCCCGCCGCCACTGGGTCGGTCAGCACGCCAAAGCCAAGGCCAAAGCCCCAACCGGGGCCGGGGATGAAGACCGGGATATCCCCGGTGGCCGATCCGGTCATCAGCGCGCAGGATTCCGGCGACAGCACGGCCCCGCCGCCGGTGCGGATCGCTTCCAGGAAGGTCAGATAGTCAGGCGCGGTTCCCGTCATGCCGCTGCCCCCCGACGGAAACAGCGTCTGCAAGAAGGCGCGCGACGGGCGGTAGATCAGGCGGGACGGACCGAACATCACGCTGTCCGGCTCCTCCATCCGCCGCGCGCCCGCGTCGCCGTCGATGTAGGCGGGGGCCAGCCGCGTCGGGTCGTCGGCGCCGAACCGGGTGTTCGTCATGCCCAGCGGCCCCGTCACCCACCGGGCCACCGAGGCCGCCAGATCGCCGCCATCGGCCCGCGCGATCACCGCCCCCAGCACGTCGGTCGCCACCGAATAGCACCAACCGGCCCCCGGCTCGAACAGCAGCGGGGCGGACGCGACGCGCGCCAGATTGTCCTCCAACGACAGCCCGACGCTTTCCAACCCGTCGGACACGTCGGCTTGGTGATACGGCCCATCGGGCGGTTGCAGAAAGCGATAGCCCAACCCGGCGGTGTGGCTCAGCAGATGGCGCAGGCGGATGACCGGACGGCGGCCATCGGGAAGGGCGGGCTGAAAATCGGGCAGCCAATCGGCGACCGGCCCGTCGAGCGCCAGGACGCCCCGCTCCGCCAGCGCCAGCGCGGTCGCCGAGACCAGCGGTTTGGTGAGCGAGGCGAAGCGGACCGGAAGGGTGTCGGTCATCAGCGCGCCGTTGTCGCGGTCGGCGTGGCCGAAGGCGCGGCGGTAGAGCGTCTCGCCATCCTGGGCGACCAGAACGGTTCCACCGGCGATCCGCCCGGCGGCGACAACGCCGTCCAGGATTCGGTCGAGCGCGAGAGACAGGTTTGAAGCGTTCGCGGACGGGTTGGTCATGGTCGGCAACTCATCGTCAAGGGGAAGGGGAAACGGGAAAGACCCAAACGAATCAAAGAGGTTCGTCCGCCTTGGCAACGATCCGCAACGCTCACATTTGGTATTTTATATAACAGTTTGTTTATTAATCAATTAGCTTTTATCATCATCATGAGCAACGCCAGAAAATCCGACGCGCAAGACCGGCATGCAGCGGTATGATCGCGGAAAGGGGAGGAGCAGGCATGACCGACACAGGCGACCGCATCTCGCTGGCCGAGGCGTCGCGCCAATCCGGCAAGGTGATGCAGCGGGGCAGCAGCGACGATCTGCCGAAAACCGCCAGCCCGACCTTGCAGGATCTGGCGGAATGCCTGTTCTTCACCCTGGGCGACGGGCGCATTTGGCTGAACGACCGGCGGATGTTGTTGATCGATCTGGCCAGCATGGGCCATCTGCGGCGCGAGTTGATCGACGCGCTGGGGATCGAGCGCGCCCGCGCCCTGTTCACCCGCATCGGCTACGCGCAAGGCGCGCGCGACGCCGATCTGGTGCGGCAACGCTGGCCGAACGAGGATCTCGCCAGCGCCTTCGCCACCGGCCCACGCATGCACATGCTGGAAGGCTTCGTGAAGGTCACGACCCGCCGCTTTGAATTCGACAAGGAGCGCGGCCATTATCTGGGCGAGTTCCTGTGGCATGATTCCGCCGAGGCGAGCGAGCATCTGGCCGCCTATGGCGTCGCCTCTGATCCGGTCTGTTGGATGCAGACGGGCTACGCCACCGGCTACACCAGCCGCCTGCTGGGCAAGACCGTGCTGTTCCGGGAAACCGAATGCCGGGGCATGGGGGCCGCGCAGTGCCGCTGCGTGGCGAAATCCGCCGAGGCCTGGGGCGACGAGGCGTCCGACCTCGCCGCGCTGGGCGTGGAATGGAGCGCCCCGCCCCCGCGTCCGTCCGCCGAAAAAGTGGGCGCCCCATCCCCAACCGCCCCGGCCACAACCGCCGCGCCGGGCCATGGCCCGGTGATCGGCCTGTCCGCCAGCTTCATCGCCGCCCGCCATCTTCTGGAACGGGTGGCGACGACGCGGGCGACGGTGCTGTTCGTCGGCGAATCCGGCGTCGGCAAAGAGCTGTTCGCCCGCTCGCTCCACGATCTCAGCCCGCGCCGCGACGGCCCCTTCATCGCCGTCAACTGCGCGGCGATTCCCGACACGCTGGTGGAATCCGAACTGTTCGGCGTGGACAAGGGGGCCTTCACCGGGGCCGTCGCCTCCCGCCCCGGCCGGTTCGAGCGGGCCAGCGGCGGCACCCTGTTCCTCGACGAAATCGCCTCCCTGACCCTGGTCGCCCAGGGCAAGCTGCTGCGCGTCCTGCAACAGCGCGAGTTGGAGCGGGTGGGCGGCGCCCGCAACATTCCGGTGGACGTCCGCGTCGTCGCCGCCACCAACGTCGATTTGCGCGACGAGGTGCGGGCCGGGCGTTTCCGTGAGGATCTGTTCTTCCGCCTCAACGTCTTTCCGGTGACGCTGCCGCCCTTGCGCGAACGGCGCGACGACATCCCCTTGCTGATGGACCATTTCCTGGCCTTTTACAGCCGCGAGCATGGCCGCTCGCCGCGCGGCTTCACCCGGCGGGCGACCGAGGCGCTGTTGAATTACCGCTACCCCGGCAACATCCGCGAGATGCAGAACCTGATCGAACGCGGCGTCGTCCACGCGCCCGACGATGGCTTGATCGACATCATCCACATGTTTCGCGACGGCGAGACGATGCCGCAATCCGCCTTCACCCTGCTGGCCGACGGACGCCTGTCCAGCGCGCCGCCGCCCGCCGACAACCGCCCGTCCGCCGACCGGCCCACCGCCGACCGCCCGCCCGCCGAAGACGCGGAACGACGCGGCGGCGATCCGGTGGACGCGCTGGTGGACAGCGGATCCTCCCTGACCGAGTTGGAAGGCCGCCTGTTCGCCGCCGCCCTCCAACGCCACAAGGGCAACGTCGCGGCGACCGCCCGCGCGCTGGGGCTGACCCGCCCGACGCTGGAATACCGGCTGCGCAAGCTTGGCCTGTACGGGGCGCGCGACGGGGGGGCGTGAAGCCCCCCGCCCCACGCCCCGCGCCCGCCTCACAGCGCCGCCAACACCGGCGCGGGCGTCGCCGCGCCCGCCGGGCGGGACGCCTTGGGCAGCAGGAAGCAGGCCAGCGCGGGCAGCAGAACCAGCGCGCCCAGCATGTTCCACAGGAACATGAAGGCCAGCAGAATGCCCATGTCGGCCTGGAACTTGATGGGCGACCACACCCAAGTCGCCACCGCCACCGCCAGCGTGACGCCGGTCAGCATCACCACCCGCCCGGTGAACAGCAGCGCCCGGTAATAGGCCTCCGACAGGCTCGCGCCTTGCCGCAAATGGGCCAGCATGACGCTCAACACATACAGCGCGTAATCCACGCCGATGCCGACGCCCAGCGCGATGACCGGCAAGGTCGCCACCTTCACCCCCATGCCCAGCCAGACCATCAAGGCTTCGCACAGGATCGAGGTCAGCATCAGCGGCAGCACCGCCACCAGCACCGCCCGCCAGGAGCGGAAGGTGATCCAGCACAGGACGACCACCGCGCCATAGACCCACAGCAGCATCTCGCGCATCGCCTTGTGGACGACGATGTTGGTGGCGGCCTCGATCCCGGCGTTCCCGGCGGCCAGCACGAAGCGCAGATTCGGGCCGTTGTTTTGGGCGGCGAAGCCCTCCACCGCCGCGACGACGCGGGCCAGCGTGTCGGCCTTGTGGTCCTGGAGATAGACGTAGAGGGACAGGAGCGAACAACTCTTGTTGAACAGCTCGCGCGGGGCGTGATTCTGCACGGAGCCGAGCGCGCTGTCGTTGGCGATCAACTCATACCATTTGACGTTCCCCTCGTTGTAGCCGACCCCGGCCAGCTTGCTGAGACCGGCCATCGAATGGGTCGCCTCCACGCCGGGCAACTGCTCCAGCGACCAGGCCAGCCGGTCCACCGCCGACAAGGTGGCGTAGCTGGTGCAACGGTCGGTCGGCGTTTCGACCATCACAACGAAGATGTCCGAACTCGCCGCGTAGTTGGCGACCATGAAGGCGCTGTCGCGGTTGTAGCGGGAGTCGGCCCGCAGTTCCGGCGCGCCGGGGTCGAGGTCGCCGACCTTCAAATCCAGGCTGACCGCGTAACCGCCGACCGCCAGCCCCGCCGAAACGACGATGGCCGCCGCCGCCCAACCGCGCCGGGTGAACAGATCCAGCGTCCGCCACAGCCAATGACGCTTCGGCCCGTCCTGCTCGTCCTTCTTCAGGCTGAGCGCGGCGGCGCGCGGGCTGACGCCGAGGTAGGACAGCAGGATCGGCAGCAGAATCAGATTGGTGAAGATCAACACCGCGACGCCGATGCTGGCGATCACCGCCAGATCCTGAATCGCCTGGATGGGGATGATGATGAGCACGGCGAAGCCGACGGCGTCGCACAGCAGCGCCGTCAACCCGGCCAGGAACAGGCGGCGGAAGGTGTAACGCGCCGCCACCACCTTGTGCGTGCCGCGCCCGATGTCCTGCATGATGCCGTTCATCTTCTGCGCGCCGTGGCTCATGCCGATGGCGAAGACCAGGAAGGGCACCAGAATGGAATAGGGATCCAACTCATAGCCCGTCAGCGCCAGCAGCCCGAACTGCCACACCACCGCCACCAGCGAACAGGCGACGACCAGCAGCGTGCTGCGGACGCAGCGGGTGTAGCCGAACACCACCCCGCCGGCGATCACCACCGCCAGCAGGAAGAACAGCATCACCTGCTCCAACCCCTCGATCAGGTCCCCGACCACCTTGGCGAAGCCGGTGACGTGGATGCGGATGCGGTCGCTCTGATAACGCTGGCGGATGTCCTCCAGGCTGTCGGAAAGCCGACGATAGTCCAACGGCTTGCCGGTCTGCGGATCGGCGTCGAGCAGCGGGACGAACAGCACGCTGGAGCGGAAGTTGGTGGCGACCAACTGCCCGACCTCGCCCGACCGTTCGACGTTGGCGCGCAGGGCGTCGAGGCTTTGCGGCGAGCCGTCATAGCCCTCCGGCACCACGGTTCCGCCATCGACGCCGTCCTCCGTCACGGCGGTCCAGCGGGTGGTCGGGGTCCACAGCGACTTCATGAAGGGACGGTCAACGCCAGGCAGCAGATACACCTCGTCGTTGATCCGCCGCAGCGTGTCCTGATAGCCCGCGTCGAAAATGCTCTCGCCCGTGGTTTCCACCGCGATGCGCACAGCGTTGCCCAAGCCCCCCAGATCGGCGCGATGTTCAAGATAGGCGATGATGAAGGGATGGCGGGCGGGAATGGTCTTCTCGAAACTGGCGTTCAGGCCAAGACGCACCGCCGCCACCGACAGCAAGATCGTGGCGATCAGACACAGCAAAACGACCAACGGGCGGTGGTTGAACAGCGCGCGTTCCAAACGGTCGCCCGACGCCGGATCAAAATCCTCCAGGCGGGCGACCACCGGCTGATGGTCCATCACGTCATCCGCTTTCATCGGACGGCTCCTTTCGCCGGGACGTTGAGGGGGGAGGCCGGGGAGGCTGGCGCGTCAAGCGACAGCACCCCGCGCAAACTGGCGACGGCCAAACGTCCGTCCGCGCGTTCGGCCAGCGCGGTCACGGGCAGCTTCCGCCCGGCGGCGGGCTGGAAGCTGGCGCCGCCGTCGCGGCTGGTCAGCAGATCGCCGGTCTGACTCGCCAGCACCAGCGTTCCGTCGCCCAGCGCCAACCCGGCGCCGAGGCCGCTGGCGATTCCGGTGTCGATGGCTCGCCAGCTTTCGCCCCGGTCGGTGGAGCGGTAGAGGCTGCCACGCAGGCCATAGGCCAGAACGCCCCCCTCCCCCGCCGCCAGCACGCCGAACCAGCTTCCCTTGTAGGGGGAGGGAAGCGCCGCGAACCGCTCCCCCCCATCGGTGGAGCGCAGCAGCAAGCCCTGCTCCCCAACGATGTAAAGTTCGCCGCTGCCGCCCTGGGCGACGCCGTAGAGATGCAGCCCTTTCGGGTTCTCCAAACGGCTCATCCAGGGCGTCCAGCTCTGGCCGCCGTCGCGGGTGCGGAACATCAGGTTGTAGGCGCCGATGACGAAGCCATCGCGCTCGTTGGCGAAAAAGAGGTCGAGGAAGGGCTTGTCCGGCCCCTCCTCGACCAGTTGCAGGGAGGACTCCCGCAACCGCTCCGCCTCGGGCGCGCCTTCGCGCGCCAGCGCCGAGGCGGCTTGTTCGGCCAACCGCGCCGCCGCGACGCCGTCCAACTGCTTGACCCAGCTTTCGCCGCCGTCGTCGCTGCGCAACACCACGCCGAAATGCCCGACGGCCCAGCCCGTCCGCTCCGTGACGAAACGGACGGCGGTCAGGCTGACGCTGACCGGAACGCGGGCCTGCCGCCAGCGCCCGCCCTGGTCGTCGGACAGCAGGACGATGCCGCGCTCGCCCACCGCGACCAGCCGTTGACCGGTGCGCGCCAGCCCCAGCATGGCCGCCCCCGCCGCCTTTGGCGAAACGATGGCCGGTTGCGACAGCACCGGATAGTCGGCGTCAGCCGCCCGGACGCCGCCGGGCAAGGCCGAACCGGCGATGGAAACGACCGCCACCACCAGAAAACGCCCAAGGGGAAAGCGGATCTTCATGCGCGCTCATCCTGAACAGATGCGGGAGCCGACAGGGTCACTGGACGCTGCGTCCGGCGAGGTCGTCGGGGCTGAACGCCTCGTTGGGACGCCGGGCGACCGCCTTGTACTGGGTCGGCAGACCGTTCGACGCCGCGTTCAGATAGTAGGAGCCGGTGCGCAGGTCATAGCCGCCCCACATCACTGTGCCGATCAGGGCCGGAAGGTCCGGGGCCAGCAGGGTCAGCGTGTAATTGTGCCGCCACAACTGGCCTTGCGCGTCCCAGCCGTCGAACATCAGGATCTGCCAACTGTCCTCGTCCAGGTAATAGCGGCGCTTCTGCACGACGTGGCGCTTGCCCTCGGCCAAGGTCGCGTCGACCACCCAGACGCGGTGCAACTCCCAGCGCACCAGATCGGGGTTGAGGAATTGGCCGCCCAGCAGCGTGTCGGGTGCCGCCGCCGCCGCGCGGTTGTTGTTGTAGGGAACGTAAAGCTCCTTCTTGCCGACCAGCTTGAATTCATGGTGATCGACCGGACCGAACATCATGAAGGCTTCATCGAAGAAACCAACGCCGGAGGTCACGAAATCGGGCGTGTCATAGGCGACCGACGGGGCGCGGCGTACCCGGCGCTGACCAACCAGATACTGCCAGATGGCGCGGGCCTTCTCGGCGCTGGACGGTTCATGCACCAAGATCGCTTCGCCCGCGCGCGAGGCCGGACGGCTCTGGATGAATTTGCCGTACTGATAGATTCCCTTGTAGGAGCTGAGATCGCCGTCCTTGTAATTGTAGGGGTATTGCAGATACTCGTCGCCCGCCGAGGGCTGCACCTTGTTGCCGTCCGGCGTCACCACCCAGGTGCCGAGCGAATATTCCGCGCTCTCGCCCAGCCAGCCCAGCCGGTGATTCCAGATCGCCTCATAGCCGTTGGCCGGGATGGGGAAGGGAATCCCGCCATAAGCGCCCTCGACGCCGAAGCCGTCGCTGCTCAATTTGGCGCGGGTCGCGTTCTTGGCGGTGTTGTCATAGACCCATTGCGGCGCGGCGGCGCTGCGCCGGGTCGGGTAGACGTCCAGCCGCATGGCGGGGTATTTCGCCAGCAAGGCGCGCGTGCCGTCGCTCAGCTTCTCGGCGTATTGGGCGAGGTTCTTGCCGCTGATCGACAGGGTCGGCCTGTCGGCGGCGAACGGGTCGGGGCGCGGCGCGCCGGGCGTGTAACCGGGCAGCGGTTTGGTGTAGCCGCCCTCCCAGCGGGGAATCGTCCCCTCCTTGTTGCCCGCCCGCTCCGCGCCCATCGGGGTGAGGGAGGAGCCAAGCTTCGCCGCCTCTTCGGCGGTGACAAAGGCCAACGCGGCGCCGGTCTGGACGCAGAGAAGCGCGCCAGCGGCAGCCAGAACCATGGTCAGTTTCATTGGAGATGCTCCTGGAATTCGGTCTTAGAACGAGCGTTTCAGATAGGCGCCGACGAAATCGCGCCCCTTCATCGTTTGCTTGAAGGTCAGCCGTTGCACCGGCGTCGCCGTCGGATCGGCGGCGGTCAGCAGGACTCCCGCCGGGCCGAAATAGTGGGTGGCGTTGATGCCGAAGTTCCACGTCGATTGATAGGTGAAGTCAGCGCCGACGCTGATGTCGCCGCCGCGCGACGCGCCGCCGTTGAAATTGCCCACAGCGGAGGACCGGCCATAGGGCGTGTAGCCCAAACCGATGGGAACATTGACGTCCAGCCCGTTGGCGATCTGGAAATAGGTCGGCGTGAAGACGCCACGGATGCCCAGCGCCGAGCGGGTGCTGTTGGGATCCAGCGCCGCCGGGTTTTTGTCGATGCCGACCCGCGTGTTCCAGGCGATTTCAGCGGCGATCGACGCGCCGTCCCACAGGTCGTTCGGCGTGAAGGCGTAGATCGCCGAGGCTTGCGCGTGCAGCGTTCGGCCAACGGCATAAAGCGGGTGATCCTTGTTGTCGGCCAACACGCCCGGCAGCGCGGTTTGCGGGTCGCTGACCAGCGGCGCGTTCCAGCGATAGGACACTTCGCCCGCCACGTTGGCGCGGCCAACCACCGTGCTGACGCTGGCGCCGACCGTGCGGACGTCTTCGGGGTAGACATGGCGCAACTCGCCGACGTTGCCCGCCGCAAGCTGAGCGGCGGTCGGGTTGGCGTTGGGAACCAAATAGAGCTGCGGCGTCTTGTCGTGATACTGGGCGAAATAGAGGCCGAACTCGTAATCAGTGTCTTCGGGCGTGTAGCGCACTTGCGCGCCGAACTGGCCGCTGTCGCGCGCCTTGATGTCCTTGCCACGCCAGAAGGCCGCCGGGCCGCCGCCGGGCAGAACCGGCCCGCCGACGACGATCCGTTCCGCGCCCGCGCCGACGAAATCCGCCGTGCTGAAAGCGCTGCCCGACGCGGGCAGGCGCGTGTTGCGCCATTGCAGTTGGTAATAGCCGCCGACCGACAGGTTTTCACGCAGTTGCACGGTGCCCGACGCCTGCCAGACCGGCAACAGCACTTCCTTGAACTGGGTGCTCGGCACGCTCAGCAGCTTGATGAGGTCGATGGGCTGCTGGGCGGCGGCGACGCCGTTGGCGCCGAAGAACAGGCTTTCGCCGTAAATCAACGAGTGCCGCCCCAGCCGACCCGTCAACCGCGTGTCGTCCAGCGAGGCGTTGCCATAGGCGAAGGCGTCCATCAGCTCGACGTTGCGGCCATGGACGGTGCGCGTCGCCCCGGTGAAACGGTCGTTGGCGACGCTGGTTGGGTTGGCCGTGGCGGGGGAATCATTGTCGTTGCCGCGCAGATAGAGCGTGTCGAACCACGCCGCGCCGCTGACGCGAAACCCATAATCGCGCGTTCCCGCCGTCAATTCCGACAGGATGTCGGCGCGGTTGGAGGTGAAACCGGCCTTGAAGTTGCGGTTTCCGTCGTCAAGGTTGGTGTCGGTCAGCATCGACGCCTTGGGGTCGCTCAGACGATAGGCCGTGCTGTATTTGACCGTGTTGTCCCAACTGATCTTGAAATCGGAATCGTCAAAGGTGAAGTTTTCAGCCCGCGCGGACAGCACGGGGCCGACGGCGACGGCGACCAGCGCCGTCCCGGCAAGAAAAAGCCGTTTCATGCAGTGCGTTTCCCTGTCTTGATGGTTGCGTTGCTGGGTCCGCCTTGGTGGGGTGGCGGCCCTTTTTCTTTGGTCTCAAGCGGTGCGGATTCGGTGGAAAGGCTGTTGGATCACATCATCAAAACCGGCTTGATCGTCCGGCCGGCCTCCATGTCGTGAATGGCCTCCTCGATGGCGGCGAAGGGATAGGCGCGGATCATCCGGTCGAACGGAAAGCGGCCCTGCCGTTGCAGATCAATCAACGTCGGGATGAAACTATCGGAATTGGCGTCCCCCTCGACGATGCCGATCAACCGCCGCCCGCCGCTCATGAAATGAACCTGATCCAGCGTGATTTCGCTGCCCATCGGCGACGCGCCCAACACGCCGCAACAACCGCGCGGGGCCAGACAAGCCATGGCGTCACGGATCACCGCCGCCTGCCCGGTGGTGTCCAACGCATGATTCAGCCCGGCCCCGCCCAGCGCCAGAACGCGTTCGATGACGCCGCCGTCCTTCGGGTTGAAGGCGTGGGTCGCCCCGACCTCCCGCGCGAAGGCGAGGCGGGCGTCGTTGGTGTCCACCGCGACGATGGTGGTCGCGCCGACCACGCGGGCCGCCATCACCGCCGACAGGCCGACCGATCCGGTGCCGAACACGGCGATGGATTGGCCCGCCGACACCGCCAGCGCGTTCATCACCGCCCCGGCCCCCGTCTGCACCCCGCAGGCCAGCGGCCCCAGAAGCTCCAACGGCGCGTCGGCGGGAACCTTGACGACGTTGCGCTCCCGGCAAATGGCGTGGCTGGCGAAGGAGGACTGGCCGAAGAAATGGCTGTGGACGCGCTCCCCATCGCGCGACAACGCCGTGGTGCCGTCGGGACGCGCGGCGAAGAAGTTGCGGGGAAAGAACTCGTGGCAATAGCTGTGCGCGTGGTCGGCGCAGCTTGGGCAGCTTCCGCAAGAGTTGAAGGTCATGACCACCGGATCCCCCGGCTTGACCTTGGTCACGGCCCGCCCGACGCGCTCGACCACGCCCGCGCCCTCATGGCCCAGCACGACGGGCAGCGGGGTCGGCAGCACGCCGTCGCGCACCACCAGATCGGTGTGACAGACGCCGGTCGCCACGACGCGGACCAGAATTTCGTCGTCGCGCGGCTCCTCCAACTCAAGACTTTCAATCGACAGCGGCCCTTTGGCAATGCGGGCGACGGCGGCTTGGATGCGCATGCCGGTCCTCCTCAAAACGGATAGGCGGGGGGCGTCGGCTTGACGGTCGTCCAGCGCCATTGGGTGAACTGCTCCCAATCGGCGGGGCCGCCGACCGCGCCGCCATTGCCCGACGCCCCGCGCCCGGCGAAGGGATTGACGCACTCGTCGGCCACCGTCTGGTCGTTGACATGGACCATGCCGGTGTTCAGCCGCTCGGCGATGGCCATGGCGCGGGCGAGGTTGGGCGAGATCACCGCGCCCGACAGCCCGTAATCGGTGCGGTTGGCCAGGGCCACCGCCTCGTCGTCGTCGCCGAAGGTGGCGATGGTGGCGACCGGGCCGAACACCTCCTCCTCAAAGGCGCGCATGCCGGGGCGCACGCCCGACAGCACGGTCGGACGGTAGAACAACCCCTCAAACGTCCCGCCGGATTCCAGCCGGGCGCCCGCCGCGACGGTGTCCTGCACGATGGCGTGAACACGGTCGCGCTGCCCCGCGTCGATCAACGGGCCAAGCGCCACCGCGCCGCTGGCCGGATCGCCGACCGGCAGACGGCTGGCCTTTTCCACCAGCCGCGCGATCAACGCGGGAGCGATGCGCTCCTGGACCAGGATGCGGCCCGAGGCCATGCAGATCTGTCCCTGATGCAGATAAGCGCCCCAGGCGACGTTGCTGGCCGCCAATTCCGGGTCGGCGTCCTCCAGAACGATCAGCGCGCTTTTGCCGCCCAGCTCCAGGGCGGTTTTCTTCAGATGGCGCCCGGCCAACTCGCCGATGCGTCGACCGACGTTGGTCGATCCGGTGAAGCCGATCATGCGGATGTGCGGATCCGTCACCAGCGCCTCGCCCGCGTCGGCCCCGCCGGGCAAAACATGCAGAACCCCCTTGGGCAATCCGGCCTCCTCAAAGGCGCGGGCGATGATGAAACCGCCCGTCACCGGCGTGCGCGGATCGGGCTTAAGCACCACCGCGTTGCCAGCGGCCAGCGCCGGAGCGACCGCGCGCAGCGACAGAATCAGCGGAAAATTGAAGGGCGAGATGACGCCGACCACGCCATGGGGGACGCGCCGCGCCATGCTCAAATGACCGGGCGCGGCGGGAAGAATTTGGCCGACGGCCTCCAGCGGCATGGCCGCCGCGCGGTGCAGGATGGTGATCGCCTCCCGCACCTCATGCTGGCCCTTGCCGGGGATCGAGCCGGTTTCCCGAACGATGAAGCGGACCAACTCCTCTGCGTTTCGCTCCAGCGCGTCCGCCGCGCGCCGGAACACGGCGGCGCGGTCGCGGGCGGGCAGTGCCGCCCAGGCGGGCTGCGCCGCCGCCGCCGCTTGCGCCGCCGCCGCGACGTCTTGCGGGTTGGCCAACCCGACGCGGGTCAGCGTGGCTCCGGTCGCCGGTTCGTGAACGTCGCGCGTTCCACCGCCCGACAACAACCAAGTTCCGTCAAACAGGCGGTCGGTCCAAACCGCCGCGTTTAGAAAGCAGGAATTTTCCTCGTCGCCCGTCACAGCATCATCCTCCCTCTGGCGTCGCAGGCCGGGGTGGAGGGGCGCAGGCCCCGTTCCCCGTCTCATCGCCGGTAAGAGCAAGCGGCGTGCCGGATCGGGGCGTTTAATGATTATCGCTATGCAGAACTGTTATTTCCCATAATGTTCAATGGCGGAATAAACCCACACGCTGCGACGCGGAGCATTTCTGCTGCGACGCAGCGTCATCTTTTGATGAAAACTCCCCACAGCCTTCATGAGAGCATTCATGATTTGGTGAATCATCAAGCGGGCTGGGGATGGCGGCGGCGATGGAGCCTTCAATGCGGTCGCCGGGCTGAACGGCGCCAACGCCTTCGGGCGTGCCGGTGTAAATCAGGTCGCCCGATTGCAGATGACACAGCCTGGACAAATGGGCGATCAGGTCCGGGATCGACCAGATCAGCAAATCACGGTCGGTGGGCTGCCGGGTTTGGCCGTTGACGCGCAGTTCCAGCCCCCGCTGGTCGAATGCCCGCAGACGGACGTCGGCACGATCTCCGACAGAACAGCCGCGCGGCGTTCATCACCTGCGGAACGAAGCAGACGTCGGCCAGCGTCAGCGTCTCGCCAAAGCGGAAGGCGCCGGGGCACGGGCTGGCGGACAGCATCGCTTCCCCCCCGCGCACCCCTCGGGCACCCAATGGGTCTGCTCCTTCCTGCGCAGAGGCCGACGTCACGGAACGAAGCCGGCATTGATCAGCCGGCGCGAACCGTCGTCAGGAAGCGCTCGACCTCATGCCGCATTTTGCCGGCCTCCTGAGCCAGAGACCGGGCGGATCCCAAAACCAGCGAGGACGAGGCGCTGGTCTGGCCGACCGTTTCCGAAACCTTGGCGATGTTGGTCTTGACCTCCATCGCACCCGATGCCGCCTGTTGGATGTTGACGCCGATGTCCTTGGTCGCCGCGCTCTGCTGTTCGACGGCAACCGCAATGGTGGTGGCGATTTCGCTGACCGAGCGGATGGTTTTCCCGATTCCGCGGATGGCGGTCACGGTGCTGCCGGTCAGTTGCTGAATCTCCAGAACCTTGGCTTGGATATCCTCGGTTGCCCGGGCGGTCTGGTTCGCCAGCGCCTTGACCTCCGACGCGACGATGGCGAAGCCCTTGCCATGCTCACCAGCGCGCGCGGCCTCAATGGTGGCGTTCAACGCCAACAGATTGGTCTGCCCGGCAATCGAATTGATCAGTTCGATCACCTGCCCGATTTCCTGCGCCGACGTCGCCAGATTTTGGATCATGGCGTCGGTCCTTCCCGTCTCCTCCACCGCCCTGCCGGACATGTCGGTCGAAAGAGTGACCTGTCGGCCGATCTCATGGATTGACGCGAACAATTCCTCGGTTGCCGCCGATACGGCGTTCACGTTGCCGCTGGCCGACGCCGATGCGCTGGACACCGCGCTGGCCTGTTCGCCCGCGTCCCGGGCCATGATCGCCATGTCGGACGCGGTCCCCTCCAACTGTGTCGTGGCCGACGACACGGTGTCGACCACACCCATCACATTCGCTTCAAAATTGCCCGCCATGTCGAGAAGCGCCTTGCGCTGCGCCGCATCGGCCTGCTTCTTCTGCTCGGCGGCCTCCACTTCCAAACGGCGCATTTCCAAAAGGTTGCGCTTGAACACATCAAGCGCGCTGGCCAAGGTGCCGATTTCATCCCGCCGCGCCAAAAACGGGATCTCCTCCGTCAAGTCCTGCTTGGAAATGCGGTTGGTGACGCCGGTCAGCAGGAGAATCGGCTTTGTGATCCCGCGCCCGATCCAAAACGCCAACGAGAAGGTGATCAACGCAAGCGCCGCCACGGTCAAGGCCGCCTCGGACGCCGCCTCACGATGGGCGTCTTCCACCGTGTCGATGTAGACGCCGGAAAGCACCACCCAATTCCAACCTTTCGTCATCTTCGCGTAGGCGGTCTTTGGCATCGGTTCCGTTGCGCCGGCCTTCGGGAACGCGAAATCAACGAAGCCGCCCCCCGCCTGCGCCGCCGCGATTTGCTTGCGAACGAACTGAACGCCATTCTTGTCCTTGACATCCCACATCGACTTGCCCTGGACGTTTGGGCTGAAATGAGACAGCACGTTGCCCTTCAAATCGAGGATCACGGCGTATTCCGTCCCATCGAAGCGGGCGGACCGCGCCACATCAATCGCAACCGACTGGGCGTCCGCCAGACTCATCTCGCCCGCCGCCGCGCGCTGTTCAAAGCGTTCGACCACGGTTGTCAGGCTTTCCACCACGACGCGCGCGCGGGCCTGACGCTCCTCCAGCATCACCTGGCCAAGCGACTGCACCATCACGACGCCAGCCACAATCAAAGCGAGAACACCGACCAGGGGAAGAAGAAGCACCCGTCCCCGGATGCCCGACACAAACGCTGCCATATGGGGGACTCACACAAATCTGTTGGCTTATGACGTCAACTATCTTAGCTACGAACAGCTCGTAGCCAGTTGGGATTTTCCCGTATCCCACACCCTCGCCTCGGGCAAGCCGCACGACGGCGCCCGGGCCGCAGATCGGAACGCGCCTGCACCCCAGGCGCGGCAACGTCGCCGCTCCGAATGGAAGCGTTGACGTCGCCGCGCCACCCGGATCAGGCCGGATCGCCGATGGTCAGCGCGATGGAGCCGACCGCGGCGATGGAGCCTTCGACGCGGTCTCCGGGAAGGACGGCGCCAACGCCTTCGGGCGTGCCGGTGTAAATCAGGTCGCCTGGTTGCAGATGATACAGCGTGGACAGATGGGCGATCAGCTCCGGGATCGACCAGATCAACAAATCAAGATCCGTGGACTGCCGGGTTTGCCCATTGACCCGCAGCTCCAGCGCGCCGCTGGACGGATGCCCGCAGACGGACGCCGGGACGATGTCCGACAGAATGGCCGATTCCTCAAAATCCTTGCCGACGTCCCACGGGCGTTGCTTGGCGCGGGCGACCAGTTGCAGATCGCGCCGGGTCATGTCGAGGCCGCAGGCGTAGCCATAGACCACGTCCAGCGCCTGTTCCCGCGCGATGCGGAAGGCTGGTTTGCCGATGGCGACGACCAACTCCATCTCGTAATGATAATTCTCGGTCGCGGGCGGATAGGCGACCGTGGCCCCCGATGGCACATAGGCGCTGGAGCTTTTGGTGAAGTAAAAGGGCGCTTCACGGTCAACTTCGACGCCCATCTCGCGGGCGTGGGCCTCGTAATTGCGGCCAACGCAGAAAATGCGGTTGATCGGAAAGAGCGTCGCCTCGCCCTGGATCGGGGCGGCGGGAATCGTGGCGGGGGCGAACAGATACTCGGTCATGGCGGGTGTTTCTCCGATGTGTGTTTGAGCGGTGTTGGAAAGAGTCATTCGGCGTCGGGCTGATGGTCGGGTTCCGCCGCCTGGAAGGCGGGTAAGGCGCGGGCCGCCGCCGCGACGCGGCGGATGGTGGGGTAATCGTCGAGCGGACAGTTCAGCCGTTCGGCGTTCATCACCTGCGGAACAAGGCAGACGTCGGCCAGAGTCGGCGTCTCGCCAAAGCAGAAGACGCCGGGGCGGGGGCTGGCCGACAGCATCGCTTCCACCCCGCGAAACCCCTCGGCCACCCAATGGGCGTACCAGGCGTTGCGCGCGCCCTCATCCAGGCCGAGTTGGTCGCGCAGGTGATTCAAGACCCGCAAATTGTTGATCGGGTGGATGTCGCAGGCGATGGCCTGCGCGATGGACCGCACCCAGGCGCGGTCGAGCGGATCGCGCGGCAGCAGCGCCTGGTCGGGGTGGGTTTCCTCCAGATACTCGATGATGGCGAGCGACTGGGTCAGAGACCGGCCGCCCTCAACCAGCGACGGCACCAGCCCCATCGGGTTGACGGCCAGATAGTCGGGCGCCGTCTGCTCCTTCTTGCGCAGATGGATGAAGCTCTGTTCGGCGGTCAGCCCCTTCAGGTTGAGCGCGATCCTCAACCGATAGGACGCCGACGACCGGAAATAGCCGTAAACCTTCATCGTGATGATCTCCTGTCGTTCGTTCTTTGGTTTGGGTGCGGCATCCCGTCGTCGCGGCAGCCGGGGGGATGGGCAGCGCCGCCCCGCCGCGCTATGGTGCCGCCCCTGTCGGCGGTTGGATCGCCGGGGATTGGACAGAGGCGAGCGGCATGGCGGCGGGCGACACGGCGACGAAGCGCAAGGGCATTCAATCGGTGGAGATCGGCATGGGCGTGCTGGACGCGCTGGTCCGGCTCGGCCGTCCCAGTTCGATGACCGAGATCGCCAAGGCCAGCGATCTGTCGCCCAGCCAGGCGCACCGCTACCTCGCCAGCTTCGTCAACACCGGGTTCTTGCGGCAGGATCCGGCGACGGCGCTCTATGATCTGCACAGCGGCGCGCTGCAATTGGGCCTTGCCGCCATGGCGCGGCTCGACGTGTTCGAGCAGGCGAGCCGCGTCGCGCAAGAGCTGGTGGAGGCGACCGGACGCACGGTGCAGCTTGCGGTCTGGGCCGACCTTGGCCCGACCGTCGTGCGCTGGTATCCCGGCTCCCCGCCCATTTACACGACGCTGACCATCGGGTCGCGCCTGCCCCTGATCCAATCGGCGACGGGAAAGATCTTCCTGTCCTTCCTGAACGAGAGCTTCGTGTCCGACGCGCTTCAACGCGAATTGGCGCGCGACCGCACCGACGGCCCAATCGACATCGACGCCATCCGCCAGCAGGCGCGGCGGGAGATGAGCGCCGGGGTTGACGGCACCACCATTCCGGGTCTGCGGGCCTGCGCCGCGCCGGTGTTCAACCTGCAAGGCCAATTGCTGCTGGTCGTGTCGGTGATCGCCTCGCAAAGCTTCCGAACCGACGAGGACCCGCAGGTGAGGGAACGGCTGATCGCCGCCTGCCGCACGATCACGCATCGACTGGGCGGGCGTTGGCCGGAACAGGCGTGAGCAGGGCGCGCGCGGCGCGCGCGTCGAACAGAGCGGCCTCGGTCATCGCGTCCGGCAAACGGGCGCCAGCGGCGACCAGACGGCGGCAGACGCTCATGTCGCGCCCGGCGTTGATCGCGGCGGCGCCAATCAGCCGGTCGCCCGTCAACACCAGAAACAGGCGCCCGTCGGCGACGCTCGCCCGCTGTTCGACGACGCGGCCATCCACGGTGTCGCCGGTCAGTTGTACGTTCAGGTCATATTGGTCGGTCCAGAACCAGCTCGCCTCGCCGGGCGGGACGCTCTCGCCCAGAATGGCGGCGACGGCGCGTTCGGCGGTGACGTTGGCGTTCTGCCAGGTTTCGCAACGGGTTGGCCGCCCCTCCGGCCCCGGAAGCGCCGCGATGTCGCCAATGGCGAAAACGCTGGGATCGGAGCTGCGCATGTCGGAATCGACCAGGATTCCATCGTCGATCACCAGACCGCAAGCCTGGGCCAGCGCGGTGTCCGGCGTGATGCCGATGCCGGCGACCGCAAAATCGGCGGTGATCGTCGCCCCGTCCGACAGAGTCGCGTGAACGCCCGCCGCATCCTCGGTCAAGGTTCGCACGCGCACGCCGGTGCGCAGATCAACCCCTTCGGCGACATGACGTTCGGCGATCACACGGGCGACCGCCGCCGGGAAATTGCGGCCCAGCACCCGTGAACCGACCTCCAGCACCGTGACCGCCAGCCCGCGTTTGCGCAGGGTCGCCGCCACCTCCAGCCCGATCACGCCGCCGCCGATCACCAGGACGGAGTTGCCCATTTCCGCCCGCGCCGCGATGGCGCGGACGTCGTCGATGGTGCGCAGCGCGTGCAACCGTTCCAGCGCGAAGGGCAATTGCCGGGGTTGCCCGCCGGTCGCCAGGATCAGCCGGTCATAAGGCAGCAGCACCCCGTCGTCGAGGACGACGCGCCGCGCGTCGCGGTCGATGGCCGTGACCCGGCAGCCCAGACGCAGCGTGACGCCCTGCCGCTCATAGGCCTCGCTGGGGGCGAGAAGCGGCGGGGGAAGGTTGGGATCGGCCAGCATCTCCTTGGACAATGGCGGGCGTTCGTAAGGCGGCAACGCCTCCGCCCCGATCACCGTCACCGGGCCGGAATAGCCGCGTTCCGCCAGCAGCAGAGCGGCCCGCCCGCCCGCCTGTCCAGCCCCCACAACAATCACGCCTGCGTTCATCGCCCTTGTTCTCCTGTGCGGCGGGCCTGGGGTTTTCCCGTCAGACCCTTTGTTGACGAACTGTCGTGAGAGCGAATGATCCGCCCTTGACGCGACGTCGTCTTTGCGCAATATACAAATCATCGCACGATATGCAATACGCATTGCCAGCAAACACGCCAGCAAAGACGAGCGGAGGAACGATGGCCCCGGACACCACACATCTGGAAAGGCCGACGGACGGCGCGCCGCATCCGACTGGACCTTTCCCCGACGACCGCCTTGATCGCCGCTGGGACGCGGACGGCGCGTCCAAGATCCCCTACTGGGTCTATTCCGATGACTCGGTCTACCGGCGGGAGTTGGAGCGCGTCTGGTACGGCCCCCATTGGCTCTATTGCGGCCTGGAGGCCGAAATCCCGAAGGTCGGCGATTTCAAAACGACGATTCTCGGCGAGAAGCCGGTGATTGTGGTCCGCAGCGCCGAGGATGAAATCAGCGTGGTGGAAAACCGCTGCGCCCATCGCGGCGTGAAGTTCTGCCAGACCCGCTCCGGCCACGCCAAGGATCTGCTCTGCCCCTATCACCAATGGGCCTACAACCTGCGCGGCGAGTTGATGGGCGTTCCCTTCCGGCGCGGCGTGCGCCGCCAGGGCGGCATGCCCGCCGATTTCGACCCGTCCAAGCACGGGCTGCGCCGCCTGCGGGTCGAGCTGGTCAACGGCGTGGTGTGGGCCACCTTCTCCGACGACACGCCGCCCTTCCGGGAGTATCTCGGCGAAAAATTCTGGGCGCACTACACCCGTGTCTACGACGGTCGGAAGCTGGAGGTTCTGGGCTACAACCGTCAGCACATTCCAGGCAACTGGAAGCTGATGATGGAGAACATCAAGGACCCCTACCACGCGGGTCTGCTGCATGTGTTCTTCGTCACCTTCGGGCTGTTCCGAGCCGATCAGAAATCGGCGGTGGACATGGACGACACCGGGCGCCACGGCATCCTCATCAGCCGCAAGGGCGCGCAGGAGGTGAACGACGTCACCGCCGACATGCGCAATTTCCAGGGCGACCTAAAGCTCGCCGACCCGCGCATCCTCGACGTGGTCAACGAGTTTCCCGGCGACGAGACGGTCGGCATGATAACCGTCTTCCCCGGCGTCATCCTGCAACAGCAGGTCAATTCGCTGACCACCCGCCAGATCGTGCCCAAGGGGCCGAACGGCTTCGATTTCCATTGGACGCACTGGTGCTACGCCGACGACGCGCCGGAGATGAAGCGGCGGCGCCAGCGTCAGGCCAACCTGTTCGGCCCCGCCGGTTTCGTGTCCGCCGACGATGGCGAGGTGATCGAAATGTGCCAGCAGGGCTTCACCCCCTCCCCCGACGAAGAGGCGCTGGTGACGATGGGCGGCCACGAGATCGCGCCCACCGACCACATGGTCACGGAAACGGCGATTCGCGGCATGTACCGCTATTGGCGCGAGGTGATGGGGCTATGAGCGCTTTGACGATGGCCGACGACGGAGCGCTGTCGCGCGCCCGAATCCGCGACTTTTACGACGGCTATTACGACATTCTGGACGACGTGCGTCTGGAAGATTGGCCGAACCTCTTCACCGAGGATTGCCTGTACCGCGTGATCCCGCGTGAAAATTTCGAGCAAGGCCACACGCTGTGCACCATCCAGGCGGAAAGCCGGGGGATGTTGCAGGACCGCGTGACCGGGCTGCTGCGCACCCAGATGTACGCGCCGCGCTATTGCCGCCGATTCCCCGGCCCCTTGCGGGTGACGGCGGACGGCGACGGGGTGCGGACGCGCCACAATCTGCTGATGGTCCAAACCTTGATCGATCAACAGCCCACCATCCTGCTGTGCGGCGTCTGCCACGACCGCCTTGTTGAAGAGGACGGGCGCCTGCTCTTGAAGGAGCGGGTCGTCGTCTTCGACAGCGAGATGATCGCCAACAGCCTGATCTATCCCGCCTGAGGAACCCGCCATGACCACGACCGTCACCTGGGTCAAAACCATCGAAGCCGCCGCCGTCACGCGGGATGGAGTCGCGCGCGCGCAGGCTGGCGGCCAGCGCCTCGCCCTCTACGCCGTGGACGGCGTTTATTACGCCACGTCGGACGTCTGCACCCATGGGCAGGCCTTTCTGTCGGACGGCTATCTGGACGGGCATTTGATCGAATGCCCGTTGCATCAGGGCCTGTTCGACGTCCGCACCGGCGCCGCCGTCGGCGCGCCCTGCACCGTCGCGCTCCGCAGCTTCCCGGTGAAGCTGGAGGACGGATTCCTCCACGTCCAGGTCGCATAGGGAGCCGCCGCCATGTCGCCCGACAGCCATTCCCCCAGCTTGAGCAACGACAACGCCACGCAACTCCACGCTCTGTATGAGGAGATGCGGCCCCAGCATCTTTACCCGCTGTGGGAGGTTCTGAGCGCGCTGGTCACGCCGACGCCGCGCGCGCCGACCGTGGCGGCCCGCTGGGATTACGACACGGCCCGCGCCTATCTGCTGCGCGCCGGTGATCTCATCAGCGCGGAAAAGGCCGAACGCCGCGTGCTGATCCTGGAAAATCCCGGCACGCCGGGGACCGCCGGAATCACCACCAGCCTCTACGCCGGGTTGCAATTGATCCTGCCCGGCGAAATCGCGCCCTGCCATCGCCACAGCCAATGCGCGTTGCGCTTCGTCCTGGAGGGCGGCGGCGCCCACACGTCGGTGGATGGTGAAAAGGTGGTGATGAACCCCTTCGACCTCGTGCTGACGCCGAACTGGCAATGGCACGACCACGGCAACGAGTCATCCAAGCCGATGATCTGGCTGGACGGGCTGGACATCCCGACCGTCCGCCATTTCGACGCCAGCTTCGCCGAGCAGTTGGGGCAACCCGCCCACCCCGAAACCGTGCGGCCCGGCGACAGTTTGGCCCGCTATGGCCGCAACATGCGCCCGCTGCGCGGCGCCACCGCCGACCGCCGACCGGCGCATCAGCCGCTGTTCCACTACCCCTACCCGGAGTGGCGGGCGAGTCTGGCCGCGCTGGCGGCGGCGGAGACGCCGGATCCTTGGGTTGGTCACGCTTTGGAGTTCCTGAACCCGTTTGACGGCGGGGCGATCATGCCGACCATTTCGGCTCATGTCCGCCTGCTGCCCAAGGGGTTCGCCACCAAACCGCGCCGCTCCACCGATGGAACCGTGTTCGTCGTCGTCGAGGGCCAGGGCCACGCCCGCTTCGGATCCAAAGACTTCACCCTGTCCGAACGCGACGTCATCGTCGCGCCGAGTTGGGACGAGGTGACGTTCCAGGCCGACCGCGAGCTTGTCCTGTTCGCCTATTCCGACCGCACCGCCCAGGAAAAGCTGGGCCTCTACCGCGAAGCGCGCGGCTGAAGCCTTCCGCACAGGGAAGGCATCCGACCGGCGGTTTCGAGACGCCCGCCGGTCGGTCGGACAACGATCCGATCTGACCACCAAACAACGCAAACAAACGGGAGGGCACAATGCCCAAGCAGCACGTCATTGACGTGACCGCCGCCATTGAACGCGCGCGGTTCGGTCGGTTTCAATTCATGATTACCGCGCTGTGCGCGCTGATCGCGCTTCTGGACGGTTTCGACACGCAGGCCATCGCCTATGTGGCCCCGGTCATCGCCGAACATTGGGGGATGAGCGTCGCTGGTTTCGGCCCGATCTTCGGCGCCGGCCTTGCCGGTCTGACCGTCGGCGCCTTCATCCTCAGCCCGGCGGCGGATCGCTTTGGGCGGAAAAGCGTCATCCTGCTGTCGATGCTGATCTTCGGCGTCTTCTCGCTGGTGACGGCGTGGGCTGGGTCGATGAACGAGCTGTTGGTCTATCGGTTTTTGACTGGCGTCGGGCTGGGCGGGGCCATGCCCAACATCATCGCGCTGACCTCGGAATACGCGCCGACGCGGCTGCGGGCGACGCTGGTGACGGTCATGTTTTGCGGCTTTCCCTTTGGTTCGACCGTCGGCGGCCTCATCAGCGCCCCGTTGATCGCCGCCTATGGTTGGCCGTCGGTGTTCATCGTCGGCGGCGTCGCGCCGTTGGCGGTGCTGCTGGTTTTGGTGGTTTGGCTGCCGGAATCCGTCCGCTATCTGGTCGCCAGCGGCGCCCCGGCGGCGCGGATTGACGGCATTTTGCGCCGCCTCGATCCCGAACGCGCGGCACCGGCCACCGCCGAGACCCTCTACGCCTTGAACGAACCGAAGGCGAGCGGCTTCACCGTCGTTCAACTGTTCCAGGAGGGCCGCGCCCGCACCACCCTGCTGCTGTGGGCCGCTTTCTTTATGAATCTGCTGGTCATGTATTTCCTGGTCAATTGGCTGCCCTCCCTGCTGCGCAGCAGCGGCATGCCGATCCAAACGGCGATCCTGTCCACCGCCGTGCTGAATTTGGGTGGCGTCGTCGGCGCCGTGTGCCTGGGCCGGATGATCGACCACATGAACCCGCATCTGGTGCTGGGAAGCGCCTACGCCGCGTCGGCCCTGTTCATCGTCGGCGTGGCCTTTGGCGCGCATGACCTCTGGCTGCTGATGCCCGCGATTTTCCTGGCGGGCTTCGGCGTGGTCGGCGCGCAGATCGGCATGAACGCGTTGGCCGCCGGAATCTACCCGACGGCGATCCGCTCGACCGGCGTGGGTTGGGCGCTGGGCGTTGGCCGCATCGGCTCGATCATCGGCCCGGTGGCGGGCGGCGCGCTGCTCGGCGCCGGTTGGAGCGCGCAGGGCGTCATCCTGGCCGCCGTGGCGCCCGCCCTGCTCGCGTCGGTCGCCGTGTTCACCCTGCGCCGCCAGGGCGATGCGGGCGAGCCGATCCGCGCGTCGGCGACGCTCGCCCATTGAGCGAGGGCAGGTTCCTCGACACACCCTGACAAGGCTCCTCCAAGGCCGCCCTCATTCCCCCTTTGGATCGGGGATGAGGGCGGCATCTGGGTTTGCCCCCATCACCCGCCCTGTCGGCGGCGTTGCAACGCCCGAGTGGCGAGGCACAGTTCCACAAACAGGATCTGGGCGGCCACCTGGGCGGTGTTGCTGGTCGGGTCATACTGCGGCGCGACCTCCACCACGTCGGCGCCGATCACGTCCAAACCGTCCAGCCCACGCAAAATGGTCAGCGCCTCGCGCGAGGTCAGGCCACCGACCTCCGGGGTGCCGGTGCCGGGGGCGAAGACCGGATCCAGGCAATCGACGTCGAACGAGACATAGACCGGCCCGTCCCCGACCACCGCGCGCGCCTTGGCGATGACAGCCTTTAAACCCATCTCCTGCACGTCCTCCGCGTGCAGAACGGTCATGCCGGATTCGTAGGAGAACTCCCAAAAGAACTCAGCGCTGCCCCGGATGCCGATCTGAATGGTCCGGTCGGGGTCGAGAACGCCGTCCAGCACCGCCGTGCGGAAGGGACCGCTGTGGTGGAAGCGGGCGCCATCGCCGACGCCGCTGGTGTCGCAATGGGCGTCGAAATGGATCAGGCCGACCGGCTCCGACCGGCCCAGATTTTTCAGGATGGACGAGCTGACGGAATGATCGCCGCCGACGCTCAACGGAATCACCCCGGCGTCCTTGATCCGCCCGTAAAAGGCCTGGATGTCGGCGTGGCAGGAATCATGGCTGAGGTAATTCCCAAACGGCACGTCGCCGATGTCCGCCACCTGGATCTCGGTCGCGGGGGCCATGCGCAAGACATGGTCATAGGGGCCGATGCGGTCCACGCCGCGCACGGCGCGCGGGCCAAAGCGGGCGCCCGCCCGGTTGGTCACGCCCAAATCCAGCGGAATGCCGATGAGCGCCAGGTCCAGCCCGCCGAAATCGGGCAACGCGGCAAGATCAAGGCGCAGCGGCGCGTCCAGCAACGTGCCCACGTCGCTGTAGGGCGGGCGGGGCGCCTCGGCCCCCTGGAACACCGCCGCCGCGACCTGTTGGAAATGGGGATCGAAAAAATCGGCGGGCGAGGCCGCGCCGTAACGCTCGCGCAGGCGAGCGAGCTTCGCGCTGTCAACCATGGAAAGCTTCCCTTGTTCAATCGTTATTGATCCGCCGAAACGGCCAGAATTTCCGCCGCGACGCGTTCGCCCGACCGGATCGCGCCATCCATGTAGCCCGCCCATTGGCTGGCGGTTTCGGTCCCAGCCCAATGGATGCGGCCACAAGGTTGCAGCAAGGCCGGTCCCAACGTGGTCCAGGCGCCGGGAACCAGAAAGCCGCCATAGCCGCCACGCGAAAACTCTTCCTCCAGCCAGGATTGCTCGATGTATTCCTGAATGTCCGCCGCCGCCGGGCCGAACAGGCGAACCAGCGCGCCCAGGACCGCCGCCTGACGGTCAGCGGCGCTGCGGTTGGTCCATTCCTTGGCCTCCTCCCCCTCGATGAAGGCGACCAGAACGCCGGGCGCGCCGGACGCCGGGGAGTTGTCATAGACAAGGCTGATCGGCCCGGACTCGTTGATCGCCATGCCGGACAGGCCCGCGTCACGCCAGAAGGGCCGGGCATAGAAACACTGGATCTTGATGCAGGCGCCCATCGGCATCCGCTGGGTCAGATGGTCGCGCGCGCCGGGCAAGGCGGGGGCATAGCGCAGACGACCGGCCAGGGTCGGCGGCAGCGTCACCACCACCCGGTCGGCTAGCAAGGAGCCGCCCGCATGCTCGACGACGACGCCGTTGGCGTCCTGATGCAGCGCCACAACCGGCGTGTTGAGGCGCAACTCCGCCTGGACATCCTCGGCCAGACGTTCGGCCAAATGCTGGGCGCCACGGGTGAAGCGGCGCTCCTGCGCGCCGCCCGACATGCTGATGAGGCTGGCCAGCCCGCCGCCGGACTTCACATAAAACAGCACATGCAGCAACGACAGCTCGCGCGAATCCGCCGCCAGAACCGATTTGGCGAGGAAGCGCATCCAGAAACGGGCCTCCGGCCCCGTCGCCGTGCGTTCGATCCACGCCTCAAACGTCTGGCTATCCAGCTCCTTGGCGTTTGGCGAGGCCCAGGGCCGCTCCGCGTCCACCGTCGCCGCCAATTCGTCCAGCGCCTGGAAGGTCGCCTCCGTTTCAGCCACCGCTTCGGGCGCGTGGGGCGGCAGAATGCCGGAGAAGCGCATCAGCTCGCCGTTGAACAGGCAAAGATTCTCGCCGGTTTCATAGGACGCGAAGGTCTCAACCCCCAACTCTTCGGCCAACGCCAGAACCCGGTCCTGGCCGGGGCCGATCCATTGCCCGCCGACGTCCACCGGCGTGCCATCCGCCGCCGCCTTGGTGTGGACGCGTCCGCCCACCCGGTCCCGCGCTTCGAGGATGGTGACGGTGTGACCGGCGGCCTTCAGGGCGCGCGCGGCGGTCAGCCCGGCGAAACCGGCGCCGATGATGGCGATGTGCAGGGGAGAAGAAGCCATGGTGTCTCCGAATGATTCAGGGATGGATCATAGGAACACGCGCTGCGCGGCGGTGACGAGGGTTTGGATCTGCTGCCGCGCGCGGGGCGTGTTGGCGGTGGCCAGCCATTGCAGAACGATCCCGATGAAGCCCGTGAAGATGAAGTTGGTCAGGGCGTCGAGATCAATCTCCGACGAACCGGCGGTGATTTCGCTGGAGGAGGCCAGAGCGTCCCGGTAGAGCAGCTGATACTCGTCGTATTTCTTCTTCCCCATCCATTCCGATCCCGGCGTGGTCAGGGCGTAAAGCGTCAGATCGAACAGCGTCAGTTGCTCGTGCGGGTTCTTCTGGATCTCCCCCCAGATATGGGTCAGCAGACGGTCGATCCGGTCCCGCAAGGGTTCCGGCTTGCCGAAGGTCTGCTCCAGATTCTGCCGGTATTTCGAGGCCAGATGGCCCAGAACGCTGAGCAGAATCGCTTCCTTGTTCTCGAACTGGTAATGCAGCGTGGCGAGGTTTATCCCCGCTTCGGCGGCGATTTTCCGCGTGGTGGCGCCATGCACGCCATTCTTGGCGATGACGGCGACCGCCGCGTTCAAGATCGCTTCGCGCTTTTCCTCACTTTTTGGACTCCGCAACACGATTCGGTTCCCTCTCCCACGACGACAAGACCGGCGCCGATCCCGGATGGATCAGCGGGGAACCGAAAATAGGTCAAACGACCAGTTCATACGAGCGTTTTTGACAGTCCCACCGGGTCGATGGGGCGGATCGCGCCGATGCGCTCCTCCAACGCGGCGGCGGCGGCCAGACACAGCCCGTCGCGGAAACGCGCGCCGACCACTTGAATCCCGATGGGCAGCGGCGCGCGCGCGACCGGAACGGAGATCGCCGGAACGCCCAGCATGGCCGTGGCGCTGCACGGGCTGTGCGCGCGCAGAATCTCCCGCGCCTCCTCCGGCCCCGCCACGTCATGGGCCACGGGGAAGGGCAGCCGCCAGGAGGTGGGAACCAGCAGCAGCGGGTAACGCTCGAAAAACAGGGTCCAGGCCCGTTGCAGGGTCGTCCGCGTCGCCAGGCCCGCCAGCATCTCGTCCGCCGACAGCGCGGGCGCCCATTGGATCGTCAGATCCTGGGACCGCCGCAAGCCGTCATCGCCCAGCGCCAAGGCCGCTTGCATCGCCGGGGTGCGGATCTCGTTGCCCAGCAGGGTCATCCACAGATCCGCCGCCTCGACGAAGCGGGGCGGCTCCGCCTCCTCCACGCTGTAACCGGCGTCGCTCAGCCAATCCCCGGCCTGCCGCAGGGCGGCGGACACGGCGGGATCGACGTCATAGTCCGACTCGCCGGTGTAAAGCGCCACCCGCTGCGTGTCCCGGTCGCCATCCATGTCCAGCGGGGCGGGAACCCACCAGGGATCGCGCGGGTCGCGGGCGCTCATGGCCGACAGCCCCAGCCGGATGTCCCGCACCGAGCGGGCCAACAGCCCTTGCGTCGCCCCCAATTGCAGGCACAGCGACCGCTCCGCCCTGCCGGTCGGGTTGAAGGCGGGAATCCGCCCGGTGGTGGGCCGCAAGCCATAGACGCCGCAGGCGCTGGCGGGCAGGCGGGCCGACCCGGCCAGATCATTGCCATGAGCGATCGGGCCGACGCCCGTCGCCACCGCCGCCGCCGCGCCGCCGCTCGACCCGCCGACGTTGCGCGTCGGATCCCAGGGATTCAGCGTCAACCCATGCGGCTCGTTGTCGGTGAACCAGCGCAGGGAAAAGGGCGGCGCGTTGGTGCGCCCGACAAACACCGCGCCCGCCTTGCGCAGATTGGCGATGGGCGGGCTGTCGCTGTCGGCGATCAAGCCCGTGAAGGCGCTGACGCCGTTGGTGGTGGCCGCGCCGATCTGATCGACGTTGATCTTCGTCGTCACCGGCACGCCATGCAATGGCGGCAACGCCGCGCCCGAGGCGGCCCGCGCGTCGGCCAGATCGGCGGCGGCGAGCGCGGAGCAGCGCGGGTCGTCAACCACCGCGTTGATGTGCGGATTCACCGCGTCCAGCCGATCCAGACAGCTTTGGGCGGCCTCGCGCGCCGACAGCTCGCGCCGCGCCAGCCGTCCAGCCAGGGTCACGGCGTCCCAACGCCAGGGTTCGGACGGTGAGGAGTTGGTATGTGAGGAGTCGGTGCGCGCGGGGTCGGAATGCCAGGAAGCGTCCTTGCTCATGTTCGCTCATTCCCTTGTCGTTCGGCCTCCCCCGTCGGCGCGCCGGTGACGGCGCCTGTTCACAGCCGAGCGGGGCTTTTTTTGTTCATGTTTCTCTTGACACCGATATCACCCCCTCTGCATCTTGGTCAAACGATTTGGTCATTTGACTATATTTTTGCGACAGGGCCAAAATCGACCCTCGTGGATCATGAACCGCGCGGTCTTTGATCGTGGAGATTGGCCGCGTCCGACCCGGAAGGATCGACGGCGCGCCCGGTTTTCGCCGACGCTTATGATGAAGCAGAAAACGACATGGACATTCCAGCGGCCACGCCCAACCCTTGGCTGAAAAAGGAATGCCGTTGAACAGGAACAATCGGCACAAAGCAATCTGGGAGACAGAGCATGAACTCTTCAACGGCGCCCAGCGACAGCCACCTCTCGGTGGCCGCGATCACGCTGTTCGGCCTGGTCGGCCCTTACACCTTTTTGATCTCGCCGGTGATCGCCGGACAGATGGCTGTTCAAATGGAGTGGTCGCCGGGAACCATCGGCCTGCTGATGGCCGGTGAACTCGCCGGCGCCTCGCTGATTTCGATCCCGGCGGTGCGGATGCTGCGCGCGATGACCCCGCGCCGTCTGGTCGCGCTGGCGACGCTGGTCTTCATCCTCGCCAATCTGCTGTCGGCGGCCACCACCACGATCTCTTGGTTTCTCGCCGCGCGCGTCGTCGCCGGGGCGGCGGGCGGCGTTCTGTCGGTGGTGTGCCTGCTGGCCGCCGCGCGGTCGGAAAACCCGCCACGCTCCTTCGCCTTCTGGACCGGCGGGCAGACGGTGACGGCGGCGGCGGGCCTGCTGTATCTGCCCGATCTGTTCCCCCAAACCGGCTTGGGCGGCCTTTACGGCGCGCTCGCCCTGGCCGCTCTGATCGCCCTGCCCTTTTTGTACGGCTTCCAAGCCGACAAAATGCTGCCGCCGCAAGCGGACGGCCAGCCGACGCGCCCGGCGGCCCGTTTGAACATGTTGGCGATCTTCTGTTTTTACGTGGCCATCGGCGGCGGTTGGGCCTTTCTGGGCATCCCCGGTTCCGAGATCGGCTTTTCCGAAGCCGAAATCGGCATCCTGACCTCCGGCGCGATGGGGGTGAGCGTCATCGGTTCCTTCCTGGCGTCCTACACCGGCGGAAGCGCGTGGCAAGGCCGTTGGTCCATCGGCAGCTACATCGGTTTGATCGGTTGTCTGGCAGCGCTGGCGCTGACCAAGGATCACCTGTCCTTCTCCGCCGCCACGATCCTGCTGCAAATCCTCTGGGCCTTTCTCCTGCCGATGCTGCTGGCCGCGCTGGCCGATTCCGATGAACACGGCGCCATGGTCATCCTGTCCAACATGATTATCGGCGGCGGCGCCGCGCTGGGGCCGTTGCTGGCGGGCTACACCATTGATTGGAGCGGCTATGGCGCCGTCGTGGTTGAAGGCGTCGCTTTGTTTTTGGTCTCGGCGGCGGCGTATGGTTGGGCGCGCTGGCGCTCGACCGGCGAAACGGTCCAGGCTCCGTCTCACTCCCTGTCTCACGGATAACATCCCATGGCGAACACCACCCAATTCTACATCGACGGTCAATGGACGGCGCCCGACGCGCCGCGCCTGATCGACGTCATCAACCCGGCGACCGAGGAAGCCTTCGCCCAAGTGGCGCTTGGCAACGCCGCCGACGTGGATCGCGCCGTGGCGGCGGCGCAGCGGGCGTTCGCCAGCTTTTCGCAGACGACCCCAGCGGAGCGCATTGACCTTCTTGTGGCCATTCTGGCGGCCTATGAGGCCCGCATCGCCGATCTTGGCGATGCGATGAGCCAGGAAATGGGCGCGCCGCAGGGCTTCGCCCGTCAGGTCCAGGCCGGAATCGGCGCGGCGCATCTGCATCAGACGATCAAGACGGCCCGCTCCTTCGCGTTCGAGGAAAAGCGGGGCGACCTGCGGATCCTGCGGGAGCCGGTCGGCGTCGCCGGATTCATCACGCCGTGGAACTGGCCGATGAATCAGATCGTCTGCAAGGTGGCCCCCGCCATCGCCGCCGGTTGCACCATGGTTCTGAAGCCCAGCGAACTGGCCCCGGTCAACGCCGCCATCTTCGCCGAGGTGATGCACGCGGCGGGCGTTCCCCCCGGCGTGTTCAATCTGGTCCAGGGCGACGGGCCGGGTGTTGGGCAGGCCATCGCCGCGCACCCGGACATCGACCTGGTGTCCTTCACCGGATCGACCCGCGCGGGCGTCGCCGTCGCCAAGCTGGCCGCCGACACGGTCAAGCGGGTGACGCAAGAGCTGGGCGGCAAATCCGCCAACATCATCCTGCCCGACGCCGACCTGCCCAAGGCGGTGACGGAGGCGGTGCAGCGCTGCTTCAGCAACAGCGGCCAATCCTGCAACGCGCCGACCCGCCTGCTGGTGTCGGCGGCGCAGTATGAGACGGTCGCCGAACTGGCGGTCGCCGCCGCCGCCGGAATCACGGTCGGCGATCCGCTCGACCCCGCAAGCGCACTCGGCCCGGTGTCGAACGCGACGCAGTTCCAGAAGATCCAACGGATGATCGAGGTTGGCGTCGCCGAAGGGGCCGAGCTGCTGATCGGCGGAACCGGCCGTCCCGCCGGGCTGGAACGCGGCTATTACATCCGCCCGACCATCTTTGGCCGGGTGACTCCCGAGATGACCATCGCGCGCGAGGAAATCTTCGGCCCGGTCCTGTCCATCCTGACCTACCGGGACGAAGAGGACGCGATCCGCATCGCCAACGACACCGTCTATGGGCTGGCCGGTTACGTGCAGTCCGGCGACCCGAAGCGGGCGGGCGCCGTCGCCCGGCGGTTGCGGGCGGGAACCATCTACCTGAACGGCCCGGCCTGGGATCCGAGCGCGCCGTTCGGTGGTTACGGGCAGTCCGGCAATGGGCGTGAATACGCCGAATTCGGTCTGGCTGAGTTCCTGGAGATCAAGGGCGTCGTCGGCGTCGATCCCACCTAAACGCGCGCACCAAGGCGACGGCGGAACCGAAGGCGAAACGCCGACGGGCGCCGCCGCCCCAATCACCCACAAAATTGAACAGACGAGGTTTCCATGTGCAACGCATCCCGCGTCGCGCCGCACCCCGGCGCGCGCCTGCTCAAAGCCCTGTGCCTGGTCAGCACCGCGCTTCTCGCCCTGCCGCAAGCCGCGCAGGCGGACGTCACCCTGCTGGAGCAGGGCAACGTGACCGTCGAAGGCGGGTTGACCGCCGGGATCGCGGCGCTGAGCGTCGGCAACGCCAATCTTGGCGCCGGCGTCCGCAAGCCCGATGGTAGCGTGCAAAAGGACCGCAACTGGACTGAGGCCTTCATCGCCCCCAGCGGCAAAGTGACCGTCAACTCCGAGTCCGTCGGCGCGCTCTACACCGGCTTCCGCATCGTCGGCAGCGGCACCGGCGGCGATGGCGACGCGGGCGGCAACGTCCAGGGACGGCAGGGCCGCTTCGACGTCGACAATCTGTTCCTTGGCTGGAAATCGGGAAGCCTGTTCCCCAGCCTGGGCGACAACGCCATCGACGTCAGCGTCGGGCGCCAGCCCTTCATGATCGGCGACGGTTTCATCATTGGCGACGGCACCTTCGACACCGGGCGGATGGGCGGCTACTGGCTTGGACCGCGTCGGGGCTGGGGCCTGTCCAGCGTCGTCGCGCGGGTTGACGTCAAGCCGGTCCACCTCGACCTCTTTCGCTTGAAAAGCGACAAGAACAGCTTCTCCGACGTCATTTATGGCGGAAATCTGGAATGGCGGGGCGGGGCGGACGGCAAGCTGGTCGTCGGCGGCTCCTACATGAACATCGACGACTCCCGGTTGGCGTCGCGCAAGGGCATGGACATTGTCAGCCTGCGCGCGCAGGGCGCCTTCGTGCCGAACGTGCCGGATCTCAGCCTGTCGGCGGAGTATGTGAAGGAGCGCAACAACCGCTCGGCGACCAAGCTCGACGCCAGCGCCTGGTACGGGGAAGCCGCCTACACCCTGTCGGATCTCCCCTGGACGCCCCGCTTGAGCTACCGCTACAGCAGCTTCAGCGGCGACAAGAGCGGCACGGCGAAAAACGAAGCCTTCGATCCCTTGCACCTCGCCTTCCCGCGCTGGGGAACCTGGTTGCAGGGTGAAATCGCCGGGCAGTATTTCCCCAACGTCAACTCCAATCTGTCGGTCAACACCATCCAGATTGCCGTGCAGCCGTCGGAAACGGTGACGTTGACCGGGCTGTTCTACAATTTCCGCTTCAACGAAAAGCCGACCGGCGTGACCTCCAGCACTTTCGGCAACGAGGTCAACCTCGCCGTCGATTGGCAGGCGACGCCCAATCTTCTGGTCAGCGGCGCGGTTGGCCGCTTCTTCGCCGGAGACGGCGGTCGCCAACAGTTGGGCGGGCGCAAGGACACCACGCTGGCGGAAATCACCGCCATCGTAACCTTCTAACAAGCACGATGTCGGCGCTGGGCGGCGAGGACAAGGCCACCCAGCGCCCGCGTCACGCGCGGATTATGGAACGGCGGCGGCGCGGCGCAACTCGAACAGCTCCTGAATCTTGGCCATGTTTTCCAAGCTGTGCTGCACATGCAGCCGGGCGGCCCGCCCCGCCGCCGCCGGATCGCGGGCGTACAGCGCGTTGGCGATGTCCTGGTGCTCCGCCAGCCCCGAATCATGCAGATCCACCCAGAGAACCTCCAGCAACAGCGCCAGTTGAAGCTGTTGATAAATCTGGTCCGTCACCCGGATCAGCGCCTCGTTGCGGGTGATCTCGGCGATCACCTTGTGAATGCGCAAACCCAGCTCCAGCACGCGGGCGGCGTCCACGCTGGTCCCGCTGGTCGAGCCGTTCAACTCCTCCATCTCCGCGATGATCGCGCGGACTCGGTCGAAATCCTCCTCCGTCGCGGCGACGCAGGCCAGTTCGGCGGCGCAAACATCCAACGCCTGCCGAACGACCAGCAGATTGCGCACCGTCGGCAAATCGACGTCGACCACCGTGTAACCGACGTTGCGCTGGCCCACCACCAGCCCTTCCTTTTCCAGCTTCATCAGGGCTTCGCGCAGCGGCGTCCGGCTGACTCCCAAACGTTCGGCCAAGCGGCTTTCCGACAAGCGTTCTGACGGGCGCAGACGACCGGACAGGATCAGCGCCTTGAGTTCGCCATAGGTTTTCTGGCGCACGGACTGGTCCGGTTCGGTCTTGTCGGTCGCCGTCATCGTCACACTCATCGGTTTTCTCACGCTATCACCCTTTGATACGGCCTATCCGCCGCCCCGGCAAGCGCACCGGAAAGGGGCTTGTCACCGGATCCAAGATTGTATACGATATTGTATCCATCAAGAGCGCGCCACAGAAAGCACTTGTTTGACAAGGAATTGACAGAGCCGGACCCCATCCGGCCGGACAGACGCAGGGACGAGCGCCACGACCATCGACCGGCTGCCACGCCCGCGCCCCCGCGCGGGGGCGGCGAGACAGGAGACGCGTGTGTTCACGGATGAGAAATTGCAGAGTCTGCGACGCCGCTACGCCGACGCCGCCGGAAATGAGGTGACGGATCCGGCCTTCGCCAAGGTCGCGTCGCTGGTCTTCCAGAATGGCGACAAACGGCCCGCTCCCTTCGCCGGAATCGCCACCTTGCTGAAGGCTCCGCACCGTCCCGAGGCGGCGCGGGATTTCACGGGCGTTGATCTGGCGCTGTACGGGATCCCGATGGATTTGGGCGTGACCAACCGCTCCGGCGCGCGCTTTGGACCTCGGGCTGTGCGGGCGGTGGAGCGGGTCGGCCCGTATGAGCATGTGTTGGGACTGGTCCCGTCCGGCCTGTTCGCCGTGGCCGACGTCGGCGACGTTCCATTCCAAAGCCGCTTCGATCTGGCCCAGGCCCATGTGGACATCGAGGATTTCGTCGGGCGGATGGTGGCGGCGGGAACCGTTCCGCTGGGGGTTGGCGGCGACCATTCGGTCAGTCTTCCCATCTTGCGCGCGATTGGACGGGATCGCCGGGTCGGCATGATCCACATCGACGCCCATTGCGACACCGGCGGCTCGTTCGAGGGCTGCAAATTTCACCATGGCGGCCCGTTCCGACAGGCCGTTCTCGACGGCGTTTTGGACCCCGAACGCACCGTACAGATCGGCATTCGAGGGAATTCGGAATATCTTTGGGAGTTCTCCTTCGCCTCCGGCATGACGGTCATCCACGCCGAAGAGGTGGAGGCGATGGGCGTACGCGCGGTGATCGACCGGGCGCGCCGGGTGATCGGCGACGGCCCGACCTATGTCAGTTTCGACGTGGACGGGCTGGATCCCGCCTTCGCGCCGGGGACCGGCACGCCGGAGGTTGGCGGACTGACCTCGTCGCAGGCGCTAGCGCTTTTGCGCGGCTTGTCCGGGGCCGACATCATCGGCGGAGACGTGGTGGAGGTGGCGCCGCCGTATGACCCCACCAGCAACACCGCGCAGATCGCCGCGCAAGTCCTTTTCGAGATTCTCTGTCTGGCGGCGGACGCCCGGCGGAGACGCGGCGGCTGACGCCGCCAAACCAACCAACGGCGACGCCCCAAGGCGCGCCGCAAAGCGGGCGAAACAAGGCCCGCAATCCGAAAAAAACACACCCCATGAACAGGGAAACCCATGATGAAAACAGCTATTCTGACGGTCGCCGTTCTGCTCGCCACCGCCACCACCACCGGCGCCACCACCGGCGCGGTCGCGCAAACCAAACCAACCGCCATCACCATCGCCACCGAAGGCGCCTACGAACCTTGGAACTTCACCAGCGCGGGCGGCAAGCTGGAAGGGTTGGAAATTGATCTGGCCAACGACCTGTGCGCCCGGATGGGTGTGACCTGCGCCATCGTCGCGCAAGATTGGGATGGCCTGATTCCAGCGTTGAACGCCCGGAAATTCGACGCGATCATGGCGTCGATGATCGTCACCGAAAAGCGTTTGGGCGTCATCAGCTTCAGCGAACCCTACGCCCCGACCTCCGCCGCCTTCATGGTGAAAAAAAGCGGCCCGCTCGCCAAGCTGCCCGGCGCGAACAGCACGGTCGATCTGGGGGACCCCGCTGCGGTCAACGCCGCCCTGGCCCCCATCGCCGCAGCGCTGAAGGGGAAATCCATCGGCGCCCAGACCGGGACCAAAAACACCGATTTCCTCGACACCCACCTCAAAGGGTCCGTCACCGTCCGCGAATACAAGACGACCGAACAGCATGATCTGGACCTTCAGGCGGGCCGCATCGACGGGGTGATGGCGCAAAAAAGCTCTCTCACCGCGCTGTTGCTGAAGCCAGCCTACAAGGATTACACGCTGGCCGGCCCGACTTTCGTCGGCGGCGTGTTCGGCAAGGGCATCGCCGTTGGCCTGCGCAAGGACGACGCCACGCTGAAGGCGATGTTCAACACGGCGATCCAGGCGGCCAAGGCCGATGGGACCATCGAAAAGCTGGCCCAGAAGTGGCTGAAGACCAGCCTGAACTGAGGCGTTCCATCGCGGACCACCCCCGAAGCGGCGCGTCCACCGCCGCGTCGGACCTGTCCGTCCTGATTCTGGAAGGAACGCGGCAAACGCGCGCATTCCTGAAACCAAAGGCCGACGCCGGTCGGCGAGAGAGACGGCAATGAGACTTTCCACCACGCAGCGGGCCAACTCGCTGGAGGCGCGCGACGTCGCCCATATTCTGCACCCCTACACGAACGCGGTCGTCCACGAGGCGGAAGGGCCGCTGGTGCTGGCGGGCGGCGACGGCATCCATGTGATCGACCGCGACGGCAACCGCTACATCGAAGGCTTGAGCGGCCTGTTCTGCGCCTCGCTCGGCTTCAGCGAATCCCGGCTGGTCGAGGCGGCCCATCGGCAGATGCAAACCCTGCCCTTCTATCACAGCTTCGGCGGGCGCTCGCACGAGACGGCCATTGAGCTGTCGGAACGGCTGATCGCGCTGGCCCCCGTGCCGATGTCAAAAGTGTTCTTCGCCAATTCCGGGTCGGAGGCCAACGACACCGCCGTCAAGCTGGTCTGGTACTATCACAACGCCATCGGCAAGCCGCAGAAGAAGAAGATCATTTCCCGCCAGCGCGCCTATCACGGGGTGACGGTCGCCTCGGCCAGCCTGACCGGGCTGCCCTACACCCACAAGGCCTTCGACCTGCCGCTTCCCGGCATTCTCCACACCGATTGCCCCAGCTTCTACCACCACGGCCAGCCCGGCGAGACGGAGGAGGCCTTCGCCACCCGCTGCGCGGAGTCGCTGGAGGCGCTGATCCTGCGCGAGGGACCGGACACGGTCGGCGCCTTCTTCGCCGAACCGCTGATGGCGTCGGGCGGCTGCATCCTGCCGCCGCCAACCTATTACGCCAAGATCCAGGCAGTCTTGCGGAAATACGACATCCTGCTGATCGCCGACGAGGTGATTTGCGGCTTCGGACGCCTCGGCACGATGTTCGGCAGCGAGGCCTTCGGCCTGGAACCCGACATGATGGCGATGGCCAAGCAGTTGTCCGCCGCCTATCAGCCGATTTCAGCGTTGATGGTGAATGAGAAAATTTACGCAGCCGTCCGCGATCAGAGCGGGGCCATCGGCACCTTCGGCCATGGCTTCACCTATGGCGGCCATCCGGTGGCGACCGCCGTCGCGTTGGAAACCCTGAAGATCTATGAGGAGCGCGACATCGTCGGCCATGTCCGGGACATCGCCCCCGGCTTCCAATCGGCCCTGCGCGCTCTCGCCGATCACCCTCTGGTCGGCGACGTGCGCGGCATGGGGTTGATCGGCGCGCTGGAGGTGACGAGCGACAAGGCGACGAAGACGCCGTTCGATCCGTCGCTTGGCGTCTCCGCGCATGTTGGCAAACGGGCGCTGGCCCATGGAGTCATAACCCGCGCGATGGGCGACATGGTGCATCTCTGCCCGCCCCTCATCATCACCGCCGCTCAGGTCAGCGATCTGGTCGGGCGCATCGGCGCGGCGCTGGACGACACGCTGGCTTGGCTGGAACAGGGGCGGCCCAAAGCGTAACCTCATGCGTCCCTCAGCGCGCGACAACCAACACACAACACGCAACACAAAGGCGGGGAGCCAAATCCTGACCATGCGGAACTTTGAACAGGCTGGACGGTCGTTGGCGGTGGGCCGCAACGGCATGGCGGCGACCTCGCACCCAACCGCCACCATGACGGCGATCGACATCCTGAAGGCGGGCGGCAACGCGGTGGACGCCGCCGTGGCCGCCTGCGCCGTGCAAAGCGTGGTCGAGGCTGGGTCCACCGGCGTCGGCGGCGATTGCTTCGCCCTGATCGCGCCGGGCGGCGGCGGCGACATCCGCGCCTACAACGGGTCGGGCCGCGCCCCCGCCGCCATGACGCTGGAGCGCCTGCGCGCGGCGGGCGTGACCGCCATCGACCGCCAATCGCCCCTCGCCGTCACCGTGCCGGGCGCGGTGGAGGCCTGGGCGCGTCTGGTCGCCGACCATGGCCGCCTGCCCCTGCGCGAGATCCTCGCCCCGGCCATCGGCTTGGCGCGGGACGGCTACGCCATCACCCCGCGCGTGGCCCATGACCTCGCCCAGCAAACGGCGTTGCTTCGCGGGGATTCCACCGCCAGCGCCACCTTCCTGATGGATGGGAAAGCCCCCGGCGTCGGCGCACTGCAACGGCAACCGCTGTTGGCCGACACGCTGGAGGCGATTGGCCGCGACGGCCCCGACGCTTTTTACAAGGGCGCCATCGCCGAAGACATGGTGACGTTCCTGCGCGGCGCGGGCGGTTTCCACAGCCTGGAGGATTTCGCCTCGGCCCAGGGCGCCTATGTGACGCCGATCCAAACCCAATACCGGGGCCGCACCATTCATGAATGCCCGCCGAACGGCCAGGGCGTCATCGCGCTGATGATTTTGAACATCCTGTCGCGCCTGTCCCCCGGCGGGAATCCGTTGAGCGCCGACAATCTGCACGCCGAAATCGAGGCGACGCGGCTGGCCTACGCCGCGCGCGACGCCGTGCTCGCCGATCCGGCGATGGCCGACGATCCGACCGCGCGTCTGCTGTCCGACGCGCTGGCCGACCGCTTGGCCGCCTTGATCGACCCGACCCGCGCGGTGGAGATCGACGAGCCGTTCGACGCGGTGGAGCACAAGGACACCGTTTACATCGCCGTGGTGGACAAGGACCGCAACGCCGTCAGCTTCATCAACTCGATCTTCCACCCCTATGGCTCCGGGCTGATGGCCCCGCGCTCGGGCGTGCTGTTCCACAACCGGGCGCAAAGCTTCTCGCTGGTCGAGGGGCATCCGAACGCCATCGCGCCGGGCAAACGCCCGATGCACACAATCATTCCCGGCATGGTGACGGAGCGGGGGCGCGTCAGCCTGACCTTTGGCGTGATGGGCGGGCATTATCAGGCGATGGGCCACGCCCATCTTCTGTCCAAGCTGTTCGATTACGGTCTGGATTTGCAAAGCGCCATCGACCTGCCCCGCCTGTTCCCCTTGCCCGGCACCCGAACCGTCGAAACCGAAGCCGCCCTGCGCGCGACGGTTGGCGAGGAGCTGACCCGCCGGGGATTCACGATCCAGCCCCCGAAATGGGCCATCGGCGGCGCCCAGGCCATCGCCATTGATTGGGAAACGGGAACCCTGTTCGGCGGCTCCGACCACCGCAAGGATGGCTGCGCGCTGGGCTATTGAGCGCCACCGGCTGTTGCGCGCGGACCGCGTCATCCTCATGACCGCGTGTCCGCCGCAGCGCTGACCTCACAGAAAAGCCGAGGCGAATTCCGGCGATTGCGACAGGGTGTGCGCGATTTTGTCGAGGGCGCTGCGGATCTCCGCCGCGCCGCCGCCGCCCAGACAGACCCGCACCGCTTCGGGCGGCGGGCCGCTGACGGCGAAGGCGTCGCTGACGACAAGGCCGATGTCCGACGCGCGCAACGTGGCGGCGAAGCTTGACCGGCTCCAGTCCGGCGGCAGCGGCAGCCAGAGATGGAAGGCTTCCGGCTTCGATCCGGTGTCGGTCACGGGCAAGACCTGTCGGGCGTAGCTCTGCCGCGCGGCGGCTTCGGCGCGAACGGCGTCCAGCATCGCGTCGGCGGTTCCGTCGGCGATCCAGCGGGTCGCCAGCGCCGCCGTCAGCGGCGACGCCATCACCGTGGTGACGCGCAAATAGGCGGACAATTGCCGCCTGGAGTTGCCCTGGAAAAGTGGAGAGCCTTTTGAGACAACAAGGCGGATCAGGAGGCCACCATGAGCACACCCAAACAGCGGAAAGTTACGGAAGAGTTCAAGCGTGAAGCGGTGCGGCTGACCGAG
>Ga0209373_10000146_pt1 | contig 155256 bp, 137 predicted proteins | sample Higcelweek5metaG_FD_187173 | JGI IMG/M metagenome (GOLD analysis project Ga0209373, IMG submission 187173) | Freshwater pond sediment microbial communities from the University of Edinburgh, under environmental carbon perturbations - High... | ecosystem: Environmental > Aquatic > Freshwater >... | reverse complement strand
CGCCAGGACCCGAGCCAGCGCAAAGGCAGCCTCAAGACTCGTCGGCTCATCGCCAACACTTCGGATGAGTATCGGGCCGAGTTGCTGGGACTCAAATGAGAATGCTTGGCTTCATGCGATTGCCCTGGCCCGGGCGGTGGGTTCGGCGATCAACGGATCGTCCGGCCAGTAGTGCTTGGGGTAGCGGCCCTTGAGGTCCTTCTTCACCGCGGCGTAGGTGTTGGCCCGGAGGCTCGCCGTGAGCTGCGCCGGCAATGCACGGCGTTTGCATGAGGCCGGCATCGCCCGGGCCGGAGTGCGACGGCTGTCACACCAGCTGTGCGTCGCGGCAGTGGGTGTGGCGCGACTGCCCCGCGAGAGCCGGTCGAAACCTGCGCCAAGTCGCGGGCAGGCAAGGGACGCCGGCGGAAATCGATCGAGAAATGCGGGGCCGTAGGGAGGCGTCGATGTCGGAAGCAGGGTACGCGGTAGTGTTCCGCGGCGAGATCCTCGATGGATACAGCCGGGAGCAGGTCAAGGAAGGCTTCGGTCGGATGTTCGGCCTGGGAGCGGACAAGCTGGAGCTGCTTTTCTCACAGCCCAAAGTGGTGTTCAAGAAGGGCCTGAGCCGAGACGTGGCGGATCGCTACCGCCTCAGGCTGGAAAGCATCGGCGCGCGGGTCAGGCTGGAGGCACCGGCCGCGCCGCAGCGGCTGCCGTCGGCACCCACACCGGTTCCGGCGATCACGGCCGATCCGACGCCGCTTGCAGCCAGTGGAGCGACGCGGCTGGCGGTGCCGCAGGCTCGCGAACCGTTGGACGCCGCCGCTCCCGCCCAGAGCGTCCGGCCCGCTCCCGTCGCATGCAGTGCGCCGGAGACGGCGGCAGTGGCGGGGCAACGTCCGGAGACCTCCGCCACGGCGGACGGCATCGCCCTCTCCACCCAGAGCGCGGCCGCGTCCCGAGCCGGCGCCACGGCGCATCCTGCTGCTGCGCGCCAGGCCGAGCCGCGCTCCTTGCCCTTCGAGTTCCATGGCAATGGCTCCGAGTTCTTCCGCATCTGGGTCGTCAACCTGTTGCTCACCCTCGTTACCCTGGGGGTGTATTCCGCCTGGGCCAAGGTACGCACCCAGCGCTATTTCTACGGTAACACCGTGCTGGACGGCAGCAGCTTCGACTATCTCGGCGATCCGTTGACGATTCTCAAGGGCCGCATCATCGCCTTCGTGTTCCTGGTGCTCTATTCCGGTTCGGACATCGTCTCGCCCTTCCTCAGCCTGGGGCTGATGCTGGCCTTTCTCGTGGCGCTGCCGTGGATCATGGTCAAGAGCCTGAGCTTCCGTAACCTCAACAGCGCCTGGCGGGGCGTGCGCTTCGGCTTCGAGGGCAAGGTGGGCGAGGCGGCGATGGTCTTCCTGCTGTGGCCGCTGCTGGGCGCGCTGACGCTCGGCCTGCTGATGCCGATGGCCTTCCACAGGCAGCAGCGCTTCATTATCGGCAACAGCCGCTACCGCTACGGCACCTGCCGCTTCGAGTTCGGCGCCGGGGTCAAGGCCTTCTACTGGATGTTTCTCGGCGCGCTGCCAATCTTCATCGGCGGCGGCGTCGCGGGCGTGCTCCTCGGCTCCGTCTTCGCACCGCTCAGCGTGCCGGCGATGGCGCTGGCCTATCTCGCCGCCTTCGCCTGGTTCAGCGTCAAGCTCGCCAACCTGCGCTACGGTCACACCATGTTGGCCGGCAACGGCTTCCAGGCCAGCTACGAACTCGGCAGCTATGCCCGACTGATGACGGTGAACCTGCTCGGCATGGTGCTCACCCTGGGCCTCTTCTACCCATGGGCCAAGGTGCGCAACGCCCGCTACGCCGCCGAGCACGTCGCACTGGTAGCCGAAGACGATCTCGACGGCTTCGTGGCAGCGCGGCAGAAGGAAGTCTCCGCCATCGGTGGCGAGGTCGGCGATCTCTTCGCCGTGGGCTTCGGCATCTGATCATGGCTGCGTCGATCATCGGCACCTGGTTCAGCGGCGCGGACTCGCGCCCGCAGTCGGCACGGCTGACGCTGGCCGACGGACGCATCAGCGTCTGCACCGACGGCATGGTGCTGGCAGGGCCGCTGGCGCTGGCGCAGCTGACGGTCAGCTCGCGCCTCGGCAGCACCCCGCGCTTCCTGCGCTTTCCCGGCGGCGGGAGCTTCGAGACGGCCGACAACGATGGCGTCGACCGGTTGCTGGCGCCGTTGTACCCCCACCATGGGCTCCTCCACCGGCTGGAGTCCAGCCTGCACTATGTGCTGTTCGGTCTGGTGGTGACGGTGGCCTTCGTCTGGGGCGCGGTGCGCTACGGCATCCCGACGCTGGCGGAAGTCACGGCGTTTTCGCTGCCGCCCGAACTCAACCGCCAGATCGGCGATGGTGCGCTCGAACTGCTCGACAGCCGGTTGTTTGCGCCGAGCACCTTGCCAGCCGCCGAACAGGCGCGCCTGCGGGCGCGCTTTGCCGCTCTGCTGGCGTCCGCCGCGACCCGGCCGCTGCAGATCGAGTTCCGCGACGCGGCCCGCAGCCTGGGGGCGAATGCGCTGGCGCTGCCGTCCGGCACCATCGTGTTCACCGATCAGTTGGTGCGGCTGGCCGAGCGCGACGAAGAGCTGATGGCGGTGCTCGCGCACGAGATCGGCCATCTCGAACGTCGTCATGCCCTGCGCCAGGTGCTGCAGGCCTCGACGCTCGGCCTGGTGGCAATGGCGGTGACCGGCGACGTGTCCTCGGTGTCTTCGGCGGTGGCGGCGATTCCGGTACTGCTCACCCAGCTGGGTTATTCGCGCGCCTTCGAGCACGAGGCCGACCGCTACGGCGCCGAGCTGCTCGCCCGTCACGGCATCGGCACCGCCCACCTCGGCGTCATGCTGTCGCGGCTGGAGAACTCCCGGGACTGTGTCCGCCACGGCGACTGCAAAAGCTCCGCCGGAGGCTGGCAGGACTATCTGTCGACGCATCCCCCCACCGCCGAGCGGCTGCGGCTGCTCGATGCCCACTGATCACACCTTCGGCGCCGGCGGCAGGCCGGGGCTACTTTCGCGGCTTGGCCCGGGCGGTGGGTTCGGCGATCAACGGATCGTCCGGCCAGTAGTGCTTGGGATAGCGGCCCTTGAGGTCTTTCTTCACCTCGGCGTAGGTGTTGGCCCAGAAACTCGCCAGATCCTGGGTGACCTGCACCGGCCGGCGCGCCGGCGACAGCAGGTGCAGCTTGACGCCCAGCCGGCCGCCGGCGATGCGCGGCGTCGCGGCCAGGCCGAACAGCTCCTGCAGGCGCACGGCGAGCACCGGCGGCTCCTCGGCGTAGTCGAGGCGGATGCGCGAGCCGGACGGCACGGCGATGGCGGTCGGCGCCAGCTCGTCGAGACGCTGCGGCAGCGGCCAGGGCAACAGCGCGGCGAGGATGCCGGGCAGGTCCAGCGCGGCGAAGTGGCTGAGCCGCGAGACCCGCCCCAGATAGGGCTGTAGCCAGCCCTCGAGGCTCGCCAGCAGGGCTGCGTCGGACAGGTCCGGCCAGTCGCTGGCGCCCTTTTCCGCCAGGTCGAGGCGCCGCAGCAGCGCCACCCGCGCCTGCCACTGGCGCAGCTCCGGGCTCCAGGGCAGCAGCTCCAGGCCCTTGCGCCGCACCAGGGCGACCAGCGCCCGGCCGCGCGCCGCCTCGTCGAGCCCCGGCAGCGCCTGGCGCTCCAGCACCAGCTCGCCGACCCGCCGCTGGCGCTCGGCGCGCAGCACGCCCTCGCGCTCGTCCCAGTCCAGCTCGTCGCGCACCGTCAGCTGCTCGGCGAGCACGCCGTCGAACAGCGCCGGGTCGAGGTCGGCGGCCAGGTAGATGCGCTCCTCGCGCTGGCCCTGGCGACTGCCCAGCTCGGCGACCACCAGCCAGGCGTGCTTCATCAGCGCATCGGGCTCGGCGAACAGCGCGGCGCGGCCGTTGGCCAGGCGGTATTCGCCGCCGCCGGGACGCCGCTGGCAGGCGATGCGGTCCGGATAGGCGAAGGCCAGCAGCGCCCCCAGCCAGCGCGGATCGTCCGGATCGGCCACTTTCTCCTTCGCCGCCTTCGGCAGCAGGCCGCGGTACTGGCGGGCCAGTTGGCGGGCACGCTGCACGCCGCCCTGGGCGCCGCGCCCGGCCCGCTCGGCGCCGCTCAGCAGGGCCAGCCGGCTGTGCAGGTCGGCGCCGGCGCCGCGCAGGATGTCGCGCTCGCCGAGCAGCGCGGCGACGTCGCAGGCCAGCGCGCCGAGGCCCAGCGCCTGGCCGCGCAGCAAGAGGTGCGCGATGCGCGGATGCGCCGGCAGCCCGGCCATGGCCTGGCCGTGGGCGCTCAGGCTGCCGTTGGGATTGAGCGCACCGAGCCGCGCCAGCAGCTCGCGGGCCTGGGCGAAGGCGGCTGCCGGCGGCGCATCGAGCCAGGCCAGCTCGGCAGGCGTGACGCCCCAGCGGGCCAGTTGCAGGGCGAGGCCCGCAAGATCGGCCGCCAGGATCTCCGCACTGTCGTGGGCAGCCAGTTGCTCGTGCTGGGCCTGCGACCACAGCCGGTAGCAGACCCCCGGCTCCAGGCGCCCGGCGCGGCCGGCGCGCTGAGTCGCCGAGGCGCGCGAGATGCGCTGGGTGTCCAGGCGGGTCATGCCGCTGCCCGGATCGAAGCGCGGCACCCGCGCCAGCCCCGCGTCGACCACCACGCGCACGCCGTCGATGGTCAGGCTGGTCTCGGCGATATTGGTGGCCAGCACGACCTTGCGCGAGCCGGCCGGCGCCGGCTCGATGGCGGCGCGCTGGGCGGAAAGGTCCAGCTCGCCGTGCAGCGGGCAGAGCAGAATCTCGCTGCGCCCGGCCAGCGCCTCGGACAGCTGCTCGTGCAGGCGGCGGATCTCCGCCTGGCCGGGCAGGAACACCAGCAGGCTGCCGCCCTCCTCGTCGAGCGCCTGCAGCACGGTCTGCAGGACCCGCGGCTCGATCCGCTCGCCGGACTGGAACGGCCGTCCCCAGCGGACCGCCACCGGGAACATGCGCCCCTCGCTGCGCACCACCGGCGCATCGCCCAGCAGCGCGGCGAGCCGCTCGCCCTCCAGGGTGGCGGACATCGGCAGCACCCGCAGCGGCGTGTCGCGCAGCAGGGCGCGGCCGTTCAGGGTCAGCGCCAGGGCCAGGTCGGCGTCCAGGCTGCGCTCGTGGAATTCGTCGAAGATCACCAGGCCGACGCCCTCCAGCGCCGGGTCGTCCTGCAGGCGGCGGGTGAGGATGCCCTCGGTGACCACCTCGATGCGGGTGCGCGGGCCGACCTTGCTGTCCAGGCGGATGCGGTAGCCGACCGTCTCGCCGACCGGCTCGCCCAGCTCGCTGGCCAGGCGCTCGGCCGCCGCCCGCGCGGCCAGCCGGCGCGGCTCGAGCATCAGGATGCGCTGTCCGGCGAGCCAGGGCTCGTCGAGCAGGGCGAGCGGCACGCGGGTGGTCTTGCCGGCGCCGGGCGGCGCCTCCAGCACGGCTTCGTGGCGCAGGGAGAGGGCCTCGCGCAGGGCGGGCAGGACGGCGTCTATGGGTAGCGGATTCATCGGGCACTCCACGGCAGGGCGCCGATTATAGGGCCGGCCGCCGCCCGTGGACGCCTGTCACGAAGGCCTTGCTATAGTTGCCACGGACCCCCACCAGGACCTTTTCATGCACACCCGGACCCGCATTCTTGGCGGCCTGCTGGCCGTCGCCCTGACCACCCAGCTGGGCGCCTGCGGCAGCCTCTTCTTCCCCGACCGGCGCGGCCAGATCGACGGCCAGATCGACTACCTGGTCGCTGGCCTGGATGCCATCGGCCTGCTCTTTTTCATCATCCCCGGGGTCATCGCCTTCGCCGTCGACTTCACCACCGGCGCCATCTACCTGCCGCCGGGCGAGCGCTATTCGGTCTCCCCGGAAAGCCTGCGCGACACCCTCGACGCCGACGGGCGCGTCGATCCGGCGCGGCTCAGGACGCTGATCGAGCGGCAAACCGGCCGCCCCCTGCCGGCCGGCGAAGTGCGTGCGCTGCCGCGCGGCGCCAGCCCCGAGCAGCTCGCCGCCCTCGGCCTGGGCCCGGCCGCCTGATTCCACGGCGGCTGCGCCTTGCTATCATGCCGCCCCGTTTTCCCTCTCCAGCAAAGACCCGCTACCGATGAGTACCCCACAGGAACATGCCCGCCTGATGCGCCAGGCCAGTGCCGCCGCCCTGGCGGTCGCCGTCGGCCTGGCGCTGGCCAAGGCGATCGTCTGGTGGCTGAGCGGTTCGGTCAGCCTGCTCGCCGGCCTGACCGACTCGCTGCTCGACGGCGCCGCCTCGCTGATCAACCTGCTGGCGGTGCACTACTCGCTGCGCCCGGCGGACGACGACCATCGCTACGGCCACGGCAAGGCCGAGGCGCTGGCCGGCCTCGGCCAGGCGGTGTTCATCGGCGTCAGCGCCCTGCTGGTCAGCGTGCAGGCCGTCGACCGCCTGCTCCATCCGCAGCCGATCCACGCGCAGCTCCTGGGGATCGCCGTAATCCTGCTGTCGCTCGCGGCCACTGCAGCCCTGCTGGTGTTCCAGCGCCACGTGGTGCGAGTGACCGGCTCCACGGCGATCCGCGCCGACTCGCTGCACTACCGCTCCGACCTGCTGCTCAACGCCAGCATCCTGCTCGCCCTGCTGCTCGCCCAGTTCGGCTTCGGCGAGCTGGACGCGCTGTTCGGCCTCGGCATCGCCGGCTACATCCTGTGGAGCGCCCTGCAGATCGCCCGCGAAGCGGTGACGGTGCTGATGGACACCGAACTGTCGCCGGAGGTGCGCGAGCGGATCGCCGCACTGGCCGGCGCGGTGCCGGAAGTGATCGACGTGCACGACCTGCGCACCCGCATCTCCGGCACCCGCTGGTTCGTCCAGCTGCACGTGCGGCTGCCCGGCGAGATGACGCTGAGCGAGGCCCACCGGCGCACCGAGGCGGTGGAGCGGGCGATCCATGCGGAATTCCCCCGCGCCGAGGTGCTGGTGCATACCGATCCGCCGCAGGCGGTGGGCGAACTCTACTGAAACGACGCGCAAACGAAAAAGGAGGGAAGGCCGCAGGCCTTCCCTCCTTTTTCGTTTCGTCCGCTGCCGGCGAGGCTGTCGCCGTCTTCCCGCGCGCCTGGTTGGGCGCCGCGAGCCCGGGTGCCGACGCGATCCGGTGGGATCGCGCGGCGCCGGAGTGCCTGGTTGGGCGCTCCGGGTGGACCAGATGTCCGGGCCTCGAAGTTGGAAAAAGAATAAACCTGCGAATCCGGCAGAGGATTGCGAACATTGTCCAGCAAAGCATGACTTGCGCAATCATTCGTCAGGAAAGCAAGATAACCAGCAATCCATCCACACAGAGCCATCCGCATGGGCAAACTCGATCGCTACGACCTGCGCATCCTCGCCGAACTGCAGCACGACGCCCGCCTCTCCAACCAGGAGCTGGCCGAACGCATCGGCCTGTCGCCCTCGCCCTGCTCGCGGCGGGTCAAGCAGCTCGAGGACGACGGCTACATCCTGCGCCAGGTGGCCCTGCTCGACCGCAAGCGGCTCGGCCTGACCCTCACCGCCTACGTACTGATCGGCATGGACCGGCACACCCCGGAGCGCTTCGAGCATTTCGAGGCGGTGATCGGCAAGTGCCCGGAGGTGCTGGAGTGCAGCCTGGTCACCGGGATGGACGCCGACTACCAGCTGAAGGTGGTGGTGCCGGACATGGACAGCTACCAGCAGTTCCTGCTCGGCACCCTGACCCGCATCGACGGGGTCTCCAGCGTGCGCTCGAGCTTCGTGCTGCGCCAGGTGCAATCGAGCACCGAACTGCCGCTGGAACACCTACGCCCCTGATTGGCGAAGCCGACTCCGTTATACTCGTCGGCCTTCTCCGTAAGCCCCGCAGGAGGATCGCAGTGGATCCCGCAGTGTTCGAAGAGTGGATGATGATCGGCCTGGTCGGCGGGCTCATCCTGTTCATGGCGTTCATCGTCTGGGACCTGGCGCGCAAGTCCAACGCCGGCCGTTTCGGCACCATGATCCTGTTCCTCGCCCTCGGCCTGGGCGTGCTCGGCTTCGTCATCAAGACCCTGGTGATCGGCAGCCTGGAAGGGTTCTGACGGTCCCCGGGGTTTCGCGGACGCCGCCCGAAGCGGCTTCGCGGCCCGCTCCTTGCGCAGCCGCGCCGACACCTCCCGCCACTCCCCCGGCGCCAGGCCGTCCAGGCTTCGGCGTGGTCAATGGGGCGTAGGCCCCCGACTTTCCCGGACGTCAGTATGGCCTCCCAAAATGGTCAGCCAGTGCTAGGGTCAATAACGACCTTTTGGGAAGCCCTGCTGTAAACGCCAAAATGTCGGTGTGTGAAATAGGCCGGCGCAACGGTTCTCACTACGACACGCCTTGCAGTTGCCTTGTCATGTACTGCCATTGCCGCGATAGCGGATAACACACCAACGCTACAAGCACGCGTTTGAACAAGTCATTGCCAACAAGAGAGCGATGCCATGACTGAAGCAGAACCAACCGACTTGATTTTCGATGTAGGCGCACACAAGGGAGAGGACAGCGATTTTTACTTCAAGCTCGGCTATCGAGTAGTGGCCATTGAAGCCAACCCGGCACTTGCCGATCACCTGAAAGAAAGATTCAGCAAAGAGATTGGCGACGGCAGCTTTGTATTGATCAATAAAGCCATTGCCGATACGGAGGGCACGATAAGTTTCTTCGTCAACAAGAAAAAATCCGTCTGGGGAACAGCAGACCCCGAGTGGGCCAGGAGAAACAAGGCGCTCAACGCAGAATCGGAAGAGATAAAAGTTGAAAGCATCCGCTTTTCCGACATTGTCGCCACGTACGGCTGCCCTCATTACCTGAAAATCGACATAGAAGGCGCCGATATGCGCTGCGTCAATGCCCTCAAAAGCATGGAGCACCGCCCCAAATACATATCCCTGGAGTCGACGATGACTTCCTGGTCTGATTTATTGAATGAATTCAACACGCTTGAAAGTCTAGGCTATACAAAGTTCAAGCTCGTAAACCAAAAAAAACACCAGAATGGAAATTTCAGAAATCGAAACGGGGAGTTGATCAGCCACACCTTTGAAGAAGGCGCCTCAGGACCTTTTGGCGATAGCCTCGATGGTGTGTGGCTGACCAAAAGGCAAGCAATACGCGCCTATGTGCCGATATTCATTCAATACAAGACGATCGGCGTCCATAGCCTCCCATCGAAAGTTATCAAGCGCACACCCGTGCTTCGCCTGCTTCGCCGTGCTTTCAACTATGACAGTTGGTACGACACGCACGCCATGCGGGAATGATTATCTGCCCACTGGCAACAGGGTCCCTTCCCCTCACAACCGCGCCGGAACCTCCTTCCACTCCCCCGGCGCCAGCCCCTCCAGGCTCCATGGGCCGATGCGCACCCGCACCAGGCGCAGGGTCGGCAGGCCGACCGCGGCGGTCATGCGCCGCACCTGGCGGTTGCGCCCCTCGCGGAGGGTCAGCTCCAGCCAGGCGGTCGGCACGCTCTTGCGAAACCGCACCGGCGGCACCCGCGGCCAGAGTTCGGGCTCGGCGAGCCGGCGCGCCTCGGCCGGCAGGGTCGGGCCGTCGTTGAGCGTCACCCCTTCGCGCAGGCGCTTGAGCTGTTCCTCGTCCGGCTCGCCCTCGACCTGCACCCAGTAGGTCTTGGCCAGCTTGTGTTTGGGATCGGCGATGCGCGCCTGCAGGCGGCCGTCGCTGGTCAACAGCAGCAGGCCCTCGCTGTCGCGGTCCAGGCGCCCGGCCGGATAGACGCCGGGGACCGGGATGAACTCCTTGAGGGTCGCCCGCCCGTCGCCGCCGCTGAACTGGGTGAGCACGTCGAACGGCTTGTTGAACAGGATCAGCCGCGGCGCGGCCGGCGGCGCCGTGGGCAGTCCCGGACGACGGGCAGGCGCCTGGCCGGCGGGGCGGCGGGGTGCGGGACGGACTGGGCGGGCCATGGAGGATTCACCGGCAAAAAGGGGCGCCCATGCTAGGGGCGCCCCCGACCTCCGGCAAGCCTCAGCCCTCGCCGAGCAGGAAGTTGCCCGGCCCCGAGGCGGCGCCGTCCAGCCGCGGCACGTCGGCCTCGTCCTTCAGCGCCACCCCGGAGAGCCGGCGGCGACTGGCCTCGCCCATCAGGTAGAGCAGCTTGTGGGCGGCCAAGGCGTAGCTCAGGCCCTCCGGGCGCACGTTGGAGATGCAGTTGCGCGTGGCGTCGGTGAGGCCGATGCGCGGCGCGAAGGTGAAGTACAGGCCCAGGCTGTCCGGCGAACTGAGACCGGGGCGCTCGCCGATGAGGATGACCGTCATCCGCGCGCCGAGCAGTTCGCCGATCTCGTCGGCCACCGCCACCCGGCCCTGCTCGACCAGAGTGACCGGCGCCAGCGACCAGCCCTCGGCCGGCAGCCGCTCCAGCAGGCAGTCAAGCAGCGGCAGGGCGTGGCGCTGCACGGCCAGCGCCGAGAGTCCGTCGGCGATGACGATGGCCAGGTCCCGGCCGCCGCCGTGCGCGGCCCGGTAATCGCACAGCAAGGTGGCGGAGGCCGCCTGCAGCCGGCGGCCCAGATCGGGGCGCTGCAGGTAGGTGTCGCGGTCCCGGGCGGCGCTGTGCAGCAGCAGGCTGTCGAGGCCGCGCCGGTGCAGCCCGTCCTGCAGGACGGCGGGCTCGAACGGCAGGTGCACGGCGTCGCGCGCCTGCGCGTGGGCGAACTGGAAGGCCAGGTGCGCCGCGGTCGGCAGGCTGGCGCCGGCGCGGCCGAGGGCGATGCGCGCCGGGGTCAGGCGGCGCAGTTGCTGCCAGGGGTTTTCGGTGGTGGGGGATCTGTCGGACATCGGAAACCTCGAAACAGGCGGCTCTCGCAGGAGCGGATGGTCAGGACAGGCGCGCCAGCGCCGGGCGGAAGGCCGCCGGCAGCTCGTCGCCGAGGCTCAACCGGCCGCCCTCCTGGCGCAGGATGCCCATCCGCGCGAGCCACGCCTCGAACTCCGGCGCGGCGCGCAGGCCGAGGCTCTGCCGGGCGTAGAGGGCGTCGTGGAAGGAGGTGCTCTGGTAGTTGAGCATCACGTCGTCGGAGCCGGGCACGCCCATGATGAAGTTGACCCCGGCCACGCCGAGCAGGGTCAGCAGCATGTCCATGTCGTCCTGGTCGGCCTCGGCGTGGTTGGTGTAGCAGATGTCGCAGCCCATCGGCAGGCCGAGCAACTTGCCGCAGAAGTGGTCTTCGAGCCCGGCGCGGATGATCTGCTTGCCGTTGTAGAGGTATTCCGGGCCGATGAAGCCGACCACGGTGTTCACTAGAAGCGGCCTGAAGCGCCGCGCCACGCCGTAGGCGCGCACCTCGCAGGTCTGCTGGTCGACCCCGTGGTGGGCGTTGGCCGACAGCGCGCTGCCCTGGCCGGTCTCGAAGTACATCAGGTTGTCGCCGAGGCTGCCGCGCCTCTGGCTGAGACCGGCCTCGTACCCCTCGCGCAGCAGTTCGAGGTCGATGCCGAAGCTGGCGTTGGCCGACTGGGTGCCGGCGATCGACTGGAACACCAGATCGACCGGCAAACCGCGCTCGATGGCGGAGATCGACGAGGTGACATGGGTGAGCACGCAGGCCTGGGTGGGGATCTGGTAGCGCTGGATCACCGCGTCGAGCATCTTCAAGAGTTCGCCAATCGCCTCCAGGCTGTCGCTGGCCGGGTTGACGCCGATCACCGCGTCGCCGTTGCCATAGAGCAGCCCGTCGAGGACGCTGGCGGCGATGCCCGCCGGGTCGTCGGTGGGATGGTTGGGCTGCAGGCGGGTGGAGAGCCGTCCGCGCAGCCCGAGGCTGTTGCGAAAGCGCGTCTCCACGCGGATCTTCTGCGCCACCAGCACCAGGTCCTGGACGCGCATCAGCTTGGACACCGCGGCGGCCATCTCCGGGGTCAGCCCCGGCGCCAGGGCGCGCAGGGTATCCTCGTCGGCCGCCGGACCGAGCAGCCAGTCGCGCAGGCCGCCGACGGTGAGATGGGCGACCGGGGCGAAGGCCGCGGCGTCGTGGCCGTCGAGGATCAGCCGGGTGACCTCGTCCGCCTCGTAGGGGATCACCGCCTCGTTCAGGAAGTGCCCGAGCGGTACCTCGGCCAGCGCCATCTGCGCCGCCACCCGTTCGGCGTCGCTGTCTGCCGCCACCCCGGCCAGGTAGTCGCCGGAGCGCGCCGGGCTGGCCTTGGCCAGCAGTTCGCGAAGACTGCCGAAGCGCCAGGTCTGGCCGCCGACGGCATGGGCAAAACCGCTCATGGGAATCCCCTCCCGGAAAAAGGTCGTGTTCGGAAACCTTCGCGCGTCCCTCGCCCCGACGGGACGCCTCGGCGCCATTGAAGCAGAGCCGCGGCCGCCGGCCTACCCCGGCAGCCTAGAGCGGCTCCCGGCGCCACGCTACACTGGCGCTCCACGACCACGGCAGACCCCGATGAACGCGCCCACGGCCCCCGTCCCGTTCAGCCCCGCCTGGCACGCCGAGCTGGACCTCGCCTATGCCCGCGCCGGCGAGGCCACGCGCCCGGTACGGCGCCGCCACGCGGGGCCGCTGCGGGTGCAGAAGCACCTCTACCCGGAAGGACCGCAGGTCTGCCAGCACATCCTCGTCCATCCGCCGGGCGGCATCGCCGGCGGCGACCGCCTGGAGATCGCCGCCGAGGTCGGCAGCGGCGCCTGGGCGCAGCTGACCAGCCCCGGCGCGGCCAAGTGGTACCGCGCCGCCGCGCCGGCCACGCAGCGGCTGCGGCTGCGCGTGGCGGCCGGCGCCACCCTGGAATGGCTGCCCGCGGAAAGCATCGTCTATTCCGCCGCCCAGGCCGAGCTTTCCACGCGGATCGAACTGGAGGGTGACGCCCGGCTGTTCTACTGGGACATCGTCGCCCTCGGCCGCCCGGCCAGCGGCGAGCGCTTCGACGCCGGCCGCTACCGCGCCGCCCTGGACATCCGTCGCGACGGCCGCCTGCTCTGGCACGAGCGCCAGCGCCTGGACGGCGGCGACGGCCTGCTCGACTCGCCGATCGGCCTGGACGGCGCACCGGTGTTCGCCACCCTCTTGGTCAGCGGCGAGATCGACGCCGCGCTGCTGGCGCGCTGCCGCGAACTGCCCTCCCGGGTGCGCGGCGACCTCACCCAGCTGCCGAATCTCCTGGTCGGCCGCTGCCTGGCCGATCAGGCTCTGCACGCCCGCGCCTGGCTGATCGACCTCTGGCGCCTGCTGCGCCCCGCCCTGCTCGGCCGCGACGCCCTTCCCCCCCGCATCTGGAGCACCTGAATGGATCTGACGCCCCGCGAGAAAGACAAGCTGCTGATCTTCACCGCCGGCCTGGTGGCCGAGCGGCGCCTGGCCCGCGGCCTCAAGCTCAACTATCCGGAAGCCGTGGCCTACCTCTCCGCCGCCCTGCTCGAAGGCGCCCGCGACGGCCGCACGGTGGCCGAGCTGATGCACGCCGGCACCACCCTGCTGACCCGCGAGCAGGTGATGGAAGGCGTGCCGGAGATGATCCCGGAGATCCAGATCGAAGCCACCTTCCCCGACGGCACCAAGCTGGTGACCGTGCACCAACCGATCGCATGAGGAGCCCGCGATGATCCCCGGCGAATACCAGATCCAGGACGGCGAGATCGAACTCAACACCGGCCGCCGCACCCTCGTCCTGTCCGTGGCCAACACGGGCGACCGGCCGATCCAGGTCGGCTCCCACTACCACTTCTTCGAGACCAACGACGCCCTGCTCTTCGACCGCGCCCAGGCCCGCGGCATGCGCCTGAACATCCCGGCCGGCACCGCGGTGCGCTTCGAGCCGGGGCAGAGCCGCGAGGTCGAGCTGGTCGAGCTGGCCGGCCTGCGCCAGGTCTACGGCTTCGCCGGACGGGTGATGGGCGAGCTGTAGCCGTCCCTCCCCATACCCTTGCGTAGGGTGGAAAACGCCGCAGGCTTTTCCACCGCTCACGGAAAACGCGGTGGACAAGCAGAGCGTTGTCCACCCTACAGACAGGAACGAACGCCATGAAAATCAGCAGACAAGCCTACGCCGACATGTTCGGCCCCACGGTCGGCGACCGGGTGCGCCTGGCCGACACCGACCTGTGGATCGAGGTGGAGATGGACTTCACCGTCTACGGCGAGGAAGTGAAGTTCGGCGGCGGCAAGGTGATTCGCGACGGCATGGGCCAGGGTCAGCGGTGCGCCGCCGAGGTGGTCGACACCCTGATCACCAACGCGCTGATCCTCGACCACTGGGGCATCGTCAAGGCCGACGTCGGCCTCAAGAACGGGCGCATCGCCGCCATCGGCAAGGCCGGCAACCCGGACATCCAGCCGGGGGTGACCATCGCCATCGGCGCCGCCACCGAGGTGATCGCCGGCGAGGGGATGATCCTCACCGCCGGCGGCATCGACAGCCACATCCACTTCATCTGCCCGCAACAGATCGAAGAGGCGCTGATGAGCGGCATCACCACCATGATCGGCGGCGGCACGGGACCGGCCACCGGCACCAACGCCACCACCGTCACCCCTGGTCCCTGGCACATCGCGCGCATGCTGCAGGCCGCCGACGCCTTCCCGATGAACCTCGGCTTCACCGGCAAGGGCAACGCCAGCCTGCCGCAGCCGCTGGTCGAGCAGATCGAGGCCGGCGCCATCGGCCTCAAGCTCCACGAGGACTGGGGCACCACCCCGGCGGCCATCGACAACTGCCTGTCCGTCGCCGACCGCTACGACGTGCAGGTGGCGATCCACACCGACACCCTCAACGAGTCCGGCTTCGTCGAGACCACCCTGGCCGCCTTCAAGGGCCGCACCATCCACACCTATCACACCGAGGGCGCCGGCGGCGGCCACGCGCCGGACATCATCAAGGCCTGCGGCTTTCCCAACGTGCTGCCCAGCTCGACCAACCCGACCCGGCCGTTCACCAAGAACACCATCGACGAGCACCTCGACATGCTGATGGTCTGCCACCACCTCGACCCGAGCATCGCCGAAGACGTGGCCTTCGCCGAATCGCGCATCCGCCGCGAGACCATCGCCGCCGAGGACATCCTCCACGACCTTGGCGCCTTCTCGATGATCAGCTCCGACAGCCAGGCCATGGGCCGGGTCGGCGAGGTGATCGTCCGCACCTGGCAGACCGCCGACAAGATGAAGAAGCAGCGCGGCGCGCTGCCCGAGGACAACGCCGGCCACGACAACTTCCGGGTCAAGCGCTACGTCGCCAAGTACAGCATCAACCCGGCGATCACCCACGGCATCAGCCACGAGGTGGGCTCGGTGGAGGTCGGCAAGTGGGCCGACCTGGTGCTCTGGCGCCCGGCCTTCTTCGGCGTGAAGCCGTCGCTGATCCTCAAGGGCGGCGCCATCGCCGCGAGCCTGATGGGCGACGCCAACGCCTCGATCCCCACCCCGCAGCCGGTCCACTACCGGCCGATGTTCGCCAGCTTCGCCGGCGCGCGCCATGCCACCAGCATCACCTTCGTCAGCCAGGCGGCGCTGGCCGCCGGGGTGCCGGAGCAGCTCGGGCTGAAAAAGAAGATCGGCGTGGTCAAGGGCTGCCGCAACCTGCAGAAAAAGGATCTGATCCACAACGACGCCACCCCGCGGATCGAGGTCGACCCGCAGACCTACCAGGTCAAGGCCGACGGCCAGCTGCTCTGGTGCGAACCGGCCGAGGTGCTGCCGCTGGCGCAGCGCTACTTCCTCTTCTAACCTCTCGGCCAGCCCTCTGGTAAAGGCCTATTGCTATCATCGCTGACCGCGACAATCGCCCTGCCGAGCAGGGTCCGAGCGGGCCGACGGCCGAAAGCACAGCGCCATTCCACGCGGGGTGGCGCTGACGATCCGGCCATGGCTGAAGGGCACTTGGGAGCAGGCCGGCCCAGAGGCTCGGCAGGGCTCCTAGGCCGGTACGCGCGCCATGTCCCTTGGTCGCCTGTCGAGCGGACTGCCGGCCATCGGCGCTCCACGGCCCCCGGCCTGGACATGACACGTCCGGTAACGCCCATCGCGAGCAGATGGCTTGAGCCCCGTCGTCGGCTTCGGGATACTGCGCGGCGTCATGCGTTAAGCTGGCCGCACAATAACCATAAAAAAAGGCGTCGTATGGGACGGCTGCCGAAAGCATTAAGGAGCCATCCCCTTGAAAAAACGAAGCGATCTCATCTGGACGCTGATCGGTCTCGGAGCAGTGGTGCTGTCCTGCTTCCTGCTCTACCGCGAGCTGCGCAACATTTCCCTGGCGGATATCGCCGACAGCCTGCGGGCGATCCCCGCCAGTGGCTGGCTGATGGCTTCGACGGCCACCTGCGGCGCCTACTGGGCGCTGGCCTGGTACGACCGTATCGCCATCGCCCACCTGGGCAAGCGCATCCCCTGGCGCTTCATCACCCTCTGCTCCTTCACCACCTACGCCCTGGCCCACAACATCGGCGCCTCGGTGTTCTCCGGCGCCATGGTGCGCTACCGCGCCTACCGCACCAAGGGCCTGTCGCCCCACGAGATCGGCATCCTCATCGTCTTCTGCTCCTTGACCTTCGCCCTCGGCACCCTGCTGACCGGCGGCTGCGTGCTGGTGCTGCAGCCCTCGCTGATCCAGCGCCTGGTCGAGATCCCGCCGCCGCTCTCGGTGACCATCGGCAGCGCCCTGCTGTCGCTGGTGGCCCTCTACGTGCTCGGCTCCTGGCGCCAGTTCAAGCCCTGGACCCTGGGCAAGCTGCACATCGAGTACCCGAGCCTGCCGATCGTCGGCCGCCAGTTGCTCGCCGGACCGCTGGAGCTGCTCTGCGCCGCGGCGATCATCTATTTCGCCCTGCCGGCGGAAAACAGCCCCGGCTACCTGACGGTGCTCGGCGTGTTCCTCGCCTCCTTCTCCCTGGCCCTGCTGTCGCACGCCCCCGGCGGCCTCGGCGTGCTCGAGGTGACCTTCCTCGCCGCCCTGCCGGAACTCGATCCGGCGGACGTGCTGGCCGCACTGCTCGTCTTCCGCGGCTTCTACCTGCTGATCCCCTTCGTCCTGTCGCTGCTGGTGGTGCTGGGCTTCGAATGGAGCCAGTGGCAGGCCCGCCGCAACGCCGTCGGCGACAGTTGAGTCGGCCTGACGGGTGCCGTCACCGGGATACCGGAGCGGCTCGGGCTGCAGACTGATCCACAACGGCCCCCGCGGCACTACCAGTGCAGGCCAAGGCCGCCGGCCAGCTGCGCGGGTGCGAACCGGCCGAGTGCTGCCACTGGCCGCGCTATTTTCTCTTCCGAAGGGCGGCGCGTCGGCGCCGTGCAGGAGCGCCGGGGCTGGTCCAGACTGGAGGGACCGCCACGCCCCGGCGAACTTCTGGAGGACTGCCCCATGCCCCGACTCACCGCCGCACGCGCCTTCGCGGGACTGCTGCTGGCCAGCGCGCTGCTCGATGCCCAGGCCGCGACCGTGGTTCCCCTGAAGGGCCAGACCCCCGAGCAGATCCAGGCGGACACCGCCGCCTGCCAGTCCCAGGCCGGTACCCAGGCGAGCACGCCCGCCCCGAGCGAGGATGAGTCCCACACCGGCGGGCGCGCGCGCGGCGCGGCGAAGGGCGCCGTGGCCGGTGCGACCGCCGCCCAAGTGCGCGGCAAGCAGCACGAGGAACTCTACGACCAGGCCGGCGACGACGCCAAGCAGGAATACCGGCAGGAACAGGCCCGCCAGACGGCCGCCGCCGGCGCGGCGGTCGGTGCCTCCCAGCAGCGTCAGGAGCGCCGTGGGGACCGCAGGGAGGAGCAGAGCAACGAGCAGAGCAACGCCAACGCGCAGCAGGCCTACGCCAACTGCATGAGCGCCCGCGGCTATTCGATCGCCCCCTGATTAGGCACGGCCGCCGCCGAAGCGGGCGCAGCCCTTGAAACGCCAAAATCCGGATACATATCCATTGCATGCGCCGGGCGCCCCGCCCGGCGCGGGCTGCAGTGCCGCGGCGCGGACGCCGCCCGGGCACGGCACTGGTCAAACGGATGCGGATCGACGATAGTCGCCCGCCGACCCCGGGAACACTTGAATCAGGAGAATCCAATGCTCGACTGGCTGAAAAACAACGCGACCGCCGCACGGGAAAAACTCGCCCTCGAGGTGAGCAAGTTCCGCAACCGCGAGTTCATGGAGGCAGTGGTCGCCGGCTGCGCCCTGGTGGCGGCCGCCGATGGCGAGATCAACAGCCGCGAAAAGCAGAAGATGATCGGCTTCATCCAGAACTCGAACGAACTGAAGGTGTTCGATCTCCAGGAAGTCATCAAGGCCTTCACCGACATCTGCCTCAAGTTCGAATTCGACGCCGAGATCGGCCGCGCCGAGGCGCTGCGCACGGTCTGCAAGCTGCGCGGCAAGGACGACGCCGCCCGCCTGCTGGTGCGCGTCTGCTGCGCGATCGGCAACTCCGACGGCGAGTTCGACGAAAGCGAACGTGCCGTCTGCCGGACCATCTGCGCCGAACTGGGCCTGAGCCCGGACGACTTCGGACTCTGACCCTCCCGCGCCGGAAGGCGGTGGCGAGCGGTCAGGCCGCCCGCCGCTGCACCCACACCGACAGCACCCCGCTGGCGATGACCACGGCGATGCCCAGCAGGGCAACGCCGTCCGGCATGTGGCCGAAGGCGATGCCGCCTACCAGTACGGCGAAGACCAGCTGCGAATAGGTGAAGGGCGCCAGGGTCGCGGCGCTGGCGTAGCGGTACGCATGGCTCAGCAGCAGGTGCCCGCACATCGCCACGCCGCCCACCCCGGAGAGCAACAGGCCGTCGTGCAGGTCGGGCGTCTCCCAGTAGAACGGCACCAGCAGGCTCATCAGCAGGGAACCGACCAGGCTGGAGAGGAAGTTGCAGGTCACCGGGTCGTCGGTTTCGCTGAGACGCCGGGTGAGCAGCATGAAGACCGCCAGGCAGAGAGCCGCACCCAGCGGCAGCAGCGCCGCCGGAGTGAACAGCGCACCGCCCGGCCGCACGATGGCCAGCACCCCCAGCATACCGAGGACCACCGCCCCCCACTGCCCGGCGCTGACCCGCTCGCGCAGCAGCGTCGCCGACAGCCCGGTGATGAACAGCGGCGCCAGGAACAGCACCGCGGTCGCCTCGCCGATCGGGATATGGCGCAGCCCGGAGACGAACAGCAGGCTGACCGCGACCAGGCACAGCCCTCGCACCAGTTGCAGCACGGGGCGCTGGGTACGGACGATGTCCAGCCCCCGGCGCGGCCCGAACAGCAGCAGCATCACGACGCTCTGCGACAGATAGCGGCCCCAGATCACCAGGATCAGGGGATGGCCCAGGGCCAGGTACTTGGCGATACCGTCGTGACTGGCCAGGATCAGTCCGGCGGCGAGAATCAGCAATATCCCGTGAAACGGATGGGAAGCGGTGTTCAAGAAAGAGCCCTCGGCAGGGAAAGGGTCGGCGGGAGACGAAAGCAGCCTAAGCGTTATGCTCGATAAGCATCAAGCGCAAAAATGCCGGAACAGACAGCGCTGCCTCGGAAGCGCCGGCACTGCGGGGAAGGCTGGCCGAAGCGGCCATGGTTCTGGAAAAACGCGCCGCCAGGCCCTACAGTCGGCCCGAGACCGCCCCTCGACGGATTCCGCCCATGCTGACGATTCGCCAACGCACCGCGCCGCGCCCCGAATGGGACGCCGAACTGGACCTGACCTTCGAGGCGCGCAGCAAGAGCCGCCTGCGCTGCTTCACCACGAGCGGCGAGGAGGTCGGCCTGTTCCTCGAACGCGGCCAGCCGCCTTTGGCCGACGGCGACTGCCTGCTGGCCGGCGACGGTCGCATCGTCCGCGTCCGCGCCCGCCCCGAACGGCTGCTGCACGTCACCTGCGCCAGCGCCTTCGAGCTGACCCGCGCCGCCTACCACCTGGGCAACCGCCACGTCGCCCTGCAGCTCGGCGACGGCTGGCTGCGCCTGCTCGACGACTACGTGCTGAAGGACATGCTGCACCAGCTCGGCGCCGGCGTCGAAGCCATCGAGGCGCCCTTCCAGCCCGAGCACGGCGCCTACGGCGGCGGCCACCACCACTCCCACGCCGGCGAGGCCGAGTTCAGCTACGCGCCGAAGCTCCACCAGTTCGGCGTGCGCAAGTGAACGCGACCTGGGCGCTGCTGCGCCTCGCCAGTCCGCAACTGCCGATCGGCGGCTACAGCTATTCCCAGGGCCTGGAGCTGGCCATCGAACGGGGCCGGGTGGCGGACGCGCAGAGCGCCCGGCGCTGGCTGGAGGATCAGTTGCTGCTCAACCTCGCCCGCTTCGAGGCGCCGCTGCTGCTCGCCCACTGCACGGCCGCCGCGGCCGGCGACTGGGATGCCCTGCACGAACTCGCCGAGCGCCACGCCGCCAGCCGGGAAACCCGCGAGCTGTGCCAGGAGAGCCGGCAGATGGGCTATTCCCTGCGCCAGCTGCTCGAAGACCTGCCGGAGCTGGACGAAGCCTCGCGGGCCTGCTTCGCGCGGATCGCCGAGCCCGGCTTGGCGCTGTCCTGGGCGCTGGCCGCGCGCGCCTGGCGGATCGAGCCTGCGGACGCCCTGGCGGCCTGGCTGTGGGGCTGGCTGGAGAACCAGCTGGCGGTGCTGATGAAGACCCTGCCGCTCGGCCAGCAGGCCGCCCAGCGCCTGACCTCGGCGCTGCTGCCGGCGCTCGCGCAGGCTCGGCGCACGGCCGAAGAAATCGAACCCGACGGCTGGGGCAGCGCCGCCTTCGGCCTGGCCCTGGCGAGCATGGCCCACGAGCGCCAGTACAGCCGTCTCTTCCGTTCCTGACTGGAGAAATCACACATGAACAGCCACCCCCTGCGCGTCGGCATCGGCGGCCCGGTCGGTTCCGGCAAGACCGCCCTGACCCTGGCGCTGTGCCGGGCCCTGCGCGAGCGCTACAACCTCGCCGTGGTGACCAACGACATCTACACCCAGGAGGACGCCGAGTTCCTGGTGCGCAACGAGGCGCTGGCACCGGAGCGGATCATCGGCGTGGAAACCGGCGGCTGCCCGCATACCGCGATCCGCGAGGACGCCTCGATCAACCTGGAGGCGGTCGACCGGCTCAACCGGCGCTTCCCCGGCCTCGAGCTGATCCTCGTCGAGTCCGGCGGCGACAACCTCTCCGCCACCTTCAGCCCGGAACTCTCCGACCTGACGATCTACGTGATCGACGTCTCCGCCGGCGACAAGCTGCCGCGCAAGGGCGGACCGGGGATCTGCAAGTCGGACCTCTTGGTGATCAACAAGATCGACCTGGCGCCGCTGGTCGGCGCCTCGCTGGAGGTGATGGAGCGCGATGCCCGCAAGATGCGCGGCGAGCGGCCGTTCGTGTTCAGCAACCAGAAGACCGGCCAGGGCCTCGACGCGATCATCGCCTTCATCGAAAAGCAGGGCATGCTCGGCGCGGCCTGACCGTCGCGCGCAGGTAGGGCGGGCAACGGCGAAGCCTTGCCCGCCAGCCCCCGCAGCGGCGGAAAACGCTGCGCGGTTTTCCACCCTACGACGCACGTTCCTCCCCTCCCCCGTAGGGGGCCAGCAAGCTGGCTCCTACGGGACGCGCGCCTTCAGCGGAACGGCGGCTCGTCGAAGCTGCGCAGCTTGCGCGAGTGCAGGGTGTCGAGCTGGCCGCGCAAGAGGTCGAGGGCGGCGATGCCGATGCGCAGATGCTGGCTCACCGCCCGCTCGTAGAAGGCATTCGCCGCGCCGGGCAGCTTGATCTCGCTGTGCAGCGGCTTGTCCGAGACGCACAGCAGGGTCCCGTAGGGCACCCGCAGGCGATAGCCCTGGGCGGCGATGGTGCCGCTCTCCATGTCCACCGCCACCGCCCGCGAGAGGTTGATCAGCGGCCGCTCCTGGGCCCAGCGCAGCTCCCAGTTGCGGTCGTCGTAGGTCAGCACGGTGCCGGTGCGCAGGCGGCGCTTGAGCGCCTCGCCCTGCTCGCCGGTGACCTGTGCGGCGGCTTCCTGCAGCGCCTGCTGCACCTCGGCCAGCGCCGGCAGCGGAATGTGCGGCGGCAGCACCCGGTCGAGGATGCCGTCGCGGCGCATGTAGGCGTGCGCCAGCACGTAGTCGCCGATGGTCTGCGACTGCCGCAGGCCGCCGCAGTGGCCGATCATCAGCCAGCAGTGCGGGCGCAGCACCGCCAGGTGGTCGGTGATGTTCTTCGCGTTGGACGGGCCGACGCCGATGTTCACCAGGGTGACGCCGTGGCCGTCCTCGGCGATCAGGTGGTAAGCCGGCATCTGGTAGCGGTGCCAGACCACCCCCTCGACCAGCGCCCGGGCTGCGTCTTCCGCCATGCCGCGCTCGATCACCACGTTGCCCGGCAGCACCAGGCGCACGAAGCGGCCGTCCTCGCGCAGGCGCTCGAGGCCGTGGCGGACGAACTGGTCGACGTAGCGGTGGTAATTGGTCAAGAGGATCCACGGCTGCACGTGGCGCCAGTCGCTGCCGGTGTAGTGCACCAGGCGGCGCAGGGAGAAATCCACCCTTGCTGCGTCGAACAGCGCCAGCGGGAAGGACTCGGCGCCGGCCCAGGCGAGCAGCCCGTCGGCGACGTCGTCGGAGACCGCGGCCAGGTCGGTGCTGGGGAAGACCTGCGCCAGCTCGGCGGCGGTGATCCCCGAACCGGCCAGCTCGTCGCCCTGCTCCACCACATAGGGATAGGGGATGTCCTGCTCCCCGACGCCGACCTCGACCCGCACGTTGAAGTCGTTCATCAGCGGCCGCAGCTGGTCGAGCAGGTAGCGGCGGAAGGCCTGCGGCTGGGTCACGGTGGCACTGTAGGCGCCCGCCGCCTGGACCCGGGCGTAGGCGCGGACGATGGACGGCGCCCGCCCCTGGGGCTGGTGGGTCAGGCGCAGCTCGGGATAGCGGAACAACCTGCGCTGCTCGGCATCCGGCTCGACCCGCTCGGTCAGGTAGCGCATGAGCGCCTGGCGCAGGGCGGAGGTGGCGCGCTGGTGCAGGGCGGCGAGACGGTCCACCGCCTCCTCGGCGGTGGCCGCGACGATGAAGGCTTCGGCGTCGGTATTCACGATCGGACTCTCTGTCTTTTGTCACCGCCTATCTTGCCCGCATTTGCGCTTCGGGCGATAGCCGGGCGGCCATGTGCCCGGCCGCCGGCTCGCGCGCCCCGACCAATACGAAAAGTAACTCTTGACGTTTGACACTCAAAACAATAACAATTCTCATTAAAGAACAACCAAACATACATACGCCTAATCATGCTCCGACAATCCGTTGTGTTCGCCCGGCTCCGGCAGGGCGACGAAGTCTTTGGCTTGCTCAATTCGGTGCCCTCCCCCCTGCTCTGCGAAATGATCGCCGCTGCCGGCTATCACTTCGCGATCCTCGACATGGAGCATCTGCTGCGCTCCGGCGACGAGCTGATGCACTGCCTGCGCGCCTGCGAAAGCGCCGGTCTCGCGCCTTGGCTGCGGGTGCCCGAAGTGGACGAGAAACTGATCGGCCGGGCCCTGGACGCCGGCGTCGAGGCCATCGTGCTGCCGCGGGTGGAAAGCGCCGCGGAGGTCGAGCGGGCCATCGCCGCCGCCTGCTTCCCGCCCCGCGGCCGGCGCGGCATCAGCGGCGGGCGGGTCACCGGCTTCGGCGCCCTGGCCTTGCCGGACTACATCGCGCTGGCCAACGGCGAGCCGCGCATCGTGCCGATGATCGAAAGCGCCGCCGGCCTCGCGGCCCTGCCGGAGATCCTCGCCCTGCCGGGCGTCGCCATGGTCCTGGAAGGCGCCCTCGACCTGGCCCTCGACCTGCAGCTCGGCCCCGAGCCGACCCATCCGCAGGTCTGGCAGGCGCTGCAGTCGATGGCCGCCGCCTGCGCGGCGGCCGGCGTGCCTTTCTGCGCCAACCCGCGCACCCCGGAACAGATCCGCCACTGGCGCGACCAGGGCATCAGGAGCTTCCTCGCCGGAGAAGACCGCGGCCTGCTGCTCAACGCCCTGAAGAGCCGCCTGAACAGTTTCCAATCACTCACAGAAGTCTGACCATTCATGAAAAGCATCACTCGCCAGTTCAGCTGGCCTCTCAGCCTGCTTGCCGTGGCCGTGGCACTGGCCCAGCCCACGCGTGCCGAGGAGCGCACGGAAGACGAGACCGCCAAGAAGGAGAAGGTCTCGCTCTCCGCCACAGTGATCAAGGGCGACGTGCTGGGCCAGGCCACCGACGAGGAAGTCCGCACCTATGCGGGCAGCCGCAGCGTGGTCAAGCGGGAAGACCTCGAGAAGGCCAGCGTGCGCGGTCTGGACGACGCCCTGCAGCGCGTCCCCGGCGTCAAGGTCTTCGACGAGACCGGCACCGGCGTGCTGCCGCAGATCTCCGTGCGCGGCCTCTACGAGAGCCGCAGCGGCCGCGTCCAGGTGCTTTCCGACGGCATCCCGCTGTCCCTGTCGCCCTATGGCCAGACCAGCCTCTCGCTGTTCCCGCAGACCCTCGCGACCGTCGAGCGGATCGACATCGTGCGCGGCGGCGCCGCCGTCCAGTACGGCCCGAACAACGTCGGCGGGGTGATCAACTTCATCAGCAAGCCGATTCCGAAGAAATGGGAGAACAACCTCGGCGAGCGCATCACCTTCTCTCCCGCCGGACGCCAGCTGTACGACAGCTACCTGAGCACCGGCGGCCAGGTGACCGACAGCCTGGGCCTGTTCTTCGAGTACAACACCAAGAACGGCCACTACGACCGCGAGCACTCCGACACCGACGTCGAGAACATCCGCCTGCGCGGCCAGTGGGACATCGACGACAGCCGCAGCCTGAGCTTCGGCGTCCAGCGCTACGAGGCCGACATGGACCTGGCCGGCGCCCTCAGCAAGGCCGACTACAAGCACGACCGCCGCGACTCCACCCGCCAGCTCGACCGCTTCGAGGGCGACACCAACCGCCTGTGGGGCACCTACAAGCAGTACCTGGGCAGCCTCGGCTTCGCCGACGACGTGGAGTTCAGCCTCACCAGCTTCGGCCACCACAGCCACCGCAACTTCTACGTCGGCCTGGATTCCAAGTCGCAGTTCACCCCGGATGCCGACCCGGCCTACCTGCAGGACGCGCCGCGCTCCTACCAGGTCTGGGGGATCGAACCGCGCGTCAGCTTCACCCTCTACGGCGACAAGGTGAACCAGACCTGGCTGATCGGCGGCCGCTACGTCCGCGAGGACACCCAGTTCAAGGTGCTCAAGAAAAACCTGGCGACCAGCCTGGAGAGCACCGTCCGCGACTGGGACTTCGACACCGAGGGCAAGGCCACCTACATCAGCAACGCCATCAGCATGCTCGACGGCCGCCTGACCGTCACCCCCGGCATCCGCCACGAGCGCGTGCACATGGACTATTCGAACGCGGTCACCGGCCAGAAGACCGAAAACCTCAACGACGAATGGCTGCCCGGCATCAGCGCGGGCTACCAGCTCACCGACCAGTGGTTCCTCTTCGGCGACGCCCAGCGCTCGCTGCGCGTGCCGCAGATCACCTCCATCGTCTACGACGGCGAAGTCGGCGCCGAAGTCGCCTGGAACTACGAGGCCGGCTTCCGCTACACCCCGCAATCCAACCTGCGCTTCGACTTCAACCTGTACCGCATCGACTTCGACGACCAGATCGAATACAACTCCAGAACCACCAAGTACGAAAACGTCGGCAAGACCCGCCACCAGGGCTTCGAGACCGAGATCTTCTGGACCCCGGCGATCATACCCACGCTCGACCTGCACGCCGGCTACGCCTACCTCGACGCCGAGTACCGCTCCGGCGTGAACAAGGGCAACGACCTGAAGATGGCCTCGCAAAGCCAGCTCACCGTCGACGGCCGCTGGCGCTTCGCCCAGGGCTGGACCTATACCCTGGACGGCCTGTTCGTCAGCGAGGCCTACTCGGACGAAGCCAACACCCACGACGAGGATGCCGCCGGCAAGGTCGGCAAACTGCCCTCCTACTGGGTCTGGAACACCTCCCTGGAGCGCAAGTTCAAGCTCAACGGCGGCGAGGACGAGCTGAGCACCTCGATCGGCATCAACAACCTGTTCGACTACGAGTACTACTTCCGCGGCATCGACACCAGCCCGTGGGGTCGACAGCCGGCACCCGGCCGCACCGTCACGGTCGCCGCCAACTACCGCTTCTAAGCCTACCCCTTTCCCCCCACTGCATTGCAGGCATCGCCGTCCAGCCTCACGGCCGGACGGCTCCTGCCCGGAGAACGCCCGTGCAAAGGCCCATCGTCATTCTCAGTCACGTCGCCACCCATGCCGTCTGCGAAGGCTTCCTGCCTGCCGCACAGCGGCGCGGGCACCCCCTGCAGCTGATCACCGACCACGCCCAGGGCCACTGGCGCCACCTCGCCGACGCCGGCATAGCGGTCGACGGCCTGGAAATCCTCGAGTGCGACGTCTTCAACCCGCTGGCGGTGATCGAACTGCTGCACGCCCACGGCCAGCGCCCGCGGGCGGTGTTCTCCAACAGCGACCACCTGCAGACCAGTTGCGCCCTGGTGGCGGAGGCCTTCGACTGCCCCGGCAAGGACTGGCGGATCTGCCACGCGGCGAAGAACAAGGCGGAGATGCGCGAGCGCCTGCAGCGCCTCGGCCTGCCCGGCCCCTGGTTCCGGGTGCTGACCCCCGGCGCGGCGCTGCCGGCGGACGTGCCCTTCCCGGTGGTCGCCAAGCCGCGCGAGGGCGTCGCCAGCCTGGACGTGCAGCTGTGCCGCAACGCCGCCGAGCTGGCCGACTACTGTGCGGCCTTCTGGCAGCGCCAGCCGAACCGCGCGCTGCTCCTCGAGGCCTACCTGCAGGGCCCGCTGTTCACCCTGGAAACCCTCGGCGACGGCCAGAGCCTGCAGCCCATCGGCGGCTTCGACGTGAGCCTCTCGCCGCCGCCGCACTTCGTCGAGCTGGAAGCGCGCTGGAACGGCCCGCTGAGCCGGGCCGCGCGCAACGCAGCGCTGGCCCAGGTGGCGGCCTTCGGCGTCAACTTCGGGGTCTGCCACAGCGAGTTCATCCTCACCGCCGACGGTCCGGTGCTGGTGGAGATCAACTACCGCAGCATCGGCGACGGCCGCGAGTTCCTCCTCGACCGCCTGCTGCCGCAGGGCTGGTTCGAGCGCATCCTCGCCCTGCACCTGGGCGAGCCGCTGGACGACACCGAGAACAGCAGCGCCGAGGCCCTGGTGCACTACCTGGTCGCCCCGCACGCCGGCCGTCTGCTGGCGGCCAGCCCGAGCTTTCGCGACGAGGACGACGGCCACTGGACCGACTACTGCGCGCTGCGCGAGGTCGGCGAGGAGATCCGCCTGAGCCACTCGAACAAGGACTATCTGGGCGTGCTGCGCCTGATCGCCCCCAACGCCGCCGCGCTGCAGGTGCGCTTCGATGCCGCGCGCAGCAACCTGCGCTGGGAGCTGGCATGAATCCGCACGCCACCGACCACGCGGCCATCGGCCAGCGCATCCTCGACTGCTGCCTGCGCGAGGACATCCGCGCGCTGGGCAGCCGAGCCCGGCCGGCCGCCCTGCCGGCGGAACTGGCCGCCCACTGGCCGCAGCCAGCGGAGCCGGACTGGCTGTGCATCGACCACCTGACGGAGGGCGAACTCTGGCTACCGGTGCGCCACGGCGCGCCGCTGCAGGACTGGAGCGCGGTCGGCGACCGCTGGCTGCACCGCCGAGGCGCCGAAGTGCGTCTGGAGCAGGGCTACCGCCGCTGGCTCGAACACCTGGCCACCGGCCTGGATGCCGAGAGCCTGGCGCTGTTCGCCGACTACGTCGCGGAGGCCGACTGCGCGGTCGAGCACCGCCGCCTCTGCCGCGAGGCCTACGCCACACAGGCCGACGCCCTCGCCGAGATCCTCGCCGAGCCCGACTGGGGCCGGCGCCTGCTCGGCATCGACCGCCTGGCCAGCTACCTGGACCACCCCTTCTACCCCACCGCGCGGGCCAAGAGCGGCTTCGACGCCGCGGCCCTGCAGGGCCATGCCCCGGAATTCGCGCCGCGCTTTCGCCTCCACTGGCTGGCCGTGCCCAAGGCGCTCCTCGAACGGACCAGCGCGCCGCCCGCGCTCTGGCCGAGCTTCGCCGAAATCGGCCTGGACCCCGCGCTGGAGGCCAGCCATGCGCTGCTGCCGGTGCACCCGCTGACCTGGCCCGAGCTGGACGCCCACGGCCTGCCGGAAGGCTGCCGGCGCGCGCCGCACCGCGCGCTGGAAGTGGAGCCGACCCTCTCGGTGCGCACCGTGATGTGCGTCGCGGACCCGCGCTGCCACATCAAGCTGCCGCTGCTGGTACGCACCCTGGGCGCGCGCAACCTGCGGCTGATCAAGCCGAGCACCCTGTACGACGGCCACTGGTTCCAGACCGTCCTCGAAGACCTCGCCGCCCGCGACGCCCAGCTCGGCGCGCGCTATGTACACGTCGACGAGCAGCACGGCGGCCATGCCGCCGGCGAGCGCCACCTGGCCTATATCGTGCGCCGCTACCCGGAGGGCCTGGAGCAGGCGAGCCTGGTGCCGGTCGCCGCCCTGGCCAGCCAGCTGCCCGACGGCCGGCTGCTGGTCGCGGCGCTGGTCGAGCGCTTCCACGGCGGCGACCTGATGGCCTGGTGGCAGGCCTACCTCGACCTGCTGCTCGCCGTGCACCTGCGCCTCTGGCTGGTCTACGGCATCGCCCTGGAAGCCAACCAGCAGAACGCCGTGCTGCGCTTCGAGGCCGGTCGCCCGCTGCGCCTGTTGATGAAGGACAACGACGCCGCGCGGCTCTGGCCGCCGCGCTTCGCCGCCGCCTGCCCGGACCTCGCGCAACGCCTCGCGGCGCTGCTCGACGAGCGGATTCGCGTCGACGCGGTGCAGCCGCTGGCCGAGATGTTCTGCACCATCACCCTGCAGCTGAACATCGTCGCGCCCCTGGAAGCCATCGCCGAGGCCGGGCTGGCCGGGCGCGAGGCGCTCTACGCCTGCCTGCGCGAGCGCCTGCGCGTCGCTCTCGACGCGCTGGCGGACGAGGGGGTGGCGGTCGACGAAGCCCGCCGCTTCCTGCTCGACAGCCCGAAACTGCCGGTGAAGTACCTGCTCAGCGCCGGCAGCCTGTTCAGCAAGGAGTACTCCGGCGCGGCGGACATCAACAAGTTCTACGGCTACAGCGCGGCGAACTTCCTGCTGGATACGGCCCCATGTCCCGCCAGCTGACCGCCAGCGTCCTGCTCGGCCATTACCTGTCGGCCTTCACCGCCCTGGGTGCGCCGCTGTTCCTGCCGCGCATCCTCGCCGACCTGGGCGCGCCGGCGCCGACCTGGAGCATCGGCGCGCTCTATGTGCTGCCGACGCTGTGCACCGCACTGGCGGCGCCGCTCTGGGGGCGCCTGGCCGACCGCCACGGCTGCCGGCTGTCGCTGCTGCGTGCCCACACCGGGCTCGCCGCCGGCTTCCTGCTCGCCGGGTTCAGCCCGAACCTGGAGGTCTTCACCCTCGCGCTGATCGTCCAGGGCACCTTCGGCGGCGCCATGGCGGCGTCGAACGCCTACCTGGCGACCCAGCTCGACAGCGAAGGCCTGTCGCGCGCCCTCAACCTGAGCCAGTACTCGGCGCGCCTGGCGATGCTCAGCGGCCCGGTGCTGGTCGGCCTGCTGGCGACCGCCGGCCTGGGGCTGGAGATGTACCGCTACCTGACCTGGCTGCCCGTGCTGGCCTTCGTGCTGGTGCTGCCGCTGCCGGCCGATGCAGCGAAACCGCCCGCCGCCGCACGCGACGAGGCCGCGCCTGCCGAACTGCCGGCGGACCTGCGGCGCCTGCTCGCCGTGCAGTTCCTGTTCAGTTTCGCGATGGTGGTGACCTTCCCCTACTTCGTGCCCTACGGCGAAGCCTTAGGGGTAGCCAACGACGCACTGATCGGCCTGCTCTACAGCCTGCCGCACCTGGTCTACCTGCTTGCCCTGCCCTGGGTCCAGCGCCGCGCCGGCCCGCTGTTGCCGGCCGGGCTCGCCCTGCTGGCGCTGAGCAACCTGCTGCAGTTCCTGCGCCTGCCGGCCGAGCTGCTGGTCGCCCTGCGCCTGCTCGCCGGGCTGGGCATGTTGCTGTGCTTCGTCGGCCTGCACCGCTGCCTCGCCGCCCGGCGCCGCGCCGGCGGCGCCGGGCGGCTGTTCGGCTGGTTCGACGCCAGCGGCAAGTGGGCCGGCACCGCCGCCGGCCTGGTCGCCGGGCTGGCCTGCCAGCACTACGGCAGCGCCATGCCCTTTCTGATCGCCTGCCTGGCCGCGCTCGCCGCGCTGGCCGTGGCCTATCCGCTCCTCACCCGTTCGCCGGAGATTGTTCCATGATCCGTGTCGCCCGCTCCCCCCACGAACGCACCCTGGACGGCGAGGCCCAGCGCCACGCCATCGACTGCCTGCTCAACTGCTACCTGCGCGAGTACGCCCTGCCCCGCGGCGAGGCGACCCTCGACTGCCAGGCGCAGGACCTGCCGATGGGCCTGCGCCAGGTGGAAGGCCGGCGCATCGGCATCCACCTGGCCGACGGCAGCCGCCTGGCGCTGCTCGCCGACCGCACCAGCGTGCTCGGCCGCTGCCGCTTCGTCAGCGCGCCCTACTTCAAGGGCCACGGCCAGGGCTGGCGGCCGCTGGACGCCGCCGAGCTGGCGCGCCTGCTGCTCGCCCCGATGAACGGCCCGGAACGTCACGGCGAACTGCTCGAGCAGATCGACAACAGCCTGCGGATCACCCGCACCTTCCTCACCCACGCCCGCGCGGCCAACCACGATCCCGCCGACACGCTCTTGCGCTCCGAGCAGGGCCAGGTCTGGGGCCACGCCCTGCACCCCACGCCGAAGAGCCGCGACGGCGTCTCCGAGGCCGACCTGCTGGCCTGCTCGCCGGAAGTCGGCGCGCAGTTCCCGCTGCACTGGTTCCGCGTCGACCCGTCGCTGATCCGCCACCAGGGCGACGACCCGCGCGACCTGCTCGTGCAGATCGCCGGCGCCGACCACCTCTACCCCTGCCATCCCTGGGAAGTTGCGCGGGTGCTGGCCGACCCGCTGGTCGAGCGGGTGCGTGGCCTGGGCCTGCTCGAATACCTCGGCCCGCAGGGCCTGGCGCTCTACCCGACCTCCTCGGTGCGCACCCTCTACCACCCCGAGCTGAGCCATTTCCTGAAGTTCTCGATCCATGTGCGGCTGACCAACTGCGTGCGCAAGAACGCCTGGTACGAGCTGGACAGCGCGGTCGCCCTGACCGGCCTGCTGGCCCCGCTGATGGCCGAGCTAGCAGAGAGCCAGCCGGACTTCGCGCTGATGCCCGAACCGGCCGCCAGCACCCTGGACCTGTCCGCCTACGGCAGCGTGGAGGAGGCCCGCGAGGTCACCGAATGCTTCGGCATCCTCTACCGGCAGAACCTCGATGCGGCCAGCCGCGCACGCTACCGGCCGCAGGTCGCCATGGCCCTGTTTACCTGGACGCTGGACGGGGTCAGTGCCTGCCAGAGCCTGCTCGCCCGCTGCGCGAGCAACCTCGGCGTGGCGCCGGCGGAGGCCGCCGTGCAGTGGCTGCGCGCCTACGCCGAACGGCTGCTGGGCGGCACCCTGGACTGCCTGTTCCGCCACGGCGTGGTGCTCGAACCGCACCTGCAGAACACCCTGCTCGGCTTCGACGCGCAGGGCCTGCCCTGCCGGGTGTGGATCCGCGACCTGGAAGGCACCAAGCTGGTCCCCGAGCAGTGGCCGGCCGAACGGCTCGCCCACCTCGACGAACGCACCCGCGCCTCGCTCCACTACGACGCCGACAAGGCCTGGAAACGGGTCGCCTACTGCGCCCTGGTCAACAACCTCGGCGAGGCGGTGTTCCATGTGGCCAACGGCGACGCGGCGCTGGAAAAACGCCTGTGGCGCGAGATCGCCAGCGTGCTCGAGGCGCAGCGCACGCCGCTCGGCGACCCGCAGGCGCTACGCGAGCTGTGTGCCGGTGCGCCCCTGCCGAGCAAGGAGAACTTCATGACCCGCCTGCTGATGAAGGCCGACCGCGAGGCCGGCTACACCGCCCTGCCCAACCCGCTGACCGCCGCCTGCCGTGGAGAGTGCCGATGAGCCTGCCCGCTTCCGTCCAGCAGGCCATCGCCGAGCTGCGCCATTCCCGTTCCGAGCCGCTGTGCGCCTATATCTACGACCTGCCGGCGTTGGCGCGCCATGCCCGTGCCCTGCGCGCGGCGCTGCCGGCCGGCTGCGAGCTGTTCTACGCCGCCAAGGCCAACCCCGAGGCGCCGATCCTGCGCACCCTGGCGCCCTGGGTCGACGGCTTCGAGGCGGCCTCCGGCGGCGAGCTGCGCTGGCTCCACGAATGCCACCCCGACAAGCCGCTGATCTTCGGCGGCCCCGGCAAGCTGGACAGCGAGCTGGCCGCCGCCATGGACTGCGGGATCTCCGCCTTTCACGTCGAGAGCCTCGGCGAGCTGCGCCGTCTGGCGGTCGTCGCCAAGGCCCACGGCCGTCCGGCCCCGGTGCTGCTGCGGCTCAACCTCAAGCTCGACGAGGCGCCGGACAGCCGCCTGGTGATGGGCGGCAAGCCGACGCCCTTCGGCCTCGACGAGGAGGCCCTCGACGAGGCCCTGGCGCTGCTCGCCGGCGAGCCCTGGCTGAAGCTGCAGGGCCTGCATTTCCACCTGCTCTCCCACCAGCTGGACAGCGCCGCCCACCTGCAACTGATGCGCAGCTACTTCCGCTGCTTCCGCCAGCTGAACGCGCGCCACGGCCTGGACCTGGAACTGCTCAACGTCGGCGGCGGCATGGGCATCAATTACCAGGACCACGCCCACTCCTTCGACTGGCCGGGCTTCTGCGCAGGCCTGGCGGCGCTGATCGCCGAGGAAGGCATGGCCGGGACGCGCATCCGCTTCGAGATCGGCCGCTTCCTCAGCGCCGCCTGCGGCTACTACCTGATGGAAGTGCTGGACATCAAGCGCAACCACGGCCAGTACTTCGCCGTGGCCCGCGGTGGCACCCACCACTTCCGCACCCCGGCGGCCCAGGGCCACGACCATCCCTTCGTGGTGGTCCGCGGCGAACGACCGGCGGAGCTGGAAAATCAGCCGGTGACCCTGGTCGGCCAGCTGTGCACGCCCAAGGACGTGCTGGCCCGCCAGCAGCCGGTGGCCGCCCTGGCGGTCGGCGACCTGCTGGTATTCACCCTGGCCGGCGCCTACGCCTGGAACATCTCGCACCAGCATTTTCTGATGCACGAGCCGCCGCAGATGCTCTTTCTGGAGCCGTAGAGACGCCGCTCTGCGCAGCCACACGCCCCAGCCTTGACCGCGGCGGCGGCTCCCGCCGCGACCAAGCCGAGAAACGGGGCCAGCGCCCCATCCTCGGCCTGCACGCGGCCGATGCGGCAAAAACGCACGCAACCTGCGGACGCTTTCTGGAACCATTGTTCGCGTAGGCAAAGTAATGTAATTTTGACACCATACAGCACCACCCAAAACAACCGTCAAAACCTCGTCGCCAATTACGCTCCGACGACGGCTTCCTACGACCAACTCGTGTATTCACGAATCTCTTCAAGCCTCGATGCCCAGGCATGAACGTGGAGTTGACAGTGACCATGAAGGACGATGTAAGACGACTGATGCAGCAAATAGACAACTCGCCGAGCGCCTATCGAGAGTTCGCGGGTAGTGCCACGGCCGGCCAGGCCTCACCCTGGACGTTGCTGCAGGCCGTGCTGCACACCGACGGCAACGCCGAGGCGCCGGCCCCGACGCCCGCCCTCCCGGAGACCGCATCCTGGCCGACCCCGGCACACCTGGCGGTCGGCAACGCTCCCGCCACGGCACCGGCCGAGTCCTCCTTTTCCCCGCGCACCGCGGCCCCCCTGCCGCCGACCGCGGTTTCGCCGGCCCAGGGCATTCCGGAGCGCTCCCAGGAATCGGCGGGCAACCCCTTCGGGAAGCTCTTCCGAAACGCCTCGGCAAACGGCGGAGACGCGCACCGCGAGAAAGCGGAGGGCTCCCTGAAGAGCCTGCTGAGAGAAATCGGCTCATGCCGCTGATCTGCATCGCCTCTCCCAAGGGCGGGGTGGGCAAGACCACGCTCACCGCGGGCCTCGCCTTCGCCCTGCAGAGGCTCGGCTACCCGGTTTCGGTCATCGACTTTGATGTGCAGAACGCCTTGCGCCTGCATTTCGCCATCCCCCTCGGCGATCCGCGAGGGTACGTGGCCCACGCCGAGCAGCACGACTGGCAGCGTCTGGCGCTCCAAACGCCCAACGGAATCCGGGTGCTGCCCTACGGGGCGGCCAGCACGGCGCAGCGACTGCGCTTCGAGGCCCTCCTCACCGAGGCGCCCCGCATGCTGGAGGAGGCCCTGGGGGGACTTCTGGCGATCCCCAACATGGTGGTGCTGGCCGATACGCCGCCGGGCCCCTCGCCGGCGCTCGACGCCCTGAACGCCATCGCCGACATCCGCATCGCCGTCCTGCTGGCCGATGCCGCTTCCGCCTCGCTGCTTCCGCAGATCGAGCAGGGCTTTTTCTACCCCGCGCAGGGTGCCGGAAGTAGCGTGCCGGTCCTCTACATTCTCAACCAGGTCGACCGGCGTCGCCGCCTGAGCGCCGACACCACGGAGTTCATGTGCTCGCGGCTCAAGACATCGCTTCTCGGGCTGGTGCACCGGGACGAGGCCCTGGCCGAGGCCCTCGCCTCGCAGCTGTCGATTTTCGCCTTCGATCCCGGCTCCGCGTCCGCCCACGAACTCGACCGGATCGCCCGCCAGCTCGGGCAGACGATCGGTAGCCTGAAACCGCGCACCTCCTCCGGTATCCGCCTCCAGGGATAGACGGTCGACACCTCGCAGGGGACTCATCATGCGCCACCCCCCTCAGGGTACGAGCCTGGAACGGCTGTCGGCCTTGCTCCTGATGCTCGTCGCCTGCCCGGCCTTGCTGCTGTTCGTTGTGGTACCGCTCGACGTACCCACGCAGATGCTGATGGGATCGGGCCTGATCCTGGTCATGCTGGCGCTGAACCGGATCAAGTCCTACGGCATCACGCTGATGCTGGTCGTCGTCTCGGCAGCCGCCTCGACCCGCTACCTGTACTGGCGGACCACCGAGACGCTGGTGTTCTCCAACGGGCTGGAAGCCTTCCTGGGCATCGGCCTCTACCTGGCCGAGATCTATGCCTGGCTGATCCTGATGCTGGGCTATTTCCAGAGCATCATGCCGCTGAAAAGGCCCGTCCATCCCCTGCCCGAGGACATCTCGCGATGGCCGACGGTCGACGTCTACATACCGACCTACAACGAAAGCCTCGACGTCGTGCAGGACACCGTCCTCGCCGCCCAGAACATCGACTATCCGGCGGACAAGCTGCGCGTCTATCTGCTCGACGACGGCCGGCGCCCCGAATTCGGCGCCTTCGCCGCCGCGGCGGGAGCCGGCTATATCGCACGGTCCGACAACCGGCACGCCAAGGCCGGCAACCTGAACAACGCCCTGGGCCGGACCGACGGCGAACTGATCTGCATCTTCGACTGCGACCATGTCAGTACCCGCGCCTTCCTGCAGGCCACGGTGGGGCTGTTCCTGCACGACCCCCGGCTGGCCCTGGTCCAGACGCCTCACCACTTCTATTCCGAGGACCCCTTCGAGCGCAATCTCTCCACCGGGCAGGAAGTCCCCAACGAGGGCGAGCTGTTCTACGGCCCCGTGCAGCAGGGCAACGACTTCTGGAACGCGGCGTTCTTCTGCGGCTCCTGCGCGGTGATTCGCCGGAGCGCCCTGGAAGAGATCGACGGCTTCGCCGTGGAAACCGTCACCGAGGACGCTCACACGGCGCTCAAGCTGCAGCGCCGGGGCTGGAACACCGCGTTCCTGGCCGTGCCGCTGGCGGCGGGCCTGGCCACCGAGCGGCTGGCCCAGCATATCGGCCAGCGCATGCGCTGGGCACGCGGCATGACGCAAATCTTCCGCCGCGACAATCCCCTGCTGGGACGCGGCCTGCGCCTGCCGCAGCGGCTTTGCTATCTCAATGCCATGATGCACTTCCAGTTCGCCCTGCCCCGCATCGTGTTCCTGAGCGCACCGATCGCCTACCTGATGCTCGGGCAGAACATCATCGCCGCCTCCGCCAGTGCGGTCTTCGCCTATGCGTTCCCGCACCTCGCGCACGCGATCGTGACCAACGCCAGGATCCAGGGGCAGCATCGCCACTCCTTCTGGGGAGAGATCTACGAAACGGTGCTGGCGTTCCACATCCTCAAGCCGACCCTGGTCACCCTGCTCGACCCCACGCGCGGCAAGTTCAACGTGACCGACAAGGGCCATCTGCTCGACCGGAGCTTCTTCGATTTCGAGCTGGTCAAGCCGCAGTTGGGCGCCGCCGCCCTTCTGCTGCTTGCGATCGCCGTCGGCCTCATCCGGCACTACTGGATCGACTGGTTCCCCTCCGACCCCCAGGTGCTCGCCCTGAACGTCACCTGGTCGCTGTTCAACCTGATCATCCTGCTGGCCGCCGCCGCGGTGGCCATGGAGAGCCGGCAGCTGCGCGGCGCCACCCGGCAGGAGCTGAAGCTACCGGCCATCCTGCACTTCGACAGCGGGCGCAGCCGGCAGGCGGAAACGCTCGACATCTCCATGAGCGGCCTCAAGGTCCGGCCGTTGCAGGCCGGCCAGGAGTTGCCGGGCCGCCTCGAGGCCATCGAGATCGCCTGCCACGGACATACGGTCGTGTTTCCCGCGCAAGCGATCGAGGGCGACGGACGAGAACTGCGACTGTACTTCGGCCCGCTCGACATCGGGCAACGGCGCGAACTGGTACGCATCGTCATGGGGCGGGCAGATGCCTGGCTCGCCAACGGCACGAGGCGAACGGACCACCCCCTGCGCGCCTTCTGGAGCGTGCTGAGAAACGCCCTGTCGTTGCTGCGCGGGCCTGCCGGGAAGAGGAGTCCCCCTTCGCCCGCGCCCCCCAGGGCCGACGAAACGGGTCCGCGCCTGCCGGCGGGCACGACCTCGCCGGGCACCCTGCTGGTTCTGCTCTCGCTATCGGCGCTCTGCCTCTTCGCGGCACCGCCCCTGCAAGGCCGGGAACTCGCATTCCCGCCCCTCCCGGCGCAGGCGAGCGCGGCGCTGCCGGACCCCGGGCAGATCGAGGTCCTGCGCTTCGAGCAACTGGGCGTCAAGGACGGAATGACGCTGCGCGGGGAACGTGCCGAAGCGGGTATCCCCTTCTCCGTCGGGCGCCAGCAGATCGTCTCCGAGGCACGCCTCGACCTGCACGTCCGGCACGGCGACAAGCTGCCGGCCGGTACCCGCCTGAATGTCCAGATCAACGGCGAAGAGATCGGCGATATCCGGCTCGACGCCGGCTCGGCCGCCGACACCTTCGTCGAGATCCCCATCAACCCTCTGCTGCTGGTGCCCTACAACAGCCTCAACCTGAAACTGCAAAGCGACGCCCGGCGCTGCGAGAACCCCAGCCAGTCGCCGTTGCAGGTCGACATCGGCAACGACTCCACCCTCTCCCTGCAGCTCCAGCAGATCCCCCTGGCGAACGAGCTGGCACTCCTGCCCGCGCCGTTCTTCGACGAGGCGCGGATCGGCGCAATCCGCCTGCCGGTAGTCATGGCCAGCCAGCCGAGCGAAGACACCCTGCGCCATGCCGCGATAGCGGCCTCCCACTTCGGCGCCCTCGCCGGCTACCGCGGCGCCAGCTTTCCGGTGCTGATCGGTCAGTTGCCGCTGGGCAATGCCCTCCTGTTCGCCCTCGCCGACCAGCGCATCGAAGGCATCGCGCTGCCCGCGATCGAGGGGCCGACCCTGGCCGTCCTGGACAACCCCCGCGACCCGACCGCCAAGCTGCTGCTGATCGCCGGGCGAACCCCGGACGAGCAGCATACGGCGGTACTCAATCTGGCGCTGCGCGCTGCCCAGTTGAAGGGTCCCAGCATCCAGCCCGGGCCGCTCGCCATGCCGCGGCGCATCCCCTACGACGCCCCCCGCTGGATTCCCGCCAGCGGACCGACACGCCTCGCCGAGCTGACCGACAGGCCCCTGGCGACCCAGGGCGCTTCGCCGGCGGGCCTGGGCCTCGGCTTCCGGGCCGCTCCGGACACCTTCCTGTGGAACGCCGCGAGCATCCCGCTGCATGTCCGCTACCGCTTTCCGGACGGCGACTGGCTCGATGCCTCCCGCAGCCATCTGGACGTCATCCTCAATGGCCGCTACCTGGCCTCCCTGCCGGTGCTGAAGGGCGGTGCGCTGGAAAAGATCAGGAACTACTTCGGCCTGCAGACCCGCCAGGAGGAGGCCTCGATAGCCATTCCCGCCTACCTGATCTACGGCGACAACCGGCTGGACTTCTACTTCAACCTGCAATCCCGGGACGACCCGGACTGCTCGCTGGAGCTGCCCGAGCAGGCGGTGAGCCTGATCGACGGCGACTCCTTCATCGACTTCAGCCATGCCCGGCATTTCACCCAGTTGCCCAACCTGTCGTTCTTCGTTGGTGCGGGCTTCCCGTTCACCCGGATGGCCGACCTCTCCGAAACGGCGGTCGTGCTGCCGGACGCCCCCCAACCGGCGGAAATCGAGGCGATGCTCGGCCTGCTCGGGCGCTTCGGCGAAGCCACCGGCTATCCGGCCCTAGGCGTCGACGTGCTCGCCGGCACGGCGCGTCTGCCCTCGGTCGAGCGGCGCGACCTGCTGGTCGTCGGGTCGCTCGACGGGCGCCTGAACCTGCCGTCCCTGCTCGCCGGCTCCGACTTCCGCGTGGCCGAAGGGCGCTTGCGCATCGCTCCGCGCTCGCCGGAGGGGCAGCTACGCAGCATCGCCCAGGGCGACTGGAGCAGCCAATCGGCCGAAGCCGAGCGCTACCTTTCCGGCGACTCGCGGTTCCAGGGGCTGGTCAGCCGGCGCTCGCCCTTCGACCCTTCGCGGGTGCTGGTGCTGGCCCTGGCCAGCGAGTCGCACCGGCTGCCGCAGCTCGTCGAAAGCCTGCGCCGGCCCGCGGTGAATGCGGAGATCCGCGGCGACCTGGCCCACTTCGAGAGCGCCGAGCGAGTCCGCAGCTTTCGCGTCGGGCCACTGTTCGCCTACGGCGCTCTCCCCTGGTACATCCACATCCGCTGGCTGCTCGGCGAGCGGCCCTTGGTCCTGATGTCGCTGCTGCTGGTTTCGGCGGCACTGGTCGCGGCCGCACTTCACCCCCTGCTTCGTGCGCGTGCGGCACGACGGCTGAGCTAAAAGGGAGCGCCCCATGACCTCCGCAGCCCTGAAAAAACTCTCCCTGGCCATGCTGTGCGCCATCGGCGGAGTCGCTCTCCCGGCCGCGTCCTTCGCCGAGGCGACGGACGCGGCCATGACCACCCTGCTCAAGCAGGCCGAATTCTGGCAATCGCACAACCGTCCGGACCTGGCCCGGGAAACCCTGGCACGCGCCCTGCAGGTCCAACCGGACGCCGAGGAAGTCCTCTACCGGCTGGGCCTGATCGCCCTGCCCGACGACGAAAAGGCCAGCCGCGCCTGGTTGCAGCGACTGGCCGACAGCCATCCCGGCAGTCCGCGCATCGACGATCTCAAGCTCGCCCTGCAGGGCCGGAGCCTCGATAAATCCAGGCTTGCACGGATTCGCCTCACGGCCGAACAGGGCGATTCGGCACAGGCCGCGCAAGGCTACCGCGAGCTGTTCAACGGCAAACAGCCCCCTCCGGAGCTGGCCTTGGAGTACTACCAGACGCTGGCCGGCCAGGACGAACACTGGCAGGAAGCCCGGCAAGGGCTGGAAAGGCTCCGGGCCAGGCAACCGGACGATCCACGCGTGCAACTCGCCTTGGCCTCGGTGTTGAGCTATCGGGAAGCCACGCGGCGCCAGGCCATCGACATGCTGGCGGAACTCGCGCCACGGCTGCCGGAAGCCCGGCCGGCCTGGCGCCGGGCACTGCTCTGGCTGGATGCGGGGGCCCGCGACGAAGCGCTGTATGTCCGCTACAGCGAGGCCAACCCGACCGACGCAGAGGTACCGGCGCGTTTCCAGACCGCCCTCTCGGCCGGCCGCGGCAATCCTGGCGACAACGCCCGGAACGAAGGCTTCAATGCACTAAGAAGCCTGCACAACGCTGCCGCCCTGCAGAGCTTCAGGCAGGCGCTGAACCACAATCCGCGCGACGCGGAAGCCTGGGGGGGACTGGGCGTCGCGCAATTGCGCGCGCAAAACTACCGGGACGCCCGCAATAGCCTGCTCAAGGCCGGCGAGCTGGCCCCCGCCACACGCGACAAATGGGCAAAGGCGCTGGCCGATGCCGCCTTCTACGAAAAACTGCAGGCCGCCCGGCTGCAACGCGACGACGGTCATCTGGAGAGCGCCGAAACGCTCGCCCGGCAGCTCGCCGAAGGCAGCGGCGAACGGCCGCGGGCGGCCAAGCTGCTGCTGGCCGACATCCTGATACGCCAGCAAAAAGCCGCCGCCGCCGAGCCGCTCTACCGCAGCCTGCTTGCCGAGGACCCCAACAATCGCCCGGCCCTGGCGGGCCTCTACGGCAGCCTGCTGCAGCAGGACAAACGCCAGGCCGCCAGCGACCTGCTGCGCAGCCATCCCGGCCTGTCCGACGCCCTGCACGGCGGCCTGCAACAGGTCGAAGCCCTGGCCCTGCGCGACCGCGCCGAAGCCTTGCGCCGGCAAGGCGACAACGAGGGAGCGGCCAGGCTGTTCGGCGAGGCCCTGAGATTGGCGCCGCAGAACCCCTGGATACGCCTGTCCTATGCACGGCTGCTCGACGCCAGCAACGATCCGCAACAGGCCAGGCAGATGATGGAGCCGCTGACAACCGGCCCCGCCGATGCCGAGGTCCTGCACGCCGCCACGCTGCTCGCCCTGGACCAGGGCCGCTGGGACGACGCCGCCGGCTACCTGAAGCGGATTCCGCCGGAGCGGCGGAGCGGCCCGGAACTCCAGGCACTCGGGCAGCGCGTGCAGACCGGGGCGCGGATCGCCGAGGCGCGCCGTGCCGTGGCCGGCGGCAACCGGGTGGTCGCCCGCCAGGCCCTGCGCAAGCTGTACGACGAAACGCCCGCCACCCCCACAGCGCGTGGCGAGACGGCACTGGCTCTGGCGGAGCTGGGCGATCCCGCGGCGGCGCTGACTCTGGTCCGCGAGGACCTGCGCGACCTTTCCGGCCCCAACGCCTCCGACTACCTCGGGCATGTCGCCGTCCTGGTCAAGACCGGACAGATGTCCGAAGCCGACCTCCTGATGCACCGGCTCGAACAGCGCGGCGGCCTGAACGCGGACGACCTGGAGGGCCTGCAACGGTTGCGCAACGGTTTCGCGGTCGCCCAGGCCGACCGGCAGCGGCAGAGCGGCGATCTGGCCGGTGCCTACGACACGCTGATCGCCAGCGTCGACGAATCGCCCCGCGACAAGGATCTGCTGCTGGCCATGGGGCGGCTGTACGATTCCGGCAAAATGTACAAGGAGGCGGAAGCCATCTACGCCAAGGTTCTCCAGGACTCGCCCAACAACCCCGAAGGCGTGCGCGGGGCGGTGAACGCGGCCCTGGGCAGCCACGATCCGAAGCGCGCCGCGCAACTGCTCGACCGGGCCGGCCCGTCGCTCGACGAACCCACGGCCCTGCTCCTGTCCGCGCGCGTGGCCGAGGCGAAGGGCGATAACCGCCGGGCGATCGCCCTGCTCGAAAGCGCCAGGCGCAAGCGGCTGGCCGCCGCCGGAGCGCGCGCGGAGTCGGTGCCGAACGGCGTACCGGCCTTCGTCGCCCGGGGCAATCCCTTCCGCGCCCCCGGCGACGCCGTTCCGCCCCTGGTTCTCACCGACGCCCGCCATTCCGGCGCGACGGAACCGGCGGAGCCGCGCACGGCCTCGCCCCTGACCGGGATACCGCTCTCCAGGACCTTTGCCAGTCGCCCCTCCTACACGCCCGCCGATCCCCTAGCCAGCGAGATCGAAACCCGGCTGAACGCCCTGCGCGAAAAAACCGCCACCCTCCTGGCCGCCAGCACCGGCCTGCGCGTGCGCGACGGCGAGGACGGACTCTCCCAACTGACCGAGGTCAAGGCACCGCTGCAGCTTTCCATGGTGCCGCTGAACAACGCACGCGTGGAGGTGACGCTCACGCCCACCCACCTCGACGCGGGTACCCCCGGAACGGATAGCACACGCCGCTTCGGCACCACCTCCCTGTCGGTCGCCCAGGCACTCGACTCGGGCTATAAAGAGGCGCTGGCGGCGTTGTCGGACCCGACCCTGGACAACGACCAGAAACGGATCGCTGCCGCCACCCGGCTGAACGCTACCCAGCAAGCGGCGGTCGCGGCGCTCAAGTCCGAGTCCCAGCGCGACAGCGGTGCGGCCCTGAACCTGGGCATCAAGACGGATAGCTTCCAGGCGGACATCGGCACGACGCCGCAGGGCTTCGAAAAGACCAATATCGTCGGCGGCGCGAAATGGACGCCGCGGGTCGGGCAGAACGGAACCGTCACGCTCGGCGTCGAGCGGCGTGCCGTCACCGACAGCCTGCTGTCCTATGCCGGCACCAGGGACCCGATCACCGGCAAGGCCTGGGGGGGCGTGACCAAGACCGGCGTCAATGTCCAATACGCCTACGACAATGGCGACGCCGGCTTCTATGCCGGCGGCGACTACCATGTCTACCGCGGCGACAACGTCGCGAACAACAGCGCCGCCGGCCTCCACACGGGCGCCTACATGCGGCCGATCAGCAGCCGGACCCAGGAGCTGCAGACCGGGGTTCATCTGAACTGGATGGGCTTCGACAAGAACCTGAGCGGCTACACGCTGGGCCATGGCGGCTACTTCAGCCCGGAGAGCTTCGTCGGCATCGCCTTCCCCGTGCAGTACGCCTACAACGCCAACCGCTGGAACATGAAGCTGCGGGCGGCGGCGGGCTTCCAGTCCTTCACCCAGGAGCGCGCCCCCTATTTCCCCGAGGACAAGGCCCTGCAGAACCAGCTGGAGCAGTTGCAGAAGGACGTGACGAACATGTCCGGCGAGCTCACCGCCGCCGGCCTGTCCGCATCCACCCCGACCATCGAGTCCTACTATAAGTCCGACAGCCAAAGCGGCCTGGCTATCAACGGCGGCGCCACGCTCGAATACAGCCTGGGCGAGCAGACGAAGGTCGGCGGCACGATCGGCTACGACAGCTTCGGCAATTACACGGAGACGACCGGCTCGATCTATTTCAAACATGCCCTGGAGAACCTCCCTTGATAGCGGAAAGCGACATCCAGGCCAGCAACCTGGCCTACTACGGCGACCGCCACAACAACAAGCAGTGGCGGCAGTTCGTTCTGACGCTGATCACCGAGATGTACAGCACTGCCGGCTCCGTCGATGCCTGCAGCTTCCTGCGCCATGTCGGCTCGCGCATCGCCGCCGCCAATCCGCTCAAGGAGCAGCCCAGCCTCCAGGCCTTGGAGGCGGCGCTGAACGGGATACTCGGCGAACTGGACTGGGGCTGGGTGCGCCTGAGCACCGACAACCGCTCGATTCGCATCGTGCACGGTGCCTATCCGGGCATCCTGGAAACCTCCGACTCCTGGCACCCGGCAATCGCCGCCGTACTCGAAGGCATGCATGAGCACTGGATCCAGGCACAGAACGAGGAAGTGCGGCTGTCGGTGAAATGCATCGACATTGCCCAGCACGGCGCGCTGGTATTCAGCTGTGGCGGTTGAACGCCTCGGCCCCATGGCGGCCCTGATCGCCCTACTGCTGCTCGGCCTGCCGGCCTGCGCCGCTCAGGACGACGACTGGCCGCGCTATCGGACCCGTTACATCGACGGCGGCCGCGTGCTGGATACCGGCAACCGCGACGTCAGCCATTCGGAGGGGCAAGGCTGGGGCATGCTGCTGGCCGAGGCCAACGGCGACCGCCAAACCTTCGACCGACTGTGGAACTGGACCCGCCAGCATCTGCTGCGCCCCGATATCGCCCTGTTCTCATGGCGCTACGATCCCTCGTCGTCACCGCCGGTACAGGACACCAACAACGCCACCGACGGCGACCTGCTGATCGCCTGGGCCCTACTGCGCGCCGCCCAGCGCTGGGACTCCGACGACTACCGGGCAGCCTCGGCGAAGATCCGCCAGGCGATCGCCGCCCGACTGGTCAGGGAATATGCCGGCCTTGCCGTTCTCCTGCCCGGCCTGGACGGCTTCGAGCAGAACGACCAGTTGATCCTGAACCCCTCCTACCTGGTGATGCCGGCCATCCGGGCCTTCGCCGAGGTCGAGCCGCAAGCCGCCTGGCGACGCTTGCTGGACGACGGCCAAATCCTGCTGGAAAGAGCCCGCTTCGGACACTACCGCCTGCCCCCCGACTGGCTGGCCCTGCGGGCGGACGGCACCCTGCAGCCCGCCGCGGCCTGGCCTGCGCGCTTCGGCTTCGATGCGGTACGCGTGCCGCTCTATCTGGCCTGGGACGGCAGCCCCCCCGGCTCGGCGTCGCTGCGCCCCTTCGCCGACTTCTGGGCCTGTTGCGAGCAGCCCCATGCCTGGGTGGACCTGCGCTCGGGCGAGCTGTCGCCCTATCCCGCCTCCACGGGAGTCAGAGCCATCGCCGTGCTGATCGGGGAGGGAAGCGCGCTCATCGCCTTCCCCGAAAAAGCCGAAAACGAGGACTACTATTCGATGTCCCTGCTGCTGCTGGCCCGCCTGGCCCAGCGGGAACGGACGCCCTAAAGCGGCGCGCTGCGCGCCAGCAGCGCCGCCACCTCCAGGCCGCGCGGCAGGGTGCCGTAGACCCGGCCGCCCTCGCCGAGGCGGCTGTGGATGAAGGCGTCCGACACCGCCGCGTTGCCGGCCTCCAGCAGCAGCCCGGCCTGCAGGGTCACGGCCAGTTCCTCGACCAGCCGCCGGGCGCAGTAGTGGATCTCGGTGCGATCGGCCAGCGCCTTCCTGAGCCATTCGATGCGCGCCTTGAGCCGCGCATCGCCGTGGCCGCCATCCAGCTCGTCGAACAGCGCCTCCAGCGCTTGCGGCTCCTTGCCGAGCACGCGCAGCACGTCCAGGCACTGCACGTTGCCCGAGCCTTCCCAGATCGAGTTGACCGGCGCCTCGCGGTACAGCCGCGGCAGGATGTTCTCCTCGACGTAGCCGGCGCCGCCCAGGCACTCGGCGGCCTCGCCGATCATTTCCGGGGCGCGCTTGCAGAGCCAGTACTTGCCGATCGCGGTGAGCAGCCGGGCGAGCAGCCGCTCGCGTTCGTCCTCGCCATGATCCAGCGCCCGCGCCAGGCGCAGGGTCAGGGCCAGCGCCGCCTCGCTCTCCAGGGCCAGATCGGCCAGCACGTTCTGCATCAGCGCGTGCTCGACCAGCACCTGGCCGCCGACCAGGCGGTGCGCGCAGTGGTGCAGCGCCTGGGTCAGCGCCTGGCGCATCAGCGCGCTGGAGCCGATCATGCAGTCGAAGCGGGTCAGGCCGACCATCTCCAGGATGGTGCTCACGCCGCGCCCCTCCTCGCCGATCATCCAGGCCAGGGCGCCGCGGTACTCCACCTCGGCGGAGGCGTTCGACCAGTTGCCCAGCTTGTTCTTCAGGCGCTGGACATAGAGCTGGTTGCGCCCGCCGTCCGGGCGGTGGCGCGGCAGCAGGAAGCAGGACAGCCCGCCGTCGCTCCAGGCCAGGGTGAGAAAGGCGTCGCTCATCGGCGCCGAGCAGAACCACTTGTGGCCGAGCAGCTCGTAGGCCTGCCCCGGTCCCGCCGCGCCGACCGGCCAGGCGCGGGTGGTGTTGGCGCGCACGTCGGTGCCGCCCTGCTTCTCGGTCATCGCCATGCCCAGGGTGAGCCCGCTCTTGCGCTCCATCGGCAGGTTGCGCGGGTCATACTCGCCGGCCAGCACTCCGGGCAGCCAGCGTTCGGCGATCTCCGGCTGCTGGCGCAGCGCCGCCACGCCGGCGAAGGTCATGGTCAGCGGGCAGGCGCTGCCGGCCTCGACCTGGTTGTGCAGGTACATCAGCCCGGCGCGGGCGACCTGGGCGCCGGGGCGCGGCTCGCGCCAGGGCAACGCCGGCAGGCCATGGGCAATGGCCGTTTGCATCAGTTCGTGATAGGCGGGGTGGAAGTCCACCTGGTCGATGCGATGGCCGTAGCGGTCGTGGCTGCGCAGCACCGGGCGGTGCTCGTTGGCGGCAAAGCCCGCCGCCAGCAGCGGTCCGCCGGCCAGCGCGCCATAGGCCTCCAGTCGCGCCTCCGCCCAGTCGCCGTCGTAGCGGCGGACCCACTCCTGCAACGGCCGGTCGATGCGGTAGAGGTTGGCGCCGTCCAGGGGCGGCACCTGGTTGGTCACCTCGTGGGTTTCGGCGTACTGGTGCAGCTGCATGGCGGCGCTCCTCGGCGGCGGGTGCCCCGTTGAGTGAAGCACGCCGGATGCCGCGCGGCGGACGCATCCGACGGGGGTTCGGCCCGGGCGATTAGTGGTAAGCTCGCACGCCATGAACATGCCGAACTTTCGTCCCGTCGTCCTCTGCCTGTCCGGCCACGATCCCAGTGGCGGCGCCGGCCTGCAGGCGGACATCGAGGCCCTGCTCGCCCAGGGCTGCCACGCCGCGCCGGCGGTCACCGCGCTGACCGTGCAGGACACCTGCAACGTCGCCGACTTCCGCATCCTCGACCGCGCCTGGGTACTCGCCCAGGCCGAGGCGGTGCTCGCCGACCTGCCGGTCGCCGCGATCAAGCTGGGCATGCTCGGCTCGCTGGAGATGGTCGACACCGCGGCCGAGATCGCCCGGCGCCTGCCCGGCGTGCCGCTGGTCTGCGACCCGGTGCTGCGCGCCGGCGGCGGCGGCGCGCTGGGCCGCGACGAGGTCGGCCAGGCGATCCGCGAGCGCCTGCTGCCGCTCTGCCGCATCGCCACGCCGAACCTGCCGGAGGCGCGGATTCTCGCCGAACTGCCCGAGGGCAGCGCCGATGCCTGCGCCGAGCGGCTGCTCGAGCACTGCGAACACCTGCTGATCACCGGCGGCCACGGCGACGAGGCCGAGGTGCACAACCGCCTGTACTCGCGGGACGGCGGCGCCCGGACCTTCACCTGCGTGCGCCTGCCGGGCAGCTACCACGGCTCCGGCTGCACCCTGGCCAGCGCCCTGGCCGGCCGCCTGGCCCTCGGCGAGGAACTGACCAGCGCGGTGCGCTCGGCGCTCGACTACACCTGGCGCACCCTGCGCGACGCCGAAGCGCCGGGCCGCGACCAGTACGTGCCGCGCCGCCTGCCGCTGGACTTCGGCAACTGATTCAGCACCGCCCGGCACAGACCGGGCGCAGCGGCTTGACCGGCCGGGGGCGGTCCCCCGGCAACTCCCGCAGGCCATTCGCAGACGAGGCGAATCCATCATGAAGCTACGCGGTCTCTACGCCATCACCGACAGCCAGCTGCTGCAGGGCGGCAAGCTCCTGCCCTACGTCGAAGCTGCGCTGAAGGGGGGCGCCCGGCTGCTGCAGTACCGCGACAAGTCCAACGAGGATGCCCGCCGGCTGCGCGAGACCGAGGCGCTGCGCGACCTCTGCCTGCGCCACGGTGCGCAGTTGATCGTCAACGACGACCTCGAGCTGGCCATGCGCCTGGGCGTCGGCCTGCACCTCGGCCAGCAGGACGGCTCGCTGTCCGCCGCCCGCGCCCTGCTCGGCCCCAAAGCGCTCATCGGCGCCACCTGCCACGGGCAACTGGAACTGGCCGAGCAGGCCGCCGCCGACGGCGCCAGCTACCTGGCCTTCGGCCGCTTCTTCGACTCCTCGACCAAGCCCGGCGCGCCGCCGGCCTCGCCCGAGCTGCTGGAAGAGGCCCGTGCGCGCTTTTCCCAGCCGCTGGTGGCGATCGGCGGCGTGACCCTGGACAACGCCCCCGGGCTGATCGCCCGCGGCGCCGCCATGGTCGCGGTGATCCATGCGCTGTTCGCCGCCGAGAACCCCGCCGAGGTCGAGCGCCGCGCCCAGGCCTTCAGCCAACTGTTCGCCGACTCCTGATTCCCCTCACGGTGGAGCCCGCGCGGCGGGCTTCCCCCCAGCTTGCAGAGGCCCTCGCATGTCCCGTTCCGAAACCCTCTTCGCCCACGCCCAGAAGCACATCCCCGGCGGCGTCAACTCGCCGGTGCGCGCCTTCCGCGGCGTCGGCGGCACCCCGCTGTTCTTCAAGCACGCGCAAGGCGCCTACGTGATCGACGAGGACGACAAGCGCTACGTCGACTACGTCGGCTCCTGGGGCCCGATGATCCTCGGCCACAGCCACCCCGAGGTGCTCGATGCGGTGCGTAGGCAGCTGGAACACGGCCTCTCCTACGGTGCGCCGACCGCCCTGGAAACCGAGATGGCCGAGCTGGTCTGCGCGCTGGTGCCGTCGATGGACATGGTGCGCATGGTCAGCTCCGGCACCGAGGCGACCATGAGTGCGATCCGCCTGGCCCGCGGCTATACCGGCCGCGACAGCATCATCAAGTTCGAGGGCTGCTACCACGGCCACTCCGACAGCCTGCTGGTCAAGGCCGGCTCCGGCGCCCTGACCCTCGGCGTGCCGAGTTCGCCCGGCGTGCCGGCGGCCTTCGCCAAGCACACCCTGACCCTGCCCTACAACGACTTGGGCGCGGTGGAAAAGACCCTCGCCGAAGTCGGCCGGGACATCGCCTGCATCATCGTCGAGCCGGTGGCCGGCAACATGAACTGCGTGCCGCCGGCGCCGGGCTTCCTCGAAGGCCTGCGCGAGCAGTGCGATGCGCACGGCGTGGTGCTGATCTTCGACGAGGTGATGACCGGCTTCCGCGTCGCCCTGGGCGGTGCCCAAGCGCACTACGGCGTCACTCCGGACCTCTCGACCTTCGGCAAGATCGTCGGCGGCGGCATGCCGGTCGGCTGCTTCGGCGGCAAGCGGGCGATCATGGAATGCATCGCCCCGCTGGGCCCGGTCTACCAGGCCGGCACCCTCTCCGGCAACCCGCTGGCGATGGCCGCCGGCCTGGCCACCCTCAGGCTGATCGGTCGGCCGGGCTTCCACGCCGAGCTGAGCGACTACACTGCACGCATGCTCGACGGCCTGCAGCAGCGCGCCGATGCCGCCGGCATCCCCTTCGTCACCACCCAGGCGGGCGGCATGTTCGGCCTGTACTTCAGCGGCGCCGACGAGATCGTCACCTTCGATGACGTGATGGCCAGCGACGCCGAGCGCTTCAAGCGCTTCTTCCACCGGATGCTGGAGGGCGGCGTGTACCTGGCGCCCTCCGCCTTCGAGGCCGGCTTCACCTCGATCGCCCACGGCGAGGCGGAGCTGTCGATCACCCTCGACGCCGCCGAGCGCGCTTTCGCCACGCTCGCCCAAGGCTGAACGGCAGGCCGCGGCCCGCGGCGGTTTGCCGGTTTCGGGGGAGACAGGGGCGGCAAAGGCTTTGTAAGGCCGGCGCCGCTTATTCATAATGTGCCGGCCGGCACACTTCGCCGGCCGGGCGACCGCCCGCTCCGACTCGAGGCGCAGCGATTCCATGATCCGCCGTAACCTGACCCTGGGTTGCCTGTTGCTATTCTCCGCCTCCCTGCCGGCCTGGGCCGGGGAGAACACCCTGCTGATCCCGGCACCGGGCAGCTGCGCCTTGGACAGCCCCGCCGAGGAGCTTCCCGCGGCGCTGTCGCGCTGCGAACAGGCCGCGCAGGGCGGCGACCTGCAGGCGGAGTACGAGCTGGGCAAGTTCTACTACGAAGGCAAGCGCACCCCGCGCGACCTGTCCCGTGCGCTGAACTGGTTCGAGCAGGCCTCGCTGCACGGCCACGCCGAAGCCCAGCACCGCCTGGGGCTGATGTTCTTTCGCGGCGAAGGGGTGCCGGCCAACAACGTGCAGGCCTACATCGTGCTGAAGATGGCCGCGGTGAACGGCTCGGAAGAAGCGCTGGACAGCGCCGACCTGGTCGCCGAACAGATGAGCCGCAACGAGCTGGAAATCGCCACCCAGGTGCTCGGCCAGATCTTCCGCAACTACCTCATGGAACTCCAGGCCCTCGAAGGCCGCTCGCCGTTTTCGCCGCTGCCTTAGCGCGGCGCGGCGAAGAGCCGGACCCCTGACGGGACGTTTCGAGTTCGTCTACACGCGGCCCCACACGGCAACAGGCCGACATGGCCGGGCCAGAAGCGGCGACCGACCGCATCGAAACCCGACGTGCCGGAGCGGCGCCCTGGCAGCGGCATTGCGACAACCCGGGGCGCCACGCTCGACTGTCCGCTCACCACCGGATGCCTGGGTCAAACGGCGCAGGCTTTACCCGTCTATTGACGGTTGACGCAGCACCGGGTCTGGCTCGTCCGGATCGTCGTGATGCCCGAATCCATCAAGCGACACCGTCGGCATGCTCCATCATCGACAAGACCGCCTGTGCCAGCTGGGTCGGCGTGTGCACGTCGGTCAACACGTTCAAGGGGATGGAAATGTCGAATTCGTCTTCGAGCTCCATCACAAGATCCATGGCATTGATAGAGTCGAGGCCAAGCTCCTCGATCAAATCGACGCTCGGGTGGATCGACTCTCCGGGAAAAGCCAGGCGATCCAAGTGGAAAAATAGCCGTTCCAGTATTTTCTCTTGGGAAATCATGGGCAACTCTCTCTTGACTCCTGGATTTGCCTTGCGCCAGCGCTCCTGCAAGGCTCTTCTCAGCAAGATTTATGGGGCAGCCACTGCAGCACGGCTGCTGGCCAGATCCTCCCCGCGAAGGAAGGTGAGCCGCGCATCGTTCTGTTCCAGGGCTTCACAGCCATCCGCGAAGCAACCATTCGAACAAGGGCCGCATTCAAGATCGCCAGGCCCGTACACCGCCGCACCGTCCTACTCCTGAAAACAGCCACGGCTATATCCTTGGCCACTCGCCTCACCTGAGGCTCGTCCCTGAACTTCGAAGAGGTATACCACAACAACTCCGGATGTCGCGCAGCCCGCGAGGACATCAATGGTAAACGCTTGCAACAGCCACTCTTCAGTGTGGCCTCGGTCAGGCGCCCACTGCCGTCGATATTGATCCGCTTGAAAGGCGAAGCTGCCATGCACCCCTCCGGCGCAACGGATGATCGTCTCCGTGCCGGCGCCTCGCCATCGTTCGGCGCCCCACACCCGTTCGGTACCCGCCACGAAACATCCCCGACAACGGTTCAAGGCCAGATCTACCCGAAAGCCACCGACAGCCCTGATTCGGACTGTCTTTGCGCCAGGAAACGCTTGCGCGCTTCGGCCCGCGAGGGCTTCCCCGACGAGGTCCGCGGAAGGGAATGCGGCGGAACGAGTTCAACCGTTGCCGTAAAACCGAACTCGCCGTTGATCAATCCGGCCAGGGTGCGCACCAAGCTCTCCCGTTTTTCCGGATCGGTTGCACGGCACTGGACCAGCACCACCACCCGCGGGTCCGCCTCCGCCGGGACCAGGAAAGCGATCACGTCGCCGGAGCGAACCTCGGGCTGGGATTCGAGCAGGTATTCGACGTCCTGCGGCCAGATGTTTCGGCCCCGGACAATCAGCAGATCCTTTTGCCTTCCGGTAATGAACAGCTCCCCGTTATGCAGATAGCCGAGATCGCCGGTATCGAGCCAGTCGCCGTCCATATGGGCTTGCGTGGACTCCTCATCGCGGAAATAGCCCGACATCAGGCTGGGGCCCTGCAGGGTTATCCGCCCGACCCGGCACTCCGGCAAGGAGCGTCCGGCCTCGTCGCGTATTTCGAGCCGGTGTCCGGGAAGGGCCGCACCACAGTTGACGAAGGTACTGACCGTGCTTCCCTCTCCGCGGGACGGCACGGCCGTCGACCGATGCTCCAGCGCCCAGCGATCGACCCGATCCACCTGAACTCCGACACCGCGGCGAGCGAAGCTGACGCCCAGGGTACTTTCCGCCAGGCCATAAGCAGGCACGAAGGCCGTGCGATCGAAGCCCGCCGGCGCGAACTGCTCCGCGAACCGCTCCAGCACCTCGGCGCGAATCGGCTCCGCGCCGATCGCGGCGATACGCCAGCTGGAAAGATCGAAACGAGCGGCCTCGCCCTCGCGGGCACGCCGGGAGCAAAGGTCGTAACCAAAGGGCGGGGCCAAGGCAATGGTGCCCCGATTCTGGCTGATCAGGTTCAGCCACTGCCTTGGCCGCATCGCGAAGTCCGGGGTGCGCAGATAGTCCACCGACAACTGCGCCGCCATCGGGCCCAGTACGGACCCGACCAGCCCCATATCGTGATAGAACGGCAACCAGGAGACGCAGCGGTCCCCCGGGCGCACGCCCAGCCCGTCCCGAATCATGCCTTGCAGGTTGGCCATTACCGCGCGCTGGGTAACGACCACGCCACGGGGAAAGCGGGTACTCCCGGACGTGTACTGAAGGTAGGCCACCTCATCCGGCCGGGAAGGCTCCAGCTCCACGGGCGGAACCGCCCGGGTCTTGATCTCCTTGACCGAGCCGACGAACAGCGCGCCGCACGAGCCGGCAGCCTCCTGCGCGAGCGGCAGCCACTCCGAAGGGGCCAGAATGGCGGTCGGCTCGCAGCTTTTCAGCAGACCGCCGAGCTTTTCGACATACGAGGCATGGCAGCCCAGGCCTGACGGAATAGGCAGCGGCACCGGTATGAAGCCGGCGTACTGACAGCCATAGAAGGCTTCCATGAACCCCGGCTCGGTATCGGCGATCAAGGCGACCCGATCGCCCCTGCGCAGGCCAAGCCCGTGAAGGCGCCTGGCCACGGCCAGCGCCTCCCGCCTCAGGGCGGCATACTGGACGACGGCCGTCAGACGGCAGCGACCATCGTAGAAATTCAGGCCGGTATGCCCACGCGCCGCGTAATCGAGGGCCTCCGCCAGTGTCGAAAAGTCGGCCAGCCGCTGGGGAAAAACGTGCCGGGAAAGCGTTGCAGACATATAGAGCTTGGCCATTAGTGCGATCCTTAGATCTTTCAGCGCAACAGCTATCCACTGCAGCCAACCGGTCGACGAGGCTGGAAGCGTACTGAATCATTAAAACCAACGAAGTCGACTACCCTTCGCCTTTCTGTCAGCGTAGCCCACTCTTACCGGTCGAATTCCCTCGAAACGAGACACCGCGAAAGAGACGCATGTGGGCATGCCAGGAAATACTGTACTGCGAGCCGTAAATCCGCCATGACTGGCGGCCTGAACGGTTGATTTGTTAATTTAATCGGATGTACGGATCGCCTGGACAAGGCGTCCGCGGCGGGCCATGGCAAAGCTGTGGCGAGAAACGGCAACGTCCTATCGGGCTTCGGGTACCGAAATCGACTCATCGAACCAATCAAGCGCGCCACCAATACTCCATATATATTTCAATAACAAATCACCCATCAAATAACTGTCAATAAAACATGAAAAAACAGTCGAGCCATTTCAATTCGGCCCTGGATTTATCGGATTAAATCTATTTCTCCAGAGCGATACTTGCGCGGCACTTTTCGCTATATCGAGGAAGTGCGTCCTCACGCCCGCGAACGGGTGCGTGATCGCCCGAAGCGGGTATTCGACCGTGGTTCGGAGTTGCACATTGGTTTTTTCGACCCGGCGGAGTCATAGCCACGCAGAATGGCGCAGCGGGCGATCATCGCGCTGTCCTGCAGGGCGGCAGCGGGCTTCGCGGCGCGAGTCGACGAGGCAGGGCAGAAGGCGTGGAAAAGCCCACTCGCCACCGCTTAGCCCTCGTCCAACGCCATAGGCCGGTCGCGCGATTGCCCTGGCCGCTCGCCCGGCATCTCTGGCCGAGCCTTTCGCGCCTACCTATAATGCGCGGTCCTTCGAATCACCCAGACCAAACCCCCATGGCCAAGAAGCTTTTCATCGAAACCCACGGCTGCCAGATGAACGAGTACGACAGCTCGCGCATGGCCGACCTGCTGGGCGAACACCAGGCTCTGGAACTCACCGAAAACCCGGCGGAAGCTGACGTCATCCTCCTCAATACCTGCTCGATCCGCGAAAAAGCCCAGGAGAAGGTGTTTTCCCAGCTGGGCCGCTGGCGCGAACTGAAGAAGCACAACCCCGCGCTGGTGATCGGCGTCGGCGGCTGCGTGGCCAGCCAGGAAGGCGCGGCGATCCGCGAGCGCGCGCCCTACGTCGACGTGGTGTTCGGCCCGCAGACCCTGCACCGCCTGCCGGAGATGATCGACGCCGCGCGAACCACGCAAAAGCCCCAGGTGGACGTTTCCTTCCCGGAGATCGAGAAGTTCGACCGCCTGCCCGAGCCACGGGTCGACGGCCCCAGCGCCTTCGTCTCGGTGATGGAAGGCTGCAGCAAGTACTGCAGCTTCTGCGTGGTGCCCTACACCCGCGGCGAGGAGGTCAGCCGGCCGCCGGAGGACGTGCTCGCCGAGGTCATCCACCTGGCCGAGAACGGCGTGCGCGAAGTCACCCTGCTCGGCCAGAACGTCAACGGCTACCGCGGCACCGCCGCCGACGGGCGCCTGGCCGACTTCGCCGAGCTGCTCTACCTGGTGGCCGCCGTCGACGGCATCGACCGCCTGCGCTACACCACCAGCCATCCGCTGGAGTTCTCCGACGCCCTCATCCAGGCCCACGCGGAGATTCCCGAACTGGTGAAGTTCGTCCACCTGCCGGTGCAGTCCGGCTCCGACCGAATCCTCGCGGCGATGAAGCGCAACCACACCGCCCTGGAGTACAAGTCGCGGATTCGCAAGCTGAAGGCCGCCGTGCCGGAGATCAGCATCAGTTCGGACTTCATCGTCGGCTTCCCCGGCGAGACCGAGGAGGATTTCGCCCAGACCATGAAGCTGATCGAGGAGGTCGGCTTCGACTTCTCCTACTCCTTCGTCTACAGCGCGCGCCCCGGCACCCCGGCGGCGGAGCTGCCCGACGACACCCCGGAAGAGCTGAAGAAGCAGCGCCTCTCGATCCTGCAGCAGCGCATCTCCCAGCAGGGCTTCGAGATCAGCCGACGGATGGTCGGCAGCACCCAGCGCATCCTGGTCAGCGACTACTCGAAGAAGGACCCCGGCATGCTCCAGGGCCGCACCGAGAACAACCGCATCGTCAACTTCCCCTCGGCCAACCCGCGGCTGATCGGCCAGTTCGCCCTGGTGCGCATCGACGACGCCCTGCCCCACTCGCTGCGCGGCAGCCTGCTCGACTGATCCCCCGCGAACGGCCCGGCGGGCGGCGTTCCGCCGGGTCCGCCGCGCTCCCGACCGGCGTCGACTTCCCCCCCGCCGCCGACGGCGCTATTCTTCCCTCATCATTCCGCCGCGAGACGGCCGTACCCGAAAGCCCTTGAACGCACCCACAGAACCCCGTCGCTTCACCCTCGAACCCTTCGAAGCCCGCCGCTTCGCCAACCTCTGCGGACAATTCGACGAACACCTGCGCCTGATCGAACAGCGCCTGGCCATCGAAATCCGCAACCGCGGCAGCCAGTTCGAACTGCTCGGCGAGCCGCACCACACCCAGGCCGCCGAACAGCTGCTGCGCCGCCTCTACCGGGAAACCCACGGCGCCGAGCTGTCGCCGGACCAGGTCCACCTGTTCCTCCAGGAGTCGGGCATGGAGGCGCTGGCCGACCCCCGGGCCGAAGCCGGCGTCGCCCTGCGCACCCGCAAGGGGCTGATCCGCCCGCGCGGCGCCAACCAGCAGCGCTACGTCAAGGCGATCCTCGACAACGACATCAACTTCGGCATCGGCCCGGCCGGCACCGGCAAGACCTACCTGGCCGTGGCCTGCGCGGTGGACGCCCTGGAGCGCGAGCAGGTGCGACGCATCCTGCTGGTGCGTCCGGCGGTGGAGGCCGGCGAGAAACTCGGCTTCCTGCCCGGCGACCTGGCGCAGAAGATCGACCCCTACCTGCGCCCGCTGTACGACGCGCTCTACGAGATGCTCGGCTTCGAACAGGTGGCCAAGCTGATCGAGAAGCAGGTGATCGAGATCGCCCCGCTGGCCTACATGCGCGGGCGGACCCTGAACAACAGCTTCATCATCCTCGACGAGAGCCAGAACACCACCCTGGAACAGATGAAGATGTTCCTCACCCGGATCGGCTTCGGCTCCACCGCGGTGATCACCGGCGACGTGACCCAGGTCGACCTGCCGCGCGGCACCAAATCGGGGCTGGCCCACGTGATCGAGGTGCTCCGCGACGTGCCGGGGATCAGCTTCACCCACTTCCAGCCCAAGGACGTGGTGCGCCACCCCCTGGTGCAGCGGATCGTCGAGGCCTACGAGCGCTTCGAGGAACGCCATCCGGCCCGCCCCCAGGGCGAGCCGCGCCAGGAAGGACGCCGCGATGCTTGAACTGGACCTGCAGGCGGCCAGCAGCCGGCCACGCCCCGCCGAGAGCGACTTTCGCCGCTGGTGCGAACTGGCCCTGCGCCAGCGCACGGCCGACTCCGAGCTGACCATCCGCCTGGTCGACGAGGCGGAAGGCCGCGAGCTGAACCGCACCTGGCGGCACAAGGACTACCCGACCAACGTGCTGTCCTTCCCCGCCGAGATCCCCGACGGGCTGCTCGACATCCCGCTGCTCGGCGACCTGGTGATCTGCGTGCCGGTGGTCGAGCGCGAGGCCGCCGAACAGGGCAAGCCGCCGGACGCCCACTGGGCCCACCTGACGATCCACGGCTGCCTGCACCTGCTCGGCTACGACCACCTCGAGGACGAGGAGGCCGAGGAAATGGAGAACCTGGAACGGGACTTGCTGGCTGAACTGGGCTACCCCGACCCCTACGACAGCGATGACCTGCCCGATCCCGCGGGCACCACGAGCGAAGGAAGATGAGCGAAGACCGATCGAGCAATGGGCAATCCTGGCTGAGCAAGCTCACCCAGGCCTTTGCCCACGAACCCCGCAACCGCCAGGAACTGCTGGAAATCCTCCACGAAGCGCACGAGAACGAGCTGCTCGACAGCGAGGCGCTGACCATCGTGGAGGGCGCCATCCAGGTCGCCGACCTGCAGGTGCGCGACATCATGGTCCCGCGCTCGCAGATGATCACCGTCAAGGCTGGCCAGACACCCCAGGAATTCCTGCCGACGATCATCGACGCCGCCCACTCGCGCTATCCGGTGATCGGCGAAAGCCTCGACGACATCGTCGGCGTCCTGCTCGCCAAGGACCTGCTGCCGCTGCTGCTGCGCAACACCGGCGAGAGCTGTGCCTGCGAGCTCAAGCAGTTGCTGCGCCCGGCGACCTTCGTCCCCGAATCCAAGCGCCTCAACGTGCTGCTGCGGGAACTCCGCAGCACCCACAACCACATGGCCATCGTCATCGACGAGTACGGCGGCGTCGCCGGCCTGGTGACCATCGAGGACGTGCTCGAGCAGATCGTCGGCGATATCGAGGACGAGCACGACGTCGAGGAGGACAGCTACATCAAGGAGCTGCCCAGCGGCGACTTCGTGATCAAGGCGCTGATGCCGATCGAGGACTTCAACGAACACTTCGACAGCGAACTCTCCGACAGCGAGTTCGACACCCTCGGCGGCCTGGTGGCCAATGCCTTCGGCCACCTGCCCAAGCGCAACGAGACCATCGACATCGGCGACTTCCGCTTCCGCGTGCTGAACGCCGACAGCCGGCGCATCCACCTGCTGCGCCTGACCCTCCCGCGCCACTGAGCCCTCGGCCGGGCACGGCGCGGTGCGCGCCGTGCCCGGCCCTCTCAACGGACCGCCATGGCATGCCGCGAGCCGCTCCATTAAGCTTGCGCCGCCTCTTTTCAAGCAAGGATTCCCGATGCGCTGGATCACCCGCCCCGGCTGGCCGGGCAATCTGCTGGCCCTGGCCGCCGGCGCCCTGACCCCTCTCGCCCAGGCACCGTTCGACCTCTGGCCGCTGGCGCTGCTGTCGATCGCCCTGTTCTACCTGGGCCTGCGCGAGCTGGCGCCGCGGGCCGCGCTGTGGCGCGGCTGGTGCTACGGCTTCGGCCTCTACGCCGCCGGCACCGGCTGGATCTACATCAGCATCCACGACTACGGCGCCGCCTCGGTGCCGCTGGCCGGCCTGCTCACCTTCGCCCTGATGCTCGCCCTGGCGCTCTTCTTCGCCCTGCCCGCCTGGCTGTGGAGCCGCTGGCTGCGCCGGGACGCCGCGCCACTGGCCGACGCCCTGGGTTTTGCCGCCCTCTGGCTGGCCCTGGAGGGCTTTCGCGGCTGGTTCCTCACCGGCTTTCCCTGGCTCTACGCCGGTTACAGCCAAACCGAGGGGCCGCTCGCCGCCCTGGCGCCGCTGGGCGGGGTCTGGCTGCTCTCCTTCGTCCTGGCGCTGTCCGCGGCGCTTTCGATCAACCTGCCGCGCCTGATCCGCCGGCCGCTGGCGCTGGCCGGCGCCCTCGGCCTGCTGCTCGCCCCCTGGGGACTCGGCCTGGCGCTCCAGGGCCATGCCTGGACCCACCCCGCCGGCGCGCCGCTGAAGATCGCCGCAGTGCAGGGCAACGTGTCGCAGAGCCTCAAGTGGGACCCGGAACAGCTCAGCGCCCAACTGATGCTCTACCGCGACCTTACCCTGCAGCGCGCCGCCGCGGTCGACCTGGTGGTCTGGCCGGAAACCGCCGTGCCGATTCTCAAGGAGTACGCCGAGGACTACCTCGCCGGCCTCGACCGCTACGCCCGCCCGCGCCACCTCGCGCTGCTCACCGGGGTGCCGATCCGCCAGCGCAACGCCCAGGGCGAGCCGCGCTATTACAACGGCATCACCGTGGCCGGCGAAGGCTCAGGCACCTACCTGAAGCAGAAGCTGGTGCCCTTCGGCGAATACGTGCCGCTGCAGGAGCTGTTGCGCGGGCTGATCGCCTTCTTCGACCTGCCGATGTCCGACTTCGCCCGCGGCCCGGCCGACCAGCCGCCGCTGCAGGCCCGCGGCTGGCGGATCGCCCCCTACATCTGCTACGAGGTGGTCTACCCGGAATTCGCCGCCGACCTGGCCGCACAGAGCGACCTGCTGCTCACCATCAGCAACGACGCCTGGTTCGGCACCTCCATCGGCCCCCTGCAGCACCTGCAGATGGCGCGGATGCGCGCCCTGGAAGCCGGCCGCTGGATGATCCGCACCACCAACAACGGCATCACCGCGCTGATCGACCCCTTCGGGCGGGTCACCCAGCAACTGCCGCAGTTCCAGCGCGCCGTGCTCTACGGCGAAGTGACGCCGATGCAGGGACTCACCCCCTACCTGCAGTGGCGCGTCTGGCCGCTGGCGACCCTCGCCGTCCTGCTGCTCGGCTGGGCGCTGCTGCGCCGGCGCACCGAGCGCTCCGCGGCGAGCGTCCCGGCCGTCGAGGCTCAGCGGTAGAGCAACGGATAGACCAGCTGCCCCAGCGCCTCGTTGAGCAGCAGGCCGCTCTGCCACAGCGCCCGCCCCTCGGGCAGCCAGCCGCCCAGCGGGCGAGCGTTGGGCACCCCGAGAAAGCCCGCCGGAGCGGGCAGCACCGCGAAGCCGGCCCGCTCGAAGCACCAGCGCGCCCGCGGCATGTGCCAGGCCTGGGTCACCAGCACCACCCGGCGGATGCCCTCGCGCTGCAGCAGCTCGGCGCTGTAGCGGGCGTTTTCCCAGGTCGTCCGGCTGCGCTCCTCGCGCCAGCGCAGCGCCAGGCCATGGTCCTTCTCCAGCACCTCGCCGAGCAGCGCCGCCTCGCTGGGCGGCGCGCCGAAATGCAGGCCGCCGCTGGCCAGCAGCGGCAGGCCCGAGGCCCGCGCCAGACGGGCGGCGTAGCGCAGCCGCTCGAGCGCCAGCGGGCTCGGCTGGTCGCCGCCCCAGGCCGGATCGCCGCGTTCGCGCCCTCCCCCCAGCACCACGATGGCCTCGGCGCGCTGCGCCAGCTGCGGCCACTGCACTTCGGCCAGGGCCGGCTCGCGCTCGATGGCCCGCGCCGCCCACTCCACCGTCACCGGCAGACTGAGCACCCACAGCCCGCCCAGCCCGACGGCGAAGCACAGCCCGGCCGCCCGCGGCGCGCGGCGGCGCAACCACCAGCCGAGCGCCAGCAGGAGCAACAGCCCGGACGGCGGCAGCAGGAGGTGTTTGAACAGGTAGCGAAGCGGCATGGGTACCTCCGGGGGTCCGCAAAACCTGGGGGCCCATAAACTGGCGCAGCGAAGCGTTTCCGTACAGCGCCTCTTCATCGCCTGAGCGCAGGAGACGCTCGCATCGAGATCCGGCAGGGCAGCCCAATGCTGGCGCTTTGCAGAGCCAGCCCCTCACCACCCCGGATACCGCTCGCCGATCGCCCCGCTCGCCTCGCTGCCGTCGGCCCGGTAACTGCCGGGCACCAGACAGATGTCCAGGGCGATACGCTCGATCACGTCGCGCAGCTCCAGCCCATCCCGCCAGCGGGCCGGAATGGCCTCGGGGCCATGGAGCAGACCGAGGAAGTGGCCGGCGATCAGGCCGGTGCTGTCGCTGTCGCCGCTGTGGTTGACCGCGCGGATCAGCCCCTCCTCCAGACTGCCCGCGCTGAGCGCGCACCAGAGTCCGATGGCCAGGGCCTCCTCGGCGACCCAGCCGCCGCCCAGCTGCTCAATGCCCTGCGGCGTCGGCTTCACCCCCTCCGCATGCACCGCGAGGACGCGCTCGACGAGGCGACGGGTTTCCTCCATACCGGGCCGCCCGCCGTGCTCGGCGAGACTGGCCCGGATCGCATCGAGCAGCGAGGCATTCTCGTCGCTCCACAGGCGCGCCAAGATGTCGGCGAACAGGCCGGCGGCCAGGTAGCCGGTGGGATGGCCGTGGGTCAGGCGCGCCGATTCGGCGGCCTTGTCGAAGGCCTCTGGAAAGAAGGCGCAGGGCGCCACCCGCATCACCCCGCCGCAGCCCTTGCTGGCGTTGCCGGCCGGCTCGCCGAGGCGGCGACTGGTGCGCAGGGCGGAAAGGCAGGTATTGCCCGGGGCGCGGCGCGACCACAGGCGCCGCTCGCCGAACAGCCAGCCGTCCCGCCCCACGGCGGTGGCCGCAGGCTCGCCCTGGCTCAGCAGCCAGCGCAGCAGGGCATGATGGATGATGCTCGGCGGATGGCAGACACCATGGGACACGCCGCATACCCAGGCCCGCAGCAGGCCCTCGGCGGTGAACAGCATCATCTGGGTATCGTCGGTGATGGCGCCGAGCCGGCCGTAGGCCGGGACGAAATCGACGATACCGCCACGCGCACCGAACTGCCGCTCGATCTCGGGCCAGCGGAGGAACTCGACCGGTGCCCCCAGGGCATCGCCCGCCGCCCCGCCGAGCAGGCAGCCGAGCACGGCGGCGGGATCGCGTCTCAGACGAGGGGCATGGCCCACTGCCTGCAGATAGGTTTCGTCGCTGCGCGAAAGCGCGATTTCCGCATGATTTCCCAGTTGGTCATGGCCATCGACGACGATGCCTCCCGCCAGCGGCGGAGCGACCCGGAGAATCCGCAGCAAGGTGTTGCAGCGGCTGTCGCGCAGCAGCATCCAGGGTTGAATCCGTTCCAGTTCGAGCATCGATAAAGACTCCCCATACCCGTGGCCGGCTGGCCTGTACGATGGAGTCAGCATGCCTGCACTGCGCGACAGCTCATGTCGTACTCGGCAAGGCGCAGGGTCGGCCGGATTCCGGCACCACTTAAAAAAATCGACGAACGGCACTTGCTTCTCGGAATGAGATACGATCTCCGACTACAGACAGCCACCACGCCAGGGACGACGCCACCATGTCCACCGCCTCCGCCCGCAGTACCCTCAGCCGTCAGTGGGAACTGCTCCGCCTGCTGCCAGCCCGGCCGCCGGGACTGACGGCACAAGAGCTGTACCGGCAGCTGAACGACGCCGGCTTCAAGGTCAGCAAGCGCACCGTCGAGCGCGACCTGAACGAGCTGTCGCATCTCTTCCCGCTGCAGTGCAACACCAAGGGCTCGCCCTATGGCTGGTACTGGACACCGAGCACCACGACAGAGCTGCCGGGGCTGACGGTGAGCGAGGCGCTGACCCTGCGCTTGGTCGAGGACAGCCTGCGACCGCTGCTGCCGGACTTCATGCTGAAGAGCCTCGAACCGCGCTTCGCCCTGGCCCACCAGAAGTTGCAGGCCCTCGGGCCGGAGGTGGCGGCCGCGCGCTGGATCGACAAGATCGCCAACGTGCCGCCGGAACTGACCCTGCAGGCGCCGAACGTGGACGGCGAGCGACTGGAGCGTATCCAGCAGGCGCTGCTCGACGACCGGCAGCTCGCCTGCTGCTACTTCGCCGCACACCGCAACAAGCGGCGCGAGATGGTGCTCAACCCGATCGCCCTGATCCAACGGGGCAACATCACCTACCTGGCGGCGATCTGCGAACCCCATGCAGATATCCGGCTGTATGCCGCCCACCGCTTCGAGCAGGTGGAAGTCCTCGCCACGCCCAGCTGTCGACCGGAGGGTTTCCGCCTCGCCGACTACATCGCCGGCGGGGCGCTGCAGTTCACCAGTCCCGGCGCCGAACCGCTCGCCCTGGAGGCTTGGATCGACGACGGGTTGGCTAGGCAGCTGCGCGAGACGCCGCTTTCCGGCGACATGCGACTGGAGCGGGAAGACGACGGTGGCTACCGTCTGAGCGCGACCGTGCAGGACAGCTGGCAGCTGCACTGGTGGCTGCTGTCGCAGAGTGGCGCCCTCGCCGTGCGCGCACCGCAGGCGCTGCGCGAGAAGCTGCTCGCCGCTCTGGAAACGGGCCTGGCGACACACCGGGAACGATGCCCGGCAGCGTGGTGAAGCAAGCGCCTGGCTCCCCACCTGCCCCAATAACCAGAAAACCGGGCGGGGCGGTCATCGACAGTCGTTTTCACGATGGCGCTGCCGATGGCCGACCAGGAACAACCGCGAAGCGCACACCGGACAGGCCGCGATGCAGCCCGCGCGACGCTGCCGCACGGCCCGTCCGCACAGCGCGCAGAACAGCCGGGGATGACCCAACGGGCGAAGCCTGCGCGATCCGGCCAGGCTGTCGACCGGCACGAAGGCGCGGACGGCGCGCTCCTGGCGCTCGATCAGCGCCAGCTCCTCGGCCGCCGCCTGCCATCCACGCAGCCACTGCACGTCCTGACGCAGCCAGGCGCGGATCAGCGCCCGCTCGGCGGGCGACAGATCGCGCAGCTCCAGCACGCCCGGCTCCGCCCCGCCGCGCCAGCGCACAGCCTCGGCCCCGGCGAGGGCGCAGGCGATCCGCTCGATCAGTCGCCGGTACAATCCGCCACCCGCTCTCGCCTCGCCCATCCCACACCTCGACACCGGGGGAAACGACACCCTTCACCTGAGCTTAGCGCCCGTCCCCCCCGCGGCCTGCCGCCGCGACCAGCGGCGGCCGTTCCGCGCCGGCCCGGCGTTTCCCATGGCCGCGGCCCCTCATGTATGCTACCGGGTCTTCCAAAGCCCTCTTTTCCAGCGCCAGCAGACCATGCACGAACAGTATCAGCCCCGCGAGATCGAAGCCGCCGCGCAGTCCCTCTGGGATGCCCAGAAGTCCTTTGAGGTGCGCGAGCAGCCCGGCAAGGACACCTTCTACTGCCTGTCGATGTTCCCCTACCCCAGCGGCAAGCTGCACATGGGGCACGTGCGCAACTACACCATCGGCGACGTGATCGCCCGCTACCAGCGCATGCAGGGCAGGAACGTGCTGCAGCCGATGGGCTGGGACGCCTTCGGCATGCCGGCGGAAAACGCCGCGATGAAGAACCAGGTGGCGCCGGCCAAGTGGACCTACGAGAACATCGCCTACATGAAGTCCCAGCTGAAAAGCCTGGGTCTGGGCATCGACTGGTCGCGCGAAGTCACCACCTGCAAGCCGGACTACTACCGCTGGGAGCAGTGGCTGTTCACCCGGCTGTTCGAGAAGGGCGTGATCTACCGCAAGAACGGCACCGTCAACTGGGACCCGGTGGACCAGACCGTGCTGGCCAACGAGCAGGTCATCGACGGGCGCGGCTGGCGCTCCGGCGCGCTGGTCGAGAAGCGCGAGATCCCCATGTACTACTTCCGCATCACCGCCTACGCGGAAGAACTGCTGAGTAGCCTGGACGAACTGACCGGCTGGCCCGAGCAGGTCAAGACCATGCAGCGCAACTGGATCGGCAAGAGCTTCGGCGCCGACATCGTCTTCGACTACGACGAAGCCTCCGTCGGCGAGGCCGGCCAGCTCAAGGTCTACTCGACCCGTCCGGACACCCTGATGGGCGCCACCTACGTCGCCGTCGCCGCCGAACACCCGCTGGCCCAGCGCGCCGCCGCGAATAATCCCGAGTTGCAGGCCTTTATCGCCGAGTGCAAGGCCGGCTCGGTGGCCGAGGCCGACATGGCCACCATGGAGAAGAAGGGCCTGCCTACCGGCCAGTTCGTCGTCCACCCGCTGACCGGCGCCCTGCTCCCGGTGTTCGTCGCCAACTACGTGCTCTGGGGCTACGGCGAGGGCGCGGTGATGGCCGTGCCGGCCCACGACGAGCGCGACTTCGAGTTCGCCAAGAAATACGACCAGCCAATCAAAGCCGTATATGGTCGCCTGAAGCCTGGCACTGAGCGTCAATCGGACAAAAGCGACGACCCAGCAGATCGCTCAAACGATCTAGAGCATGTAGATCCCACCGTTTGGAAGGATTGGTATGCCGACAAAGACTTCGTAATCACCATTGATGGCGGCAAGGACTTCACCGCCGCCTTCGACGCCATCGTCGCCGATCTGGAAAGCGCCGCCCACGGCGCGCGCAAGACCCAGTTCCGCCTGCGCGACTGGGGCATCAGCCGCCAGCGCTACTGGGGCTGCCCGATCCCGATCGTCCACTGCGACAGCTGCGGCGACGTGCCGGTGCCGGAAGACCAACTGCCGGTGGTGCTGCCCGAGGACGTGGTGCCGGACGGCGCCGGCTCGCCGCTGGCGAAGATGCCGGAGTTCTACGCATGCAGCTGCCCGACATGCGGCAAACCGGCCAAGCGCGAAACCGACACCATGGACACCTTCGTCGAGTCGTCCTGGTACTACGCCCGCTACGCCTCGCCGACCTATGAGCAGGGCATGGTCGACCCGCAGGCGGCCAACCACTGGCTGCCGGTGGACCAGTACATCGGCGGCATCGAGCACGCCATCCTGCACCTGCTCTACGCGCGCTTCTTCCACAAGCTGATGCGCGACGAAGGGCTGGTGTCCTCCAACGAGCCGTTCAAGAACCTGCTGACCCAAGGCATGGTGGTCGCCGAGACCTACTACCGCACCCTGGAAAACGGCGGCAAGGACTGGTTCAACCCGGCCGACGTGGAAGTCGAGCGCGACGCCAAGGCCAAGGTGATCGGCGCCAAGCTCAAGTCCGACGGCCTGCCGGTGGAGATCGGCGGCACCGAGAAGATGTCCAAGTCGAAGAACAACGGCGTCGACCCGCAGGCGATGATCGACGCCTACGGCGCCGACACCTGCCGCCTGTTCATGATGTTCGCCGCTCCGCCGGAACTCTCCCTGGAGTGGTCCGACGCCGGCGTCGAGGGCGCCAGCCGCTTCCTGCGCCGGGTCTGGCGCCTGGCCCAGAGCCATGTGAGCGCCGGCCTGCCGGGCGCGCTGGATACCGGCAGCCTGAGCGACGCGCAGAAGGAGATCCGCCGCGCCATCCACCTGGCCATCAGGCAGGCCAGCCAGGATGTCGGCCAGCACCACAAGTTCAACACCGCCATCGCCCAGGTGATGACCCTGATGAACGTGCTGGAGAAGGCGAAGGCCGAAAGCGAACAGGACCGCGCCCTGCTCCAGGAAGGCCTGGAAGCCGTGGCCCTGCTGCTGGCGCCGATCACCCCGCACATCAGCCACGCGCTCTGGGAAGCCCTCGGCAAGGACGGCCTGATCATCGACGCCGCCTGGCCGGCGGTGGACGAATCGGCCCTGGTGCAGGACACCCTGACCCTGGTGGTGCAGGTCAACGGCAAGCTGCGCGGGGAAATCCAGGTGCCGGCCGCCGCCTCCCGCGAGGAAGTCGAGGCCACCGCCCGCGCCAACGAGAACGTGCTGCGCTTCACCGAAGGCCTCGCCATCCGCAAGGTCATCGTGGTGCCGGGCAAGCTGGTCAACATCGTCGCCAATTGATGCGCCGTCCCGGCGGCAAGAGGCCGCCGGTCACCGAAGGGGAAACCAGATGATCAAACGGAGCCTCGCGCTCGTCGCCCTGACCGGCCTGCTCGGCGCCTGCGGCTTCCATCTGCGCGGCACCGGCGGCGAGAGCACGCGCATCGCCCTCGGCGAACTCAACCTGACCGCCCGCAACGCCTACGGCGAGACCCAGCGGCTGCTGCGCAGCCAGCTCGAGGCCAACGGCGTCAAGGTATACGCCGGCGCGCCCTACGAGCTGGTCCTGACCCGCGAGACCGAGAAACGCCGCACCGCCAGCTACACCAGCACCTCGCGCAGCATGGAATACGAGCTGAGCACCACCCTCGAATACGAGCTGCTCGATGCCCGCAAGCTGCAGCTCGGCAGCAACGAGCTGACGGTGCAGAAGGTCTACGTCCACGACCAGAACAACATCACCGGCTCGACCCAGGAAGCCCTGCAGCTGCGCGAGGAAATGCGCCGCGAGATGGTCCAGCAGCTGATCCTGCGCCTGCAGCAGCTCACCCCGGAGCGCCTCGCCCAGATGGAGCAGCAGGCCCAGGAACGCGCCCGGGCCGAAGCGCAGGCCGCGGAGGCGGCCCAACGCGCCCAGGAAGAGCAGCAGAACGAGCCGCAGCAGTCGCCGCTCGATCTACCCACCGAAACCCCCTGAGGTCGCCGGGCGGGGCCACGGTCCCGCCCCTTCCCGCCGCATGAAACTCTCCTCCGCCCAACTGCCCAAGCAGCTCAAGGACGTCCTGGCGCCGATCTACGTGGTCAGCGGCGACGAGCCGCTGCTCTGCCAGGAAGCCTGCGACGCCATCCGCAGCGCCGCGCGCGCCCAAGGCTTCAGCGAGCGCCAGGTGTTCGACGCCGACGCCAACTTCGACTGGAACCGGCTCTACGAGGCCGGCGCCAGCCTGTCGCTGTTCGCCGAGAAGCGCCTGCTGGAGCTGCGCATTCCCAACGGCAAACCCGGCGACAAGGGCGCCGCGGCGATCCTCGAATACCTCGCCCGTCCCGCCGAGGACAGCCTGCTGCTGATCGGCCTGCCCAAGCTCGACGCCGCCACCCAGAAGAGCAAGTGGGCCAAGGCGCTGTTCGACGCCCCGCAGGTGCAGTTCGTGCAAGTCTGGCCGGTCGACGCCGCCCAGCTGCCGCAGTGGATCCGCCAGCGCCTGGCCCGGGCCGGGCTGGCCGCCAGCCCGGAGGCGGTGGAGCTGATCGCCGCCCGCGTGGAAGGCAACCTGCTGGCCGCCGCCCAGGAGATCGAGAAACTCAAGCTGCTCGCCGAGGACCAACAGGTCACGGTCGACACCGTGCAGGCCGCGGTGGCCGACAGCGCCCGCTTCGACGTCTTCGGCCTGCTCGACGCCGCCCTCGCCGGCCAGGCCGCCCATGCCCTGCGCATGCTCGCGGGGCTGCGCGGCGAAGGCGCGGAAACCCCGGTGATCCTCTGGGCGCTGGCTCGCGAACTGCGCCTGCTGGCCACGCTCGCCCAGCAGTACGCCCAGGGCGTGCCGCTGGAGAAGGCTTTCGCGCAGTTGCGCCCGCCGGTCTGGGAAAAGCGCCGCCCGCTGCTCGCCAAAGCCCTGCAGCGCCACCCGGCGGCGCGCTGGAACCAGCTGCTGCGCGGCGCCCAACTGATCGACGCGCAGATCAAGGGCCAGGCCGAAGGCGAGCCGTGGAGCGGCCTCGCCCGGCTGACCCTGGCCATCGCCGGCCAGCGCCTGCAGCTGCCGCCGGAAGCCTGAAGCGCCGGAGCGACTGGACATCTTTTGAACAGCCGCGCATGATGCCCGCGCCTGCACGGGGCAGGCCTCGCAGGAGGAATCCGATGGGCAAGAAATCCCGCTCCCGGCCGAACAAGGCCAAATCCCTGGTCGCGCAACCGCTGTTCCGCTGCCGCCAGGAAGCAGCGAAGAAAGGCAAGGGCAGCTACCGCCGCGAAGCCTTCCGGTCCGACGACCGGGAGGCTTTTGTCCTTCTGGCGGCCTGAAAAGCCACCGCCCCCCTACCGCCCAGCCCCATCGCCCACCGACAACCATTCGCTCTTTCCCGGTTTCCGCCTCATTGTTCCCCGGCAGAACCGACCTCGCCGTTCTTCTTCAGCCGATAGGCCAGCGCCGGGCGCGTCATGCCCAGCAGCCGCGCGGCTTCAGAGACATTCTGTCCGCTGCGCCTGAGCGCCCCCCGGATCAGCGCCTCCTCAATCGAGTCCAGGCCCAGCCGCTGGTCGAGCAGCCGCTCGATGCACTCGTCGCCGGCCAGGGCGGACTGCTCCACCAGGCAGCCATCGCTGGCCAGGCCGATACTCAGCAGCTCTGTCTGAAGATGTGGAAACAGCGCCTCGACCTCGATGCTCTGGTTGGCCTCGGTGATGATCACACCCCGCTCGATCAGGTTTTCCAGCTCGCGAATATTGCCCGGCCAGTCGTAACCCAGGCAGGCATCCAGAGCCCGGTCGGAGAGCCCCAAGGTCTTCTTCTGGTAGCTGGCATGCATTTTCTCGAGGAAATGCTCGATCAGCAGCGGAATATCCTCCCGACGCTCGCGCAAGGCGGGGATGTGAACCGGATAGACGTTCAGCCGGTAATATAGATCGGCACGAAAGCGCCCCTCCCTGACCGCCTTGAGCAGATCCTCATGGGTCGCGGCGACGACCCGTACGTCGACCTTGCGCGTTTGCGAGTCGCCGACCCGCTCCAGCTCCCGCTCCTGCAGTACACGCAGCAGGCTGGCTTGGGCGCGCGAGGTCAGCTCGACGACCTCGTCGAGGAACAGGGTTCCGCCGTTGGCTCGCTCGAAGCGGCCCATGCGCGATTGCTGGGCGCCGGTGTAGGCGCCCTTCTCCACGCCGAACAACTCGGCCTCGATCAGGTCCGGCGGGATCGCCGCGCAGTTCAGTGCGACGAAGGGACCACCAGCCCGCTCGCTGCGCAGGTGCAGACTGCGAGCGATGACTTCCTTACCGACTCCGGTCTCTCCCAGCAGCAACACCGAAGCGTTTCCCAATGCAACCTTGTCGATCAGGTTACAGGTCTTGCGATAGACGCCGGACCGGCCAATTCCGTAGAACAAACCGGCTTGCTCCTGCAAGCGCTGGCGCATGTTCGCCACCTGCGCTTGCAGAGCATGCAGCTCGTCGATGATCGGGTCATTGCGGAAATACCGGAGGAAATCCTCGGCATCCGCCCATTCATCCACTGGCTTGCCGATGATACGGCAGCGTGCATCGCCGCAACCGCGGCAACTGACCTCCTTGAACAAGATCTGCTGGCCGAGGAAGAACGAGGTGAAACTGATCGCATAGCCCAGCAGGGTCCAGCATACCGGTTGGTCGCTGTGTAGCCCCTCGGCTCGACTGGTTTCGACCTCGAAAGAGTTTTCCCATTCTATGTCGGCATAGAACTGCCCAGCCTCCTGATCGATGCGGATCTCCAGCGGTCTGACTTTAACCATGCCCTTGAGAGAGTGCAGCTGCGGGCCGGTGTAGAACATATCCAGCGCACTGGCATCAGGGCGTAGCTTGCGCGCCAACTCGGCATCCTTGAGACCGGACGTATAGCCCAAGCGCAGGAAAAAGCCCTTGGCACGCTCCACGCCAATACTCTCGATCATCTCGCGCCGAACAGCGCCTAGCGCCGAGAGTTGCAACAGCAGCATGCGCTGCTGGCCAAGCCAGATCTTGCCTTCTTTTTCGACGAATCGAATCTGCTCGGTAAGATCCCTGAATGCTGGTGCCTGCACCGGCGCCATCTTGATTGGCTTCATGACATACCTTTTTATTTTTTTGATGGGAATGGCGAACCAAGCCAGCGAATGACAACGGTCGAACCAAAAGCCTTCGCTTTTATCCTCAAGCAAGGTGTACCCGCGCCTGTTTAATAGCTATGCCGGCAGGAAGTCAATTGCCATTACTTCCCCCTTTTCGAGGCTTAACTCAAGCCTTTGCCATTTGGTTAAAGAGCTTCTGACAATTGATCAAATGATCAAAGCAAAAATCTATTTTTCGGATTGCCAATCCGCCCACCTCAACTCCAATAAAAAATAAAGCCTAAATTAATCAATTACCTGAATGCAAATCCGGGCATATCCGGCTATGCCGGCACAGGCCTTGCCTAAGTGGTATGGGACCAGCCAGGAGTTCCCACGCATGAGTCGTTCGACCCTCGACCAGATGCCTCGTTATGTCCGAGTACGCAGCGGATCAGACGATCCTTTCGTCGAGTTTGATTTCGCCATCGGTCATCCGGAGCTGTTCATCGAACTGGTCTTGCCGCGCAGTGCCTTCGAGAGCTTCTGTCGGAACAACAACGTGCAATTCATGGATGCAGCAATGGCCGAAGCCGTTGATAGGGATATGCGGAAATGGCGCTATGGCACTCTCCATGGCGACGATGAGGGGTCTTGAGCCGGGCAATACAAGGCTTCAGACCGACAACACAACAACAACACGGTATCAAATGTCATGAGCGTTGAAATCAAGACTGTGGCCATCGAGCCCTTGCGTCATACCTACAGCCACATCCGCCGTCGCTTTGGCGACAAGCCCGCCAGCCGCTATCAGGAAGCGAGCTTCGACATCGAAGCCCAGACCAACTTCCACTGTCGCCCGCTGTGGCAGCCGGACAAGGAGCTCAACGACCCCACCCGCACCGCCGTGCATATGGCCGACTGGTACAAGGTCAGCGACCCTCGCCAGTACTACTACAGCACCTACGTGCAGACCCGCGCCAAGATGCAGGAGAACGTCGAGCACAATTTCGACTTCTGCGAGCGGCGTCGGCTGCTGGACAACCTCGATCCGGCGCTGCGCCAACAGGTCGTCCACCTGCTGATACCGCTGCGTCATGCCGAGCTGGGCGCCAACATGAACAACAGCGGCATCACCGCCGATGGCACGGCCACCAGCGTGACCCAACTGCACATATTCCAGAGCATCGACCGCCAGGGAATCGCCCAGTACCTGACGCGCCTCGGCCTGCTGCTGGACGACGGCGGCACCGACCTGCTCGCCGAAGCCAAGCAGCAGTGGCTGAAAAATCCCGCCTGGCAGGGTTTGCGCCGCTACGTGGAAGACACCCTGGTGATCCGGGACTGGTTCGAGCTGAGCCTGGCGCAGAACCTGGTCAGCGATGGCCTGCTCTATCCACTGCTGTTCATCCGCTTCGACGAGCAGCTCGCTCGGCAAGGAGGCGGCCAGATCAGCGTGCTCACCGAGTTCATGCGCCAGTGGTTTATCGAAAGCCAGCGCTGGGTCGATGCCATGGTCAAGACCGTGGCCGCCGAAAGCGAGGAAAACCGGCTGCTGCTGCAGGGCTGGATCGACCATTGGCGCCAGCGCGCCTTGGAGGCCTTGGCGCCTTTGGCCGAGCTGGGTCCCGGTGCCGCCGCACTGGAAGCCGTATCCGGCGAGTTCGATGCCCGCCTCAAGAAAATCGGCCTGGCAGGAGTAGCCGCATGACCTCTTTCGTTTTCATCGCCTTCCAGGACACCGACAACGCGCGCTACTACGTTGATGCCATCGCCGCCGACAACCCCCACGCCGAGATCCAGCACCAGCCGGCGATGATCCGCGTGCAGGCCAAGGACCGCTTGGACATCCGCCGGGAAACGGTGGAGGAGCGCATCGGCCGCACCTGGGACGTACAGGAAATGATGCTCGATGTGATCACCCTGGGCGGCAGCATCGAGGAAGAAGAAGACCGCCTCAGCCTGTGCTGGAACTGACTCCTGACCCTTACAAGAATTCGGAGCACCTCTCATGTCTACAAAAAAACTGAACCAGAAAGAAAGATACCGCTACATGACCCGCGACCTAGACTGGGAGCCGAGCTACCAGCGCAAGGAAGACATCTACCCCTACGAGCGTTTCGAGGGGATCAAGATCACCGACTGGGACAAGTGGGAAGACCCCTTCCGCATGACTATGGACGCCTACTGGAAATACCAGGCGGAGAAAGAGAAGAAGCTCTACGCCATCTTCGAGGCATTCGCCCAGAACGACAGCCAGACCAAGATTTCCGATGCGCGCTACGTCAATGCCCTGAAGATCTTCTTGTGTGCGGTCACACCGCTGGAATACCAGGCGTACCAGGGCTTCGCCCGGGTCGGGCGGCACTTCGGCGGAGTCGGCGCGCGCCTCGCCTGCCAGATGCAGTCGATCGACGAACTGCGCCATGTGCAGAGCCAGATCCATGCCATGAGCCATTACAACAAGCACTTCAATGGCCTGCATGATTTCGCCCACATGCATGACCGGGTGTGGTTGCTCTCGGTGCCCAAGTCGTTCTTCGACGATGCCCGCAGCTCCGGGCCGTTCGAGTTCCTCACGGCGATCTCCTTCGCCTTCGAGTACGTGCTGACCAACCTGCTGTTCGTGCCCTTCATGTCCGGCGCAGCCCACAACGGCGACATGGCCACCGTGACCTTTGGCTTCTCGACCCAGTCCGATGAAGCGCGGCACATGACCCTGGGCCTCGAAGTGATCAAGTTCATGCTGGAGCAGCACGAGGACAACGTGCCGATCATCCAGGGCTGGATCGACAAGTGGTTCTGGCGTGGCTACCGCCTGCTGACCGTGGTCGGCACCATGATGGACTATATGCTGCCCAACAAGGTGATGTCCTGGGCCGAGGCCTGGGAGATGTATTTCGAACAGGCCGGCGGAGCGCTGTTCAAGGATCTGGAGCGTTACGGTATCCGCCCGCCCAAGTACGTCGAGCAGACAGCCATCGGCAAGCAGCACATCAGCCACCAGGCCTGGTCGATCTTCTACCAGCACAGCCAGGCCACCAATTTCCACACCTGGATCCCCAGCGATGCGGAACTGAACTGGATGTCGGCCAAATACCCGGACACCTTCGACCGCCTCTATCGCCCACGCTACGAGTACTGGCGCGAGCAGCAGGCCAAGGGCGAACGCTTCTACAACCAGAGCCTGCCCATGGTCTGCCAGGTCTGCCAGTTGTCCCTGTCGTTCACCGAGCCGGATGACGACACCAAGCTCAGCCATCGCAGCCTGGTGCACGAAGGCGAGCGCTTCCACTTCTGCTCCGATGGTTGCCACGACATCTTCCATAACGAGCCGGAGAAATACCTGCAGGCCCGCCTGCCAGTGCACGAGATCCTCAAGGGCAACTGCGGTGGCAGCAGCGTCGAGGAAGTCGTACGCGACTATTACAACATCACTTCCAGCGAAGAGAGCTTCGAATACCTGGGCTCACCTGAGCACCAGCGTTGGCAACAATGGCATGGCGAAAACAAGAGCCTGTCACTGAAACCCGACGAAAACAGCCTGCCCAAGGCCGTCTGAAGCCCGGCGGGCGACCGCATATCGCCCGCCCCAAGCCTTTATCGAACAAAAAAGGATAACCACATGCCTGTGAATGCAATCAGCGCCTATTCGGCACAATCCCGTGATCGCCTGGAAAACTTCAACGGCCTGCAACTGGTGTATATCGGCTGGGATCGACACCTGATGTTCTGTGCCCCGATGACCTTCGCCCTGCCGCCAGCCATGCCTTTTGCCGAGTTCATCGACAGCGTGGTCAAGCCCGCCATCGCTCCCCATCCGGACGCTGCCCAGGTGGACTTCGCCAAGGCCCAGTGGCTGCTTGATGATCAACCCTTCACCCCCGACCTCAATGCCAGCCTGACGGCCAACGGCGTCGGTCACAAAAGCCTGCTGTATCTGACCACTCCCGGTCTGAACGGCATCAAAGGCAGCGGCAACTAGAGGAGGCCCGCCATGAGCTATCAAGTCACCATCGAGCCCACCGGCGAACAAATCGAGGTGCAGGAAGGCCAGACTATCCTCCAGGCCGCGCTGCGCCAGGGCGTCTGGCTGCCGTTCGCCTGTGGCCACGGCACCTGCGCCACCTGCAAGATCCAGGTGCTGGAAGGCGAAGTGGACATCGGCGCCGCTTCGTCCTTCGCGCTGATGGACATGGAACGCGACGAAGGCAAGGTCCTGGCCTGCTGCGCCATCCCCCAGAGCGATCTGGTCGTCGAGGCCGACATCGATGTCGATCCAGACTTCGCCGGCTATCCGGTGCAGGACTACCAGGCGGTGGTCAGCACCATCGTCGACCTGTCACCGACCATCAAGGGCGTGCATTTCAAGCTACACCGGCCGATGCGCTTCCAGGCTGGCCAGTACGTCAACCTGCAACTGCCCGGTATCGAGGGCAGCCGAGCCTTCTCCATCGCCAATCCGCCCAGCCGGGCCGACGAGATCGAGCTGCACGTGCGTCTGGTGGAAGGTGGCGTGGCCACTACCCATATCCACCAGCAACTGAAAGTTGGCGATGTGGCGGAAATATCCGGGCCTTACGGGCAATTCTTCGTCCGCAATTCGGATCCCGGCGGATTGATCTTCATCGCTGGCGGCTCGGGATTGTCCAGCCCGCAATCGATGATCCTGGATCTGCTGGAGCAGGGCGATACCCGGGCCATGGTGCTGTTCCAAGGCGCGCGCAACCGTGCCGAGCTGTACAACCGCGCGCTGTTCGAGCGGCTGGCGGCCAAGCACGCCAACTTCACCTACGTACCGGCGCTCAGCATGGCCACGGACGATGCCGACTGGAACGGCTTTCGCGGCTTCGTCCACGATGCGGCGAAAGCGCATTTCGAGAATCGCTTCCAGGGCAACAAGGCCTATCTGTGCGGACCGCCGCCGATGATCGATGCCGCCATCACCACCCTGATGCAGGGCCGCCTGTTCGAGCGCGACATCCATATGGAGCGTTTCTACAGTGCTGCCGACGGCGCATCGGAGGGGCAGCGATCGGCATTGTTCAAACGCATCTAAGGCCTTCCGGCCGACAGCCACGATGCGCGCCATCGATATCGACCGGCAAACCGGCGTTTTCCCCCTTGGGCGGACAGGGTCGGCACAAAGCCCGATCCATTTCAAACCACGACAAAGTATACCTTTCGAGCATGATTCATAACCTATTCAGTATTTGACGCAAACTCGTACTGCTTTGAATATGCACTTCAACCACATCGATCAGATTGCAACCGTCGGCCATTAAAGAGGAACCCGACAGGCAACAGATCAAATAGACAATCAATGGCCCGCCTTGCAAACAGATAAAGCAAGGCCAGGACTGATAACAACCAACAAAAACAAAGGAGTTTGGCAATGGCGATGACTGGTGTGCTACGGCCCGGACATACCCAACTGCGCGTACTTAATCTCGAAGAGTCGGTCAAGTTCTATACCGATGTGCTCGGCCTTGTCGAAACAGGCCGGGACGCCGCCGGGCGGGTCTATTTCAAATGCCATGACGAGCGCGACCATCATAGTTTCATCATTCGCGAGTCGGATCGCTCCGGAATGGATTTCTATGGATTCAAAGTTCTCGATAAGGCGACCCTCGACCGACTCGAAGCGGATCTTCGGGATTATGGAGTAGCCACCGAACGTATTCCCGCAGGAGACCTGCTGGAAACCGGCGAGCGTGTCCGCTTCGAGATACCGACCGGCCACCTGATCGAGTTGTATGCCGAGAAAAAAGAAATCGGCGACAGTCTGGGTTACCTCAATCCGGATGTGATCATCGAAGGACGCAAGGGTATTTCCCCGCTGCGGCTCGATCACTGGCAGATCCACGGCAGCGATCTGGATGGCAGCCGCGACCTTTTCACCCAGGTGCTCGGCTTCAGTCTGGTCGAGCGGATTCTGGGGGAGGACGGCAAAACGGACATGGCCGTCTGGCTTTCCTGCTCGACGAAAGCCCACGACATCGCCTTCGTCCGCGATGAGCGCAACAACACGGTGCACCACGCCTCCTTCCTGCTCGATACCTGGGAACATGTGCTCCGCGCCGCGGACATCATGACCAAGCACCGGGTATCGATCGATATCGGGCCATTGCGTCACGGAATCACCCGTGGAACCACCATTTATGCCTTCGATCCCTCGGGAAACCGTTTCGAAACGTTCTGCGGAGGCTATGACTTCTACCCGGACATGAAGCCCTACACCTGGACCTGGGATGAGATCGGGACGGCCATTTTCTATCATACCCGTGAACTCAATGAGCGCTTCCTCACGGTCGTGACCTGAACGATAGGCAACTTGGCCGAAGCAATCGGCGCCTCACTCCTTGAAAGAGAAGAGGCTCCCGGTTGATCTCCCGAGAAATGACCTGGACTTCTGAGGCGGCCCGCCTATCGGGCCGATCTCGCACCCGGTAGTTATCGAATCGATGCGCTTTATATGACTGAGAGGAAAACACCATGCCCATCATGCAGGTTTACCTGATCAAAGGCCGCAGCGAAGAGCAGAAGGCCCGCCTCATCGAGGCCCTGAGCCGTGCCGCTGTCGAAACCCTCGACGCGCCGATCGAAAGCGTGCGCGTCGTGATCAGCGAGGTCCCCAACACGGATTTCGGTATCGCCGGCCAGACAGCCAAGCAGCGAGGCCGCTGAGCGCGCCGCTCGGCACTCGTCACAAGGACAACAGGTCGAGGTTTTCCATGGATGGAACGTCGCCCCGCTGCAAGGTTGCGGTCTACGGGGCGACCGCAAGACCCTGGCGCTTGGCTATGCCGGCGTCCATTTCAGTTTCCTGCGTTATACCGAAGCAACTGCGGCTCGTTATGGACTGAGGACGATGGATATTCTGGTCGAACTTGGTCGCCGCAAGATGATCGTCGATGAGACTCTGGATTTAACTCAAGAACACGGGACCGAGTGACGAGGCAGCGTGCTCTTCGCGCATAGTCTGGAGCATGCGGTATAGGAGGCCTGGAGTTTCCGACTGAAACTTTCGGCTGCGCTGTTCAAGCAAATCCGACCTGGCAATAAAAAAAATAATAAAGGTAAATGTCGTGATCCATAGATATGTTTTTTCCTTCTCGCGTGTCCGGCTTCAGGTCGGCACTGCATGCTGTTTGTTGCTCGCTCAGGCTGCCCACGCCACAGAGGGCGGAGGCTCGACTTACCCCATGGGGGTGGAAGCCCACATGATGGGGGCATTTCCCCCCGAGCCCGGCTTTTATAGCTTGAACTATGCCCAGCACTACGAAGCGCATCGTTTGCGTGGAAATGATGGTGAAAGGCTTCCGAATGATTTCCGGCTCCGCGCGGATGTCTTTGCCAGTCGCTTCGTCTGGGTAACCGATCAGAAGTTTCTGGGGGGAAGGGTCGGGGTTCACGCCTTAGTTCCCATCGTGGACCTGCACGTGGAAATGGACGGTCGCAGTGATTCCGACAAGGGGATAGGCGACATGACGTTCGGTGCACTTCTCGGCTATAACTACAGTAAAAAGCTCCACAGTATTTTTGCCATAGATATCATTGCCCCAACGGGCAGCTATGACGAAGACAAACTGGCGAACATCGGTCGAAACTACTGGGCCATCGAGCCGGTCGCGGCGTTCACCTGGGTCGACCCGCAAGGCTTCAATGCCGATATAAAACTCATGTACGACTTCAACTTCGAAAATGGCAAGACGGATTACAAGTCCGGCCAGGAATTTCATTTCGATTATGACGCCGGTTGGGCGGTTGGGGATAAATGGGTCCTCGGGGTCGGCGGGTATGCCTATTGGCAGACCACTGACGATCGGCAGCATGGTGACCGGGTAGACGACAACAAGGGGCGGGCGATGGCGATCGGACCGGCGGTCAAGTATTCGAGCAAGGATGGCTGGTTCATGAGCCTGAAATGGCAGAAGGAATACAAGGTCAGGAATCGGCCCGAGGGCGATGCGGTTTGGCTTAAATTCACAGTGCCATTGATGCTGTTGTGACGACCGGCTGCTCGTGGGGCACTGGACAACATTTGTTCTTCAGGACTTTAAAAATCTTCTCGGCGGTATCTGCTTTTCTTCGGTCACATGCTCACTTTTCTAAAGTGCATCGCTCTTGATGGAGCGCTGTGCAGGGTGGCGACCTAATAAAACAAGACGGAGGTTCGCTATGGCTATAACCGGTGTGCTGCGGCCTGGTTGCGACGGACAAGTCGGGGCGTGTTTATTTCGAATGCCACGACGAGTGTGATCCAGGTCCATATTCAATACCGCTGTTCGGCAGGCATAACTAAAACAATAAGGGCTTAATGTCTATGAAAGACGATAAACGTGGTGACTCGCTGGAATATACGGCTGCGGCCGGTGCGGAAGCGATGAGCGACGGGCTATCCCGCGCAGGGACTTCATTCGCCGAGCAGCCGGTTCTGGGCATACTCGCCCTGGCCGCTTCGATGGCGCTTTCCATGGGTATTATCGGGTTGCTCGATGCGGAACTGTTCGCCACTTGGGTGACATTCTTCGTGGTGGTCTGCGTACCGGTGCAAGTAATACTTTCCATGGCGTGGGAACTGAACTATCCACCGCTCTCCCGGAAACTGAAGCAGCCGCTCAAAGGCGCGTTCTTCATGGCGCTGATGCTTCTGGTCGCCGGCGCGATTGCCGTCACGGTCTATTATGCGCAGCCCGTACATGCGGGGCCGCCAACGCCCTTTGTCCTGATGTACGTGATTTTTTGTGTGCTGGTCACGTTCTGGTTCGTGATCGTCTGGAATTGCTGGCCACTCTCCTCGCTGCTCGACAATCGGCTTCTCATGGGACTGGGCATTCTGGCGGTTGCCTATGGCGGGGGCTACGGGCTGTTCACGCTGCTGTTCGATTTCCATGCGATGAGTGCCGCGCCTTTCTATTCGGCGGCGATGGATCCTGGTGGTGCTTTTTCAGCCTTTCATGTGCTTGCTTATTCCGTGACCACGGTTTCGGTGGTGTTTTTCTGTCTCCTGTTCGACTTCTGGCCACTCACCCTTTTTCCCGTGTTGCGTATCCAGCCATTGATGGGGTTGGTGTCGACGATCTATATCCTAGGCCTGTCCGCGGCTGTTTACTGGATGGGAGTCGAGTGGCTGGACATGGAGCCCGTCAAACTGATGGTGAACGTTTCGATCGGTTTCCTTTTCGGCTCGTTGATTCCCCTGATCATGTTCGAAGGAAAACTGTTCGGCAATCTGCGGCAACCTTGGAAGGGAATCGCCCAATGCGCTGTAGCGGTAATCGCCGCCGTGACACTGCCAAGCATCTACTGGGAACTAGCCCCGCTGGTTTCGGGGCCACTGAACAGCGGGGCGCCTGGGTATCAATACGAGTTCTGGATGGCTTCCGCTCTTCTGGCGATGACGTTTCCGATCATGGTCGTTGTCGGGAAATTTCTTGATTTCTGGCCATTGAGATTCGCGCCCATCCGATAGTTCGGACTTCGCAATTACGCTGCACGGTTCTTGGCGGAAGACCGATTGAACATGCTCAACCTGGATCTTCCGCTCTTTTTCGAGAGGGATATTGTGTAATGAATTTGCCGGAAAATCTGTTCAAGGCCAAGCTCAATAGCTTGAGCCCTCAATTTGGCATCTGGTCGAGTCTGGCCAGCAGTTATGCTTCCGAGATCGTCGCCAGCTTCGGTTATGACTGGATGCTGATCGATGGCGAGCATGCACCCAATACAGTGCCGATGATCAAGGAGCAACTGCAGAGCATGATGTCCTACAAGACTCAACCTGTAGTGCGTGCCGTTTCCAATGATCCGGTCCTTATCAAGCAGTTGCTCGATATCGGCGCCCAGACACTGATGATCCCGATGGTGGAGAGTGCCGGGCAGGCTACTGCGCTGGTACGTGCCATGCGTTATCCACCCCATGGGATTCGAGGCGTCGGAGGCGGTTTGACACGGGCCACACGCTGGGGAGGTATAACGGACTATATCGGCAAGATTAACGACGAGTTGTGCCTGGTTGTCCAGGTGGAGTCCCGAAAGGGCGTCGAGAATGTAGAGGCCATCGCCGCCGTAGAGGGGGTGGACGCGGTATTCATCGGGCCAGTGGATCTTTCCGTCGACCTGGGGCATCCGGGCAACCCGGGCCATCCGGAAGTTCAGGAGCATATACGCTCGGTCATTGCGGCGACCCGTGCGGCAGGCAAGGCCTGCGGAATTCTTGCCACTCTCGAGGAAGATGCCCGGCGTTATCTTGCCTGGGGCTGTCAGTTCGTCGCCGTAGGTATCGATATCGATCTCTTGCGCCGCAGCGCTTTGAAGAACTTGTCCCTCTATCAGGACATCGATCTGGCCGAGGCGACGTCGCGTGCCTACTGATGCAGGGGTTTCTGCTGGCTCCCGCGCGTCTCCCCGCCTCTTGCTTGTGGCATGAGGCGGGGCTCCGGACTTACGGTTTTTTCGAGCGTGCGACTACCGGTTTGGCCATGGAGGCGTCGATGATCATGGCGCGGAACTTCATCACATGGTCCGATGTGTCGCCCATTCTCATCGTCATGATCAGCGCCGCGCTGAGTCCTCGATCGGACACGGGCCGGTAAGAGACATCGTCGCGACGAAGCCGCTGAACGGACTTGGGCACCAGGGTGACTCCCATGCCGGCGGCAACCAGCCCGATGGCGGTCTGCAAACCGTTCGTTTCGAGGGTTTTGCCTATTTTGTAACCCTTGGCGGTGAACTGCTGTAATAGCTGGTCGATGAAGCTCGGCCGGGGACTGGCGGGATAAAGAACCAAAACTTCCTCGAGGAGACGCTCCAGGGGAATGCAGCGTTCCGCTGCCAGCGGGCTGTAGGCCGGGAGCGCGGCGATCAGCGGCTCCTCGGTCAACAGGATGTTTTCAAGCGCCTCGTCCTCGATCATGAGCCTGCCGAAACCGATATCGATGCGCCCGGCCTTCAGAGCTTCGGCCTGCTGTACGGACGTCAGCTCCAGCAAGGAAATCTCGATGTTCTCGTTGTCGAGAGAAAATTGCCGGATCGCATTGGGGATGAACCCGTAGAGGATCGAGGGGGCAAAGCCGATCCCCATCCAGCGCCTCGCTTCGCCTCCCAGCCTTCGCGTCTCGTTCTGGATCGCCTCGATCCGGTCCAGCAGTCGAACGGATTGCTCGTACAGGAAAACGCCCGCATTGGTCAGCTTCAGCGGGCGCGAGGACCTGTCCAGCAGTTGCACGCCCAGCTCGCTCTCCAACTGCTGGATCTGCCGGGACAGCGGGGGTTGCGCGATATGAAGATGTTCGGCGGCCTTGCTGAAGTTGAGCGTGCTGGCGACCGCCCTGAAGTACTTCAATTGACGCAACTCCATTGGTATCCCCGAAGCCTGAATGCCGATAAAAAGTTATCTCGGAGAATAATGACGGATATTTCGAGCCATGAATCTCCGGGGCCGGATGCCGATGGGTTCGCAATGGTCTTTCGATAGGGCGATATGCCGGGCGTCGAGTCCGGCGGAACGAATAGCGGCATGGTCGGGCCAGCCGTTTCGGAAGCATGCAGGCTCGTTACCCGCAACGCCCCGGCGTGCTATGCCGAAGGCGCATCCAGCAGCAGGGCCAGCACGGCGCGCACCGCCGCCTGGGCGCATTGCTCGTCCTGCTGTTCGGAAGCGCCCGAGATGCCGATGGCGCCCACCGCCGCCCCCTCGAACAGAAAGGGTTCGCCGCCGCCGAACAGCGCCATGCGCGGCTGCAGCGGCAGGCCCTGGCGGACGGCGTCGGACATCCCGGCCAGGCGCTCTTCCCAGACCCGCGTCGGCGCCGCGAAACCGACGGCGGTCAGCGCCTTGTTCAGGGCGATGTCGCGACATTGCAGCGGCGCGCCGTCCATGTGCGCGGTGTGGATCGGCAGCCCTGCCGCGTCGACCACGGCGATGCTGACCCGCACCGACAGCGCCGCGGCCTGATCGAGCGCCGCCTGCAGGGCGTGCATGGCCAGGGTCAGGTTGATGCTGTCGGTACGGCGGAGAGAAGGTTTCATCGGGTTCGCGTCCTGTCTTGGCAAAAAAAGCCCGGGAGCGAAACCGCCCCCAGGCTCGAAAACCGCCACAGCCAAGCCGGGCGGACCGCTTGGCTGGTTACGCCGACGTCTGGCGGGCAGACTCGCCCTGCTGGCGCAGCAGATCCAGCGCCACGTCGACGATCATGTCTTCCTGGCCGCCGACCATCCGCCGCTTGCCCAGCTCGACCAGGATGTCCACGGTGCTCAGGCCGTATTTCTTCGCGGCTACCTCGGCATGGCGCAGGAAGCTCGAGTAGACGCCGGCATAGCCCAGCGCCAGGGTCTCGCGGTCGACCCGCACCGGACGGTCCTGCAGCGGGCGGACGATCTCGTCGGCGGCATCCATCAGGGTGTAGAGGTCGGTGCCGTGGTTCCAGCCCAGGCGCTCGGCCGCGGCGATGAACACCTCCAGCGGCGCGTTCCCCGCGCCGGCGCCCATGCCGGCGAGGCTGGCGTCGATGCGGTCGCAGCCCTCCTCCACCGCGACGAGGGAGTTGGCCACCCCGAGCGACAGGTTGTGGTGGGCGTGGATGCCGGTCTGGGTCGCCGGGTCGAGCACGTCCTTGACCGCGCGGAAACGGTCGCGCACATCCTGCATGCTCAGCGCGCCGCCGGAGTCGACCACGTAGATGCAGGTGGCGCCGTAGCTTTCCATCTTCTTCGCCTCGACGGCGAGGTTCTGCGGGGTGGTCATGTGGCTCATCATCAGGAAGCCCACGGTGTCCATGCCCAGCGCACGCGCGTACTCGATGTGCTGCCGGGAGACGTCGGCCTCGGTGCAGTGGGTCGCCACGCGCACCACCCGGGCGCCGGCCTCGTAGGCTTCCTTGAGATGGTGCACCGTGCCGATGCCGGGCAGCAGCAGGGTGGCGATCTTCGCGTGGCTGACCACTTCGGCGACCGCCTCGATCCATTCGAGGTCGCTGTGGGCGCCGAAGCCGTAGTTGAAGCTCGAACCCTGCAGGCCGTCGCCGTGGGCGACCTCGATGGAATCCACTTTCGCCTTGTCCAGCGCGCGGGCGATGTCCTGGACGTTCCTGATCGAGTACTGGTGAAGCACGGCGTGGCTGCCGTCGCGCAGGGTCACGTCGGAGATGTACAGCTTCTTGTTCGGATCGAAAGTCATCTTGGCTCTCCTCGGGCGGCGCCACGGGCGCCGCTTTCTTTGACGGGTAACTGCCTCAGAACCTGTCCACGACCTGCTGCGCGTCGGCTAAACGGCGTTGAAAACGACCTCGGAATGCTCATTTACACCTCGTAAACTCCGCTTCCTCGGCCGTTTTCGCCACCGTTTATCTCTAGCTCGCGAGATCGTGAACAGGTTCTTACAGCTTCACGCAGACGTTCTTCAGCTCGGTGTAGAACTCCAGCGAGTGCACCCCGCCTTCGCGGCCGATGCCCGACTGCTTGGCGCCGCCGAAGGCGGTGCGCAGGTCGCGCAGGAACCAGCTGTTGACCCAGACGATGCCGGCCTCGATCTGCCCGGCGACGCGGTGGGCGCGCGAGGCGTTCTCGGTCCAGATCGCCGAGGCCAGGCCGTAGGGCAGGCTGTTGGCCAGCTCGACGGCTTCTTCCTCGGTGTCGAACGGGCGGATGTGGCAGCAGGGGCCGAAGATTTCCTCGGTGACCACCGGCGAGTCGTCCGACAGGCCGGTCCAGATGGTCGGCTGCACCCAGGCGCCGCCGGCCAGGTGCGCGGGCATGTCCGGCACGCCGCCGCCGGTGACGATGGTGGCGCCCTCGTCCTGGGCCTTCTGGTAGTAGCTGAGGACCTTCTCGCGGTGCTTGTGGCTGACCAGCGGACCGAAGTTGGCCTTCGGATCGTTCGGCTCGCCGATCGTCAGCGCCTCGGCGCCGGCCTTCAGGCGGGCGACGAACGCGTCGAAGATCGGCCGCTGGACGTAGACCCGCTCGGTGCCCAGGCAGACCTGGCCGCAGTTGGCGAAGGCCGAGCGCAGGGTGCCCTCGATGGCCTTGTCCAGATCGGCGTCGGCGAAGACGATGCCGGCGTTCTTGCCGCCCAGCTCCAGGGACACCTGGCGCACGCCCTTGGCGGCGGCACGCATGATGGTTTCGCCGGTACCGGTTTCGCCGGTGAAGGTGATGCCGTCGACGTCCGGGTGGGCGGTGAGGAAGGCGCCGGCTGAATCGCCGCCGAAGCCGTGCACCACGTTGTAGACGCCGGCCGGCACGCCGGCGGCGTTCATCACCTCGCCGAGCAGCGCGGTGGTGCTCGGGGTTTCCTCGGACGGCTTGACCACCACGGTGTTGCCGCAGGCCAGCGCCGGGCCGACCTTCCAGGTCATCAAGAGCAGCGGCAGGTTCCACGGGCTGATCACGCCGATCACGCCCTTGGGCCGGCGCACGCCGTAGTTGAGCGCGCCGCTGCCGTCCGGGGTGGCCATCTCGAAGGCCTCGGTGGGCACGTTCTTCACCAGGTCGGCGAACACCGAGAAGTTGGCCGCGCCGCGCGGGATGTCGATGTGCGAGGCGAGGGACTTCGGCTTGCCGGTGTCCTGGCACTCGGCCTCGAGAAACTCGTCGAAGCGCGCGGTGATGCCGGCGGCGACGCGGTGCAGGATCTCGGTGCGCTCGGCCACGCTCATCTTGCCCCAGGGGCCTTTGAGGGCGGCGCGGGCGGCCTTGACCGCGGCGTCGACCTCGGCCTCGCCGGCTTCGTGGACCTTGGCGATCACCTGGCCGTTGGCCGGGTTGACGTTGTCGAACAGCTTGCCGCTGGCGGAGCCGACGTACTGGCCGTTGATGAAGTGCTTGATCTCTTTCATGGGCTCAATCTCGTGAAATCTGGAATCAGGTCAGGACGGTGAGGAAGCGTTCGTTGAGTTGGCGGTCGTGGTAGAAGATCGCCTTGCCCAGCTGGTCGGCGGTCCAGGTCACCGGCGGATGGTCCGGGTAGTGGTAGTCGCCACAGCAGAACACTTCGTTGCGGTTGCCCGAGGGATCGAAGAAATAGATGGTCTTGCCGTGGGTCAGGCCGTGGCGGGTCGGGCCGATGTCGAGCGAGGTGTTGCTCATGCTGATCAGGTCGGCGGCGCGCAGCACATCCTCCCAGCTCTCGAGGAAGAACGAGGCGTGGTGGAAGCGGCCCTTCTCCGGATGCTGGATGAAGGCCACGTCGTGGGCCTTCATGCCGACGGTGAGGAACTGGGCGACGCGCTTGCCCGTATCGTCGAGCACCTGCTCGGCGAGGCTGAAGCCGAGCACCTCGGTGAACAGGCGCAGGGTTTCCGGCAGCGCGACGCCGTACAGCAGGCAGTGGTCGAAGCGGGTCGCCTTCATGCCCTTGAGGCCGCGCGGCCAGGCTTCCGGGTTGACCTCGGAAACGCCCCACTTGCCGGTCTGCTCCTTCTCGGCGAACAGCTCGAAGCGGTGGCCGGAGGGCGCCTCGAAGCGAATGCGCCGGCCGCAGCCCTTGAGTTCGCCGGCCGGCAGGTTTTCCACCTGGCAGCCGAAGGCGGCCAGTTCCTCGCTCAGGCGGCAGAGGGTGGCGTCGTCGACGACCTTGAAGCCGAGGAAATCCATGCCCGGCTCGTCGGCCTCGCGCAGCACCACCGAGAACTTGTCGATTTCGGTCCAGCCCTTGAGATAGACGCGGCCCTGGTCGTCCTTGTCCATCTCGATCAGCCCGAGCAGATCGACGTAGTGTTGCAGGGCAGCCTGCATGTCCAGCACGCGCAGCTGGATATGGCCCGGACGCATTACACCTTTTTTCATGATGACACCTGTTGTTGTTCTGGGGTCGCGCGGCCTGGTTCGCCGCATGCCTGTACCTCGGAATCGCCCAGCGGAAACAGCCGGCAGGCCAGGGCCAGGCCCTGGCGGCGCTGGCCGACGTCCACATGGCTGCAACTCATGAGCCCGTGGTCGAACCGGCCGGAAACGATGCGGACCTTGCAGATTCCGCAGCCGCCGCCCCGGCAACCGACCGGTATGCACCTCTTTCCCTGGCGCTCCATGGCGCGCAGCAGCGATTCGCCGGGCCGCACGTCAACCACCTCGCCACTGACCTGCTCGAGGACGCGATGAGGCCGGCTCATGGCCTTTCCCGCGCGCCCTGGCCTGCCGCCTACACCAGCGCCGACGGCAGCAGGTTGCGTACCTTGCCGCGCTCGGCCAGCCGCTCGGCGCAGGACAGCGCCGCGGAGGTCATGATGTCGAGGTTGCCCGCATAGGCCGGCAGGTAGTGGGCCGCCCCCTCCACTTCCAGGAAGATCGAGGTCTTGAGGCCCGAGACCATCCCGACGCCCGGCACGTTGGCCGGCGCCTCGAGCAGCTCGAACTGCACCTCCTGCTTGAGCCGGTAGCCCGGCACGTAACGCTGCACGCTGGCGACCATCTCCTTGACGCTGGCGACAATCGCGTCGCGGTCGGCCGGCTCGGAGAGCACGAACACGCTGTCGCGCATGATCAAGGGCGGCTCGGCCGGGTTGAGGACGATGATCGCCTTGCCCTTGCGCGCCCCACCGATCACCTCGATGGCCTTGGAAGTGGTCTCGGTGAACTCGTCGATGTTGGCGCGGGTGCCGGGACCGGCCGACTTGCTGGCGATCGAGGCGACGATCTCGGCGTAGTGGACCTTCGCCACGCGGGACACCGCGGCGACCATCGGGATGGTCGCCTGACCGCCGCAGGTGACCATGTTGATGTTCGGCGCATCGAGTTCGGCGTCCAGGTTGATCGCCGGAACCACGTAGGGGCCGATGGCCGCCGGGGTCAGGTCGATGACCCGCACGCCGTGCTCCTGGAGCAGGCGGTTGTGGTGGGCATGGGCGCCGGCCGAGGTGGCGTCGAAGGCGATGCCGATGTCCTTGAACTCCGGCAGCGCCAGCAGGCCTTCCACGCCTAGCGCGGTGGTGGCGACGCCGAGCCGCTTGGCGCGGGCCAGACCGTCGGACGCCGGGTCGATACCGACCATGGCGCCCATTTCCAGGTGCTTGCCATTACGCAGCACCTTGATCATCAGGTCGGTGCCGATGTTGCCCGAACCGATGATCGCAACCTTGCAACGGGGCGAAGAGTTATCCACGGAAAACCTCGACTCTTGTCATTGTGCTGGATGTCGGGCGGCGCGCTCAGCGGCCGCGCTGCTTGGCGGTCTGGCCGGCGATGCCGAAATCGGTGCTGGGCACCTCGGTGATCACCACCCGCACGCTCTCGATCGGCGCGTCGATGGCATCCACGGTGGCACGGGTCAGGGCGTCGATCAGGCGGGCCTTCTGCTCTTCGCTGCGGCCTTCGATCAGGTAAACCTGCATGATGGGCATGGTATTTTCCTCGTGGTCAGACGAAACGCATCGAGACGCTGCCCAGATGCTGGTAGCGCACGGTGACGTTGTCGCCGGCGGCCACGGCCACCGCTTCGGTGACCCCACCGGTGAGAATCAGGGTGCCGGCGGGAATCTCCCGGCCGCGGGCGCCGAGCATGTTGGCCAGCATCGCCACGCTCTGCGCCGGGTGGCCGAGCACCGCGGCGCCGGAGGCCATGGCCACCACCTCGCCGTTCTTCTCCATCACCACGCCGAGGTTCTTCAGGTCGATGCCTTCGGCGTTGCGGTGGGTACCGCCCAGCACGTAGCGCGCCGACGAGGTGTTGTCGGCGATCACGCTCTTGAGGTCGAAGCGGAAGTTCTCGTAGCGCGAATCGATGATCTCCACCGCCGGCAGGATGAAGTCGGTGGCCGCCAGCACGGTGCCGATGTGGCAGCCCGGGCCGCGCAGGGGACGCTTGGTGACGAAGGCGATCTCCGCCTCGACCTTGGGATGGATCAGGCTTTTGGTGTCGATCTCGCCGCCGTCGGCCACCGCGCCGTAGTCGGTGATGAAGCCGTAGACCGGATCGACGACGCCCATCTGGCGCATCTTGGCGTGGGAGGTCAGGCCCATCTTCAGGCCGGCGACGCGCACGCCGCGGGCTTCCTTGAGCGCGCGCAGGGCGTCCTGGATGGCGTAGGCGTCCTCCCAGTCCATGTCCGGGTAGTCGTCGGTGATCTTGTGGACCTCGCGACGCTCGGTTTCGGCGGCGTCGAGGTGGGCGGCGAGGCGCGCGATGGTTTGCGGGTCGAGATTCATCGTAATTCTCCTGTCAGACGAAACGCACGCCGGCCGAGCCGATGCCGCCGATGCTGATGCGCAGGTTGTCGCCGGCCTTGACCGGCAGCATGGTGGAGAGGGAGCCGGAGAGGATCACCTCGCCGGCCTTGAGCGGCACTTCCAGGCGGCCGAGGGTGTTGGCCAGCCAGGCCACGGCGTTGGCCGGATGGCCCAGCGCGGCAGCGCCGGCGCCGGTGGCGGCGATCTCGCCGTTGAGTTCGAGGGTCATGCCGACCACGCCCAGATCCAGGCGGCGCGGGTCGACGGCGGCATCGCCGAGCACGAACAGCGCCGAGGAGGCGTTGTCGGCCACGGTGTCCTGGATCTTGATCTTCCAGTCGGCGATCCGCGAATCGACGATCTCGAAGCAGGGCACCACGTATTCGGTGGCGCGCAGCACGTCGGCGACGGTCACCCCCGGACCGGCCAGCTCGTGCTTGAGCACGAAGGCGATCTCGCCCTCGGCCTTCGGCGCGATCAGGCCGGCGGCCTCGATGGCCGCACCGTCCGCGCGGAGCATGCCGGAGGTCAGGTGGCCGAAATCGGGCTGCTCGACCTTGAGCAGGTCCATGACCACCCGGCTGGTGACGCCGATCTTCTTGCCGATCACCGTCTCGCCGTCGGCGTCCAGACGCCGGGCGATCAGGCGCAGCTGGATCTGGTAGGCCTCTTCCAGGGTGAGGTCGGGGTCGCGCTCGGTCAGCGGGGCGATGGGACGACGGTCCTTGAGCGAGCGGTAGAGTTCGTCGGCGTATTGATTGAGCAGGGCTTGGCGCATAGTGGTTTTCCTGCGGACTAAGCGTGAATGACGAAAGGGCTGTCGGTATCGAGGCGCCCGCCAGGAGCGGAACGCGTCGGGAGTGGCTGGAAGGTAAACAGGGGCAACAATGCCGTCCAATCGAATCTAATCACCAAACGATGCTTTTTAGGCATCGATGAATCCCACTCTTCGCGATTGCCGAAGAACTTCCGACACATCAGGCAATTGCCTTGTTCTGCAGCCGGAAGTTGCCGGCCCGCGTTAAAGAAAATGCTCTTTCCGGATATCCGGTTTTCGCTTGTGCGCAATTGGCCGAAGACGAAAAGGCGGTCTTTTCCGATCATCAACCAAAACGACAACAGTCTGTTTCGCATTTATGCATTGCCCTCCCGAGCGGATAACCCTGAAACTTTAAAAACATTGTGCGGAACAGTTCGGCAGCCTGTTTCTTTCAACTTCCCGCCACGCCCATACGGCCCGGCGTTAATTGCACCCCCCACAGGGAGCTACGGATAAAGGCGACTAAAACAACTTGATCGGATAGTTGACGATCAGACGGTTCTCATCGATGTCGGTGGCATAGTTGGAGCGAGCCGTCGCGTTACGCCAGCGGATACTGACGTTCTTCAGCGGACCGCTCTGGATGGTGTAGGCCAGATCGAGGTCGCGCTCCCAGTCCTCGCCCTCGAAGCCGCGCGCACCGGTATCGACGTTGTCGCCTTTGACGTAGCGCACGGTGCTGGTCAGGCCGGGCAGGCCGACGCCGGCAAAGTCGAAGTCGTAGCGGATCTGCCAGGAGCGCTCGTCCGGCGCGGAGAACTGGTAGGTGGGTAGCTCGTTGCCGAGCGGCGAGAGGGTGTCGCCGATGCGCAGGAAACCGTCGTCGCCGTAGACCCCCTGGTAACCGACGTGGAAGGTGTGGCCCTTGTATTTCGCCGAGAACAGCCCGTAGGCCAGCTGGTTGTCGAGGTTGCCGACCTTGCTGTGCCCGTCCTCCGTGGCGGTGAAGTAGCCGATGTCCGAGGACAGCGTCCAGGCGCCCAGCGGCAGGGCATGCTTGATGCCGTAGAAGCGCTGCTGGTAGATGTCCTCCAGTTGGCCCTGCCAGAAACTGAGCGTGGTGCGGTTGGCATTGAAGCTGTAGTCGCCGCCGATGTAGTTGTAGTGATCGCCGGTAGCGTAAGCCAGGCGCCGCGGGTTGATCGGGTCGTTGATGATCAGCGCGGTCATCTTCTGATGGTCGGTCGAGTTACGCATGACAGCGGTGTTCAGCCGCCCGGCCTGTAGGGTCAGGCCGGGAATCTCCCGGGAGATCAGCGTGGTCCCCCGGTAGGTCTGCGGCAGCAGGCGGTTGTCGGTGTGCGCCAGGATCGGCAGGTTCGGCGTCTGCTCGCCGTACCTCAGCTCGGTGCCGGAAAAGCGAGCCTTCAGCGTCAACCCCAGACGGCCATACTCGCTGGCCGCCTTGCCGTCGTTGTGCACCGGCAGCAACCCGGTATTGGTGCGGTCGCTGTTGCTGTCGAGCTTGACGCCCATCAGGCCGAGCACATCGAGGCCGAAGCCGACGGGCCCCGGGGTATAACCGGACTTGAAGTTGAGAATGAAACCCTGGGCCCACTCCTCCGCCTTGGACTGTTGGTTTCGTCCCTGGATATCGGAGAAGTCGCGCATGAAGTAATAGTTGCGCAGTTGCAGGGTGGCCGTGGAATCTTCAATGAGTCCACCTCCGACAGCCAGTGCCGACGGCAAACCGCCCGCCATCGCAACCGATATAGCGAGTTGCAGTTTTCGCTTCATGATGTCTCTCTTGTTGTTATTGTGAGAGGCGCCCTGGAGTTTCAGACGCACTCACATACAGGCATTGGCGATATATTTCTCGAATCAAGCAATGACGACTTCAGTTCGGCCGGATTAGTCGTGTTGCTTTATTTGTTTCCCGTTTCGGGGATAACGTCCCCGGGCGGCAGAAAGAGGAAATCGAGGACAGACTCGGCAGCCGACCACTTCCCTTTCCTCCATCCGCCGCCGCGGACGGCTACCCTCCCGTTACGCCAAGGCCTCGCCGGCCGTGGCACCGGTCACCTGCCGGTGCACACAGAACAGGGTCATGGCAATGGCCGCGACCAGCCCCGGGATGGCGAAGACGACGAAGCTCACCTGCAGCGGCAGACTCATGCCGACCAGCGCCCCGCCAAGCAGCGGTCCGACGATGGCGCCGTTGCGGCCGATCCCCGAGGCCCAGCCCAGGCCGGTGGAGCGGATGGCCAGGCCGTAGAACTGCGCGGTGCAGGCGTAGAGCAGGATCTGCGAGCCGATGGTGGTGGCGCCAGCGATGGCGATCAGGCCGTAGAGCACCGGGGTCGGACTCTTGAAGCCGAGCAGGCCGATCGACAGGGCGGCGATGGCGAAGAACACCACCAGCACCCTGGGCAGGTTCAGCCGGTCGCCCAGCCAGCCGCCGCCGATGGCCCCGAAGATCGCGCCGAAGTTCAGCACCAGCAGGAACGACAGGCTGGAACCCAGTCCGTAGCCGGCGCTGGCCATCATCTTCGGCAGCCAGGAACTCAGTGCGTAGACCATCAGCAGGCAGCAGAAGAACGCCACCCAGAGCGACAAGGTGCGCAGCGCGCGGCCCTCGCGGAACAGTTGCAGCACCGGGGCACCGGCCGCCGCGATGGCCGGCATCTGCAGTTCGATTTCGTCGTCCGGCTGCACCTGGAGGGCCGGCTCGACGCGCTTGAGAATCCGCACGGCCTCGGCGGTGCGTCCCTGGCGAATCATGAAGCCCACCGATTCGGGCAGGAAGAACATGATCAACGGCAGCAGCAGCAGCGGAATGCCGGCGACGAAGAACACCGCCTCCCAGCCGAAACGCGGGATCAGCAGCATGCCCAGGCCGGCGGAGAGCATGCCGCCCACCGAATAGCCGCTGAACATGATCGCCACCAGGGTGCTGCGGATCTTCTTCGGCGCGTATTCGTTCATCAGTGCCACCACGTTGGGCATCACCCCGCCGATCCCCAGCCCGGCGAGGAAGCGGCAGAGGCCGAACTCGGTGGGGGTGCGGGTGAAGCCGTTGAGCACGGTGAAACCGCTGAACAGGATGATGCAGAGGGTGATGGCCTTCTTGCGGCCGATCCTGTCGGACAGCGGACCGAAGAACAGCGCGCCGAACATCATCCCGAACAGCGCATAGCTACCCATCGCGCCGGCCTGCAGCGGGGTCAGCCCCCACTGCTGCATGAGCACCGGCAGCACCACGCCGTAGATCACCAGGTCGTAGCCGTCGAAGACGATGATCAGGGCGCACCAGAACAGCACCGTCCAGTGGAAGCGGTTGAAACGAGCCTCGTCGATGAGGCGATTGACATCGATGTTTCGCATGGCTTGGATCTCTGTTGTTGTTGTAATCGGAGAACCACGAGAGCGCTTCGCCTGCCGCGGACGTCGGCGAAGCGCCGGCTTCAACCCAGATCGCCCCCTCCCACCGGCAGGGTCGTGCCGGTGATGTAGGAGGCCTCGTCGGAGGCCAGGAAGAGGATCGCCCCGACCTGTTCGTCGATGGTCCCGTAGCGTTTCATCAGGCTGCTGTCGACGGTCTGCTCGACGATCCGCTGGTACCAGGCCTTGTCCTGCTCGCTCGGCTCGGCGGCGTTGCGCGGGATGCGCCGCGGCGGCGCCTCGGTGCCGCCGGGGGCGGTGGCGTTGACGCGGACGCCGCGCTCGGCGGTCTCGAAGGCGAGGCAGGCGGTGAGCGCGTTGACGCCGCCCTTGGCCGCGCCGTAGGGCGCGCGGTTGACCCCGCGGGTGGCGATCGAGGAGACGTTGACGATGGCCCCGCGGCCCTGTTCGAGCATCGCCGGCAGGGCGGCGCGGCAGCACCACAGGGTGGGGAACAGCGAGCGGCGCACCTCGGCCTCGATCTGCGCTTCGTCGTAGTGCTCGAAGGGCTGGGCCCAGATGGTGCCGCCGACGTTGTTGATCAGGATGTCGAGGCGGCCGAAGCGCTCGAGCGCCGCGGTCATCACCCCCTGGCAGTCGGCGAAGCGTTCCAGGTCGGCGGTCAGGGTCAGCACCCGGCTGGCACCCAGCTCCTGCAGTTCGTGGACCAGTTCGGAGCGGTCCACGGCGACCAGCCGGGCGCCCTCGGCGACCAGCCGCTCGGCAACGCGCCGGCCGATGCCCTGGGCCGCGCCGGTGACCACCGCGACCCTGTCTTGAAAGCGTTTTTCATGCATGGCGTTTTGTCCTTGTAGCCGCCCGTGCGGGCAGGGGCCGGCGGCGCCGTTCAGACGCTGGCGGCGAACTTCTCGTAATGGAAATTGGCCGGCTGGATGCCCTGCTCGCGGAGGAACGTGTTGACCGCCTCGACCATCGGCGGCGGGCCGCACAGGTAGATGTCCACCTCGCCCTCGTTCAGGTGCGCGGGGGCGATGTGCTGGGTGACATAGCCCTTGTGCGGATAGCTGCTCTCCGGGCTGGCGACGCAGGCCGTGAAGCTGAAATTGGGAATGCGCGCGACGAACTCCTGCAGCCGGTCCATCTCCACCAGATCGGCATCGTGGGTGACGCCGTAGATCAGGTGGACCGGATGGTCGCTGCCGCTTTCGGCGATCTTCTCCAGCATCGCGGTGAAGGGCGCGAGGCCGGTGCCGCCGGCCAGCATCAGCAGCGGTCGACGGATCTCGCGCAGGTAGAAACTGCCCAGCGGGCCGGTCAGGGTCATGGCATCGCCGGCCTTGGCCTGCTGGCTGAGATAACCGCTCATCAGGCCGCCCGGCACGTTGCGGATCAGGAAGCTGACCTCGCCGTCGTGCGGCAGCGAGCTGAACGAGTAGGCGCGGGTCTGGTCGCTGCCCGGCACCTTGAGATTGACGTACTGGCCGGGCAGGAAGGACAGCTTGGTCAGGGAAGCGCCCTTGATCGACAGGCCGATCACGCTGGGAGACAGCGCGCGCACGTCGCCGATGACCGCTTCGTAACTCGCCTGCTCGGTCTTGCAGACCTCGGAGGAGGCCGGAATGCGCAGCACGCAGTCGCTTTCCAGGCGCATCTGGCAGGTCAGCACCAGCCCCTGGGCCTTCTCCTCCTCGTTCAGCGCATCCTCGATGTAGTTGTCGCCCAAGTCGTAGCGACCGGCCTCGGCGAAGCACTTGCAGGCGCCACAGGCTCCGTCGCGGCAGTCCAGCGGAATATTGATGCCCTGGCGGTAAGCGGCATCGGCGACGGTTTCGCCGCCGTCCACCTCGATGAAGCGGGTGACCCCGTCTTCGAAATTCAGCGCAACTTTGTATGACATATGGCACCCCGCTCAAATACGGTGATTGGAGCAACCGCCGGGCGGCGGGCGGGGACGCTAGGGTCCCGCGCGGCGCCGGCGGAGCGCGGTCTTCGAGCCCTGTTCAGATGTGGTAGATGTCGAGGACGTGGCGCACGTAGTCGTTCTTCAGCACGACCTTCTTTTCCTTGATCAGCGGGTTCTCGCCGCGGATATCCAGGGTGTAGAAGCTGGTGCCGTAGAACGGGTCGACGGTCTTGTAGCGGAAGCTCAGGGTCTGCCAGTTGAAGCGCAGGCGGCACAGCTCGTCGGTCTTCTCGAGGATTTCCAGGTTGCTGATGTTGTGCGAGGTGCGGGTATCCGGGATGGTCGCGCTGGAGCGCTCGGTGCGGATGCGGAACACCCGGTCCTCCAGGCCGCGGCGGCTGCCGTACCAGATCAGCGAGATCTGGCTCTGCGGATCTTCGGTCAACTGGTCGCGATCATCCCAGGACGGCATCCAGAAGGTGCAGTCGGGGGCGTACTGCTCCAGCCAGCTGTCCCAATCCTTCTCGTCCAGGTAGCGGGCTTCGCGGTAGAGGAAGTCACGTACGGCTTCGTAGGATGCGTTCATGATCAGTTACCCTCCACGTGAATCAGCTTGTCCTGCTCGTTCTTCAATGCCTCGGTCATGCGCTCCTGCCAGTAGCGGTGCTGCATGATGTAGAGCCCTTCGTCCTCGGTACGCACACCGCTCATCTGCGGCGCCAGGCCGATTTCCCGGGCGGCCTCGTCGGCCCCGTCGATCCAGTGGGTGGCACCGCGGGACATGTCGTTCCAGACCGCCGCGCGGCCCTGGAAGCCCTGCTGGCAGGCGCGGAACTCCTCGAGGTCGTCCGGGGTGGCCATGCCGGTCACGTTGAAGAAGTCTTCGTACTGGCGGATGCGGTGGGCGCGGGCCTCGGCGTTCTCGCCCTTGGGCGCGATGCAGTAGATGGTCACCTCGGTCTTGTCGACCGAGATCGGCCGGAGCACGCGCAGCTGCGAACCGAACTGGTCCATCAGGTAGAGGTTGGGGTACAGGCAGAGGTTGCGCGAATGGCCGATCATCCAGTCGGCGCGGGCCTGGCCGAATTCCCGGGCCAGCTCGTCGCGGCGCTGGTACAGCGGACGGTCTTCCGGGTTGTCCCAGCGGGTCCAGAGCAGGATGTGGCCGTTCTCGAAGGCGTAGAAGCCGCCGCCCTTCTTGCCCCAGCCGCCGGCGCTCATGGCGCGGATGTCGTCGCCGGCCTCCTTGAGCTTGCGCTGGTTCTGGGTCGCGGCGTAGTTCCAGTGGGTGGCGGTCACGTGGTAGCCGTCGGCGCCGTTCTCGGCCTGCAGCTTCCAGTTGCCCTCGAACACGTAGGTGGAGGCGCCGCGCAGCACTTCCAGGCCTTCCGCCGACTGGTCGACCACCATGTCGATGATCTTCGCCGACTCGCCGAGAAACTCGGTCAGCGGCTGGACGTCGGCATTCAGGCTGCCGAACAGGAAGCCGCGGTAGGACTCGAAGCGGGCGATCTTCTGCAGGTCGTGCGAGCCGTTGCAGTTGAAGCTGTCCGGGTAGCCCGCATCGGCCGGGTCCTTCACTTTCAGAAGCTTGCCGGAGTTGCTGAAGGTCCAGCCGTGGAACGGACAGGTGTAGGTGGCCTTGTTGCCGCTCTTGAAGCGGCACAGCGCCGCGCCGCGGTGGGTGCAGGCGTTGATGAAGGCGTTCAGCTCGCCGTCCTTGGTGCGGGCGATGATGATCGGCTGGCGGCCGATATAGGTGGTGTAGTAGTCGTTCTTTTCGGGGATCTGGCTGTCGTGGGCCAGATAGATCCAGTTCCCTTCGAAGATGTGCTTCATCTCCAGCTCGAAGAGCTCCGGGTCGATGAACATATCCCGCTTGCAGCGGTAGAGGCCCTTTTCGCGATCCTCTTCCAGCAAGCCATTGATCTCGTCGATTCCAAGAGTCATTGCCGTCGGCTCCGTTGTTTTTGTAGAGCCCCATCGTAAGAACCGGCAAGGATCGGCAATATCCGTTTCCTGCATGACCTTTATCCACTCCCTGCAAGGGGATGTTCCACGCCGGGCAGAAACGAGCGCGCCGCCGTGGCGCGAAGGCCAGGGCGGCGCGGGTGATCAGGCGGCAGGGCGGGAGAGGATCAGAGGCGACGCTTCAGGGTGTCGGAAGGCAGCTCGCCGAAGGCGTTGCGGTAGGACTCGGAAAAGCGTCCGAGGTGCAGGAAGCCGTAGTCGAGCGCCACTTCGGTGATGTTGCGCACCGGCACCGACGGGTCGCGCAGGCTGGCGTTGATCCGCTCGAGCTTCTTCTGCCGCACGTAATGCCTGGGCGTGGTCCTGGCGTGCTTCTCGAACAGCGCGTACAGGGAGCGCGGACTGACGTTCGCCAGACCGGCCAGTTGCTCGAGGGTGATGTCCTGCTTGAGGTTTTCCTCGATGAAGTGCGCGATCCGGTCGAAGATGCCCGACGCGCCCCCCGGCAGTTCGCGGCGGACGTTGCTCTGCAGGCAGAGCAGCTTGTTGGCGATGATCCGCCCGTAGTGCTCCTGGAGCCTGGGCGGCGCACCGCCGGACTCCGCCTCCTCGCAGACCAGGCCGAGCAGATTGAGCAGGCCGCCGATTTCCTCCAGGCCATGGCGGTTGGCGGTGAAGCGGATGCCCTCGTCGGGCCGGTGCCAGTGGTTCTCGGCGCAGGCCGCCTCGAGCAGGGACTCGGGCATCTTGACGATGAACTTCTCGCAGTCCTGCGAATAGGTCAGGTCCACCGGGTCATCCGGATTGATCAAGAGCAGCTCGCCGGGCGCGAAATGATGTTCCTGCCCGCGCGCACCGCGCCACAGGCAATGGCCCTTGAGGAGGATCTGCAGGTGGTAGATGGTTTCCAGCGCCTCGGAGGTGACGCGCACGGTGCCGCCGTAGCTGATCCGGCACAGATCGAGATCGCCGAACTTGCGGTGGCTGAGGTCGGCACGGGGATGGCTGGTGTGCGACAGGCGGATGGAATGGGAGCCGACATGCTGGTTGACATAGCCAGAAACGGCGTAGGGGTCGGCACCCTTGAAGACCACGCTCTTTTCTTTCAGTAAGGAAAACTCCATCACTCAAGGCCTCTCGGTATTGTTTTTCTTATAAAACCCAAGCGGTGCTTTGCCGCTTTGGAGCCGCTCTTCGCGGCGTGCTCCCCGTTCCTGGCGGGGGATTCTACCGATTGTTCTCCTGATGCCGGCACGCCACCTAAGTTGAAGATAAACAGCCGCGGCGATGCCGTCCAATCGAATACAATCACCGGACGATAGCCAAACGGCATCGGTAGCCCTCCCCCCTCGAGCGCCATGGTGATTCCTTGGAAATCCGGCAGTTGAAGTATTTCGTCGCGGTGGCCGAAGAGCTGAACTTCAATCGCGCCGCCGAACGGCTCTACATCACCCAGCCCGCCCTGAGCCGGCAGATCCAGCAGCTCGAGGAGGCCATTCCCGCCGTGCTGCTGGAGCGCAACTCCAAGCGCGTCGCGCTGACCGACGCCGGCCGGGCCTTCTACCACCAGGCGCTGAACATCCTCGCCCAGCTGCAGCACGCGGCCGACGAGTCGCGCCTGCTCGCCGAGGGGCGCAAGGGCAGCCTGGTGATCGGGATCTTCGGCTCGTCGATCCTCGACTTCATTCCCCGGGTGTTGCAGGAGTTCGGCCGCACGCACCCCGCCGTGGAAATCTCCCTGCATCCGATGGACAAGGACGCGCAGATCCAGGCGCTGCGCGAGCGACGGCTGAACATCGGCTTCAACCGGCTGGTGCCCGGCGAGCCGGACATCGAGCAGGAGCTGGTGCGCAAGGAGGCGCTGATGCTGGCGCTGCCGACCACGCATCCGATGGCGGTGCGGGACAGCATCGAGCTGGGCGAGGTGCTGCAGGAACCCTTCATCCTCTATCCGCGCGGCGTGCGGCACGGCCTGACCACCCATGTGCGCCGGCTGTTCGCCGACTACGACGCCGTTCCCCAGGTGGTCCAGGAAGTCACCGACGTGACCACCAGCATCGCCCTGGTAGCCGGCGGCCTGGGGCTCTGTGTGGTGCCCCAGGCCACCGTCAACCTACGCCTGCCGGGCGTGGAATACCGCGCCCTGCGCTGCCGCGGCAAGGCCGAGATCGAGCTGGCCTGCCTGTACCGCAAGGGCGACAGCTCGCCCATCCTGCAGGCCTTCCTCGATACGGTCCGCCGGCTCGGCAGCCAGGAAGCGACGCCCGCGGCGGGCAGCCGGCAGGCGTCGTGAGGAGCGCGGCAGCCTGAGCGGGAAGGCGCTCAGGCCGTCGGTTCCGGCTCCGGACGGCCCGGCACCGCCGTCCGCGCCTCCGACTGCGCCGTGCGCGGCGCCTCCTCGCGATGCAGCCAGCGGTACAGCGCCGGCAGCACCAGCAGGGTCAGCAGGGTCGAGGAGACGATCCCGCCGATGACCACCGTCGCCAGCGGCCGCTGGACCTCCGAGCCGGCGCCGACGTTGAAGGCCATCGGCAGGAAGCCCAGCGAGGCCACCAGGGCGGTCATCAGCACCGGGCGCAGGCGACCGAGGGCCCCCTCGACGATCGCCGCCTCGAGTCCGGCGCCCTGCTCGCGCAGCTTGCGCACGAAGGCGATCATCACCAGTCCGTTGAGCACCGCCACCCCCGACAGGGCGATGAAGCCGACCCCGGCGGAGATCGACAGCGGGATGCCGCGCAGCGCCAGGGCGATCACCCCGCCGGTCAGCGCCAGCGGCACGCCGCTGAACACGATCAGCGCATCGCGGACCGAGCCGAAGGCCCAGAACAGCAGGGTGAAGATCAGCGCCAGGGTGACCGGCACCACGATCGCCAGGCGCTGGCTGGCCGAGATCAGCTGCTCGAAGGTGCCGCCGTAGTCGATCCAGTAGCCGGCCGGCACCTCGACCCCGGCGGCCACCCGCTGGCGCAGCTCGGCGACGAAGCCGCCGAGATCGCGCCCGCGCACGTTGGCGGTCACCACCACGCGGCGCTTGCCGTTCTCCCGGTTGATCTGGTTGGGGCCCTGCTGGACCTCGATGCTCGCCACCTCGCGCAGCGGCACCGTCTGCGGCGCGCCGGCCAGCCAGGCCGCGGCGCGGCTCGACTCGTCGGCATTGGCGACTCCGCCGAGGGGAATCGGCAGGTCCGCCAGGGCCGCTGGGTCCCGGCGCAGGCGCTCGGGCAGGCGCACCACGATGTCGAAGCGCCGGTCGCCCTCGAACAGTTGGCCGGCGACCTCGCCGCCGACCGCCGTGGCCAGGGCGTCCTGCACCGCGCCGGGGTTGAGGCCATAGCGCGCCAGCGCCTGGCGGTTCGGCACGACGCTCAGGAGCGGCAGCCCGGTCGCCTGTTCCAGCTTGACGTCGGCGGCGCCCGGCACCGCCCCGGCAACGCGCTCGATCTGCTTGCCGACCGCCACCAGGCGCTCCAGGTCGTCGCCGTAGAGCTTGATCGCCACGTCGGCGCGGACCCCCGAGATCAGCTCGTTCATGCGCATCTGGATCGGCTGGGTGAACTCGTAGTTGTTGCCCGGCAGGCGCTTGACCGCCGCCTCGATCTCGGCGACCAGCTGTGCCTTGGGCTTGTGCGGGTCGGGCCACTGCGCGCGCGGCTTGAGGATCAGGAAGGTGTCGGCCACCGAGGGCGGCATCGGGTCGGTGGCCACCTCGGCGGTGCCGAGCTTGCCGAACACCCGCTCGACCTCGGGGAACTGCTTGATCCGCGCCTCCAGGGTCGCCTGCATGCTGATCGCCTGGTCGAGGCTGGTGCCGGGAATGCGCAGCGCGTGCAGGGCGATGTCGCCCTCGTCGAGACTCGGGACGAACTCGCTGCCCAGCCGGGTGGCGAGCAGCGCACAGGCCGCGACCAGGCCCAGCGCCGCACCGATCACCCAGCCGCGCCGGCGCACCGACCAGGCCAGCACCGGCGCATAGCCGCGCCGGCTCCAGCGCATCAGCCGCGTGTCCTTCTCCTCCACGCGGCCGCGCAAGAACAGCGCGATGGCCGCCGGCACGAAGGTCAGCGAGAGCAGCATGGCGCCGCTCAGGGCCAGCACCACGGTGATCGCCATCGGCTGGAACATCCGCCCCTCGACCCCGGTGAGGGCGAAGATCGGCAGGTAGACGGCGGCGATGATGCCCAGCCCGAACAGGCTCGGGCGGATCACCTCGGCAGTGGCCGAGGCCGCGGCGTCCAGCCGATCGCCCTCGTCCATCGGCCGGCCCAGCACGTGCTGCAGGTTGCCGAAGCGGCGCAGGCAGTTCTCGATGATGATCACCGCGCCGTCGACGATCAGCCCGAAGTCCAGCGCGCCCAGGCTCATCAGGTTGCCCGATACCCCGCCGCGCAACATGCCGGTGACGGTGAGCAGCATCGACAGCGGAATCACCGCGGCGGTGATCAGCGCCGCGCGGAAGTTGCCGAGCAGCAGGAACAGCACCGCGATCACCAGCAGCGCGCCTTCGGCGAGGTTCCGCGCCACCGTCTCGATGGTCCGCTCGACCAGCACGGTGCGGTCGTAGACCGGGTGGGCGACGACGCCGGGCGGCAGGCTGCGGTTCGCCTCGGCGAGCCGGGCCGCCGAGGCCTGGGCGACCTCGCGGCTGTTCGAGCCGATCAGCATGAACACCGTGCCCAGCACCACCTCGCGGCCGTTCTGGGTCGCCGCGCCGTTGCGCAGCTCCGGCCCCTCGCCCACCTCGGCCACGTCGCGCACGCGGATCGGCACGCCTTCGCGGCGGTCCAGCACGATCTCGCGGATCGCCTCGAGGTCGGCGACCTGCCCGGGGGCGCGGACCAGGAACTGCTGGCCGTTGCGCTCGATGTAGCCGGCGCCGACGTTGCGGTTGTTGGCCGCCACCGCGCCGACCACGTCGTGCAGGGTGAAGCCCAGGGCGACCAGCCGGGCCGGGTCGGGGGTGATGTGGATCTGGCGGGCGAAGCCGCCGATGGTGTTGACCTCGGTGACCCCGGGGGTGTTGCGCAGCTGCGGGCGCACCACCCAGTCCTGCAGGGTGCGCAGGTCGGTGGCGCTCCACGGGGTACCGTCGGCCTTGCGCGCCTGCGGGCCGGCCTCCACGGTGTACATGAAGATCTCGCCCATCCCGGTGGCGATCGGCCCCATCTCGGGATCGAGGCCCGGCGGCAATTGCGAGCGCACCTGCTGCAGCCGCTCGCCGACCTGCTGGCGGGCGAAGTACAGGTCGGTGCCGTCCGCGAACACCACGGTGACCTGCGACAGGCCGTAGCGCGAGATCGAGCGCGTGTAGTCCAGGCCGGGCAGGCCGGCCAGCGCGGTCTCGATCGGGAAGGTCACCCGCTGCTCGGCCTCGAGCGGCGAGTAGCCGGCGGCCTCGGTGTTGATCTGCACCTGGACGTTGGTGATGTCCGGGGTGACGTCGATCGGCAGCTTGGTGAAGCTCCAGGCGCCCACGGCCGCCAGGGCCAGGGTGAAGACCAGCATCAGCCAGCGGCGAGCGATGGCGAAACGAATAAGGTTCTCGAGCATCGTGGCGTCCTCAATGATCGTGGGAAGCGCCGGACTTTTCGATGTCCGCCTTCACCAGATAGCTCTGCTCGACCACCACCTGGTCGCCCGGCTCGATCCCCGCCAGCACCTGCACCCGTTCGGCATCGCGCTTACCCAGCTCGACCGGGCGCACCTCGTAGGTGTCGCCGATGCGGACGAACACCACCTCCCAGTCGCGGAAGCTCTGCAGCGCGGCCAGCGGCACGACCAGCGCGGCCGGCTGGCGGTCGACGACAATCCGCGCCTTCACCGCCGAGCCGGGACGCCACAGGCCGTCGGCGTTGGCCAGGGTGGCGCGGGCCACGGTGCTCTGGCTGGCCGTCGCGGTGCCGGGCAGCACGCGCTCCAGCACCGTCCTGGCGCTGGCGCCGTCGCTCAGGCGGGTCACCTCGACCGCGGCGCCGGGACGGATGTATTGAACGTCCGCGCCGAACACGTGCAGATCGACCCACAGCGTCGACAGGTCGGCGACCTCGAACAGCGCCGCGCCCTCGCCGGCCTGGGTGCCGAGACTGGCGTTGCGCGCCAGCACCACGCCGCTGATCGGCGAGGTCAGCGAATAGTCGGTCAGGCTCAGGTTGCTCTCCACCGTGGCGAGGGTCTGTCCGGCGCGCACCCGGTCGCCGACGTTGGCGGCGAGGCGGCGGATCGGTCCGGGAAAGCGCGCGGTGACCCGCGCGACCTTGCCGTCCACCGGGGTCAGCAGGCCCTGCACCTCGTGGGCATCGGCGATCTCGCCGGGACCGGCCGGGGCCACGCGGATACCGGCCTCCTCGGCGACGGCCCGCTCGATCTCGGTGCGCCCCTCGTAGCTCGGATAGGCCCAGCGCAGCGCCTGGCCGTCGATGCTGGCGAGCACCTCGACGTCGAAGGAATGCGGCTCGCCGACCACGCTGGAGGCCATCAGGCTGCCATCGGCCTGGGCGTCGAGCCGGTGGTTCTCGGTACGCTCGCTGAGGCGCTTGAGACGCACCTCGACGCTGCCGGCCGAGGGCGGCAGCGGCTGGCCATCGCGGTACAGCCAGGCCTGGTATTTCGGCGGCGTGCCCTTCTCGGCGATGGCCAGCTCGACGCTCAGCGCGCCCTCTTCGAGCAGGCGGCCGCCGTGTTCGCCCTTGGGCGGCTCGTCGTGCTCTTCGTGTTCGCCATGCCCGCCGTGTTCGCCGGCCGCTTCGGAGTGGGCGGACTCGGCCGCCGGACGGTCGTCGCAGGCGGCCAGCGCCAGGGTCAGGGCCAGCAGCAGGCCGGCCGGGAGAGATGTTTTCACGGGGTGTTTCCTTTGTCGGTGGACGGACCGGCGACGAACGCCTGGCCGGTGAGTCGCTGGATTTCGATGAGGGTGCGCTGGGCATCGAGGGCGGCCTCGAGCTGCTGGCGGCGGGCCGCGGTCCGCTCGGACTGCAACTGGGCCCATTCCAGGTAGCTGACGGCTCCCGCGCGGTAGGCGCGCTCGGCGGCGCCCTCGGCGCGGGACAGCAGGGGGATCACCTCGTCCCGCAGGCGGCGGACCTCGAGCTGCGCGGCGCGATAGCGGCCGTGGGCCTCGACCAGGGTGGCGTGAAGCGCTATCTCCCGGGCCTCGCGCTCGATCTCCAGCGCCCCCAACTCGGCCTCGGCGGCACGGATCTCGGGTGCGGCACGGTGCTCCGCGCCCAGCGGCATCGACAGGGTGCCGACCATGCCGAAGTCGTTGCCCGCCTCGATGCGGCGGGCGCCGACCTGCCAGCTCAGGTCGGCCGTCGCCTGGCTGCGGGCCAGTTGCAGGCGCGCCTCGCGGACGCGCCGTTGGCTGACGAACTGGACCAATTCCGGCGTGCCCTCCAGCAGCGCGGTCAGCGCGGCGAAGTCGGCGATCTCCGGCAGCCTCACGGGATCGGCGGCGACCGCCTCGAAGCGCGGCTCGCGCTCGCTCCACAGCGCGGCCAGGTACTGGCGCGCCGCGTCGAAGCGCTGCTGCGCGCGGGCCTGCTCCAGCTCGGCGCGAGCCAGGGCCGCCTCGGCGGTGAAGACCACCGATTCCGGCGAGGCGCCGGCCTGCAGGCGCTGGCGCGCCGCGGCCACGGTACGCCGGCGCTGGGCGATGTCCTGCTCGGCGATCTCGCCCTGGCGGCGGGCCGCGACCATCGCCAGGTAGCGCCGGGCCACCTCGGCCAGCAGGTCCAGGCGACGCGCCTCGCGCTCGGGCGCCAGGGCGTCGATGTGGCTGCGGGCCAGGGTCTTGCGCGCATCCAGCTTGCCGCCGCGCTCCAGCACCGAGGCCAGGGTCAAGGTGAGTTCGACGCCCTGCAGGCCGCTCGCCGAGCCGGTGCCGAAGGCATTCTCCACCGTGGCGCCGGCAACCAGCGCCGGACGCAGGGCGGCGCGGTCCCGCTCCGCGGCGAGCACTTCGCCACGGCTGTCGAACAGACGCAGCTCGGGATAGGTGGCGGCGACGCGGGCGAAGGCGTCGTCCAGGGAAAGGCGGTCGGCGGCAAGCGTGGGCCACGCCACGACGACTGCCGCGACCCACACGGCGAACGCCGCGAGTCGTGAACGCATGAAGAAGCTCCGATCAAATCGAGTAAGGGAAGGCCGGCCAAGGGCCTGGCGAATGCTTACGCGAAGATCGGCGGTCGGTAGGGCACACGCGGGGGCGACACGGGGAGGCGTTGACTCTCGTCCAGCGGCTGGGCGTCGCACGTCGGGACAACCGCCAGACACGGGAAATCGGCCAGGGCGACCAGCACGGAATGGCCGGCGCAATGGACGGAGTGAAGCAGCGCATGGAGACCACCGCCGCCCTCCTCGTCCGACTCGGCCTCGGCGATCAGATCGCCATCATGGCCGGACGCATGCCCGAGATGGGCGTGGCCACCGAGCGGCGCATGGGAGAGGTCGTGGAGTTCGCCGAGCGAATCCAGCACCGGCTTCATCGACATGGCCAGCAGCAGCGCCAGTGCGACAAGGCACGGGACAAGCGCGGGGCGATGGCGAGAAAAACCGGACATGGCGGCAAGGACCTGGGCAATCGGCGGTCGAGGGAGCGGAGACGATAAGCGCGGGCCACCCTACACGCGCCGGCAATGCGACGCAACCGCAGCGCGCACCCGTCCGACGGCACGGGCGGACAAGCCTTTCCCCGACATGTTATGGTCGGCGCTTGATCGCAGCCTTTCGAGATGTACCGATGCTCAGCACCCCGGCCTTCGGCCAGATCCTCCGCCAGCTGATCGCCGGCAGCGCACTGGTCCTGCTGACCGCCTGTGTCGACACCCCCGCCGCCGACTCCGCCCCGGCCGTCGCCGCGCCGACCCCGAGCGCGCCCAGCGTGGCGACCGCGACGACGGGCAGCATGCCGCCCGCACTCCTGACCCCGACCGCGCCGCCCGCCGCCATCAGCTTCGAGGACTGGCGCGAGAACTTCCGCCGCGAGGCGCTGGCCGGCGGCATCCAGCCGCAAGTCTTCGACCAGGCGTTCGCCGGCGTCGACCCCGATCCCGCGGTGATCAACGCGGACCGCAGCCAGCCGGAGTTCACCCGGCCGGTCTGGGAATACCTGGAAGGCGCCCTGGCCGAACAGCGGGTGCGCAACGGCCAGGCCCTGTTGGGCCGGAATGCCGAACTGCTGGGGCGGATCGAGGCGCACTATGGCGTCGACCGCCAGGCCTTGGTGGCGGTCTGGGGGCTGGAAAGCAACTTCGGGCAGGTCATGGGCAGCAAGTCGGTGATCCGCTCGCTGGCCACCCTGGCCTTCGAGGGGCGTCGCCCGCAGTTCGCCCGCGACCAGCTGCTGGCGGCCCTGTCGATCCTGCAGAGCGGCGACGTGCGACCGGAGCGGATGATCGGCTCCTGGGCCGGCGCCATGGGCCAGACCCAGTTCATCCCGACCACCTACCACAGCCATGCGGTGGACTTCGACGGCGACGGACGCCGCGACATCTGGGACTCGACCGCCGACGCCCTGGCCTCCACCGCCCACTACCTGCAGGCTTCCGGCTGGCGCCGGGGCCAGCCCTGGGGGTTCGAAGTGCGGCTACCGGAGGGCTTCGACTACGCCCAGGCCGACATGGCCACGCGCAAGTCGCTGGGCGAATGGCGCCAGCTCGGCGTGACCCTGCCCGCCGCCAGCGCCGGCCAGGAGGGCGAGCAGGCCAGCCTGCTGCTGCCCGCCGGCCATCGCGGCCCGGCCTTCCTGGTGCTGGAGAACTTCCGCAGCGTCCTCAAGTACAACAACTCCACCTCCTACGCGCTGGCCATCGGCCTGCTCGCCGAGCGCTTCGAGGACGGCGGGCGGATCCTCGCCACCTGGCCGCGCGGCGATACCCCGCTGAGCCGCAGCGAACGCATCGAGCTGCAGAACCTCCTGGCCGGTAACGGCTTCGACCCCGGCAGCGCCGACGGCATCATCGGCGCCAATACCCGCCAGGCGGTGCGCAGCTTCCAGCAGACCCTCGGCTGGCCGGCAGACGGTTATCCGACCCAGGACCTGCTCCAGCGCCTGCGCGCAACGCATTAGCCGGTCGGCCGACTCGCCCGGCTCATCCCCAAGCGCTTCGGGGGATGAGCGCGCGAGCACCTCGACCCGCGCTGGCCGGCCTCATTCGCCGATCCTCTTCGCCTTGGCCGAACGGTTGACCAGGGAAAAGCCGAGCGCGAACAGCAGGATGCTCGCCACGATCACCGCAAAGACCCCCGACGAGAAATTCTCCGCCCCCGGCACCCCCATCTGCAGCGGCATGGCCGACAGCACGCCCGCCGCCAGACCGCGCGGCATGGCCACCGCAACCACGCCTTTGTCGCGACGGCTGAAATCGGCGCCCCACAGGGACAGCCAGGTGGCAGGGACGCGGAACACCAGCAGCACCAGCGCCCCGGCGATGCCCAGGACGACCAGCTTGAGGTTGAGCGGGAACATCAGGCCGATCAGGAAGAAGAAGAAGGACTTGACCAGGAAGATGACCTGGCTATGGAAGGCCATGGCGTTCTCGTCGACCTGCAGGCGCTCCGTCTGGCGGATCTGCACGTACCGCTCCAGGCGCCGAACCACCAGCCCGCTGTTGCCGATCAGCAGGGAGGCCGCCAGGATGCCCAAGGCACCGTTGCCACCGGCCAGGCCGATCAGGGCATAGATCAGCAGCAGGGACGCCAGCAGCACCGGGAAGGCGCTGGTCTTGCCATGGATCACATAGGCGATGGGGAGGAACAGAAGCCCGCCCAGCAGCCCCAGCCCCAAGCCGATGCCCACCGCCCTCAGCAGGGCCAGGATCGAGCCCCCCACCGACACGTCGCCGCTCAGCACCAGCTCGACGCACACCAGCGCCAGCACCACGCTGAGCGCGTCGGTGATGCTCGACTCGACGCTCAGCAGGTCGGCCACCCTGGCCTCGACCTTGCCGGCGGCCATGGTGGGAATGATCACCACCGAGCTGCTGCCGCCGAGGACGGCGCCCAGCATCAGCCAGATCATCCAGCCGTGCTGGCGGATGTAGCCGAGTTCGGCACAGCTCCACAGGAAGGCCGCCATGGCCAGCATGGAGAAGAAAAAGCCGCTCAGCGCCAGCTCCAGGGCGCGCGGGGCGCTGTCGGCGACCTCGCTGATCTTCAAGTGCAGGCCGCCGCTGGAGAGGATGGTGACCAGCGCGAAAGCCCCGAAAAAGGGCAGGATGGGCCGCAGCATGTCGGCGGAAACCAGGTCGAGCACGGGGCCGGCCAGGATGCCCGCGGAGACCAGCCAGATGATGTCCGGTATGCCGGTGCGGGAAAAAACCACTTCGCCCAGCGTGCCGAGAATCAGCAGGCCGGTGATCAACAGGATCATCTGCGTGACGGGATCCATGGCCGCTCCTCGAGAGGCACTGTCGTGCCGGCCCCGGCACGCACTCGCTCCTGAGTATCGAGCGGCCTCCGGGTCTTTTCAAATCGGCGACAGCATCCCGGGAAAGCTCTTCCGCCAATTTCGATCGTGCAAGAAAAAGGGCACCCCAGGGCGCCCTTTCTCATGGAGCGAAGAGGACTCAGTCGCCCTTCGCGCCATGGGCCTGCTGGTCGGCGTGGTAGGAGGAGCGCACCAGCGGACCGGAGGTGACGTTCTTGAAGCCCATCTTCTGCCCTTCCTCGGCGAACCAGGCGAAGGTGTCGGGATGGACGAAACGCTGCACCGCCAGGTGGCTGCGCGAGGGCTGCAGGTACTGGCCGAGGGTGAGCATGTCGATCTCGTGCTCGCGCATCCGCTGCATGGTCTCGATCACTTCCTCGTCGGTCTCGCCGAGGCCGAGCATCAGCCCGGACTTGGTCGGCACGCCCGGCACGCGCTTCTTGAACTCCTCCAGGAGGTCCAGCGACCACTCGAAGTCCGAACCCGGGCGGGCGGCCTTGTACAGGCGCGGCACGGTTTCCAGGTTGTGGTTGAACACGTCCGGCGGCTCGCTGGCGGTGATCTCGAGGGCGATCTCCATGCGTCCGCGGTAGTCCGGCACCAGGGTTTCCAGCTGGGTACCGGGACTCAGCCGGCGGATCTCGCGCAGGCAGTCGGCGAAGTGCTGGGCACCGCCGTCGCGCAGGTCGTCGCGGTCCACCGAGGTGATCACCACGTACTTCAGGCGCAGGTCGGCGACGGCCACGGCGAGGTTCTTCGGCTCGTCGGGGTCGAGCGGGTTGGGCCGGCCGTGGCCGACGTCGCAGAACGGGCAGCGGCGGGTGCAGATGTCGCCCATGATCATGAAGGTCGCGGTGCCACCGGCGAAGCACTCGCCGAGGTTCGGGCAGGAGGCCTCCTCGCAGACGCTGTGCAGCTTGTGCTGGCGGAGCAGTTGCTTGATCCGGTCGACTTCGGGAGAGGCCGGCATGCGCACGCGGATCCAGTCCGGCTTGCGGGGCAGTTCCTCGGTCGGAATGATCTTCACCGGGATGCGCGCAACCTTCTCCGCGCCGCGCAGTTTGACCCCGGTCTCAACCTTGGCCGGGCTCTTGCCCGTGGTTTCCGTCGTGCTCATATGCTTTCGATCCCGCCCATAAGGGTCTTTGTTTCAGCGTAACCGAGCTGGGCAGCGAGCTGTGCACGCAGGCGTCCGCTCACCTCGGCGAATTCGACCGGCCCGCGGGCCTGATCCTTGAGTTGTGTCATGGCCAGGCCGGCATAGCCGCAGGGATTGATGCGCTGAAAGGGCGCCAGGTCCATGTCCACGTTCAGCGCCAGGCCATGGAAGGAACAGCCGTTGCGGATGCGCAGACCGAGGGAGGCGATCTTCATCCCGCCGACGTAGACCCCCGGCGCGTCCGGCTTGGCATAGGCCTCGACCTCGTAGCCGGCGAGCAGCTCGATCAGGCTGCGCTCCATGCGGCTGACCAGCTCGCGCACGCCGATGCCCAGTCGGCGTACATCGAGCAAGAGATAGGCCACCAACTGGCCGGGGCCGTGGTAGGTCACCTGGCCACCGCGGTCCACCTGCACCACCGGGATGTCGCCGGGGAACAGCAGATGCTCGGCCTTGCCGGCCTGGCCCTGGGTGAACACCGGGGCATGCTCGAGCAGCCAGAACTCGTCGCCGGTTTCCGGGCCGCGCCCATTGGTGAAGCGCTGCATCGCCTGCCAGGTCGGCAGGTAGTCGACCAGACCCGGCTCGCGAATGCCGATCGTGCCCGGCATCAGAGCACCATGTGCACGCACCCGGTGGCGCGCAGGTCGAGGTGGATGGCCTGGAGCTGCTCGACGCCGGTGGCGGTGATCAGCACCTGCACGGCGAGATAGCGCCCGTTGCGGCTGTCGCGCACGGTCAGGGTCGAGCTGTCCAGCCCAGGGGCGTGGCGCTGGATCACCTCGACGACCAGGTCGGCGAAACCCTCGCCGGCATCGCCGATCACCTTGATCGGATAGCGCTCGCAGGGAAATTCGATTTTCGGAGCTTGTACGTCGGTATCGGTCATGGCGGTGGCGGGCCGTTCGGCCCGCGGGGACGGCCGCCCACCGGAAACGGCGGGCGGCGGTCGGCAGAGGATCAGTTGAACAAGTCGTAGAAGAACAGTCGGATGCTATCCCATAGACGACGGAACAGGCCACCCTCCTCGACGGTTTCCAGGGCGACCAGATCGGCGCTGCGCAGCACCTGCTCGCCCAGCTTGACCTCGACCTTGCCGACCACGGCGCCCTGCTCGATCGGCGCGATCAGCTGCGGCTCGAGGCTGCTGCTGGTGGTCAGCTGCTTGATCTGGCCGCGCGGCATGGTGAAGGTCAGGTCTTCGGCCAGGCCGACCTTGACCTCGCGGCTGGAGCCTTTCCAGACCGGCGCGCGGGCCAGCTCGGTGTTCTTCTGGAAGAAGGTCTGGGTCTCGAAGAAGCGGAAGCCGTAGGTCAGGAGTTTCTGGGTCTCGGCGGCGCGGGCCTGTTCGCTTTTGGTGCCGAACACCGCGGCGATCAGCCGCTGGCCGTCGCGCACCGCGGAAGCCACCAGGCAGTAGCCGGCCTCGTCGGTGTGGCCGGTCTTCAGGCCGTCGACGGTCTTGTCGCGCCACAGCAGCAGGTTGCGGTTGGGCTGCTTGATGTTGTTCCAGAAGAATTCCTTCTGCGCGTAGATCGCATAGTGGGCCGGGTCGTCGTAGATGATCGCGCGAGCCAGCTTGGCCATGTCGTGGGGCGAGGAGTAGTGGTCCGGATGCGGCAGGCCGGTGGCGTTCAGGAAGTGGCTGTTGGTCAGGCCGAGGCGCTTGGCGGTGTTGTTCATCATGTCGGCGAAGGCGTCCTCGCTGCCGGCGATGTGCTCGGCCAGCGCCACGCTGGAGTCGTTGCCGGACTGGATGATGATGCCGTGCAGCAGGTCGCCGACGGTCACCTGGGTGCCGACCTGGATGAACATCCGCGAGCCGCCGGTGCGCCAGGCGTGCTCGCTGACGGTGACCAGGTCGCTTTCCTTGATCTGCCCGCGCTTGATCTCCAGGGTGGCGATATAGGCGGTCATCAGCTTGGTCAGGCTGGCCGGCGGCAGGCGCTGGTCGCCATTGCTCTCGATCAGCACCTGGCCGCTGGCGGCGTCCATCAGCAGGTAGGCGGAAGCGGCCAGCTGCGGCGGCGCCGGGAGAGCCTGGGGCTCGGCGGCACGCGCCGGTGCCGGCGTCGGCGTCGGTGTCGGCGCGGCTTGAGGCTCCGCAGCCCAGGCGCTCGGCACGCAGATCAGGAGGGCCAGGAAAAGGCGTTGCACACGTTGGGTGGTTTTCATCGTTTCTCGCGTCGTTGGCTAATCGGACACACCCTTGCGGGCTGTGGGGATGGGTCCCGGTCTCACTCGGGCTTGACCAGGGTCGGCTGGCCAAGTCTGGCCAGGCGCACGCTGTCCTGCAGCTGCCGGACCTCGTCCTGGCTGCCGATCGGCCCCAGGCGCACGCGGTGGAAGGTCTGCCGGTCGCGCACCACCGAGCTGACGAACACCGGGATGGCGCTGATCCGGCTCAGCTTGTCCTTGAGCAGCTCCGCCGCGTCCGGATTGGCGAAGGCGCCGACCTGCAGGTACAGGCCCTCGGCCTGGCTGGCAACGGCATTGTTGGCGGAGGCGACCTCCACGGGCAACACGGCCGCCGCATGCTGGCTGGGCGGCGGCGAGTATTCCTCGATCGGCTGCGCGGCCGGCCGGGTCGCCGGCTGCGCCTGGGCCACCGGCGGTCGAGCCAGCACCAGCGGCGGCTTGCGGCCCTGCTGGGCCCACCACTCCTCGGGATCGATGCCTTCCACGCTGACCCGCGCGGTACCGATTTCGGCATAGCCGAGCTTCTTCGCCGCGGCGAAGGACAGGTCGATGACCCGGTCGGAATAGAAGGGACCACGGTCGTTGACCCGCAAGATCACGCTCTTGCGATTGTCCAGGTTGGTCACCCGGACGTAGCAGGGCAGCGGCAGGGTCTTGTGCGCCGCGCTCATCCCGTAGAGGTCATAGTGCTCGCCGTTGGCGGTGGCCTGGCCATGGAACTTGGTGCCGTACCAGGAGGCGGTGCCGGTCGCCTTGTAGCGGCGGCCGTCGTTCATCGGGTAGTAGGTCTTGCCCAGCACCGTGTAGGGGTTGGCCTTGACCGGGCCCTCGTGGGGCGTGGGCACCGCGTCGGGAATCTGCGAGACGTCGATGTCCCACCAGGGGGCGCCGTCCTTGAGCGGTCGCGGGTAGTGGACCGCGGCGGAGCCCGACGACGCGCCGCGCTCCGGCGGCGTGCTGGAGCAACTGACCAGCAGCGCCAGGCCGCCGAGCAGGGCCAGACGGATCGGCAGGGCGCGCCGCGTCATCGGCGCCCGCCCCGCGCCTGGAGCAGCAGATCGGAGAGCTGGTAGACCGCCATGGCATACATCGCGCTGCGGTTGTAGCGGGTGATGGTGTAGAAGTTCGGCAGTCCCATCCAGTATTCCGCACCCTCGGCGCCATCCAGCCGGAAGGCGGTGACCGGCAGGCCGTCGTCGAGGCGCTCGCGGGTCGCCCAGCCGAGGCTGCGCAGCTCGCCGACGCTCTTCACCGGGTCCAGTCCCTCGGTCAGGCCCTGTTCGGCCTCGGTGCCATCGATCTCGGCACGGCTGGCCACCGGCCCGCCGGCGACCCAGCCATGGCGCTTGAAGTAGCTGGCGACGCTGCCGATGGCGTCGGTCGGGTTCCTCCAGATGTCGATGTGGCCGTCGTTGTCGAAGTCCACCGCATAGGCGCGGAAGCTGCTCGGCATGAACTGCGGCAGGCCCATGGCGCCGGCGTAGGAGCCGGTCAGGGCGAGCGGGTCGACCTGTTCCTCGCGGGTCATCAGGAGGAACTCGCGCAGCTCCTTGCGAAAGAAGGGCGCGCGCGGCGGGTAGTCGAAGCCCAGGGTGGACAGCGCGTCGATCACCCGGTAGTTGCCGGTGTTGCGCCCGTAGAAGGTTTCCACGCCGATGATCGCGACGATCACCTGGGCCGGCACGCCGTACTCCTGCTCGGCGCGGGCCAGGGCCGCCTCGTGCTGGCGCCAGAAGTCCACGCCGCGGGCCACCCGGGCCTCGGTGATGAAGATCGGCCGGTATTCCTTCCACGGCTTGGCCCGCTCCGCCGGCCGCGAGATGGCGTCGAGGATCGGCTGCTTGCGCTCCACCTCGCGGAACAGGCCGAGCAGCTGCTCGCTGGCGAAGCCGTAGTCGCGGGACATCTCCGCGACGAACTCGTCGACCTGCGGCGAATCCGTGTAGTCGCCGGCCAGTGCCGCGCCGCCGCGCAGCGCGCAGGACAGCCCCAAGGTACCCGCCAGGCCGGCCCAAGACAGGGTTCTGGCCGCCCGGCCACGCCGTATGTGCATTGATCCGTCACTCTTCAAACCTGCGCGATCCACTTGCGATGGGTGTGGATCGACATCAAAACCCCGAACCCTGACAGCAGGGTCACCAGCGAAGTTCCGCCGTAGCTAATGAACGGCAGGGGTACCCCCACCACCGGCAATAGGCCGCTCACCATGCCGATGTTGACGAACACGTAGACGAAGAAGGTCATGGTCAGGCCGCCGGCCCACAGCTTGCCGAACAGGGTCTGCGCCTGCACGGTGATCACCATTCCGCGGGCGATCAGCAGCAGGTAGACCAGCAGCAGCAGGCAGACGCCGACCAGCCCGAACTCCTCGGCCAGCACCGCAATGATAAAGTCCGTATGGCTTTCCGGCAAAAAATCCAGGTGCGACTGGGTGCCGAGCAGCCAGCCCTTGCCGAACACCCCGCCCGAGCCGATCGCCGCCTTCGACTGGATGATGTTCCAGCCGGTGCCCAACGGATCGCTTTCCGGGTCGAGGAAGGTGTGGATGCGCTGCTTCTGGTAGTCGTGCAGGACGAAGTACCACATGCCCACCGCGACCGGTACCACGGCCGCCACTGCGCTGCCGATCCACAGCCAGGGCAGCCCGGCGGCGAACAGCACGAAGGCCCCGGAGGCGAGGATCAACATCGCGGTGCCCAGATCCGGCTGGCGCAGGATCAGCACGAAGGGCACGCCGACCAGCGCCAGGCTGACGGCGGTGTGCTTGAGCCCCGGCGGCAGGTTGTTGCGGGCGAGATACCAGGCGATGGTCGCCGGCATGATGATCTTCAGGAACTCCGAGGGCTGGAAGCGGATCACCCCGGGGATGTTGATCCAGCGGGTGGCGCCCATAGCATTGTGGCCCATGACCTCCACCACCCCCAGCAGGATCACGCCCAGGACGTAGGCCAGCGGCACCCAGCGCGCGATGAAGCGCGACTCCACCTGGGCGATGAGCAGCATGGCGAGCATGCCGAAACCGAACGAGCTGGCCTGCTTGATCACCAGCTCGAGGTTCCTGCCGCTCGCCGAATAGAGGACGAACAGGCTGCCGGCGGCGAGCAGCAACAGCAGCAGCAGCAGCGGGCCGTCGATGTGCAGGCGCTGCAGCAGGGTAGCGCGGCGGCGCAGCACGTCCTCGTCGGACAGGGTGCGGTCGAAGTTATTGAAATTATTGTGCATTGGCGGGCTCCTGCGGCGGCGCCGCGAACTGCGCTTTCAGTCGGCCCTTCTCGTCGAGCAGCCAGGCGTCCATCACCTGCTTGGCCACCGGCGCGGCGATGCCGGAGCCGGACTCGCCGTTCTCCACCATCACCGCCACGGCGATCCGCGGATTCTCGGCGGGAGCGAAAGCGACGAACAGGGCGTGGTCGCGATGGCGCTCCTGCAGCTTGTTGCGGTCGTATTTCTCGCCCTGGCGGATCGCGACCACCTGCGCCGTGCCGCTCTTGCCGGCGATGCGGTAGCGCGCCGTGGCGCCGACCTTGTGCGCGGTGCCGCGCGCACCGTGCACGACCTGCTGCATGTCGGAGCTGATCAGGTCCCAGTTGTGCGGGTCCTTGAGCTGGATGTCCGGCGGCGCCGGGCGCGCCTCGAGCAGGCCGCTCGCCATCAGTTGCTCCGGCGACAGGCCGTCGGCCTTCATCAGCAGTCGCGGACGGTGCCACTTGCCCTTGTTCGCCAAAAGGGCGGTGGCCTGGGCCAGCTGCAGCGGGGTGGCCAGCATGTAGCCCTGACCGATGCCGGTGATCAGGGTCTCCCCCGGATACCAGGCCTGGCGGCGCTTGATGCGTTTCCACTCGCGCGAGGGCATCAGCCCCTCGGCTTCCTCGAACATGTCCAGGGACACCCGCTGGCCGATGCCGAAATGGCTCAGGTAGCGGTGCAGGCGGTCGATGCCGAGGCGGTGCGCCAAGGAGTAGAAATAGGTGTCGTTGGAACGGGAGATCGCCGCCTCCATGTTCACCCAGCCGTCGCCGCCGCGGTTCCAGTTGCGGTATTTGTGATCGACGTTGGGCAACTGGAAGAAGCCCGGGTCGAAGATCCGCGTGCTGCGCTCCACCACCCCGCTGTCGAGTCCGGCCAGGGCGACCACCGGCTTGATCGTCGAGCCCGGCGGGTAGATGCCGCGCAGCACCCGGTTGTACAGCGGGCGGTCGAGGGAGTCGCGCAGGACAGCATAATCCTTGCCGCTGATCCCGGTGACGAACAGGTTGGGGTTGTAGCTCGGCTGGCTGACCATCGCCAGTACCTCGCCGCTGGTCGGGTCGATGGCGATCACCGCCCCGCGGCGGTCGCCGAGTGCCGCCTCGGCGGCCTTCTGCAGACTCAGGTCGAGGCTCAGGGTGAGATCCTTGCCGGGCACCGGATCGGTATGCTTGAGCACCCGCAGCACCCGCCCGCGGGCGTTGGTCTCGACCTCCTCGTAACCCACCTGGCCGTGCAGCAGATCCTCGTAGAACAGCTCCACGCCGGTCTTGCCGATATGGTGGGTGCCGCTGTAGGCGACCGGATCGAGCTTCTTCAGCTCGCGCTCGTTGATCCGCCCGACATAGCCGACCGAATGGGCGAAGTGCTCGCTCTGGGGGTAGTGGCGGACCAGTTGGGCGGCCACCTCGACGCCGGGCAGCAGGAACTGGTTGACCGCGATGCGGGCGATCTGCTCCTCGGACAGTTCGAACAGCACCGGCACCGGCTCGAACGGCCGGCGCCCCTGGCGCACGCGCTTCTCGAACAGGGTGCGCTCCTCAGGACCGAGTTCGAGCACCTTGACGATGGTGTCGAGCACCCTCTGCCAGTCGCCGGCCCGCTCGCGGGTCACCGTCAGGCTGAAGCTCGGCCGGTTGTCGGCGAGGATCACCCCGTTGCGGTCGAAGATCAGCCCGCGGTTCGGCGGGATCGGCTGCACATGGATGCGGTTGTTTTCCGCCAGGGTCGAATGCTGCTCGTACTGGATCACCTGCAGGTAGTACAGGCGCGCCACCAGCACCAGCGACAGCAGCGCGATGGCTACGGCGCCGACGACAGCCCGCGCGCGGACCTGGCGCGCGTCCTTCTCGTGGTCTTTGAGGCGAATCGGCTCCGGCATTGGCGCAAACCGCGGTCACTTGTGATACGGATGCCCGGACAACAAGGTCCAGGCACGATAGATCTGCTCGCCGATGAGGATGCGGACCAACGGATGCGGCAGGGTCAGCGGCGACAACGACCAGCGCTGCTCGCTGCGCGCGCAGACCTCCGGCGCCAAGCCCTCCGGGCCGCCGACCATGAGGTTGACGGTGCGCGCGTCGAGACGCCAGCGCTCCAGCTCGGCGGCCAGCTGCTCGGTGCTCCAGGACTTGCCGGTCACCTCCAGGGTGACGATGCGCTCGCCCGCCTGCACCTTGCCCAGCATGGCCTCGCCCTCCTGGCGGATCAGGCGGGCCAGGTCGGCATTCTTGCCCCGGGTGTGCAGGGGGATTTCCACCAGCTCGAGGGCCAGCTCGGGCGGCAGGCGCTTGGCATACTCGTGCCAGCCCTCCTCCACCCAGCGCGGCATCCGAGAGCCCACGGCGATCAGGCGCAGACGCACGACGGCTTCATTCCTCGCCGTGCTGGGCGCGGCTCTGCTCCGCGCCCTGCCAGAGACGCTCGAGGTCGTAGAACTGGCGGGTGGCGACCTGCATCACATGGACCACCACGTCGCCCAAGTCGAGCAGGGCCCATTCGCCGCCCTCCAGACCCTCGCTGCCCAGCGGGCGCACGCCCTGCTCCTTGACCTTCTCCAGGACGTTGTCGACGAGGGATTTCACATGGCGGCTGGAGGTGCCGCTGGCGATCACCATGAAGTCGGTGACGCTGGTCTTGCCGCGCACATCGATGACGGTGATGTCCTTGGCCTTGAGATCTTCCAGGGCGTCGACCGCCAGCTGGACCAGTTGTTCGTTTTGCATGGACGACTCGTGTGTGATGTTCAGTTCGACGCCGGGTACAACCCGTGCGCATGGATATAGGCCAGCACCGCATCGGGTACCAGGAAGCGCACCGAGCGGCCGCTGGCCAGGCGTTCGCGGATCTGGGTGGCGGACACCTCCAGCGGCGTCTGCCAGACGAAGGCGATGTGCCCGCCCGGCCCGGCGAGGGCCTGGGGATCGCCGCCGCTGCGCGCCGCCAGCAGGTTGCGCAAGGCTTCCGGCGGCTCGCTGGCGGCATCCGGGCGCTGCAGGACCAGGATGTGGCAGTGGTCGAGCAGCTCGCCCCAGCGGTGCCAGCTCGGCAGGCCGCAGAAGGCATCCCAGCCGAGCAGGAGGAACAGTTGGTCGTCCGCGGCCAGCTCGCCGCGCAGGGACTCCAGGGTGTCGATGGTGTAGGACGGCCGCTCGCGCCGCAGTTCGCGATCGTCCACGGTCAGCGGCGGCACGCCGTCGACCGCGCAGCGGACCATCGCCAGGCGATCGGCCGCCGACACCTGCGGCGACCGCCGGTGGGGCGGGCGCGCGCAGGGGATCAGCCGCAGCTCATCGAGGCCGAACTGCTCGGCCACTTCGAGGGCGCCGCGCAGATGGCCGATATGGATGGGGTCGAAGGTACCGCCGAGAATTCCGATCTTTTTCGCCATCAGCCGCGCACATGGCCATCGCCGAACACGACGTACTTCTCGCTGGTCAGCCCTTCCAGGCCGACCGGGCCGCGGGCGTGCAGCTTGTCGGTGGAGATGCCGATCTCCGCGCCCAGGCCGTACTCGAACCCGTCGGCGAAGCGCGTCGAGGCGTTGACCATCACCGAGCTGGAGTCCACCTCGGCGAGGAAGCGCCGCGCATCGGTGAAGCTCTCGGTGACGATGGCGTCGGTGTGGTGCGAGCCATAGCGGTTGATGTGGGCGATGGCCTCGTCCAGAGAGTCCACCACCCGCACCGAGAGGATCGGCGCGTTGTATTCGGTGGACCAGTCTTCCTCGCTCGCCGCCAGGGTGCCGGCACCGAGCAGTTCGCGGCTGCGCGGGCAGCCGCGCAGCTCGACGCCTTTGGCCCGGTAGATGTCGCCGAGCGGCGGCAGCGCGCGGGCGGCGATGGCGGCATGCACCAGCAGGGTTTCCATGGTGTTGCAGGGCGCGAAGCGCTGGGTCTTGGCGTTGTCGGCGACGCGCACGGCCTTGTCGAGGTCGGCGGCATGGTCGATGTAGACGTGGCAGATGCCGTCCAGGTGCTTGATCACCGGCACCTTCGCCTCGCGGCTGATGCGCTCGATCAGGCCCTTGCCGCCGCGCGGGACAATCACGTCGACGAATTCCGGCATGGCGATCAGCGCGCCCACCGCGGCGCGGTCGGTGGTCTCCACCACCTGCACGGCGGCCGCCGGCAGGCCGGCTTCGGCCAGGCCGAGCTGGATGCAGCGGGCGATCGCCCGGTTGGAGTGGATCGCTTCGGAGCCGCCGCGCAGGATGGTGGCGTTGCCGGACTTCAGGCACAGGCTGGCGGCGTCGATGGTCACGTTGGGGCGCGACTCGTAGACGATGCCGATCACCCCCAGCGGCACGCGCATCCTGCCGACCTGGATGCCCGAGGGCATGTAGCGCATGTCGCGGATCTCGCCGATCGGATCGGGCAGCCGGGCGACCTGGCGCAGTCCCTCGATCATCTCGTCGATGCGCGCCGGGGTCAGCGCCAGACGGTCGAGCATCGCCTCGTCCAGGCCGCCGGCGCGGCCGGCAGCCAGATCCTGCGCGTTGGCCGCGGCGAGCGCCTCGCGGGCAGCGTCGAGAGCGGCGGCGGCAGCTTCCAGGGCACGGTTCTTCTGCGCGGTGCTGGTGCGCGCGAGGACCCGCGAGGCTTCGCGAGCGGCGCGGCCCAGGCGGGTCATGTAGTCGAGCACGGACTCGGTCATGGTCTCGGGTCTGGCAGTCGGGGAAAGCGGCTGATTATAGCGATACCGCCGCTCTGCGCCCAGCGTGCTCGGGCAGATGGTTGCGGAGCGGGCTCCCCCGGCCGCTGCCGGCTGCTATCATGCGCCGTCGGGCGGCATGCCCCACCCTTCACCGGCTCACGACAAGGAGCGCCGCCCGATGAGCGCATGGCTCGACAGCCTGACCGGCTGGCTGACCGCCCACCCCGAAGGGCTGGGACTGGCCATTTTCCTGACCGCCTGCATCGAGTGCTTGGCGGTGCTCGGCGTCATCCTGCCCGGCGGCGTGCTGATGTTCGCGCTCGCCGCCATGGCCGGCAGCGGCGTCCTCTCCCTCGGCCAGACCCTGCTGCTGGGCTATGTCGGCGGCTTGCTCGGCGATGCGCTGTCCTACACCCTGGGCCGGCATTTCCACCAGGGCATCCGGCGCCTGCCGGTGTTGCGCCACCACCCGGAATGGCTGATCGGCGCCGAGGTGTACTTCCAGCGCTACGGTATCGCCAGCCTGTTGCTCGGCCGCTACATCGGTCCGCTGCGGCCGATGCTGCCGATGATCGCCGGGATGCTCGACATGCCGCTGCCGCGCTTCATCCTGGTTTGCCTGCTGTCCGCCGCCGGCTGGGCGACGGCCTATCTGCTGCCCGGCTGGGCCACCGGCGCCGCCCTGCGCCTGCCGCTGCCGCAAGGCTTCTGGAGCGAGGCCGGCATAGTGCTGGCGGTGCTCGCGGTGGTCCTCGGGCTGATCGCCCAGGCCAGCCTGCGTCGCCAACGCTGGACCACCGCGCTGTCCGCCGGGCTCTGCCTGGCCTCGCTCGGCGCCCTGCTGCTGGGCTGGAGCCGGCTGCACGAACTCGACCAGGGACTGCTGGCGCTGTTCCAGACACAGCGCCACGCCAGCCTGGACTGGCTGATGGTGCTGATCACCAGCCTGGGCGACACCCGAAACCTGCTGTGTGCCGGCGCGCTGCTCGGCCTGCTGCTGCTCGCCGCTCGACAACGCCGGGCGGCACTGTTCACCGTCCTGACCCTGCTCGGCACGGCGCTGAGCAACAGCACCTTGAAGGCGCTGTTCGCACGCAGCCGCCCGGAGGTCCTGCTCGAGCCGCTGCAGAGCTACAGCCTGCCGAGCGGACACAGCTCGTCGGCCTTCGCCTTCTTCCTGGTGCTGGGGGTTCTCGCCGGATGCGGCCAGCCGCCGCGGATGCGCCTGACCTGGCTGCTGCTGGCCGGCCTGCCGGCACTGACCATCGCCCTGTCGCGGGTCTACCTAGGGGTTCACTGGCCTACCGACATCATCGCCGGCGCCCTGCTCGCCGGCGGCCTCTGCGCCGCCAGCCTGACCCTGGTGCAGCATCGCCAGCCACTGGAGCCCCTGAATCCTCAGATCTGGTGGCTGATCCTGCCGCTGTGCCTGGCGCTGCTCGCCGCCATCGCCAGCTGGACGCTGCCGGACGCCCTGGTGCTGTACCGCTACCGGTGAGCCGGGCGGATCAGCCCGGCGCACCGCCCTGCAGGCGCTCCAGCAGGGCCTGGATGTGTTCCAGGCGGCGCGCCGGCTCGCCCATCGCCAACAGCTTGAGCTTCTCCTCCGGATCGAACGGCAGCAGGTAACTCAGCTGGTTGGCCAGCGCCTGCTGATCCGCCACCGTGCCGCCCATCCCCAGCGCCCCGACCAGCGGATGTTCCGCCAGCGACGTCAACAGGGCGGCCAGGTCGGCGTGTTCGGCGGCCAGCGGTGCCGCCTGGACCTCGTGCAGCCAGTCCACCTCGGCGACCGTCAGTTGGTCGCGCCGCACCTCGGTGCGCCCGACCCGGAAGCGCCGCGCGCCCTCCACGCGGATCTCCAGCACTCCGTCGGGGCGCTGCTGCCAGTCGCGGATCAGCGCCTCACAGCCGAGCGCGGCGAAGCGGCTGGCCGCCTCGCCGACCTCCTCGCCCTCGAGGATGCACACCACGCCGAAGCCCGTGCCACGGCGCAGACAGCGGCTGAGCATGTCCAGATAGCGTGTCTCGAAGATCGACAGATCCAGCCGACAACCGGGAAACAGCACGGTATTCAGGGGAAACAACGGAAAGTCCATCGCGCCTCCTCAGACGACCATCGCCACGCTCAGGGGTAGCAGGACCGCGGTGAACACCCCCATCAGACTCATCCCCAGGGCGGCGAAGGCGCCGCACTCCTCGCCCTCCTGCAGCGCCCGTGAGGTACCCACCGCATGGGAGGTCAGGCCCAGGGCCATGCCCAGTGCGGCCGGATGGCGAACCCCGCAGCGCCGCAGCAGCGCGGGGCCGAACACCGCACCGAGGATGCCGGTGACGAGCACGAACACCGCGGCCAGGCCGGCCATCCCGCCGATCTGCTCGGACACCAGCATGGCAATCGGCGAAGTGACCGACTTCGGCGCCAGGGTCATCAGCATCAGTCGCTCGGTGCCGAACAGCCAGGCCAGCCCCACCCCCAGCAGGGTGGTAAAGACGCCGCCGACCAGCAGGGTCGTCACCACCGGCCAGAACAGCAGGCGAATCCGCTTCAGGTTGAGAAACAGCGGCACAGCCAGCGCCACCGTGGCCGGGCCGAGGAACACGGTGAGAATCTGCGCGCCCTCGCGGTAGGCGGCGTAGTCCACCCCGCAGAACAGCAGCACGCCGATCACCAGCAGCATCGACACCAGCACCGGCTGCAGGAATACCCAGCGGGTCTTCTCGTAGGCGGCCACCGCCAGCTGGTAGGCGCCCAGGGTGATGCCGAAGGCGAATAACGGATGCTGCACCAGCGCCTGCCAGGCGCCCTGCCAGTCGAGACTCATGCCCCCTTTCCCCCATTCGTCTGGCGCTCGATCAGCCGCTGCATCAGCCAGCCGGCGAAGGCCAGCGACACCAGCAAGGACAGCAACAGCGCACCGGCGATGGACCAGAAGTTGGCGGCGATCAGATCGGCATAAGCCATCACCCCCACCGCCGGCGGTACCAGCATCAGCGGCAGATAGCGCAGCAGGCTGCCGGCCGCCTCCTGTACCGGCGCGCTCACTTCGCCGCGCCAGACCAGATAGACGAACAGCAGCAGCAGGCCGATGATCGGCCCCGGCAGCATGGGCAGGCAGAGCGCCTGGATGGTCGTGCCGAGCAATTGGAACAACACCAGCCAGGTGAGGCCTCGCAACAACATATGAACCTCCGAGGTCGAGCCGCCGCCCGAAAAATCCCGACGCCGCCGGGCGGCCTCGAGACAGGCGGACGGGAAAGGGCCCATTATAGGCAGGCAGGACGGCTCGCCATAAAGCGCAAAAGTCTGCCCGCTCCCTCCGGCGGGGGCCGCCGGGCAGCGACCGGGGCTTTAGGCCACACTACAACCCATAACGACAAGCGAAACGGCAGTGTTGGCCGATGCACGGAGCGCCTGTCCGCCAGCCGCCCGATCATCCACCTTGCGCGAGGATTTCCCCATGTACCTGACGCCTCAGCACATCCTGCTCGCCGGCGCCACCGGCCTGGCTGGGGGGCACCTGCTCGACCGCCTGCTCACCGAGCCGACCATCGCCCGGGTGCTGGCGCCCGCCCGCCAGGCGCTGGCCGAGCACCCACGCCTGGAAAATCCCCAGGGCCGCCTGGCGGAGCTGCTGCCGCGCCTGACCGGGCCGGTCGACACCGCCTTCTGCTGCCTCGGCAGCACCGCCGAACAGGCCGGCACCCAGGAAGCCTTCCGCGCCATCGACCACGACCTGGTGATAGCCTTCGGCCAGCGCGCCCGCGAGCTGGGCGCCCGCCACCTGCTGGTGGTCAGCGCCCAGTGCGCCGACCCGCAGTCGCCGCGCGTCTACTGCCGGGTCAAGGGGGAGATGGAGGAAGGCCTCAAGGCTCAGAACTGGCCGCAGCTGACCCTCGTCCGGCCGACCCAGCTGCTCGGTCCGCGCAGCGAACTGCGCCTGCTCGACCAGTTGACCGACCCGCTGCTGCGCCTGACCCCGGGCCACTACCGCGCCATCGACCCCTGCGCCCTGGCCCGCGCCCTGTGGCGCCTGGCCCTGGAGGAGGACAACGGGGTGCGCGTCGTCGAGTCGGAAGAGCTGCACCGGCTGGGACGGTAAGTCGACGCATCCACGCCGCCATGGCGGAACGGCCGCGAAGGCCGACAATCTGGTGGTGATGCGCCGCGCGACGCCGAAGCCGATATGGCCTAACGACAACCGCACATCGAGCGTCGGCGGGCGACACCTGCGAGCCTGCCCCATGGCCGGCACCGGACCCGACTGCCTGTTTGGCCCGGACGCTCCATGGCGCGATGGCCCTGGACCCGAAACCGCTATCCCCCTGGGCTCTGGGCAAGGCGCGATGCAATGAGCGTTCTATATACGAACGCTCATTATTTCTATCCATAGATCGACCCGCTCCGGCTTCATATCATCCCCAGCCCGCCGAGCCTTCCAGGCTCTGCCGGCGACACGTCATTAAAAACAATTGGGGATCAGAGGTCCTAGCATGCGAAACCCTCGTTTTATACTCGTCACCCTGCTGGTGGCGCTGCCGACGCTGGCCAGTGCGCAGCCGGCGATACCGGAACAGCCCGAAGTCCTGCGGGTCGACAAATACACCGACGATGGCAGCGAGGGCACCCTGCGCTGGGCGATCGAGCGCAACAACGAGAAGCCCGGCCACTATCGCATCGAGATCCAGGCCGTGGGCGAGGCGCCCTACGTGATCAAGCCCGCCTCGCCGCTGCCGCCGCTCCTGGGGCCGGTCGTGCTGGAAGGCAGCCTCTGGCCGCGGACCGGCGAGTACATCGCCATCGACGGCTCCGACTACGTCAAGGGAGATGGCGCCCTGGCCTGTCCGGGCGCCAATCCGGGCGAATTCGGCACCAACGTGCGCACCACCACGCAGCCCGGCCTGATCCTGCGGGATACCCATTCGGTGCAGATCAGCGGCCTGGAAGTGCGCAACTTCTGCATCGGTATCCTGATCAACCGGGCCAGCAACAACCTGATCCGCGACAACCGCATCGTCGCCAACAAGGGCGGCGCCGGCATCATGCTCACCGGCGACGACGGCCAGGGCAACCCCACCTCGACCACCACCAATAACAACAAGGTGCTGCGCAACCAGCTGATCGACAACGGCGACGGCCTGGAGCTGACCCGCGGGGCCGCCTTCAACCTGATCGCCGACAACCTGTTCCTCTCCACGCCGCTCAACCCCGAACCGTCCCAGGGCATCGAGATCCTCTGGGGCAACGACAACACGGTGGTGCGCAACCGCTTCGAGAACTATTCCGACGGCCTGCAGATCAACTGGGGCAAGCGCAATTATCTCGGTGCCAACGAGTTCACCGGCAACTCCATCGGTCTCAACCTGAGCGGCGAAAGCAATATCGCCGACGGCAACCTGCTCCACGGCAACCGTATCGGCATTGCCCTGCGGCCCGAGGCCGCGCTCACCGCCACCCGCCTGAGCGCCAACCGCATCTGGAACAACAGCCAGGATATCCGCCGCTGCGAGGCCGGCGGCTCCTGCGTGGAGGGGCAGCGAACCGGTGCCATCGTCTTCGGCGTACCGGCGCTGGAGCATGCCGATTTCGTCGGCTCGCGCGGCAAAGGCGACAACCCCAATCCGGGCAAGCGCCACAAAATCTGCGCTCCGGGGGCGGTCGTCGACGACTGCCAGCCGATGCCCAACCGCAACCAGCAACCGCCGCTGCTGACCGGTATCGAGACCCAGGAAGGCCAGCGCCAACTCGCAGGAGAGCTGCGCGGCGAGCCGAACGGCAACTACCGCCTGGAAGTATTCGGCAACCGCGCGGCCAGTGGCAGCGAAGCCGAGGAATACCTGGGCGAACTGTACGTGCCGACCGATGCCCAGGGCCTGGCCCGCTTCACCTTCCCGGTCACCGATCCCTCGCTGCAATCCTTCACCGCGACGGCCACCACCCCGGACGGGGCCACTTCCGAGCTGAGTAGTGCCCTGATCGTCAGCCAGGCCTCGAGGGCCGGGGCCGTACCTGCGACAACGGTCCAGCAGGCCGAATCGGCTTCCGCCCTCGAGCCGGTACGCCGCATCGTCCTCAAGAATGTCGTCATCGGCGAGGGGTCCCCCAAAACCATCGTGCCGACCACGGCCAAGACGGCAGCCGCGCTGCTCGCGCAGGCCGAGCGTATCGGCAGCAACAAGGACGTGGATATTGCCGAGTTCCGCATCGACTATCTGGATATCGCGCTCGACGGCGAAGCGCTTGCCAACCTTGGCCCGCAAGTGGCCAAGGCGCTCAATGGCAAGCCCATGATCCTCACTTTCCGCACCAAGGCCGAGGGCGGCGCCACCGCCATTACCGACGAGGCGTATGGGAAGCTGTACTCGACCCTGCTCAAGGCGGGCTTCGCCGACATGCTCGACCTGGAAATGTTCCGTGACGGGCAGGTGGTCCGGCAGATCGTCGCCGAAGCCCACCAGGCCGGCGTCGCCGTGGTGATGTCCAGTCACGACTTCGAGAAAACGCCGGCGACCGAGGAAATCATTGCCCGCCTGCGTCGCCAGCAGGACTTGGGGGCGGACGTCCTCAAGATCGCGGTCATGCCCCATGACGCCAATGACGTGTTGAGGCTGCTGGACGCCACATGGCAGATGCGTAGCCGCTATACCGACCGTCCCCTGCTGACGATGTCGATGGGCGGAGCCGGTGCGGTGTCCCGCCTGTCCGGCGAGGTGTTCGGTCAAGCCATGACGTTCGGCATGATGGGCCAGGCTTCCGCCCCGGGTCAGATCGATGTTACGGAGCTGCGCTCGATGCTCGGTACCCTTCATGAGTCGGTAAAGGCCCGCTGATCCCGTGAGTGCTCGAAAAAGCCGGCACAGTGTATGCTCGGCACTCCGGAAACGCTGAAAGTCGCTCGAATCGAGGATGGCGTCTTTCAGTTCAAATGACGGTGTCAAACAAAGGGGCCTGTCTGACGAGAGGCCCCTTTTTTCGTGTGCACGATGTCCAGACGTCCAGCGCCGCGAGCGTTATCGGCGAGGGCGTCCAGAGGTGAGCCGATGAACAAGCGAAACAGACTGGAAAGCTTCAGCGCCCGCGAGGACGATCTGGAGGATTTCGCTGCGGAGATCCGCCAGCCCCGCCAGGCCGAACCGCAGAAACGAGCGGGCAGCCTGGTCCTGCAGATCGCCCTCGGCGTCTGGCTCGGCGGCCTGGCGCTGGGGCTGACCTGGTGCGGCCTGTCGCTGGTATTGCCGGAGATGGCCAACCTGCAGGTGTTCCTGCGCTAAGAAAGGCTTTCCGGGCACCGACCGTCACGGGCCGGGCGGGCGCAGGCGGTACTGCTCGGGGATCTGCTCCAGGCTGCCGACGGTGACGCCGAGATTCTTCCAGCGGCCGTCCTTGAGTCCGTAGATGCAGCCATGCACGGATAGCGGCTGGCCGCGATGCCAGGCGTTCTGCACGATGGACGTATGACAGACGTTGGCCACCTGCTGGATCACGTTCAGCTCGCAGAGCCGATCCACCCTGGCCTCCTCGTCGGCCAGGCCGGCCAGGTGGCTGCGGTGCTCGTAGCAGAGGTCGCGGATCGAACGGAGCCAGCCGTCGATCAGGCCCAGCTGGGCATCCTGCATCGAGGCTCGCACGCCGCCGCAGCCATAGTGGCCGCTGACCAGGATGTGCCTGACCTTGAGCACATCGACCGCGTACTGGATGACCGACAGGCAGTTGAGGTCGGTATGCAGCACCACGTTGGCGACGTTGCGATGGACGAACAGTTCGCCCGGCAGCAGGCCGACGATCTCGTTGGCCGGCACCCGTGCGTCGGAACAGCCGATCCACAGGTATTTCGGCACCTGCTGCCGGGCGAGCGTCTCGAAGAAGTGCGGATCCCTCTCCTTGATGGACTCCGCCCAGCGCACATTGTTTTCGAACAGCCGATCAAGATCGCCCATTGTCGTTTCGCTCCCTGCCATGCCTGGACCGGCCATCCCCGGCCGGCCGCACCCGATTGTCGCCAATGCCCCGGCGAGGCCCCCTGCCGGATCAATCCAGCAGGGTGCAGACCATCACCAGGGCGTCCTCGCGCCCGCCGGCAGCCGGGTAGTAGTCGCGGCGCCGGCCGATCTCATTGAAACCATAGCGCTCGTAGAGCCGGTAGGCGGTGCCATTGCCGGCGCGCACCTCGAGGAAGCACTCCGCGGCCTGGCGCGCCCGCGCCCGCACCATCAGGTGCTCGAGCAGCCGCTGGCCGAGCCCGCGCCCCTGGCTCTGCGGTTTGACGGTGATATTCAGGAGGTGGGCCTCGTCGAGGATCACCTGGATCACGCCGTGACCGACCTGCTGGCCGCCCTCGAACATCAGCCAGCATTCGTAGGACTTCAGGGCGTCCTGGAACGTGCCGCGGGTCCAGGGATGGCTGAAGGCCGCATATTCGACTTTCAGCACCGCCTCCAGATCCGCCGCGGTCATCGGGCGGAAGCTAATCGCATCATTCATTCACGGATATCCAGCGCATACGTACCCGGCGCATGGTGCGCCATAGCTCGGCCTTGCAGGCCGGTTCCTCCATCAGAGCTTCCAGTCCGGGCAACGCCCAGAGCGGCGGCAGGCCTTCGATCCGCAGTTCGCGGTGGTAGGCCTCGGCCTCGACCGCGGCGGCGAAGCGCAGCGCCGGCAGGCCGACCAGCCACAGGCAGGCGCACGCCTCCTCCTCCAGCCGCGCCGCGACAAAGGTCTGCACATACTCCCGCGCCGCCTGCGGCCCCTGGTCCAGACTGCCGCTCCTGAGCAGCGGCCAGCGCACCGGCTCGCCGAGCGGGCGCGGGCTGTCCGGCAGGCCGGCGGCGCGCAACAGGTCCTTGAGCAGCAGGTAGGCCGGGTCGCGGCTCTGGAAGGAGTCGCCGGTGGGCAGTTCGACCAGCAGCGCGCAGCGCCCGGCGCGCAGCAACTGCAGGGCGAAGCGCGGCGGCGGTAGCGGCACGGCCTTGGGCGTGGCGGGCTCGACCGCGCCCTCGCTGGCAGCCACGGCAGGCGCCTCGATCCTCGCGGCGGGGCGCGGCACCTCGATCTTCGGCCGCTCCACCGGCCGCTGACGCGGAGGAACCTCGGGCACGACCTTGAGCTCTGCATCCGAGCGGAGGACCGGCGCAGCCGGCGCTGCCGGTGGCTCGAGCGGTTCGAGCAGCTCCGGCCGCGGCGGGGCGGCGAACGGCAACGCCACCCGCGGCAGCCAGCTGACCACCTGCATGGCGCCGAGATAGGCGCGACGACGGGCCTCGTCGATCAAACGTCGGCCGCCTGCGGATGGGCCCTGGGCACGCCGGCCCGCATCAGGTTCAGCGCATTGATGTAGGCCTTGGCCGAGGCCACCAGGATGTCGATGTCGGCGCCATTGCCGTTGACGATGCGCCCACTCTTTTCCAGGCGCACCGTGACTTCGCCCTGGGAGTCGGTGCCCTCGGTGATGGCGTTGACCGAATAGAGCTGCAGGCTGGCCTGGGAAGCGGCGACCGACTCGATAGCCTTGAAAATCGCGTCCACCGGGCCCGCGCCTTCGGCCGTCGCCTCCTGTTCGTGGCCGGCGACGGTGAGCATCAGGCGTGCCCGCGGCACCGCGCCGCTCTTCGAGACGACTTCCAGGGAGTGCAAGCGGTAGTGCTCCGGGGCTTCCTCGTCCTGGGTCTCGGAAACCAGCGCCTGCAGGTCCTCGTCGAAGATCTCGTGCTTCTTGTCGGCCAGCGCCTTGAAGCGGGCGAAGGCCGCGTTCAGCTCGGCGTCGTCGGCGAGCTGGATGCCCAGCTCCTCCAGGCGGGTGCGGAAGGCGTTGCGCCCGGAGTGCTTGCCCAGCACCATCCGGTTGGTATGCCAGCCGACCGACTGCGCCGACATGATCTCGTAGGTCTCGCGATGCTTGAGTACGCCGTCCTGGTGGATGCCCGACTCGTGGGCGAAGGCGTTGGCGCCGACGATGGCCTTGTTCGGCTGCACCGGGAAGCCGGTGATCCCCGAGACCAGCCGCGAAGCGGCGAGGATGTGCGGGGTATCGATGTTGGTGTAGACGCCGAGCAGGTCGTGGCGGGTCTTGATCGCCATGACGATCTCTTCCAGCGCGGCGTTGCCGGCACGCTCGCCGAGGCCGTTGATGGTGCACTCCACCTGGCGCGCCCCGGCCGCCACCGCGGCCAGCGAGTTGGCCACGGCCAGGCCGAGGTCGTTGTGGCAGTGCACCGAGAACACCGCCCGGTCGGCGTTGGGAATGCGCGCGAGCAGCTGGCCGATCATTTCGCCGTACTGGTGCGGAATGGCGTAGCCGACGGTATCCGGGATGTTGATGGTGCGCGCGCCGGCATCGATGGCCGCCTCGATGATCCGGCAGAGGAAGTCGATTTCCGAACGGCCGGCGTCCTCGCAGGAGAACTCCACGTCGGCGCACAGGCTGCGCGCCTTCTTCACCGCCCGCACGGCCTGCTCGACCACCTGGTCGGGCTGCATGCGCAGCTTGTACTGCATGTGAATCGGGCTGGTGGCGATGAAGGTATGGATACGCCCCGAGTTGGCATTTCTCAGCGCCTCGGCGGCACGCTCGATGTCCGCATCGACGGCGCGCGCCAGGCTGCACACGGTGCTGTCCTTGATGCTTTCGGCGATCGCCTTGACCGCCTCGAAGTCGCCCGGACTGGCGATGGCGAAGCCGGCCTCGATCACGTCCACCTTGAGCCGCTCCAGCGCCTTGGCGATGCGCAGCTTCTCGTCCCGGGTCATGGACGCGCCGGGACTCTGCTCGCCGTCGCGCAGGGTGGTGTCGAAGATGATGACGCGGTCTTTGCTGCTCATTCGCGGGCTCCTCACGGCCCCGCCGGGCAGTCGGCGGGGCTCGGGCTTGTTCGACGCTTGCAGGAGGGCAAGCCGATAACCGAATTGTGGCCGGAAACGCGGCAGGCGGAAAGCCGCAGGCCGGCCCTTCGTCCTCCCGCTGCGCGACGCGCCCCAGCCTCCGGCCTTACTTCTGCTCCTTCTCCAGAACGATCTTCGGCGCCCACTGCAGCCACTCGTCATTCGCCTCACCGAACAGCGGGAAGGTCTGCCCCGGAGTAGCCAGCCGGCCCATCTGCTCGCCCTCCGGGGTGGCGAAGGCGATGCCGCCCTCGAGCAGGGTTTCCAGCGACTCGGTGCGCAGCTGCGCGCCCTTGAGCAGGCCGAAGTCGAAGCCGAAGCCGCTGCTGTTCCAGAAGCGGCTGCCGCTGCGCACCAGCGGCGCGTAGCGCGGCTCGATGAGGATGCTGACCAGTACCCGGTCGGCGTTCGGACCCAGTTCGAACCCGGTGACCTTGCCCACCGTCACCTCCCGGTAGGTGACCGGTACGCCTGCCTTGAGCGAGCCACGCCGCGGCGTGCTGAGCACCAGGTTGAGTCCGGCCTCCTTGGTGGAGGCGGTCGGCGCCTGGGGTGCGGCGACGAAACGGGTCTGCCGGGAAGAGCTGCCCGGATCCGGACGCACCTCGAGGTAGGGGCCGCTAACCAGGGTGTCCAGGTTGGCCGTGCGCATCAGCCCCAGTTCGGGCCTGACCACCCAGAACAGGCTGCCGGCGCGGGCGATGCGCTCGCCGGCCTGGGTAATCCGGGCGGCAAGCAGCACCGCTTGCAGGTCCTCGCTCAACTCCACCCGCTCCACCTTGCCGACCTCCAGCCCCTTGTAGCGGATCGGCGTGCCGGCCTTCAGCCCATCGCCACTGTCCACGCGGATCTGCAGCTCCAGCCCCGTCTGCAGGGCGCTCTCGCGGTCGGCATGCAGCGCATAGCGCGGAATCCGCCGGCTGCTAGCAGGCGCCTCGGGATCCGGCGTTTCGAAGGCGATGCCGCCGGCCAGCAGGCTCTGCAGGGACTCGCTCTTCACCTCGATCCCGGACAGGCCGCCGCTCAGGGTGATGCCGCTGGCGTTCCAGAAGCGCGTCGAGCCGTTCACCAGGCTGGCGTATTCCGGCTCGATGTGCACGCCCAGCAGTACGCGGCGGCGGTTGCGGGACAGCCGGAAGCTTTGCACCGAGCCGACCTTCATCTGCCGGTAGAGCACCGGGCTGCCGACATCCAGCGAGCCTAGGGTGTCGCTGCTCAGCACCAGATGCAGACCGGGTGCACCGAGATCCATCGGCGGCGCCTTGGGCCGGGCGACGAATTCGCGCTGGGACGCAGCGCCCTTCTCGCCCGGACGCATGCCGATGTAGTTGCCCTTCACCAGCGCCTCGAGGCCGGTGACGCCGCCCAGGGAAATCGAGGGCTTGACCAGCCAGAAATCGGTTCCCTCGACCAGGAAGTCCTCGGCCAGGGGGTCCATGACCAACTCGGCCCTGGCGCTGGAAAGGCCGGGCTCGATCTTCAGCGTCTTCAGGATGCCGACCTGGATCCCCTTGTACATCACCGGAGTACGCCCGGCCTGCAGGCCCTCGAAATCGCTCAGCTCGAGCATGACCTTGATGCCGGTCTGGGCGGCGTCGAAGCTGTCATAGAGGCGAAACGGCAAGCGCGGATCGGTGGGCGGGCTGTCCTGGCGATTCTCCGGCGTGGCAAAGGCGATGCCCCCGGCCACGATGCTGGCCAGGGACTCGGTGCGAAACTTGACGCCGCCGAGCCCAGCATCGATCGTGATGCCGCTGGCGTTCCAGAAACGTGTGTGCTTGCGCACCAGATGGGCGTAGGCCGGCTCGACGAAGATCTTGATCTCCACCGTGCTCAAGTCCTGGGCCAGTTGGTAGCTTTTCACCCGACCGACCTGGATCTGCTTGTAGAACACCGGGCTGTCGCGGTTCAGCGAGCCCAGCCGCTCGGCCTTCAGGGTGACATGCAAGCCCGGCGTGCTATCCGGCAGCGGCGGCTCTTCGGACAAGGCGGTGAACTTCTTGCTCGGCTCGCCATCCCCTGGACTGACGGCTATGTAGTTGCCCGACACCAGGGTTTCCAGACCGGTAATGCCGGCCAGGGTGACCCGCGGCGTGACCAGCCAGAAGCGCGTATTGCTGCGCAGATAGGACTCGACCTCCTTGTTCATTTCCAGGGTGGCGATCACCCCCCTGTTCGAGCCTTCGTCATCCAGGGTGAGCTCCACGACCTTGCCGACCGGCATTCCCTTGTAGATCACCTCGGTCTTGTTGACCTGGATGCCCTCGCCACTGGTGAAACGTACCTGGACCTCGATGCCGGCCTGGCTGTAGGTACGCCAGGCCAGCCAGGCACCAATCAGCAGGGCGATCAGCGGCAACACCCAGATCGCCGACCAGGTGGAAGCCGGACGGGTTCTGGCCTCGGGCAGGTCACTCATGGTCATCGTCGGACTCCGTATAGTCCCAAATCAGGCGAGGATCGAAGGTAACGGCCGCCAGCATGGTCAGAATCACCACGGTGGCGAAGGCCACGGCCCCCAGGTTCGGCTCGACCCTGGCGAGGGTGCCGAAATTGACCACGGCCACCAGGATGGCGATGACGAAGATGTCCAGCATCGACCAGCGGCCGATCCATTCGATGAAACGGAACATGATGATCCGCTGGCGGGCGGAGAGCGGCTGGTGACGCTGCACGGAAATCAGCAGCAGGGCGAGGCCGACCAGCTTGAAGGTCGGCACCAGAATGCTCGCCACGAACACCACCAGCGCGACGGGCAGGGACCCCATGTGCACCAGGGTAATCACGCCGGACATGATGGTGTCGGGCTCCCCCTTGCCCAGGGAGCTGACGGTCATGATGGGCAGCAGATTGGCCGGGATGTACAAGATGGCGGCGGTAAGCAGCAATGCCCAGGTCCGCCCCAGGCTGTCCGGGTGGCGAGCATGCACGCGCGCCCCACAGCGCACGCATCGTTGTGCATCGTGGCCCTTCTCCTGCCGGTTCAACTGATGGCATTCCGGGCAAATAAGGATTCCCGCATCAATGGCTCGCATGGCTCCTCCCCCGGGACAGGGCTTCCCAGATCTGGTGCGGCGACATGATGACCTCGAGCCAGAGCTGTACCAGAAGCAGACCGATGAAGCAGGCCAGCCCTACTCCCAGCGCCAGATCGGCCAGGGAAACCAGCTTGACGATCGAAACCAGGACCCCCATCAAATAGACCTCCAGCATGCCCCACTCCCGCAGATGGTGGTAGGCGCGGTATAGCAATAGGCCATAAGCGCGGCCGATATCCCAGCGGATGCTCAACAGGACAGCCAGCTGACAGAGCAGCTTGAGCAGCGGAATCCCCATACTGCAGAGGAAGACGACCACCGCAATACCCTGTAGGTCGCTGTCATAAAGAGCGGCAACCGCGCTCCAGACCGTATCCTGGGTCGTCTGACCCAGGAGGCGAAGATGCAGGATCGGCAGGAAATTGGCCGGCACGTAGAGCAACAAGGCAGCGATGACCAATGCCAGACTGCGCCCCAGCATATGAGGCCGATCGCTGAACAGCTCGAAACCACAGCGGGGACATTCGGCACGTTCGCCTGCGGAGAGCCTGGGCTTGAGCATCAGCAGGTCGCATTCATGACAGGCGACCAGCTCATCCAGGGGAAGCTCCGTTAAATCAAGGGACCGATTCAGATCATGCATGGCAGGTGCCCAAATGAAGCGGCTGCCTATTCTAAACGAGGGTGGCCGCAAAAACTGAGTGCAACACCCGACCGTTTCGGTAAGGTGTTGCCATGTCAGCGTTGTAGAACGCGCCACGATCCAGATCGACTTGTTGAACCAATGGAGCCAGCGCAGGATCGCCTGCCTGTTGAACCACAGCCCCTCCACCGTCAGCCGCGAGATCCGCCGCAATCGTGGTGCCCATGGCCGGTACATCATCCATGAGGCCCAGCACTGCATGCAGGCTCGTCGCCAGGCCTGGCCGCCCACGCCGGAAGCTCGAGCCCGGCAACGAACTGTTCGAGCTGACGGCCCATCTGCTGCGAAAGCGCTTTTCTCCCGAACAGATTGTCCCCAGTTCGAAGACGCCTACGTCTGTCGCGAGACGATCTACAACGCCTACGCCCTGCCGGTCGGCGAACTGCGCAAAGAGCTGATCGCCTGCCTGCGTCAGGGCAAGACGACCCGCAAGCCGCGTACCGGCGGGGTGGATCGGCGCAACCAGATCCCCGAGATGGTCAGCATCCATGTGCGTCCGCCGGAGGTCGAGGACCGCCTGATGCCCGGTCACTGGGAAGGCGACCTGATCAAGGGCAAGGCCAACGCCTCGGCGGTCGGCACCTTGGTCGAGCGCACCAGCGGCTATCTGATGCTGGTGAAGATGAACGATGCGACGGCGACCTCGGCGGTGGAGGGCTTCAGCGCGGCACTGAACCGCATGCCGCTGGCGGTGCGCAAGAGCATGACCTACGACCAGGGGCGGGAAATGGTCCGGCATGCCGAGATCACCCAGAAGACCGGGGTGGCGATCTACTTCTGCGACCCGCACAGCCCCTGGCAGCGCGGCAGCAACGAGAACATCAACGGACTGATCCGCCAGTACCTGCCCAAGGGCACGGACCTGTCGGTTTACAGTCAGGAACAGCTGGATGCGATTGCCTATGAGCTGAACATCCGGCCGCGCAAGCGCTTCGACTTCAAATGCCCGATCGAAGTGATGACGGCAGTAGTGGCGAAGCAGCACGAAGCGCCTGCTTCAATCCAGTAACCGCGTTGCACTCAGCTTCTGCATCCGCCCATCCACCTCCGATACCTATCGCGCCGCACTTCTCGGACTTGGGTAGCCTTCATGCGATTGCCCTGGATAGCCCCTACCGGCCCCCCGGGGATGCCGCCGCGCTGCAACCAGCCCGGGGACCGGGCTGGCCCTGGGGGAGTCCGCCGCCTCAGCGACGGACCGGGCGCTTCTGCAGCTTGCGCTGCAGGGTGCGCCGGTGCATGCCCAGGGCGCGGGCGGTGGCAGAGATATTGCCGTCGTTCTCGGCGAGCACGCGCTGGATGTGCTCCCACTGCAGACGGTCCACCGACATCGGGTTGTCCGGCACCAGGCTGTTCAGGTCGACGTGCTCGGAGAGCAGCGCGGTGAGCACGTCGTCGGCGTCGGCCGGCTTGCACAGGTAGTTGCAGGCGCCGCGCTTGATCGCCTCCACCGCGGTGGCGATGCTCGAATAGCCGGTGAGGATCAGCACGCGCATCTCGCCGTCCAGCTCGAGCAGCTTGGGCAGCAGCACCAGCCCCGAGTCGCCCTCCATCTTGAGGTCGAGCACGGCGTAGTCCGGAAGATCCTGGAGCGCGATCTCCAGCCCCTCCTCCGCCGAGCTGGCACAGGTCACGCGAAAGCCGCGGCGGGTCATGGCCCGCGCCATCACCCGGGTGAAGGTCGTATCGTCGTCCACCAGCAGCAAATGCGGCTGCTGCTCTTCACCCTCGATCGGATGCTCACTCATGGTTGTCTCCTGGAGCCAGGCGCGGCAGACGCAGTTCGGTCAGCGTGCCGCCCTCCTCGTGGTTGTAGAGTTTCACCGAGCCGCCGGCGCGGGTCACGCTGGCCTGGCTCAGGAACAGGCCAAGGCCGAAGCCCTTGCCCTTGGTGGTAAAGAAAGGCTTGCCCAACTGCTCGGCGATCGCCAGCGGCACGCCTTCGCCATGGTTGCGGATGCTGATGCACAGCTCCTCGGCGTCCCAGTCGAGGCAGATGCCCAGATCCTCCGGACAGGCATCGGCGGCGTTGTTGAGCAGGTTGAGCAGCGACTGGGTCAGGTCCGGCGCCGGCGCCAGCCGCGGCATGGCGCCCGTGCCGAGGACCTCGTAGCGGTAGCTCGCCTCCGGGCGCATCAGGTGCCAGCGGTTGAGCGCGACCTCCAGCCAGGCTGCCGCGCTCTGCTCCTTGACCGCCTGCAGGCGGTCGGCCTCGGCGGCGCGCACCAGTTGCTGCAGGGTGTCCTTGCACAGCTTCACCTGCTCCTGCAGCACCGCCAGATCCTCCTGAAGCAGCGGATCGTCGTGTTCCTGGCGCAGCTCGGTGATCAACACGCTCATGGTCGCCAGCGGCGTGCCCAGTTCGTGGGCCGCGCCGGCCGCCTGGGTGGCCACCGCCAGCAGCTGCTGGTCGCGCATGCTCTCCTCGCGGCGCGTGGCCTGGAACTCCTCCTGGCGACGCAGCTCGCCGGCCATCCGGCCGACGAAGAAGGTGATCAGCGCCGCGGCCAGGGCAAAGCTCAGCCACATGCCGTAGATCAGCAGGGTGACGCGATGCTCCGATGGCAGATCGGTCGGGTTGTACCAGCCGACCAGCAGGGTGTAGGCGACCAGCGCCAGGCCGGCGAGCATCACCGTATGCAGCTTGGGCAGGGTCGCCGCGGCGATGGTCAGCGGCACCAGGTAATAGGAGACGAAGGGGTTGGTCGGGCCGCCGGTGAAATACAGCAGCAGGCTGTGGATGATCAGGTCGCAGGCCAGGTGCCCGGCATACTCCAGATCGGTCACCGGCCATTGCATCTGCAGGCGCAGGGCGGCACCCAGGCAGAGCATGGCGGACAGGCTGAGGGTGCCGGACAGCGCCAGCCACGGCAGCGGCATCAGGTCGGTGAGATAGGCCAGCCCGACCGAACCGGCCTGGGCGGCCAGCACGAGGACGCGGATCAGGATGAGCCGACGGAGGTTCTGGCGGCTGGCCGACAGCATTTGAACGGGTGCGAGCATGGTATTCCTCGGATGCGCCCGGCCAGTATACCCAAAAGCCCGCCGGCGACCGGCCCGAATGCGGCAACGGGACGCAGGCGAAGCGGCAGAAACTGGGCTACGCAGCTAGAGTCTGACTCCAACCGTCCAGCGGACACGATCACCGCCCACACAAGGATTTCCCCATGCCCAGCCTTTTCCGCCTCGCCATGCCCCTCGCCTTTGCCGCCCTGGCCAGCCTGCCGGCACTGGCCGAGGACCCGCCCCGCTACAACCAGGTCAGCCTGCGGGCCGAAGCGAGCCGGGAGGTTGCCCACGACCTGATGCGGGTGACCCTCTACAGCGAAGCCCAGCACAAGGACTCGGGCCAGTTGGCCAGCGACATCACCCGCAGCCTGAATACCGCGGTGGAGCGGGCCCGTCAGGTGGCGGGGGTGACGGTCAGCCTCGGCAGCCGCAACAGCTATCCGGTCTACGACGACCAGGGACGCCGGATCGTCGCCTGGCGCGAACGCGCCGAGCTGCGCCTGGAGAGCGCCGACTTCGCCGCCCTCTCCCAGCTGAGCGCCGAGCTGCTCGGCGAGCTGAAGATCGCCGACATGCGCTTTGCCATCGCCGACGCGACGCGCCAGAAGGGCGAGGACGAACTGCTGCAGGAAGCCGTGAAGGCCTTCGGCGAACGCGCCAAGCTCGCCACCCGGGCGCTCGGCGGCAGCGGCTACAAGCTGGTCAGCCTGAACCTGAACAGCGCCGGAATCACCCCGCCGCCGTTTCCGCGCGCCGCGATGGCGATGAAGAGCATGGATCGCGAGGCGGGCGTGCCGGCGCAGGAAATCGAGGCCGGCAGCAGCCAGGTGAGCGTCAGCGCCGACGGCGTGATCGAGGTGCAGATGCCCTGAATGGACCGGCGCCCGGTGCTGTAGAGTGGCGCCAGAGCCCGCCGACCGGATCGCCCATGCCCCGACGCCCCACCGCCCTCCTCCTCGCCCTCCTCCTCGCCGGCGCCGTCCAGGCTGCGCCGAGCAGCCTGGTGGTGTGTACCGAAGCCAGCCCGGAAGGCTTCGACGTCGTCCAATACACCGCCGCGGCCAGCGCCGACGCCTCGGCGGAGGCGGTGTTCGACCGCCTGCTGCGCTTCGCCCCCGGCGGCACCGAGCTGCTCCCCGCCCTCGCCGAGCGCTGGGAAGTGTCCGCCGACGGTCTCGAATACACCTTCCAGTTGCGCCGCGGCGTGCGCTTCCAGCGCACCCCCTGGTTCGTCCCGAGCCGGGAATTCAACGCCGACGACGTGATCTGGAGCTTCCGGCGCCAGATCGACCCCCGGCACCCCTGGCACCGGCTGTCGCCGCGCGGCTTCCCCTATGCCGAGTCGATGGCCGTCGGCGAACTGATCCGGCGCATCGACCGGCTCGACGAGCATCGCGTGCGCTTCGTCCTGCGCTATCCCGAGGCGCCCTTCCTGGCCAACCTGGCGATGGGCTTCGCCTCCATCTATCCGGCCGAATACGCCGACCGGCTGCTGGCGGCCGGCACCCCGGAGCGCCTCAACAGCCAGCCGGTGGGCACCGGCCCCTTCGTCTTCGAGCGCTACGAGAAGGACGCCCAGGTGCGCTTTCGGCGCAACCCGGACTACTGGGACGGCGCGCCGTCCATCGAGCGGCTGATCTTCGCCATTACCCCCGAGCCCAACGTGCGGGTGCAGAAGCTCAAGGCCCGCGACTGCCAGATCGCCCTCTACCCGCGCCCGGTGGACCTGCCCGGCCTGCGCCGGGACCCGCGCATCGCCGTGCTGGAGGACGAGCCGCTCTTGACCGCCTACATCGGCATCAACACCCGCCACCCGCCGCTGGACGACGTGCGGGTGCGCCAGGCGCTCAACCTCGCCGTCGACAAGGCCGCCTACCTGCGCGCCCAGTTCGGCGAAGGCGGCGCCAGCCCGGCGGTGGCGCCCTACCCGCCGAGCCTGTGGGGTTCGGACCCGACGCTCGCCGGCTGGCCCCACGATCCGGCGCGGGCCCGCGCCCTGCTGGCCGAGGCCGGGCACGCCCGGGGCCTGAAGCTGAGCATCTGGACCCGCGCCGGCGGCGGGCCGACCAACCCCAACCCCGGCATCGGTGCCCAGCTGCTGCAGGCCGACCTGGCCGCCGTCGGCATCCAGGCGGAAATCCGCGTACTGGAATGGGGCGAGCTGATCAAGCGGGCGAAGAACGGCGAACACGACCTGGTGTTCATGGGCTGGGCCGGCGACAACGGCGACCCGGACAACTTCCTCACCCCCAACCTGTCCTGCGTCGCCGCCGCCTCCGGCGAGAACCAGGCCGGCTGGTGCAACGAGCCATTCGACGCCCTGCTGCGCGAGGCCCGCCGCGCCACCGACCAGGCGCAGCGCGCCGCGCTCTACCGCCGGGCCCTGACAATCTTCCACGAACAGGCGCCGTGGATTCCCCTCGCCCATCCCCGCGAGTTCGCCGCCGTGCGCCGCGACGTCGAGGGCTTCGTGATCAGCCCGCTGGGCACCAACAACTTCGCCGGCGTGCGTCGCACCCCGGCCAGCGACCCGGAGTAAGCCCCGCGCATGCTGTCCTTCCTCGCCCGCCGTCTCGGCCTGCTGATCCCCACCTTCCTCGGCGTGACCCTGCTGACCTTCGCGCTGATCCGCCTGATTCCCGGCGACCCGGTGGAGGTGATGATGGGCGAACGCCGCCTCGACCCGCAGGCCCACGCCGAGGCCATGCAGCGGCTCGGCCTCGACCGGCCGCTGCACGAGCAGTACCTGAGCTACCTCGGCCAGCTGGCGCGGGGCGACCTCGGCCAGTCGCTGCGCACCCACGAGAGCGTCTGGAGCGAGTTCGCCAGCCTGTTCCCCGCCACCGTCGAGCTGGCCGGCGCCGCCCTGCTGTTCGCCGCTGTCCTCGGCCTGCTCGCCGGGGTGGTCGCTGCACTGAAATGCGGTACGCCGCTCGACCACGGCACCATGGGCCTGGCGCTGACCGGCTACTCGATGCCGATCTTCTGGTGGGCGCTGATCCTGATCATGTTCTTCTCCGTGGGGCTCGGCTGGACGCCGGTCTCCGGGCGCCTCGACCTGCTCTACGACGTGGAGCCGGTGACCGGCTTCATGCTCATCGACACCCTGCTCAGCGACGAGCAGGGCGCCTTCCTCGACGCCCTGCGCCACCTGATCCTGCCGGCCATCGTGCTCGGCACCATCCCGCTGGCGGTGATCGCCCGGATGACCCGCTCGTCGATGCTCGAGGTGCTGCACGAGGACTACATCCGCGCCGCCCGCGCCCGCGGCCTGTCGCCGGCGCGACTGGTCTTCGTGCATGCCCTGCGCAATGCCCTGGTGCCGGTGCTCACGGTGTTCGGCCTGCAGGTCGGCTCGCTGCTCTCCGGCGCGGTGCTCACCGAAACCCTGTTCTCCTGGCCGGGCATCGGCAAATGGCTGATCGAAGCGATCGGCGCCCGCGACTACCCGGTGGTGCAGAACGGCATCCTGCTGATCGCCGCGCTGGTCGTCCTGGTCAACGTCGTCGTGGACATCCTCTATGGCCTGGCCAATCCGCGCATCCGTCACCGGCAATGAGGAGATAGCGATGAACACACCCGCCCCCCTCGCCGCCGAACCGGCCTGGCCCTCGCCCTTGCGCGAGTTCTGCCAGGCCTTCGCGCGCAACCGCGGCGCCCTCGCCGCCCTGCTGCTGCTCGCCCTGCTCGTCGTCTGCGCGCTGCTGGCCCCCTGGCTCGCCCCCTTCGATCCCGCCGCCCAGCACCGCGACTTCCTGCTCGCCCCGCCGGCCTGGCTGGAAGGCGGTCAAGCCCGGTTCCTGCTCGGCACCGATGAACTGGGCCGCGACCTGCTCTCCCGGCTGATCTTCGGCGCGCGCCTGTCACTGCTGATCGGCCTGGCCTCGGTGGCGCTGTCGCTCGCGCCCGGCGTGCTGCTCGGCCTCTGCGCCGGCTTCTTCCCGCGCCTGCTCGGCCCTGCGATCATGCGCCTGATGGACGTCATGCTGGCGCTGCCCGCCCTGCTGCTGGCGGTGGCGGTGGTCGCCGTGCTCGGCCCCGGTCTGCTCAATACCGTGCTGGCGATCGCCATCGTCTCGCTGCCCGCCTACGTGCGGCTGACCCGCGCCGCGGTGCTCGGCGAGCTCCACCGCGACTACGTCACCGCCGCGCGGCTGGCCGGTGCCGGGCGGCTGCGCCTGATGTTCGTCGCGGTGCTGCCGAACTGCCTGGCGCCCCTGATCGTCCAGGCCACCCTGGGCTTCTCCGCGGCCATCCTGGATGCCGCCGCGCTGGGTTTTCTCGGCCTCGGCGTGCAGCCGCCGACCCCGGAATGGGGCACCATGCTGGCCTCGGCGCGCGACTACATCGAGCGCGCCTGGTGGGTGGTGACCCTGCCAGGCCTGGCCATCCTCGGCAGCGTGCTGGCGATCAACCTGCTGGGCGACGGCCTGCGCGACGCGCTGGACCCGAAGCTGAAGAACCCGGACTGAGGAACGCGCTATGAGCCTGCTGGAAATCGACAACCTCAGCGTGCGCTACGGGCCCGCCGACGCCCCGCCGGTGGTCGACGACCTCGACCTGCGCCTAGAGGCCGGCGAGGTGCTGGCCATCGTCGGCGAGTCCGGCTCCGGCAAGTCGCAGGCCCTGCTCGCCCTGCTCGGCCTGGTCGATCCGCCCGGCCGGGTCGCTGCCGAGCGCCTGCACTTCGCCGGCCACGACCTGCTCGCCCTCGGCGAGCGCCAGCGGCGCCGACTGCTCGGCAAGGAACTGGCGATGGTCTTCCAGGACCCGCTGGCCGCCCTCGACCCCAGCTACCGGGTCGGCTTCCAACTCGCGGAAGTGCTGCGCCAGCACCTCGGCCTACGCGGCGCCGCCGCCCGCCGGCGCGCCCTCGAATTGCTCGAACAGGTCGAGATTCCGGCCGCCGCCAGTCGTCTGGACGCCTACCCGCACCAGCTCTCCGGCGGCATGGCCCAGCGGGTGGCCATCGCCCTGGCAATCGCCGCCGAGCCGCGCCTGCTGATCGCCGACGAGCCGACCACCGCCCTCGACGTGACCATCCAGGCGCAGATCCTCGAGCTGCTGCTGAATCTGCAGCGCGAACACGGCATGGCCCTGCTGCTGATCAGCCACGACCTCGCCGTGGTCGCCGAATGCGCCAGCCAGGTCTGCGTGATGTACGCCGGCCAGGCGGTCGAGGTCGGCGCCCTGCCCGGCCTGTTCGACGCCCCGGCGCATCCCTACACCGAGGCGCTGCTCGCCGCGCTGCCCGAGGCCGGCACCGCGCGCCATCCCCTGCGCGGCCTGCCGGGCAGCGTCCCCGGCCGCCACGACCGTCCCGCCGGCTGCCTGCTGTCGCCGCGCTGCGCCTACGTGCAGGATGACTGCCGCGCCCGCCGCCCGCCGCTGGACGCCAAACGGCAGAGCCGGGCGCGCTGCTTCCACCCGCGCAACCAGGAAACCCCATGAGCCCGGTACTGATCGCCCGCGAGCTGACCCGTCACTACCGCATCTCCCGCGGCCTGTTCCGCCCCGCCGCCAGCGTCCAGGCGCTGAACGGCCTGTCCTTCGAGCTTGAGGCCGGGCAGACCCTGGCGGTGGTCGGCGAATCCGGCTGCGGCAAGTCGACCCTGGCCCGCGCCCTGACCCTGATCGAGGAACCCACCGCCGGCTCGCTGCAGATCGCCGGGCAGGACACCGCCAGCGCCGATCACCGGCAGCTGCGCCGCGACGTGCAGATGGTCTTCCAGAACCCCTACGCCTCGCTCAACCCACGCCGGCGGATCGGCGACCAGCTGGCCGAGCCGCTGGCCATCAACACCGACCTCTCCGCCGCCGAACGCCGCGCGCGGGTGCTGGCGATGCTCGAACGGGTCGGCCTGCGCGCCGAGCACTATCCGCGCTATCCGCACATGTTCTCCGGCGGCCAGCGCCAGCGCATCGCCATCGCCCGGGCGATGATCCTGCGCCCCAAGCTGCTGGTCGCCGACGAGCCAACCTCGGCGCTCGACGTGTCGGTGCAGGCCCAGGTGCTCAACCTGTTCCTGGAGCTGCAGCAGCAATTCGGCACCGCCTATGTGTTCATCTCCCACAACCTGGCGGTGGTCCGCCACATCGCCGATCGCCTGCTGGTGATGTACCTCGGCCGGCCTATGGAGCTCGGCCCCGCCGAAAGGATCTACCGCAAGCCGCTGCACCCCTACACCCAGGCCCTGCTCGCCGCCACGCCGAGCCTGCATCCCGAGCCGGGCCGCCAGCGCGTCCGCCTCGCCGGCGAGCCGCCCAACCCGCTGGAGCCGCCGACCGGCTGCGTGTTCCATCCGCGCTGTCCGTATGCGACGGAGCGCTGCCGGGGCGAGGTGCCGGCGCTGCGGGAGGTGGATGGGCGGGAGGTGGCTTGTCACTATGCGGAGCGGTTCGTGTAGGGCGGGTTAGCGCAGCGTAACCCGCCGGTATGCCGGGAGTGCCGGCCCCTTTTCCGCGGTCATGACGTCGCGCTTTCCTCGGCCGGAGCGACAGGTTTCGCCTTGCACGGCGAGTTCCTTTCTTCTTGCTTGCCCAAGAAGAAAGGAACCAAAGAAGAAGGGCACCCGACATCCGGCCCTTCACTGCGCTGCGCTCCGTTACGGGTTCCCTCGCTCCGGCACTGCTCCGGGGGCACGCCACGAAGGGACGTCCCTGTCCCTTCGTGTCTTGCTCGGCGTCCTGCCTCGCATCCCCCTCCGCAGCGCCTGCACTCGGCCTCCTGTACGGGACCGGGGAGTTGGCAGACCGTCGAGAGAAAAGCTGGAGGGCTCCGCCTCGGCTTTAAGGCCCAAGCCATCAGGCAGCGCCGAACGCCCCTTTCAGGAGGCCGAGCGAAGTCGTTGCGCAAGGGGTCGAGCGGCATGGATGCCGCGAGAGCTGCGAGGGCCATGGATGGCCCTTCGTAGCGAGCCCCTGGAGCGACGACGGAGAGAGGGAACCCCGCCGCAGGCGGGGCCGGATGACAGGGGCAAGCGTTTTTGCTTACTTTTTTCGCGACTGAAAAAAGTAAGTCGCCGTGCAAGGCGAAATCTGTAGTTCGGGCCGAGGAAAGCGTCGCGACTGAGCATGAAGGTCTGGCAAGAGAAAACCAAGCTTGTGTCCCTCAAGCGCTCAGCGCCCGAAGAATCGATAGAACTCGCGCATCTCCCCCTGCACCGCCGCCACCTCCACCCGCTCGAAGCGCACCGTCCGGTGCGCCGGACACTGCGCCAGCAACCCCAGGTCCAGCGGATGCACCCAGCCGAGGATCGGATAGCCGCCCATGGTCTGCCGATCCGCCATCAGCACGATCGGCTGGCCGTCCGGCGGCACCTGGATGGCGCCCGTGGCCACCCCCAGCGACCACTGCCGCGCCGGCGCCCGCAACGGCTCGCCCAGAAGACGCACGCCCATGCGGTCGGACTGCGGGCTGAAGGTCCAGGCCTGGGCAAAGAAGCGCCGCCGCTCGGCCACGGCAAAGTCCCCGGCATCGCCGCCGAGCATCACCCGCAGGCAGGGCTCGGCCCGGTAGTCCGGCACGAAGCGCCAGGGCACGCTGGCTGCGCCGGATAGGCTGGCCGGCGCGCAGGGCAGCAGGTCCCCGGCACACAGGGGCCGGCCGTCGCCGTACAGGCCGCCGAGGCCTTCGCGGGTCTGGGTCGCCACGCTGCCCAGCAGCTCCCCGGCGCGAAAGCCCCCCGCCACCGCCAGATAGCTGCGCTGGCCACTGCGCGCGAAGCCCAGGCAGAAGCGCTGCCCGGCACGCAGGGGAAAGCGCGACCAGTTCGGCCGCGGCGCCCCGTCCAGGCTGATGTCCAGCTCGGCGCCGCAGAGCGCTACCCAGGTGTCGAGCCGGCTTTCCAACTCGACGCCGCCGAGGGCGATCTCGACCAGCGGCGTGCCCCAGGGGTTGCCGAGCAGGCGGTTGGCCCAAGCCGCCGCGTGGATGTCCAGCGGGCCGGCGGGCGACACGCCAAGGTGCTGCCAGCGGCTGCGCCCGGCGTCCTGCAGCAGGCTCGAGGGACCGGGGCGGATCACCGCCAGGCCGCTCACGGCGTGCCGCCCTCGGCGCGGAAGGCCGCCTCGTCGATGGCGAAGAAGCGCACCCGGTCGCCCACCGCCAGCGGACAGGGCGGTTCGGCGCGGGCGTCGAACAGGCGCCGCGGGCAATGCCCGAGCAGGTGCCAGCCGCCCGGCGAGGCCTGCGGATAGATCGCCGTCTGCCGCTCGGCGATGGCCAGGCTGCCGGCCGGCACCCGGGTGCGCGGGCTGGCCCGGCGCGGCAGGGCCAGGCGCGCATCCAGCTCGCCCAGGTAGGCGAAACCCGGCGCGAAGCCGATGGCACCGACCCGGTACTCCACGCCGCAGTGCAGGGCAATCACCTCGGTCTCGCTCAGGGCACAGGCGCGGGCCACCTCGGCCAGATCCTCGCCGGCGTACCAGATGGGGATTTCGTGCAGACGGCCGACGCCGGACGACGGCGGCCCGGCGTACCAGTCCTCGAGCAGCGGCAGCAGGCACCGGGCGAGCTGGCGGTGGTCGGTGCGCAGCAGGTCGTAGTGCAGCAGCAGGGTGGTCCAGCCCGGCACCAGGTCGACCAGCAGCGGCCCCAGTTCACGGCGCAGGCGCTCCGCCAGGGCGGCGATGCGCAGCGGAAGATCGGCGTCGGGCTGCTCGGCGAGGACCAGCAGCAGGGCCTCGGCGCCGACCGGCTCGAGGCGCATCAGAGACTGTCGAGGGCCGCGCGCAGGCGGCGCAGCACGGCCAGCGACTCGGCGTTGTCGCCGTGCACGCAGAGGCTGTCGGCGCGCAGGCGCAGCGGTTTGCCGTCGAGGTCCGGGAAGGCCGTGCCGCGGGCGATGGCCAGGGCCTGGGCGAGAATCCGCTCGGGGTCCTGGTGCACCGCCCCGCTCAGGCGGCGCGGCGCCAGCCGGCCGTCGGAGAGATAGGCGCGGTCGGCGAAGGCCTCGAACAGCAGCGGCACCCCGGCGGCCTCGGCCAGACGCGCCTCGCGGGCGTTGTCGGCCAGCGCCAGGACCATCAGCGGCAGACCCGGACGGAAGGCCGCACAGGCCTCCAGCACCGCGGTCAGCAGGGCGTCGTCGCGCACTAGGTCGTTGTACAGCGCACCGTGCGGCTTGACGTAGTCGAGGCGGGTGCCGGCGGCGCGGCAGAAGGCGTCCAGCGCACCAAGCTGGTAGAGCACCTGGGCACGCACCTCGTCGGGCGAGCAGTCCAGGTGGCGGCGGCCGAAGCCGGCCAGGTCCGGGTAGGCCGGGTGCGCGCCGATGCTCGCCCCGTGGCGCACCGCCAGGGCCACGCTGCGCTGCATGGTCAGGGGATCGGCGGCGTGGAAGCCGCAGGCCAGGTTGGCCTGGTCGATCAGCGGCATGGCCAGTGCATCGTTGCCCATGGTCCAGGCGCCGAAGCTCTCGCCCATGTCGCAGTTGAGAAGGATGCGGGTAGTCGTCTTCATGGCGTTAGCTTGCGGCTTCCCTCGGCCTGCCGCAAGCCGGCGGGGAGCCGCGGCTCCCCGCCGGCGCTCAGAAGAGGTCGCGGCGCAGGCGCCCCTCGTCGCGCAGGCGCTCGACGGCGGCGCTACCGAGCAGTTCGATGAGCACCGTCTCGACCCCGGCCGCCATGCCCCGGCTGCCGCACAGGTAGACGACCGCCCCCTCGGCCAGCCAGCTGCGCAGGGCGTCGGCGGACTCGCGCAGACGGTCCTGCACGTAGACCTTGCGCTCCCCGTCGGCGGAGAAGGCCAGGTCGAGACGGGCCAGCCGGCCCTCCTCCTGCCAGCTCAGCAGTTCCTCGCGGCAAAGGAAGTCGTGGGCCTCGCTGCGCTCGCCGAAGATCAGCCAGTTGATGCCCTGGCCGCGCCGGATGCGCTCGCGCAGCAGGCCGCGCAGGCCGGCAAGACCTGCGCCGTTGCCGATCAACAGCAGCGGCCGGTAGGACTCCGGCAGGCGGAAGCCGCCGTTGGGACGCAGGCGCAGCGGCACACGGGCGCCCGGCGCCAGTCCGCAGAGCCAGCCGGAGCACAGCCCCGGCGTGCCGTCGGGGCGCTGCTGGCGGCGCACCAGCAGCTCTAGCACGCCATCCTCGGCCAGCGAAGCGACCGAATAGCAGCGCGGCAGGGCATCGGCCTGCGGCGGACGGATCTCCGCCAGGTCGCCGGCCTCCCAGCGCTGTCCGTCCGGGACTTGCAAGACCAGGCGCCAGACCGGCTCGGCCGAGCTGCTGGGGTTGAGGCATTCGCGGGCCAGCAACGTCCATTCGGCAAAGCCCTCCTCGACCGCCGCGGGCGCCACGGGCGCCGGCGGCTCGCTGCCGAACAGCCGGCCGAGCTGCTCGCGCCAGGCCTGCAGGGCCGCGGCGTCGCCGCCGTTCACCTCCACCGGGGCGAACAGCGCCCGCGCGCCCTGCTTCTGCAGCCACTGATCGAGCTGCCGGGCGAAGGCGCAGAAACGCCGGTACTGGCTATCGCCGAGACCGAGCAGGGCGTACTGCAAATGGTCCAGCTCGCACTCGCCGCCGAGCACCCGGCGCACGAAGCCGCGGGCGCTGTCCGGCGCCTCGCCGTCGCCGAAGGTGCTGACCACGAACAGCGCGCGCTCGACGCAGCGCAAGTCGTCCTTGTCGAGCTGCGCCAGCGAGCGCACCTGCACCGCGGCACCGCCCGCCTGCAGCTGGCTGGCGGCCTGCCAGGCCAATCGCTCGGCGAAGCCGTTCTGGCTGGCGAAGCCGATCAGCCACGGCTGGCCGTCGACCGATGCCGACAGCGCCTGCTGCGCCTCGCGGGCCGCGCGGCGGGTACGCCGGCGGTCGAGGTAGAGCTGCCAGCCGGTAATCAGGAACAGCGGCATGCCCAGGCTGGCGAGCAGCATCAGCACCCGGCCGGGCTGGCCGAAATATTCGCCGGTATGCAGCGGATAGAGACTGGCGAGCAGGCGCTGGGACAGGCTCTTGTCGGCGTAGCGCTCGTGCTTGAGCGGCGCGCTGCTGTCGGTGTCGAGGCTCAGCCGGCTGATCGCCCGGACATGCTCGGCATCGCTCGTCACGTACATGATCTGCAGCGGCTGGCCGGGGCGCTCGGGCAGCGTCAGGTTGACCTGCCGGTAGCCGTCCCCCACCTCGCGGCGGAAGGCCTGGAACAGACGGTCGAGGTCGATCGCCGGAGCCGGCGCCGACGCCCGCTCCGGCTCGCCGCCCGGCGGCGGACCGCGGCGCCCGCCGGGACCGCCATGCGCCGGGGCGGTTTCGCCGGCGAGGGCGAAGAGTCCCTGGCGGTACCAGTCGTAGGACCAGCTCAGGCCGGTCAGTGCCGCCAGCAGGTAGAACAGCAGCGCCCAGGTGCCGGCCACCGCGTGCAGGGTCCAGAGGAAACCGCGCCCCTTGCGCGACCAGTCGAGGGTCAGCCAGGCGCGCCAGTCGCCGGCCCGGCGCGGCCAGCGCAGGTAGAGGCCGGACAGGCAGAGGAACACCAGGATCAGGGTCGAGGCGCCGGTGATCGCCTTGCCGGTATCGCCGATGGCCAACCAGCGGTGCACCTGCATCGTGAAGCGGAAGAAGCCCAAGCCCCGCGCCGCGCCGAGCAGATCGCCGCGGTAGGGGTCGGCGTAGAGGGTCTCGCCGCGCGGACCGCCGCCGCCGACGATCAGCTGCGCCGCCTCTTCCGGCGCGCTCGACAGGGTCAGGCCCAGTATCTGGCGCTGCCCCACCTGACCGCGCAGGCGCTCGAGCAACTCGTCCGGGCCCAGCGCCTGCGCGCCCGGCGGCACCTCGACGGTCATCACCCCGGGATTGAGAAAGCGCAGCAGTTCGCCCTGGTAGGACAGGATCGCGCCGGTCACGCCCATCACCGCCAGCACCAGGCCGGCAGTGATGCCAAGCAGCCAGTGCAGCTGGAAAAGGATCTTCTTCGCCACCTGATATCACCTGATCGGTGCCGCCCCTGGCGGCACGGTTGGAGTCGGAACGCGGTCGCCCGCACCAGCGCACCGCCGTGGCGGTGCCCATGAATTCTATTCGAGAATGGTTTGCAACAAACCGGCTTTACCCAACCTTTACCCCGGTACCCGGCAGACACGCAAAAGCCGCCCGCAGGCGGCCTTCGACGGCTTCGCAGCCTTCCTCAAAAGTGGAGGTTGGTCGCCAGCAGCACGGTGCGCCCCGGCGCCACGTGAGCCATGTGGGTCGGGTAGATCTGGTCGAAGTAGCGCTTGTCGGTCAGGTTCTGCACGTTCAGCTGCAGGTCGAGGTTCTTGCTCACCTTCAGGTTGGCCATCGCATCGTAGCGCCAGTAGCTGGGCACCTCGGCCGTGTTGGCAGCGTCGCCGTAACGCGAGTCCACGTAGTTGGCGCCGCCGCCGACGGTCAGGAAGGGGAACAGCTGGTAGGTGCTCCAGAGGCTGAAGCTGTTCTCCGGGGTGCTGGGGTTCTCGTTGCCGTCGTTGGCGCCGGCGACATACTTGACCGCCGAGCTCGGGTCGATGTCCACCGTGCCGCCCTTGACGATCTCGCTGTCGAGGTAGGTGTAGTTGGCGAAGATCTGCCAGTTGCGGGTGAGCCGGCCGCTGACGCCCAGCTCGAAGCCCTTGATCTCCACCTCGCCGATGTTCTGCGTGGTGCCGTCCTGGTCGGTGACCCGCGCGTTGGACTTCTTGGTCTTGAAGATCGCCGAATCCAGCGCCAGTTGGCCGTCGAAGAACTCCCACTTGGTGCCGAGTTCGACGTTGCGGTTGCGTTCGGGCTGGAGGTTCTCGGTGAGAATGCTCGTGCTGTCGGCGCCTTCGCCGGAAGTCTCGCCGACCGGGTTGCGGGAGGTCGACCAGGCCACGTAGACGCTGCCGTTGGGCAGCGGGTTGTAGACCAAGCCCACCTGGTAGCTCCAGAAGTTGGTCTTGCTCTCGTAGTCGAAATTCCCCTTGGGCGTGGTCGAGTTACCGTTGGTGTAGCCTTGGGACTCGGTCTCGAAGTCGTCGTAACGCAGGCCGAGGTTCAGCGACCATTTCTCGTTGAACTTGAGGGTGTCGAAGAGGTAGGCCGAGGCGGTTTCGGTATCGGTGTCGGTGTAGGGCTTGCCGTCGGTATAGCTGCCGGTCCAGTCGTCCTTGTAGTTCGGACTGCTCAGGCTGGTGCAATCGCCCGAGGCCAGCAGGGCGGCGTTGCAGGTGGTTCCGCTGGCGCCGGCGGTGAAGGCGTAGGGGCGGTTGTGCACGCCCTGGTCGGTGACCTCGATGCCGGTCACCAGGCTGTGCTCGATGCGGCCGGTATTGAATTTCGCGCGCAGGTCGGTCTGGTTGACCCAACCCTCGGAGGTGGAATTGCGGCTCTTCGGCGAGCGGTAGACGTAGCCGTCGTCGACGTTGCCCCGGGAGTCGTCGGGGTTGGTGGCGACGTAGTCGAGGGTGGTGCGCACCTGGCGGAAGGAGTTGGAGACCGTCACGTTGTCGTTGAGGTCGTGCTCGATCCTGAAGGTGCCCGAGTCGGTGCTGCTTTCCCGGTAGTCGCGACCGGTCAGCCCGTAGAAATTGGATTTGCTGCCCACCGGATGGCGTTTCACGCCGATGCCGGACACGCTCAGCGGAATGCCGTAGTCCGGCGTGTCGTCGGCTTCCACGTGGTAGTAGGAGAAAGTCGCGCGGGTCGGGGTGTCGAAACCGAAGGTGATGGTCGGCGCGAAGCCCCAGCGGCTGACGTCCACCCCGTCGCGGCCGGCGACGTTGGCGTCGTGCTTCATCAGGTTCAGGCGAAAGCCGATCTGGTCGGTCAGCATCCGGTTGAGGTCCAGGGTCGAGCGGCGGGTCTGGTCGGAGCCGAAGGTCTGGCTGATGTCGAGGAAGTCGTTGCGCTTGGCGGTCTTGGTGATCATGTTCACGCTGCCGCCGGTGGAGCCGGCGCCGGTGTAGGCCGAGCCCGGGCCCTTGCTCACCTCGATCTGCTCGATGTTGAAGACCTCGCGGGTCTGCGAAGCGACGTCGCGCAGGCCGTCGATGAAGGTGTCGCTCTCGGCGTTGAAACCGCGGATGATCGGCCGGTCGCCCGCCGGGTTGCCGCCCTCGCCGGCGCCGAAGGTGATGCCGGAGGTGGTGCGCAGGGCGTCGACCAGGCTCAGCGAGCCGGTGTCCTCGATGACCTGCTGGGAAATGATGGTGACCGACTTGGGCGTCTCGCGCAGCGGCGCGGTGAACTTCTTCGAGGCGGACTCGACCTTGTAGTCGCTCTCGCTGACCCCGATGACGCTGTCCGTCTCCAGCGACAGGACTTCCTTCTTCTGTGCGTCCTTCTTTGCGGCCTTCTGCTCCAGCGCCTCCTCGGCACGCACGCCGCCCCCTGCGGAAAATACCGTCATGACTCCCAGTGCCGAAGCCAGCACCCGCGGCGTGGCGGTCGAACGCTCGATGGTACGCGACATAATAGTTTCCCCCCTAACGAAAACGAATGGCGCGCACTCTAATCGAGAACGATTCTTATAATCAACAGATACATATTTACATACGAGAATTGTTAATTTTTTGTGGATCGCCCCATTTACCCATCAAATAAAAGGAAATACCATTTGATATAAGTTCTCGATTAATAGGGCCAGCCATCATGCTGCTACACATACCGGGAGTGTTCTCCCGCGACGAAGTCCGGCGCATCCGCCAGGCACTGGAGCAGGCGCACTGGCTCGACGGCAAGGCGACCGCGGGCTACCAGTCGGCCAGGACCAAGCACAATCTGCAGTTGGCCGAGGACGACCCGCTGGCGCGGGAAATCGCCGGTGCCATGCTCGAGCGCCTCTGGCAGAACCCGCAGTTCATGTCCGCCGCGCTGCCGCACAAGGTCTACCCGCCGCTGTTCAACTGCTACACCGACGGCGGTACTTTCGGCTTCCACATCGACAACGCGGTGCGCCAGGTGCGCGGCTCCGCCGAGCGGGTGCGCACCGACCTCTCCTCCACGCTGTTCTTCAGCGACCCCGACGAATACGACGGCGGCGAACTGGTGATCCAGGACACCTACGGCATGCAGCGGGTCAAGCTACCGGCCGGCGACCTGGTGCTCTACCCGGCCACCAGCATCCACCAGGTCACGCCGGTCACCCGCGGCGCGCGCTACGCCTCGTTCTTCTGGACCCAGAGCCTGGTCCGCGAGGACTCCCAGCGCAGCCTGCTCTACGAGATGGACCAGGCCATCCAGAGCCTGTCGCGCGACCTGGAAGATCACCCGGCGCTGGTCCAGCTGACCGGCAACTACCACAACCTGCTGCGCCGCTGGGGCGAGGTGTGAGCGAACGACCATGAGCTTCATCCTGCACCGCAGCGAAACGCCCGACCTCGCGCAACTGGGTCGCCTGGCCGATGACCCGCGCCAGGCGGCGCGCTGGACGCTGGCCGCGGCGGGCGCCGGCGAAGTGGAAGCCCAGGCCCTGCTCGGCCAGCTCCTGCTCGATGGCCACGGCATCCAGCGCGACGCGGAGCTGGCCCGCGAGTGGTTCGAGATCGCCGCCCGCAGCGGCCACGCCATGGCCGGCAACATGCTGGGCCGCTGCTGCGAACTGGGCTGGGGCGGGGCCGTCGACGAAGCCGCCGCCGCCACGCATTACCGCACGGCGGCCAGGCGCGGCCTCGACTGGGGCATGTACAACTACGCCAACCTGCTCGCCACCGGCCGCGGGGTGGCGCGCGACGAGGCGCAGGCTCTCGCCTGGTACCGGCGCGCCGCCGAGCTGGGACACGCCAAGTCGATGAACCTGGTCGGCCGCTACCACGAGGAAGGCCGGGTGGTCCGCGCCGACCCGCAGGCCGCCCTCGCCTGGTACCGGCGCTCCGCCGAGGCCGGCGACTTCCGCGGCCAGTTCAGCTACGCCACGCTGCTGATGGACCTGGGCCAACGGGACGAGGCCCGCCGCTGGCTGCGCGAAGCCCTCGAACGCGGCCATCTGAAGTTCCTGCGCAAGGCCCGCGACGAACTGCGTCAGGCCGCCGGCACGGAGTTCGCCGACATCGCCGCGGCCTACGCCCGGCGCTGCGCCGAGCTGGAGGAAATCGCCCTCGCCGGCTGAGCCGCACTCAACGGGAAACCCGCGTCGGTCCGATATCGGCCAGGGTCCGGCAACCGGTCAGGGCCATGGCCACCTCCAGCTCGGCGCGCAGCAGCTGCACGACATGGCAGACCCCCGGCGCACCCGCCGCGGCCAGGCCGAAGATATAGGGTCGTCCCACCAGCACCGCGCGAGCGCCCAGGGCCAGGGCCTTGAACACGTCGGTGCCGCGGCGGATACCGCCGTCCAGCAGCAGCGGAACCCGCCCCTCGACGGCCCGGGCGATTTCCTCCAGTACCTCGATGGTCGCCGGCTGGGTATCCAGGGTGCGCCCGCCGTGGTTGGAAACGATGATCCCGTCGATCCCCTCGGCCACCGCGCGGCGGGCGTCCTCGGGATGCATCACGCCCTTGACCAGCACCGGCAGGCGGGTCAGCGCACGCAGCCAGGCGAGATCCCGCCAGGTCGGCGCGGCATCCAGCAGCGGGCCGCCGAGCAGCACGCCGTCGCCGATCCGGTTGGTAGCCGGCGGCAACGTGCGCATGCCGCGCAGGTTGACCGCCTCGACGCCCGCCGGCAGCACGAAACCGGCACGCTGCTCGCGGTTGCGCAGGCCGTTGACCGGCGCGTCCACGGTCACCACCAGCGCCTGGTAGCCGGCCGCCTCGGCGCGCTGCACCAGCTCGCGGGTGAATTCGCGGTCGGGCTGCACATAGAGCTGGAACCACAAGGGCGTCTGCGCCGAACGGGCGATCTCTTCCAGCGCCACGCTGGCCTGGGTGCTGACCACCATCCCGGCGCGCACCGCCGAGGCCGCCAGCACCGTGGCCAGCTCGCCGTCCGGGTGGACGAGCTTCTGGTAGGCCACCGGCGCCAGCAGGATCGGCTGCTCGAAGCGCTGGCCGAACAGCTCCAGACGGGTATGGCCGCCGCTCAGCTCCTGCAGCGCCCGGCTGCGCAGGCGCAGGCGCCGGAAGGCCGCGCAGTTGTCGCGCAGAGTCAGCTCGTCCGCCGCGCCGCCGGCCATGTAGGCCCAGGCCTGCTCGCTCATCCGCTCGCGGGCGAAGGGCTCGTAGTCGGCGACCGCGGCGATGCTCGCGGGGATCTGCTGCAGCGTGGGCAGGGGGCTGTGCATGGCATCCGCTCCTCGGCTCTCGGGGTTCGCCATGAAAAACGCCGCGACGGGCGCGGCGTTGTTTCGCTGGCAGGCGGATCTTATATGTAGAAGGCCTTCAGCGGCGGGAAGCCGTTGAACTCCACGGCGCTGTAGCTGGTGGTGTAGGCACCGGTGGACAGCCAGTACAGGCGGTCGCCGCTGGCCAGGTTGAGCGGTAGGCCGTACTTGTAGTTCTCGTACATGATGTCGGCGCTGTCGCAGGTCGGGCCGGCGATCACCACCTCCTCCATCTCGCCCTTCTTCTCGGTCCAGATCGGGTACTTGATGGCTTCGTCCAAGGTCTCGATCAGGCCGGAGAACTTGCCCACGTCGGTGTACACCCAGCGCTCCACGGCGGTGCGCGACTTGCGCGAGACCAGCACCACTTCGCTGACCAGGATGCCGGCGTTGGCGATCAGCGAGCGGCCCGGCTCGAGGATGATCTCCGGCAGCTCGTCGCCGAAGTCTTCCTTGAGGAAGCGGATGATCTCCTCGGCGTAGGTCTCCAGGCTGTTGGTCTTGGTGATGTAGTTGGCCGGGAAGCCGCCGCCCATGTTGATCATCTTCAGCTCGATGCCGTCCTCTTCCTTGAGGCGCTCGAAGATCACCTTGACCTTGGCGATCACTGCGTCCCAGACGTCGATGTCGCGCTGCTGCGAGCCGACGTGGAAGGACACGCCATAGGGCACCAGACCCAGCTGGCGGGCGAGGATCAGCAGGTCCAGGGCCATGTCCGGCTGGCAGCCGAACTTGCGCGACAGCGGCCAGTCGGCGGAGGTGGAACCCTCGGAGAGGATGCGCACGTAGATCCGCGAGCCCGGCGCGGCCTTGGCGATGTTGCGCAGGTCGGCCTCGGAGTCGGTGGCGAACAGGCGCACGCCCTTCTCGTAGAAGTAGCGGATGTCGCGGGACTTCTTGATGGTGTTGCCGTAGCTGACGCGCTCGGGAGCGACGCCTTCGTTCAGCACCTTGTCCAGTTCGTAGATCGAGGCGATGTCGAAGTTCGAGCCCTTGTCGCGCAGCAGGCGAATGATCTCCACCGCCGGGTTGGCCTTCACCGCATAGTAGATCCGGGCGAAGGGGAAGCAGTTGCCCAGCTCTTCGTAGGCGTTGGCGATGGTCTCGGTGTCGATGACCACGAAGGGGGTTTCCTGCTTGTCGGCGAAGGCCTTCATGCGCTGGAAGGTAGCGGGCGGGTAGTAGTCTTCGATCTTGATCGACATGCAAGGACTCCAATGGCAAAACGCGGAAAGGATTGAAAAAGGGGTTAACTCGCGAACGCCTGATCAGTTTCCCCACTTTGGTTCGCCTACTTCCCAAGGCATGTCGCCGAAAGCAAAAAGGTCAACCGGGTACAGGGGTTGACCTTGCTGTCTCGTCGTCAGTACTTGAGCCGGATGGATCGTTTCCAGCATGGACGTTCGGCCGCGAACTTTAGGACCATGAGGGGTCAAGATCAACCAGAAATTGCCGCTTGCCACCCCCTCGATGGTCCAAGTCGCACACCTCCGGCATCGGCAACGAAGATATTCGGGATGCCGAACCGCACGACGAGCGAGACGACCCGCGGCGGCCGGCGCCCTCTCAACCTCGCGGTCCGCTCCGGACAACCGGCATGAGCGGGCGAGATCCCGCCCGGCCTCCTCCTGCCTGGCATCAGGGCAATCGCATGAACGGATGAGCCCGTAGCTTCAAGCGGCTTCAGCCCGACCAGGTTTGGTGTAGCGTGTCTTCTCTTTGTCGAGGAGGGATACACGATGCAGCAAGCAGACAGACCGAGCCTG